>Ga0075522_10001355_pt1 | contig 18609 bp, 20 predicted proteins | sample NGEPerA_FD_74796 | JGI IMG/M metagenome (GOLD analysis project Ga0075522, IMG submission 74796) | Arctic peat soil microbial communities from the Barrow Environmental Observatory site, Barrow, Alaska, USA - NGEE PermafrostL2-A | ecosystem: Environmental > Terrestrial > Soil > Wetlands > Peat ... | reverse complement strand
GAGTTAGGGGAGTCGATGCTGAAAGGTCGGGTATCCCAGGTCCCGAAATCCGGACCTGGGATATCTGGGGTTGAGGGTTCTAAAGAGCCTACGGCTTCTTTTCGGCTGCGGCGGCCTTGGCGGCTGGGGCTGCTGCTGGCTTTGGCTTCCAGAAATCGGGGTCGGCCTTGATCCACTCGTCGGAGACATAGCTCATTTTGGGATTGATCGAGAACAGCTCCGAACGCGAGTAGTCGACTGCGGAAGCAAGGAGCTCACGGAATTGCTTCACGCCGTTTTCGCCGAGGGCGTCCATGAACTTCTTTTCTTCACTGTAGCCCGTGTCGATATCGGCCATGGAATTGTCTGCACTGAGTGCGACGTATTCGCCCTCCTGGGCGCCATAGGCCATCTCGAACATGCTCCAGTGCGCGCTGGTTCCGGCTTTGTCGTGTGCATCCTTGACGATCTTGCCAAGCTTGAGCCATTCTGCCCGGTGGCCGGGACGCACGTGGAAGACGGAGATCTCCATGAAGTGCGCGTGCGACAGGTCTGGGCGAGGTTTGTAGCTGAGATCTTCGTCGTAGGTGTAGACCAGGGAGTCTACCGATTCCAGCAGTTCGCCATCGGCGACGCTGTCGCGTTCTAGTTCGGCGTTAAGAGAGGGATTTTTGTCGACGATCTTGTTGTCCTTTTCCCAGTCGGCAAAGGAGTCGTACCGGGTGAGGAACAAGGAGCGCGACTTGCCTGACATTGAAGTAAGACCGACATAGTAGGCGGGGAACTTGGCTTTGGTCATCGCCTGGATAAAGGCGCTCTCCGTCTTGTCGTGGGCCATTCCGTTCTTGTAGGGCTTGGTGTACTCCCGGGTGATCTGCAAGACCTTGGTATGGGAAGGCGTTTCCTGTGCTACGGCGGCCAATGCACTGCCGGCAACCGCAATGGACAGTCCCAACACAAAGGGGCTGAGTTTTCTCATATGTGAATTACCTCCTTGATTTGCTCGGAGTTCACTCGCGATTTTGGGGGAGAGGAAAACCAGGGAAACGCACGTGCTCCAAGGTGGGGCGATTATGATGCATATCCCGGCCGCGTGTAAAGAAGTTTTTCAGTTAGTGGGGGTTAGGGACGAATGGCGTTTCGGGCCAGCGTCGCGGCTGGACGATTTCTGCCGAATTCCTGGAGGCGGAACCGCCTAAGTCAGTCCGGTTTTTCGCTCGTGGCGGGGTCAGTTATCTGGATGGTTTGCTGGTCGAAGCGCTTGTCTTCCTCGGTGAGGCCGGCGAGGAAGAAAGAGTTGGTAATTGTAGCTTTGCCCTGAGCTATGGAGGTTATTACGTAGCAGCAGCCGAGCCAGTGTGCTTCCTGAAAATCGGTGGGCGACCATTGCGCGGGGTGGTCTGGGTGCGAGTGGTAGAAGCCTGCGATGTCGAGTCCGCGGCTGCGGGCTTCGCGCTCGATTTTGACCAACTCGACTGGAGCGATCTGGTAGCGGTTGTGGGCGGAGTCAGTGCGGGTGTTGCCGGCGGGGACGGCGGATTCGACGAGCCATCCGGCCGGTTCGTTCCGGGCTGTGTCCGCAGGGGAATACCGGCCGAGCAGGGCGCCGCAGCACTCGTGGGGGTAAGTCTGTTCGCCGTGGGCGCGGATGGCGTCGTAAATGGAGCGGGACAGCAGGAGGAGGCTCATTCTTCCTCCCAGAATCGCTCGGAGAGATATTTGTCGGCCGAGTCGGGGAGGATGGTTACGATGGTGGCGCTGCGGCCGGCGGCGGCTTCTTCGCGTGCGATCTGGACACAGGCGTGGACGGCAGCGGCGGCGGAGATGCCGACCAGCAGGCCCTCGTCGCGCGCTAGGCGGCGGGCCATGTCGTAGGCGGCTTCGGTTTCTACTGCGAGTTGGCGATCGGCCAGCTGCGGGTTGTAGATGGGCGGCACGATGGAAGTGCCGAGGTGCTTGAGCCCTTCGAGGCCGTGGAAAGGCGAGTCTGGCTGCAGGCTGATTGCCTGAATTGCTGGATTGAACTCCTTGAGGCGCCGGGCGACGCCCATGAAGGTGCCGGTAGTGCCGAGGCCGGCCACAAAGTGAGTGACGCTGCCCGTGGTCTGCTGCCAGATCTCCGGGCCGGTGGTGCGGTAGTGGGCTCGCCAGTTGGCGTCGTTGGAGTACTGGTCCATGTAGCAGAAGTAGTCGGGGTCGTTGCCGGCCAGTTCGCGGGCGCGGAGGATTGCGCCGTCGGAGCCCTTGTCGGGATCGGTCCATTCAACAGAGGCACCGTAGGCGCGAAGAATGCGCTTGCGCTCGGGTGAGACGTTGGCGGGCATGGTGAGGTGGACAGGAAAGCCAAGGGCCGCACCCAACATGGCAAAGGCGATGCCGGTGTTACCGCTGCTGGCGTCCAGGACTGTCTTGCCCGGTGTGAGCAGGCCGCGGTCGCGTGCGTCGCGCACCATGGAGGCTGCGGCGCGGTCCTTGATGCTCCCGCCGGGGTTAGCCCACTCGGCCTTGGCAAGCAGGGTGACGGAGTTGGGATGCGGGAGGGGCGAGATGAGGCGTGCGATTTCGTCTAGACGGAGCAGCGGCGTCTGTCCGATGCGCTCGGAAATTGAAGAGCCGGGTTGGGAAAGCGGCGTTTCTGTTTCCATGCGGAAATTGCAGCCTGCTGTGTGGGTGTGCGAGATTGGAGTTACGGCGAGGACGCCGACATAACTACTTAGCTATCCTCGCAGACTGGAAAGCCGCCATGAGGAAAAAATCCCGCCATACGAACTTCGATCAGACACTCGATATCCTGCGCGCTCATTCTTTTGATATTTCGACATTTGCAGGGGTCAAAGGCGGGTTCCTGATAAGCAAAGATGGGATGGGTGCGGTTCTGGTTGCCCACCAGGATCAGGCAGCCATAGCGGTGAGCCCCGGAGCGCTGATTCGGGGAGAGGTGGCGCGGTTGCTCGATCGCGGATACCAGAAGTTCATTAAAACCTCCCAACATGAGCTTCCTGCGTCGGCAACGCAATTGCATGCTATCCATCAATTCAGCGAGGAGCTGAAGCAGCTAACCGGGGCGACCAGCCTGTACAACGAGTCATTAGGCACCACCAGCGACCGGTATCAATACGATCGCCTGAAGGGCCGTGAAGCCGCGCAACCAGAGCCGGAGCGCAACTAGGACCGCCGTGCCCATTTGGCAGGTGGCTCCCGGTAGCTACCCCCGAAAGCCGGGCGGAGCGGTGCATGGTACGGGAAGACAAAGAGGTAAGCGCTTCGAACGACATAGCGGCTGGCCCGTCTGGCGATCCCCGCAACCGCCGCTGCCAACCGCGTTATGCCGTGAATGAAGACTCAATCTTGTTGCTGGTGAGCCACGGTCTTTCCCTTCAAAGCCACATTCTGGATCTGAGCCTCGATGGGTGTCGGCTGAGCACGCGGGAGCGGTATACCGCGGGCACCCGGACGCGCGTCGAAGTTACCTTCAAAGTGAACGGGATCGCATTCCGTTTCTTAGGCATAGTTCAATGGACGGACGGAAAACACTTGCTGGGTATTCACTTTGTGGAGATGATTTCGAGGCGCAGGGAGCAGTTGGCCGAGGTGATCTGCGAGATGGAAGCTGTGGCAGCGGCTACGGCGGCAAAGGCGGCCGCGGAGAGAGAGGACGCCGAGCTGGAGCACCAGGCGGAAATAGAAGTCGGGGACACCGAAGATACGGAACTGCTCGGGGACCTGGCGCTGGCCGAAGAGCAGATGAAGATCGAGGAAGTGGCCCGTTGCCTGGAGCAGGTACGTGCAAAAGAACTTGCGAACTGGGAGGCGCAACAGTGGGCCGAGATACAGGAGCTTGAGCAAAGAGCCGAAGTCCCGCGGACAGTCGATAAATTAGCGTCTATCGGCCGGGCACCAGTGAAACGCGATCGCCGCGCCCAGGAGCGGCACACGGTAGATACTGCGGCTACGATTCTTTTGGTAAAGGTGGGTTCAAGGCTCAGCGGGCGCATTGTGGATTTGAGTTTGAACGGTTGCCGCATCCACTGCGATGAACGATTTCCGGTTGGAGTCTATACGCGCGTTGAGACGGAGTTTCGCCTTGAAGGGCTGCCCTTCCGACTGGGCGGTGTTGATCCAGGCCGTCCATGACCGGCGCAATGTGGGCATACGGTTCTTGGATATGAGCCAGCGCAAGCGGGAACAGGTGGAGCAGTTGATCGCAGAGATTGCGGAGATGGAAAAGAAACAACCCGATCCCGCGGATTCGGCAGAAGGAACGATGGGAGGCGAGAACTGATGGCGCCGCGCAAGCCCCCCATGCCTCAGAGGGCGCTGCGGCGTCCGGCGAGCAGGTTGAAGACCAGGATGATTACGGCCACGACCAGCAGAAGGTGAATGAGTCCGCCGGCGATATGGAAGCTGAAGCCGAGGAGCCACAGAATTAGCACGATTACGAAGATTGTCCAGAGCATGGATTTTCCTTTGGTGATTCGTGGACGCCTGCAATCGCCGGGCGTCCACGAATATTCACAGTTAGTTGTTAATTGGCAGCGACTGCCTGCGCCTTTGCATCCCTGACAGCGTCGAGGAATACGTGAGCGGCCTGAGGCACGGCCACTTCGCCCTGCAGAATGCGGCGAGTGGAGATGTCATGGCCGTAGATTGCTTCGGTGGAGTCGTCGTCACGGCGGACGGCAGAGCCTTTGAGCGCGACCCCGGCAAAAGCGCCGCGGGCGCGTGAGTAAGTGAGAATTTCGGTATTCAGCTTCCAGTCGGTATCGGCAGAAGCGTGACGTCCGACCGGTCCGGCTGCCGCAGAGGCGTCGGCGCCGATCTCGAACTTACTGCCGATCAACTGCTCCATGCCTTTTTCGTTCTGGATGATGAGGACAAGGTCCACGCCTTCGACGCCAATCTGAAAGCCGAAGCTCCCGCCGGTGACGGTGAAGAATGCAGGAGCGCTCCATCCGTTGGCAGTGCGGCAGGTGGTAACACCTCTGCCATTTTCAGCGCCCAGTACAAATCCGCCTTTGAGCATATGGGGAACCACGGCGATGCATTTTGCATGTTCGAGGACTTCTTCCGGAATGCCCTTGTCGGGTGCCGACATGATTTCATTGAGTACTTTCCCGGCATGGTCGAGCCGGTCGGTTGTCGCTTCGCGATCGCTTGCCGCCCAGCCAAAGCTTGAAAGACTGAGTACTGCCACGAGAGTCATAAGTTTCTTCATGAATTTCACCGTTTTCTACCTATGCGCAGCGACACTTGATTCCCGCGCACTGGGGCGCACAAGGTAATTCCGACGTTAGCGGGATTTGATTGCGGCGTCTGAGCAATCCGGCTCTCGGTGAAGGCCGAGGATCCTCTTTTTCTTTTGTAGGAATACGTCGCCGGGGAGCAGACCTCGGGGAGCCTTGGAAATTTTCCATAAAAGTGAGCAAAATTGAACAGATTGTCCACCTGCTGGTGTGCAATGTTATGCTAAAATCTTGCAGAAAGTGTGAAGTTCAGCGCAGTGTTGTGGAGGTTGCTTTGGAATGTGGCGTTTTCAGCTCCCAAGGTGGCCACAGTGCATTGCAGACACTGAGCTGGCCGGGCCAATTCCGTTGCAGGTTTAAGACCAGCGGGATCTGGAGCCAATAGCAGGCTCCAGGTCCCGCGAAGATTCCCGCGCAAGTGCTGCAGGTGGATGGAGGCCGCGACGATGGTCGAGCTTGAGAAGCCCGGTTTTGATGCAGCTGCGTTTCTGGCGCGCGCAGGCCTGGGGCGCAGAGTCATTCAAATAAAGCCGAAGGGAGCTTTCTTTTCACAGGGCGAGCCGGCGGATTCGGTTTTTTATATTCAGGGAGGCCGGGCCAGGGTCACGGTCCTGTCAGACGCCGGCAAGGAAGCTACGATTACGCTTCTTTCCACGGGAGACTTCGTTGGAGAAGAGGCGCTGGCGGCATCGACTAGTCTGCGTCTGTCGACGGCCACGGCTATTACAGCTTGCACTGCGCTGAAGATTCAACGCGAAGAGATGATACGTGTATTGCACGAGGAGCATAAATTCTCTGACCTGTTTTTGAAGTTTCTGCTGGCACGGAGCATGCGCGTCCAGGCCGACCTTGTGGATCAGCTTTTCAACTCCAGCGAGAAGCGGCTGGCGCGGGTACTTTTGCTGATGGCGGAGTTTGGCAAGGCGGGCGAGCCCGGCGAGCCGGAGATGCTGCTGCCCAGGATTTCGCAGGAGACGCTGGCGGAGATGATCGGGACGACGCGGTCGCGGGTGAGCTTCTTCATGAACCGCTTTCGCAAGCTCGGGTTTATTGACTACGACGGCCGCATCCGCGTGCACAAGTCGCTGCTGAATGTGATTCTGCACGACCAGGTGCCGGAGGAGAGTGGCAAGAGACTGGACATATCGGGGATAGCAGGAACGTAACTCATGGGCACCGAGTAATTTCCTGGCAGTCCTGTCCAAAATTGAACAGCATTGTGATTCGTCGGATGGGACACTCGCTCCAACTCCATGGTGAAGAACTACCTGGCGGGGGTGCGACGTGCTTAACGCAAAAGGAAGCCTTCTCATCGTTGACGATGAGTCCTCAATTCGAATCTCCCTTTCCCATGTACTTACTGAGATCGGATACAGCGTGCGAATAGCTGAGGACGGCTTCTCCGCATTGGCGGAGATGCACCAGGGAGGAGTCCCCGATATCCTTCTGTCCGATCTCAATATGCCTGGGATGTCCGGCTTTGAGTTGCTGTCGGTGGTCCGGCGCAGGTTTCCAGTGATCCGGACAGTCGCGATGAGCGGGGCGTTCTCCGGTGACGAAGTTCCTTCAGGCGTTGCCGCGGATGCGTTCTACCAAAAGGGCAGTAGCCTTGGTTCGCTGTTGAAGATCATGGAAGCGCTTCCTCAAATGGTGCGTCGTGCTTCCCAATCTTGCCGTGTGGCAGAACCCCTCTGGTTTCATCGCCGCGGAAACGACCCTTCGGGAAAGCTGCCGGAATCAATCACCTGCCCGCAATGCCTTCGAACCTTCTCCCGGACTCTCGACGGCTTTGAAGGCATGACGCACGAAATGCATTGTGTCCATTGCGGCAATTCAATTCACTACGAAATCGTCGAGCCTTCAGGCCAAACGATGCCACAAGGATTTCAGAGTAACGCCGGTGCGGCCGACCCGTCCCAGAACGCGTTCCCCCTCAGCAATTAATCGCATCAATAGAAAGTTGGGTCCATGTATTCCATCGCTGAAACTAACCTGCTGGTACGCGCGCAGATCAAGCTACCCGCAGGCCTGAAACTAGTCACGGAAGAGTTTCGCGAAGGTTGGTGCTTTGTGGGGACCAAAGATGCGCGGCTGTTGGAGATAAGGATTCTGAGGCGGGGATGGAAGTTCATCAAAATGGTCGATGGGTGGTTGCGTAGCGGACTAGGAGAGACGCCGCAGGCGGCTATTGCCAACGCGCTCCATTTGGCTCTGCGCCACGTGAGCCCGCACTTCAACGCTGTGGAAGTGAATCATGTCGAGTGGACGCAATACCCGTGGTTCTTTCTCGCCAGGGTGATGGTCAATCCGTACCGGATTCAGCAAGGCGCGATTCAGCCTGTGCCGGATGATGCATTGCCCCCTGCGAATACCCTCCGGCCCAGGCTGTTGGCAGCAAACGCAGCAGCGTTATTTCCGAATTTCGGCAGTGCAATGCCCATGTTGAAAGAGATGCTGGTTTTATCCCGCAGTACGCAGGCCAAAACCCAATGACAATCGTACAGATGGCACTGATCTTATTTGTTTTTTATACAGCGTTGCGAGTTCCGCGAGAGCCGGCGGTCAGCCGTGCGCGCTCGCGTTGCAGTTCCCGATAAACATCACTCTTTGATTGGCCGAGTTCACGGGCCAGGCGCTTGAGGGCTTCTTTCTCATCGACGCCGGCTTCGGCCTGGATCTGCGCGATGCGGTCGGCAATCTTCTGGGAAACGGCGGCCCGCGTGCCTGACAGGGCCTGTGCCGGAGGGGCAACGAGCAGGGTGATTTCGCCGCGAATGCGATCGCGAGCGGCTAATTGCTGTCGCGCGGCGGCAACGGTTGTGCGCAGAAATTCCTCATGAATTTTGGTGAGCTCGCGGGCGACGACGACGTGAAGATCGGGACCCCAGACAGCCTCGAGATCGGCAAGCGTGTCGAGAATGCGGTGCGGAGCTTCGTAAAAGATGAGCGTGCAGGAGGCGTCGGCTTTGGTTGACAAGGCCGAGAGTTCTTCGAGGCGGGTCCGCCGCGCACCGGCCTTTTCTGGCAGGAATCCGATGAAGTGGAATTCACCGGTGGGTAGGCCAGAAGCGATAAGCCCACTGAGGGCAGCGTTCGCTCCCGGGATGGGAATCACTGGCAGGCCGGCGGCGATAGCTTCATTGGCCAGCCAGGCGCCGGGGTCGCTGATGCCGGGCATGCCGGCGTCGGAGACGAGCGCGATGCGGCCGCCTACCTTGAGTGCTTCAATCAACTCCTCGGCGCGATGGCGCTCATTGTGCTGATGGCAACTTACGGTCGGGGTTGCAATCTGGAAGTGGTTGAGAAGCTTCTGGGTCTGGCGTGTGTCTTCGCAGGCAATGCGGTCAACGTGCCGAAGAACATCGAGAGCGCGGAGGGTGATGTCGCCGAGATTGCCGATGGGAGTGGCGACGAGGTAAAGGCCGGGTGCCAAGCCGCTTGCCGGGGCGTCCGTCATTCGGGGCTAGTCTCCCGATCCCTGGCGGGCGTCCTCGCGTTCCATGCGGCGCTGCTCGGAAAGCAACGACATGGAACTCATCAGGTTTTGCACGCTGACGATGCCAACAACGCGTCCGCTCTCGGTGACGGGAATCAGCGCCAGGCCGTGGCCTGCGGTGAGCCGGCGGATGGTGGTGCCGAGAGTGTCCTCGGGCTTTGCCACCTGGAAGGCGCGCGACATGACTGACTGGATGTAGCCGTTGCCGTCGTTGCGGAGAGCGTCCACAATGCGCTGGCGAGAGACGATGCCGACCAGTTGCGGGCCGCGCACGACAGGGAAATCTTCCTGAAGTGAGTGAACGCAGCGGACCAGTGCGTCGGCCAGGGTGTCAGAGGCCGAGAGGGTGGCGAAATCGGTGAGCATGACTTCGCGCATGCACACGGTGTCGACCACGGACTGGAAGAAGACGCCCTGATCTTCGATTTGCGCGCCGATCATGATAAAGAAGCCGGCAAGAATGAGCCAGGGATTGTGGAGCAACATGCCGCCGAGCATGGCAGCCAGGGCGATTACCTGTCCGATGCCTGCGGAGGCGCGGCCAGCGGGAGCGAAGCCGTGCTTCCGGGCAAAGCCGCCGCGGATGAGGCGGCCGAAGTCCAGTGGATAGGCCGGCAGCAGGTGCAGTGCTCCGAGGAAAAACTGCATCCAGACCATGCTGCGGATCAGGTGGTCGGGTGCGATTAGAGGCAGGGCAAACAGGGGAACGTCTGCACTGGCGCCGAGAACGGAGGCGGCCAGCACCAGGGCCGTTGCCCAGTTGGCCAGGGGGCCGGCCAGTGCGATGACAAACTGTCCGCTGCCCTGATTGGCGATCTCCTGGCTTTCAGGATTGGCGTAGGCGAAAAGTCCGCCGATGGGGAGCAGGAGCACGGCGCGTATGCGGAGGCCAAGCCAGGCCGCGACCAGCAGACGCGCGATTTCGCGCACCATTACCGCAGCGACGATGATCAAGAAGAGGCCCAGGCCGCGCTGCCATCCGTCGCCGGCGCTGATGCCGAAGAAGACCAGGACGAGCAGCGGGAAGAAGATATGGACGCGCATTTCCACGCCCATCCAACGGCCCAGCGGGATTGACCAGCCTCGCATACTCCGATTGTAGTTGGTTCGGGGCAGGATTGCAGTCGGTCGGGGCCGGGAGCGCTTCGCGTATGCTGGTTGGCGATGCGGATCATTGCCGGAACATTTCGCTCTCGGGCGCTGGAGGCACCGGCGGGATTGGCCACTCGGCCTACCAGCGACCGGCTTCGGGAGACGCTGTTCAACGTGCTGGCGCCACGGATCAAGGGCGCGGCATTTCTTGATTTATATGCCGGTTCGGGCGCAGTGGGGATTGAGGCCGTGAGCCGGGGTGCGGCGCAGGTCACGTTTGTGGAGCGGGCTCCGGCGGCGCTCAAGGTGCTGCGGGCGAATCTGGACCGGCTGGGGCTTTTGGAGGGATTCCGAATTCAGACCGGGAGCGTGGGGTCGTTTCTACGCAGGCCTCTGGCTGGGGTGGCAGGGTTTGATGTGGTGTTTCTGGATCCTCCTTATGACGCGGCTGAAGAGTACATGGCGGCGCTGGGGCTGCTGGGCGGGGCTTCGGTCGGGCTGCTGGCTGCGGGTGCGGTGGTGATTGCCGAGCATCGGCGCAAAGAGCGGCTGGAAGAGCAGTATGGGGGCCTGGTACGCACTCGGCTGCTGGAACAAGGCGATGCGTCGCTGAGTTTTTATTCGGCGGGAATGATTGCAGAACCAAAATGATCCAGTAGCGGATTGGATCTGAAGTGAAAGGCGTACGAATGCAAAGGATGAAGTGGAAAGTGCGTGCTGGATGGGCGTTGGCGGCGTTCGTTTTATGCGGGGCTGCATTGTCTGCGCAGAATTTGGAGCCGTGGGAGATTGGGCCGTTTGCTCGACCTGCGGCGGGGAACCCGGTGATTGCGCCGCGGCCGGAGTCAACGTTTATCGATCCGGTGTTGAAGACGCCGGTGCATTGGGAAGCGCTGCATACTTTCAACCCGGCGGCGATTGTGCGGGATGGCAAGGTGTACGTGCTTTATCGGGCCGAGGACGACTCGGGGGCGATGGAGATTGGCGGACACACTTCACGACTGGGGCTGGCGGAGAGCGAGGACGGCATTCACTTTACGCGGCGCGCCGAACCGGTCTTCTTCCCAACCTCTGACGGCGAGAAAGCGCGCGAGTGGCCGGGCGGCGTGGAGGACGCGCGCATTGTGGAGGGGGAAGACGGGACGTACGTGCTGACCTATACGCAGTGGAATCGGCAGACCTACTCGGTAGGGATTGCCACTTCGCCCGATCTGCTGCACTGGACCAAATTCGGGACGGCCTTTCTGCATGAAATGGGCGGCAAATATGACTCACTCAAGTACAAGTCGGCGGGGATTGTGACGCGGCTGGACGAAAGCAAGGGACGTTTGATCGCGGCGAAGATCGACGACAAGTATTGGATGTACTGGGGTGAAGGGGCGATCCACCTGGCAACGTCTGCGGACCTGATTCACTGGACGCCGCTTGAAGACGCGACCGGTGCGCCCGCAGAAGGGATGGGCCCTCGACCGAAGCACTTCGACAGCACATTTCCCGAGACCGGGCCACCGCCGGTTCTGACGAGCAAGGGAATCGTGGTTCTCTACAACGGAAAGAATGCTGTGAAAGGCGGCGATCCCGCGCTGGGGCCCAATGCGTACGGAGTCGGAGAGGCGCTGTTTGAACCCTATAACCCGTTTCGGATCGTCGCACGCGCGGAACATCCGGTGCTGAAGCCGGAGATGGCTTACGAGAAGACCGGGCAATATGCGGCCGGGACCACTTTCGCCGAAGGGCTGGTGGTGTTTCACGGGCGCTGGTTTCTTTATTACGGGTGTGCAGATTCACTAGTTGGGGTAGTGACGGCGCCGGTGAAGTAGATTTGGCGACCGAAGCATGGTGACTTTGCGGCCAATCTCTCGGCGGCGCTGCTACACTTCGCGGCGTCTTTCAAATCAGCTTTCATTTTGCGGGGTAAGGATGCGGATTCGTGCCGGTGCGGCGCTATTGATGGGGATTGTGTGCGTGGTGGGAAACGCGCAGTCGATGAAGCATCCAGGTGTGCTGGTAGGCAGGCAGCAACTGGATTATGTTAAGCAGCAAGTTAAGGCGAAGAAGGATCCAATCTACAGCCAATATCGGAAGGCCGTGGCAAGCCAATACGCGGCGATGGACTACAGAGTGCTTGGACCGCCGGAGACTGGCATTATCGACTGCGGGGCATATTCCAGGCCGGATCACGGATGCCACGCCGAGGATTCGGATGCGAGCGCGGCCTATCTTCAGGCGGTGTTGTGGTGGATCACGCGCGATCATCGCTACGCTGCCAACGCGATCCGCATCATGAACACCTACAGCTACAAGGTGAAGGGGTACACAAACGCGAACACGCATCTGCAGGCCGCGTGGAGCGCGGAAATGTGGCCGCGTGCGGGCGAGATTGTCCGGCACAGCCGCGCAGGATGGAAGGCAAAAGATGTGCAGGCATTCAGCGACATGCTGACCAAAATCAACCTGCCACTGATTCGCGATGGAGCGCCGCGGAATGTTGGCAACTGGCAGTTGAGCATGGTCGAAGGCATGATGGGCATTGCCGTATTCACAGACGATCGCGCTCTGCTTACGTATGCGGAAAACATGTGGCGTGAGCGCGTGCCGGCGTATTTCTACAACCCGAAACTGGATGGGGATCATCCCAGGGTCCTCACCCCCGGTCCCCACGAGGGATGGTTTGGGCAGACCACGTTTGATGAAACCATGAATGGTGTGGCGGCAGAGACATGCCGCGACCTGGAGCATACGGGATACGCTATCTCCGCCACCATAGCCGCGGCAGAGACGGCGCATATTCAGGGCGACAAGCTCTATGAGGACGAGGAGCCGCGGCTGATCGGGGCGCTGGAGTTTCACGCGCATTTGCTGTTGAAAAAAGAGCCGGTGCCAGCGACGCTATGCGGTGGAAATATTCGCTACGGCGCGGGATACACATTCGGCATCGGGTACAACGAGTTCCACAACCGCCTGGGGCAGCCGTTGCCGGAGACACGCGAGTGGCTGGACAAGGTGATGGCGATTCCGGAGCCGGTAGATATTCACACAACCGTCTTCGAGATGCTGACACACGGTGCGGATGCCGCACAGGCAAAGCAGTAGGGTGCTTTGGCGGAAAGATTTCGAAAGCACTTGGCGCGGCAGGCCGAAGCCGGTGCAGCTACAATGGGCGGCATGAAAACAGCACGATTGTTTGGTGCTTTGGCCGCGCTTGCACTATTAGCTGCCGGTTCGGCTGTGATGAATTCGCAGGCGGCTCCCGCAGCGGCTCGGACGCCGGGTGCTGAGCCGCAACTGGTAATTCTCGATACGGATATTGGGGACGACATTGATGACGCCTTTGCGCTGGCGCTGGTGCTGCGCAGTCCGGAGCTGCGGTTGCTGGGCGTTGAAACGGCCTTCGGCGATACGGAACTGAGAGCTCGTCTTGTTGACCGCTATCTGAAAGCGATCGGCCGGCAGGACATTCCCGTGATGGCCGGGGTGGAGACAAAGAGCGTCCACTTCACTCAGGCGGCCTATGCAAAGCAGTCGCCAGCGCTGAAGCACAAGGGCGCGGTCGATTTTCTGCTGGGGCAGATTCGGGTACATCCGGAGCAGATCACGCTCGTCGCGATCGGACCGTTGTTCAATGTTCAGGCGGCAATTGCGCGTGATCCTGCGACGTTCAAAAAGCTGAAGCGGGTCGTGATCATGGGCGGCAGTGTTTATCGGGGCTACGACGGAAAGGACGGAAGCAGGCAGAGCGCGCCATCGCCGGAGTGGAATATTTTGTGCGATCCGGCGGGGGCCGCGGCGCTGCTGGGATCCGGGGTTCCGGTTTTCGTAATGCCGCTCGACTCGACTCAGATTCATTTGGAAAATCCGGCGTTGGGGGCAGTCTTAGCTCACGGCTCGCCGCTCACCGATCAGCTAACTCTGCTTTACCACCAATGGACCGGGGCAAACGAATGGCGCCGGCCAACTTTGTTTGACCCGGTGGCAGTGACTTATGTGATCCGCCCCAATCTTTGCCCGGCGACGCCGATGCGGCTGGAAGTGGACGACAAGGGGTTTACGAAACCGGTTGAGGGAGTTCCCAACGCCCAGGTCTGCCTGCACTCGGACGAGAAGGGATTTCTTGAATTTCTCCTGGGCCGGATTGCTGGGGAGACGGTACACTGACGAGCGGAGCGGTGAAAGAGGGAGGCAATTTTGCCTCAACCTTGGGTTGGCCTGGGGATTTCCAGAGGATCAAGCGATCTGTTGTGCGCCCCGTCACTTCCAACTCCATTGACAGCAGAGGAAAGTAGGATAAAAATGGCGAGTCGAAGTAAATCAACCAGTGGTGTGTGTCCAACGGAGGGAAAGTGAAAAACGTGGCGAAAATGAATGTTTTGATGTCTTTGGCAATTTTGGGAGCGGGAATGGTTTTGGCCGGCTGCAAGTCAGCTCCGGAACTGACACAGGCCCAGGCGCTTTCAATGATCCAAGCCAAGTATGATGCAACGCCTGCGGTTGGCGCGAACATCATCGTGAACAACGACGGCATGGTGCAGGGCGCGACGGCCAAGTACTGGAACCGGACTACGATTTATCCCAACAAGTATTGGGCTGACTTCACCCTGACTCCTGAAGGCAAGAAGGTTGTCAAGCAGGTAACCGGGGGCGATGTGATCAAGTGGCGGCCGGATAGCCCCACAGACGCGAAATACTCGATTGTCATGGTAACGGTGGCTGCCAATCACCTCAAGGCGCGCGATATCAAGGATATTCAGGATGTCGGACAAACCAAGACGGTTACCTACACTGAGGGCGTTGATCTGACTGGTGTTGCCGACCCGTTGGTGGGGATTGCCCACAATCCAGGCAACCAGTTGAGCACCACTCGGACGGCGGACTTTGTTCTGGATGGCGGGGCCTGGAAACTGCAATCAATCAATTAGGTCGGCAAGAATCCTCCGGGATGGGGTCCGAATGCGTTGACCCCGCCCGCATTTCTTGCTATTGTAAGAAGGTTCCGCAAGAACACGCTCGTTCGTGTGTCTTAACGAAGGGCGTGTATGGGCAACTCCTCCGGCAGCAATGGGTGGGTTGGTCCCCGGGCCAGGTGAAGTTAACCGGCCAGATTGGTCCCCGAAGTAGCTCTCTTCTTGCGGGGGCAGGGATACATCGCATCGGCGCCCGCGCGTTCTCCACCTTGGAGGGCTATGCGGGCCGGAAGCGGCGAAACGGAGCCGGCTTTTCCTGGGATTATCAGGAAAACGAACGGCCACCGTCCCGGTTCTCGTCTGAGATTGGAACGAAGGCAGACGCGAAGCAGTAACAATAGGGCTTCCGTGCGTGTGTGCGCCGGTAATTGGTGCGCATGAAAGCAGGGGAGGCCTGATGGGTCTGCGCGCGGCTGTTGGGTTTGGATGTTGAAGGGTTATTTGACGCGGTAAGGAGTTTCAGTTTGCCTACATTCAATCAGTTGGTTCGCAAGGGGCGCACGGCCCCCCGTTACAAGACGGCGTCACCTGCCCTGCAGGCCTCGCCGCAGCGGCGCGGTGTCTGCACCCGTGTGTATACACAGACTCCGAAGAAGCCGAACTCGGCCCTGCGCAAAGTAGCCCGCGTGCGGCTGACCAACGGGATTGAGGTGACCACCTACATCCCCGGCATCGGCCACAATCTACAGGAGCACTCGATTGTGCTTATCCGCGGAGGCCGTGTAAAGGATCTGCCGGGTGTGCGTTATCACGTGGTCCGGGGCACTCTGGATTCGGTGGGCGTGGCCAACCGCATGCAGAGTCGTTCAAAGTACGGGGCCAAGCGCGCCAAGGGCGGCGCGGCACCGAAGGGCAAGAAGTAACTAACGGTTCCGGGGCGAAGTTTAGAACCCGGACTAGGGCAGCAGAAGCGGCGCGAAAGCGCGAAGGACTTTGAGGACTATGCCGAGAAAAGGGCACATTGCGAAGCGGGAAGTAGCGCCGGATCCAGTCTATGGGTCCACGCTGGTGACCAAGTTTGTGAACTCGATGATGTGGGGCGGAAAGAAGTCGACAGCCCAGGGCATCTTCTATGAGGCGATGAAGACCCTCGAAGAGAAGGGCGGCGGCGACGACGCTCTGAAGCTCTTCAAGAAGGCGGTAGAGAACTGCAAACCGCTGCTCGAGGTCAAGACCCGCCGTGTGGGCGGCGCCAACTACCAGGTGCCGATCGAAGTCGCCCCCGATCGGCGTACCTCGCTGGCGATTCGCTGGCTGATTACGTATGGCCGCAATCGTGGCGAAAAGGGCATGACCGACAAGCTGAGCAACGAACTGCTGGATGCGGCCAACGGGCGAGGCGCGGCCATGAAGAAGAAGGAAGATGTGCACCGCATGGCCGAGGCCAACAAGGCCTTTGCTCACTACCGCTGGTAAGCGGGCGGGAATCGTAAGAGATTGGGCCGGGGTGATCAATACTCCGGCTGGATGGGGTCCGATAGATCGGCTCCGAAGCACTTGATATCAGAAATCAACCGCGGGCCAGAAGCGCCTGCAAGGAAAACAAACGTGGCTCGCACCGTACCTCTGAATCGTTGCCGGAACATCGGAATCATGGCGCACATCGACGCCGGGAAGACGACAGCGACAGAGCGCATCCTGTTTTATACCGGCATCACGCACCGCATCGGCGAAGTGCATGAAGGCACGGCGACCATGGACTACATGGAGCAGGAGCAGGAGCGTGGCATCACGATCACATCGGCCGCCACCACCTGCATGTGGAAAGACGTCCGGATCAATATCATTGACACTCCCGGCCACGTGGACTTTACCGCCGAAGTAGAGCGCAGCCTGCGCGTCCTTGACAGTGCGGTGGCGCTGTTTGACTCCGTTTCCGGCGTGCAACCGCAGACTGAGACCGTCTGGCGGCAGGGCGACAAGTACAAGGTTCCGCGCATCTGCTTCGTGAACAAGATGGACAAGAACGGCGCCGATTTCGAGCACGTTCTCGAGACCATCCGCAAGCGTCTGGGCGCACGTCCCGTGGCGCTGCAGATTCCCATTGGCGCGGAAGCCGGCTTCAAGGGCGTGGTCGATCTCATCGAGATGAAGGCCGTCCTGTGGCATGACGAAACGCTGGGCGCCGAATTCTCAGTCGAGCCGATTCCTGCCGACCTCCAGAAGAAGGCCGAGGCTTTTCGACTGCAGTTGATTGAAGTTATCGCCGAAACCGACGATGTGCTTTTGGAGAAGTTCCTGGAAGGCGAGACGCCCACGATTGAGGAACTCAAGGCTGGTATCCGCCAGGCCACCATCGATCTGAAGATCTTCCCAGTGCTGTGCGGAAGCGCATTCAAGAACAAGGGCATTCAAACGCTGCTCGATGCAGTCGTTGACTATCTGCCCAGCCCTCTCGACAAGCCTCCGGTCGAAGGCATCGACCCCCATCATCACGATCGGGTCGAGATCCGCAAGCCGGACGATAACGAACCGCTTGCGGCTTTGGCCTTCAAGATCATCAACGATCCCTTCGGCAAACTTTGCTTTGTGCGCGTCTATTCGGGCTCGCTCAAGACCGGCGACACGGTGCTGAATCCGCGCACCGGCAAGACCGATCGCATTGGCCGCCTGGTAAAAATGCACGCCAACAAGCGCGAGGATGTGTCCGAGATCTTGGCCGGCGACATCTGCGCATGCGTGGGGCTGAAAGAACTGAAGACCGGTGACACGCTCTGTGCGCCGCATCATGAGATTGCGCTCGGCGCCATCACATTCCCGGAGACGGTGATATCGGTAGCCATCGAGCCCAAGACCAAGGCCGATCAGGAGAAGATGGGCGTTGCCCTGGCGCGGCTGGCTGACGAGGACCCCACCTTCAAGGTGCGGACCGACGAAGATTCGGGCCAGACGATTATCAGCGGCATGGGCGAGCTGCACCTGGAAATTCTGGTCGACCGCATGAGGCGCGAGCATAAGGTCGAGGCCAATGTCGGCGAGCCGAAGGTTGCCTTCCGCGAGACCATCCGCAAGAAGGCTGAAGCCGAGGGCAAGTACATTCGCCAGACCGGCGGCTCGGGCAACTACGGGCATTGCAAACTGCGCGTCGAGCCCAACACCCCCGGCGCGGGCTACGAATTCATCAACGAGATCAAGAGCGGTTCGGTGCCCAAGGAATACATCAAGCCCATCGACCAGGGCGTGCAGGGCGCGCTCGAGTTGGGCATCCTGGCCGGCTACCCGATCGTGGACGTGAAGGTAACGCTTTACGACGGCAGCTACCACGAAGTGGACTCGAACGAAATGGCCTTCAAGTTTGCCGGCTCGATCGCGTTCAAGGAAGCCGCACGCAAGGCCTCGCCAGTGCTGCTTGAGCCGGTAATGGCCGTTGAAGTCACCGTTCCCGAAGAGTACATGGGCGTCATCATCGGCGACATCAACTCGCGCCGCGGACGGATCGAGGGCATGGAGCACATGGCTGGTTCACAGGTGATCAAGGCCATCGTGCCGTTGAAAGAAATGTTTGGCTACGTGAACGAGATTCGTTCGTCCACGCAGGGCAGGGCTTCGTATTCGATGCAGTTTGCGCGCTACGAAGAAGCTCCGCGCATGATTGCCGATGAAATCATCGGCCGGGCGCAGGGCAAGTAAGCAAGAAAAGGTTTTGGGGCTGGAGCCGGATGGCCGGCGCCCCGGGTTGAAACGTGCAGTACAAGCTACGAAAGGGATGCAGGGACTTTTATGGCGAAGGAAAAATTTGATCGTACGAAGCCTCACGTGAACGTGGGGACGATTGGACACATCGATCACGGCAAGACGACGCTGACTGCGGCGATCACGAAGGTTTTGCAGAAGCACA
>Ga0075522_10001354_pt1 | contig 18611 bp, 14 predicted proteins | sample NGEPerA_FD_74796 | JGI IMG/M metagenome (GOLD analysis project Ga0075522, IMG submission 74796) | Arctic peat soil microbial communities from the Barrow Environmental Observatory site, Barrow, Alaska, USA - NGEE PermafrostL2-A | ecosystem: Environmental > Terrestrial > Soil > Wetlands > Peat ... | reverse complement strand
AAACGTAGGTAGATCGCCGCCCGATGGCGGGCTTGTGGCCGAAACCATACGTAATTTGCGGAGCCAGGTGGCCCATGACACGCTGGGGGCCTAGGCTGCGAGTCGCCTGTTTACAGGTGCGGCACGGAGGTGCTACTAAGATGACGCTGCCGTGACGATACATTCAACGTATCGTCGCGGGTCCCCCCAAAGACTGCGGAGGCGCGCGTGAAGATCAAGCGGATCGAGATCTGCGGATTCAAGTCGTTCGTGGACAAGACGTCGATCGCCTTTCCCGATCCGGTGACGTCCATCGTCGGCCCCAACGGCTGCGGAAAGTCCAATGTCGTGGACGCCATTCGTTGGGTCATGGGCGAGCAGTCGGCCAAGCACCTGCGCGGTCGGGCCATGGAGGACGTCATCTTCGCGGGCTCGGAGAGCCGCGGTCCGGCGGGACTGGCCGAGGTTTCGCTGACCTTCGACGCGCGGGGTTTGGCCACCGACGTCGCGCCCGGCGGCGTTCCGTGGGGGGCCGCGGGTCCCGAGGATATCGTCGTCACGCGGCGGCTCTACCGCGACGGCGAGAGCGAGTATCTATTGAATGGGGTGCCCTCGCGCTTGCGCGACGTGGTCGAGTTCTTCCTGGGGACCGGCGTCGGCTCGAAGGCCTACGCCATCATCGAGCAGGGCCGCATCGGCTTCATCGTTTCGTCGCGTCCCGAGGATCGGCGAGGCCTCATCGACGAGGCGGCCGGCATCACCCGATACAAATCCAAGAAGAAGGCCGCCGAGCGCCGGATGGAGTCGACGCGCCAGCACCTGCTCCGCGTGACCGACATCGTCGGTGAGATAGAGGGCCGGCTCCGCTCGCTGCGCCTGCAGGCACAAAAGGCCGAGCGCTACAAGCGCTACAAGGCCGAGCTGAAGGACCTGGACCTGTGGTCATCGGCGCAGCGCTACCTAGGCTACCTGGCCGAGGAGAAATCGGTGGCGGCCGAGATCGAGGATATCCGCGGGCGCCACGACAGCGGAGCGGTGGTGCTCGAGTCGGAAGAAGCGGCGGTCGAGGCCGAGCGGCTGGCGGGCGCCGAAGAGGCCACCGAGCTGGCGGCGGCCAAGGACGATCTGTTCGCGCTGTCCAACAAGGCGCAGCTCGGTATGCAGCGCGCGTCGCACCACGACACCGAGGCCGCCGACCTGATTTCGCGGGCGGCCGCGGGACGCAAAGAGTCCGAGGAGCTGCGCGCGCGGGCGCAGGCCCACGGCGCCAGCGTCGACGAGATCAACGGACGGCTGGCCGAGATCGACGGCGAGGCCGAGCAGCGCGAGCGCGCCTACGACGAAGAGGCGTTGGTTCAGGACGTGCGCCGCGCCGCTCTGTCCGAGGCGCGCCGTGATCTGGACGCCGCGCTGGCCGCCCAGGCACAGAGCGCGGCGCGCATCGCCCGCTTCGAGGCGGAGCGGACGGCGGCCTTGCAGCGCCGCGACGATCTGGGGGGCCGGTTGGCGGCGCTGGCCACTGAGGAAGAGGCGATCAACGAGCGCTCGACCGGCCTGTCCGGCGAGGACACCGGGATGCGCGAACGGCTGGCGGTGTTGCAGGAACGCGTCGCGGCGGCCCGGCAGCGCGCCGCCGAGGACGAGGCCCTCCTGGTCGCGCTGCGCACGGAGCTGTCGCGCGGCGAGCTCGAGCTCGAGACCTTGCGCGAAGAGGCCCACCGCCGTCGATCGCGGTTGGCGTCGCTCTCCGAGATTCAAGATCGCTACGAGCGCTTCCAAAAAGGCGTTCGTGCCATCATGCAGGAGCACCAAGAGGGACGCGGCGCGGCCGGCATCGAAGGGATCGTGGCCGACATCGTGCGGCCACCACCCGAGTTGGAGGTCGCTGTCGAGGCGGTGCTCGGCGAGCGGTTGGGCAACGTGATCGTCGAGTCCCACGAGGCGGGCGTGGAAGCCATTCAGTTTCTCAAACAGAAGAGCGAAGGGCGTTCTTCGTTCATTCCGCGCGCGCTGCGGGTACCCCGCGGCGAGGTGCTGTACGACGCCACTGGCGGTGCGGGCGGGGGTGGCATGGCTGGCATGGGTGGATTGCAAGGCGGTGGTGGCGGCGGCGAAGGCGCCGCGGCGGGCGGATTCATCCCCGACGCAGCGGCCATCGCGGAAGCCTGGCCACAGGGCGCGGGCGTGCGCGGCCCGATGCTCGACCTCATCGGCTTCGATCGCCAGTACGGCGAGGTGGCCACCTATCTGCTCGGCGACGTGTTGGTGGTGGAGGATCTCGAGCGCGCGCTGGCACTGTGGCGCGAGACGAAGACCAACAAGACCATCGTGACACTCGAGGGCGAGGTGATCGATCCGCACGGTGTGGTCACGGGCGGCTCGCGGGAGTCGGCGCTGGCGGGCGTCCTCGAGCAGAAGCGGGAGATCCGCGAGCTCGAGGCGGTGATGGAGCGGCTAGACGCGGACGTCGAGTCGTCCCTCGCCCGACACGTCGGCAAGAAGCAGGCCGCGGCGGATCTGTCGCGTGCCCGCGACGAGCTGGGCTTGACGCTGCGGCAGGACGAGATGGCGCTGCTCGGTCAGCAGAAGGATTTGGAGCGCCTGGTCGACGAAGCGCGCCGGCTCGACGCGCGGCGGTCCGCGCTGGCCTCGCAGACCAACGACCTTCGTCGGTCGTTGGAAGAGAGCGAGGCCCGGGTGGTGGCGGCCTCGGCCGGTCTCGAGACCGATGTGGCGGCCCTCGACGACGTCGAACGGCGGGCCGGCGAGCTGCGCCTGCAGACAGTGGCCTTGGCCGACGAGGTCGATCTAGCCAACGCCCAGCTCACGACGCTCAAGGTGGCGGCGACGCAGGCGGTCGAGCGGCGTCGGACCGCGCGCCAGACCTTGGAGCGCTTGCTGGTCGAGCGGGCCGATCAGGAGGCGCGCGCAGCGCGTCTCGAGTCGACGATGGCGGATGACCTGGCGCGCGCCGAGACGCTGCAGACGGAGTCGGTGGTGCTCCGTCAGGAGGCCGAGTTGGCGCAGGCCGAGGCCGAGGCGCGGGCGCGCGAGCACGGCGAGCGGCAGGGGGCACTCGAGGCCCGGCAGACGACGCTGGCCGGGCGCGAGGCGGTGTTGCGGACGGCGCGGGCCGAGGTGGCCCGCCTGGCGCAGACGCTATCGCGCCTCGAGATGCGTTGTCAGGAGGTGGCGCTTCGCCGCACCGGGATCGAAGAGCAGGTGACCGATCGCTATCGGGAGGTCGAGCTGGCGCGGGTGGTCTACGATTACCACCTGCGCGCGCTGTTCGGCGCGATCGAGGAGCAGCGTACCACCGAGCTGCGTGGCCTCATCGAGCGCATGGGTGAGATCAACCTGACCGCCATCGAGGAGTCCGAGGAGCTGCAGAAGAGGTTCGACTTCCTCACCACCCAGCGCAGCGATCTGGAGTCGGCCATCGGCCTTCTCGAGACGGCGATCGAGAAGATCAACCGCGCGTCCCGCAAGCGCTTCCGCGAGACCTTCGACGCGGTCAACCTGGAGTTCCAGGCGATCTTCCCGCGCCTGTTCGGCGGTGGGAAGGCCAGCCTGGTGCTCACCGACGACAACGATCTGCTCGAGACGGGCATCGAGATCGTGGCCAACCCGCCGGGCAAGAAGGTCAGCCAGAACATCGAGTTGCTGTCCGGTGGCGAAAAGGCGCTCACCGCGGTCTCGCTGCTGTTCGCCATCTTCCTGGTCAAGCCCTCGCCCTTCTGCGTGCTCGACGAGGTGGATGCGCCGCTCGACGAGGCCAACGTGGGTCGCTTCAATCAGGTGGTGCGCGAGATGACCGACCGCTCGCAGTTCATCATCATCACGCACAATCGCCGCACCATGGAGATCGCCGATCGGCTCTGCGGCATCACCATGGAAGAGCCGGGTGTCTCCAAGCTGGTGTCGGTCAACCTGCGGGGTGGCGGCGGCCGGGTGGGGCGCGCCCAGGTGATCACCGAATCGAGCGCGGCCCCGCCGTCCTGATCGATCACGCCGTTCCGACGACCTGCAACTTGGACCTTAGCTTGACTCGCGTCGTTTGACGCGTTAGAGCGCCTCACCTACAATTTCTGCGAGCACCAATGGCGACATACATCACCGACGAATGCATCAACTGCGGCGCCTGCGAGCCCGAGTGCCCGAACGAGGCGATCAGCGAAGGCGAAGACATCTACCTCATCGACCCGAAGCTCTGCACGGAGTGCGTCGGATTTCACGATCACGAGGCTTGCCAGGCGGTCTGTCCGGTCGAGTGTTGCCTGCCGGATCCGAACCGTCCCGAGACCGAGGACGCGCTCATCGTCCGCGCCAAATCGATCCACCCCGACAAAGAGTTCGGCGAGCCGTACCCCTCCCGCTTCCGCAAGAGCGGCTAGTTTTCTCCCGAATGGCGACACGGCTTATCGTCGCAATTGACGGGCCGGCGGGGGCGGGGAAGTCGACGGCGGCGCGGATGCTGGCGTCGGTCCTCGGGTACGCACTGCTCGATACCGGCGCCATCTACCGGGTGATGGCGCTGCGCGCCCGCGAGCGTGGGATCGCCTGGGACGACGGCCCGGGCGTGGCGGGCCTGGCGGCGGGCCTCGACATCGCCTTCAGGCTCGACGGTGACGTGAACCGGGTCTTCGCGAACGGGCAGGAGCTGGGGACCACCATCCGGACGCCCGAGATCTCGGACGGCGCCTCGCGGGTCTCCGCGCTGCCCGAGGTGCGCGACGCGCTCCTCGATCTCCAGCGCCGCATCGGCGCGGCGGGGGGCGTGGTGGTCGAAGGGCGGGACATCGGTACGGTGGTGTTCCCGCACGCGCAGGCCAAGTTCTTCCTGACCGCCTCGGCGGACGAGCGGGCGCGCCGGCGGGTGGCCGAGCTGCGCGCGGCCGGCCGCACCGCCGAGCTCGACACCACCCGCGCCGAGCTGGTGGCGCGCGACGAGCGCGACTCGACCCGGGCGGCCGCCCCGCTTCGCAAGGCGGACGACGCCCTGGAGATTGATTCCAGCGCCCTCAATCCCGCCGAGGTGGTCGCCCGGATGGCCACCGTGGTGGCCGACCGGACGCGTTGACATTCCCTAAGCGCGACGCTAAGTTTCGCCCCTTCATTTGAGGGATTGGGCGCCGAATGGTCGGCGTCCGCCACCAAACCCGAACCCCCGCAACGCGCGGGACAGCGCAGTAGTCGGCCCCGAACGAGGGCCCGGAAGGCAGAGGAACACCGCATGGTTTCAGCTATGACCGCGACCGAGAACAACCCGCACGAGGAGAGCTTTGCGGCGTTATTCGAAGAGGAATCGCTTAAGCACGTCGTCAAAGAGGGCGACATCGTCAGAGGCAAGGTCATCCACATCGGCAAGGACCACGTGGTCGTCGACATTGGATACAAGTCCGAAGGAACCATCGCGCTTTACGAGTTTCAGCAGGCCGACGGTACGATCGGCATCAAAGAAGGCGACGAGATCGATGTCTTTCTCGAGAGCCGCGAGGACGAGAACGGCCTCTGTGTGCTGTCGAAGGAGAAGGCCGACCGCCTGAAGGTTTGGGACGAGATCTCGGGCGCTTGCGAGCGCGACGAGCTCATCGAAGGGACGATCAGCGCGCGGGTCAAGGGCGGCCTTTCGGTCACCATCCGCGGCGGCGTCAAAGCTTTTCTCCCGGGCTCGCAGGTCGACCTGCGGCCGGTGCGCAACCTGGACGCCTTCATCGGCAAGTCGCACCGGTTCAAGGTCATCAAGTTCAACAAGAAGCGCGGCAACATCGTGCTGTCGCGGCGCGTGCTGCTCGAAAAGGAGCGCGCCGAGCTCAAGGGCATGACCCTCGAGAAGCTCAAGGAAGGCCAGATCGTCGAGGGCATCGTCAAGAACCTCACCGAGTACGGCGCCTTCATCGATCTCGGCGGCATCGACGGCCTGCTGCACATCACCGACATGTCCTGGGGGAGGGTCACGCACCCCTCCGAGCTTTTTCAAGTAGGCGATCATGTGCGCGTCAAGGTGCTCAAGTTCAACGTCGAGACCGAGCGGGTGTCGCTGGGACTCAAGCAGATCAGCGAGGATCCCTGGACCCACGCACAGACCAAGTACCCGCCGGGCACCGTCGTGCGCGGCAAGGTGGTCTCGCTCAAGGACTACGGCGCCTTCATCGAGCTGGAGGAGGGGATTGAAGGCCTGGTCCACATCTCGGAGATGTCCTGGACCCGCCGGGTCAAGCACCCATCTAAAGTGGTGGCGGTCGGCGACACCGTCGAGGCGGTCGTGCTCGACATCGACCCGCGCCAAAATCGGATCAGCCTCGGCATCAAGCAGCTCGAGCCGAACCCGTTCGCATCGCTCAAGGAGAAATACCCGCCGGGAACGGTCGTCAAGGGCGTCATCCGCAACATCGCCGACTTCGGCATCTTCGTGGAGATCGAAGAGGGCATCGACGGACTGGTGCACGTCTCGGATCTGTCCTGGACCCAGCGGGTCAAGCACCCGTCGGAGCTGTATCAGAAGGGCGAAGAGGTCGAGGCCGTGGTGCTCAACATCGACTTCGACGGCGAGAAGCCCAAGGTGTCGCTCGGCATCAAGCAGCTGGTCCCCGATCCGTGGGATCGGATCCCCTATGACTACCCCGTCGGCAAGATAGTCGAGTGCAAGGTGATCAAGGTGCTCGACTTCGGCGCCTTCGTCGAGATCGAGAAGGGCGTCGAAGGCCTCATCCATGTCTCGGAGTTCTCCGAGGAGCGGATCGAGGACGCCAAGCAGTTCGTCAAACCCGGCCAGATGCTCAAGGCCGAGATCATCGGGGTCGATACCGCCGAGCGAAAGATCGGCCTATCGTTCCGCAGCGCCACCCGCGCCGAAGAGCTGGCGGATGCGCAGGGCTTCTCCGGCGGCGCCCCAACGGCGACGCTGGGCGACGTCATGCGCGACAAGCTGGCGGCCCTTTCGGCCCAGGTGCCGGCCAGCCGGGACAAGACCGACGGGGGCGAGAGCGACGACGACGCCCCGGCCCGCTAGAGGTAGGGTGTGACGACGCCAGCCACGCGCACTCTGGCGTGGCTACGCCAGTTCGCGAAGCTCTGGGGCTTCGCGCTCTTCTGCGTCCTGGTGGTTTACCTCTTTCGGGAGGTCGTCCTTCCGTTCCTGTTCGCGATCTTGGTCGCCTACATCCTGGCGCCCATCGTCGATCGCTTCAGCCGGCTGCGCGTGGGGGGCAAGCCCTTCCCGCGCGCGGCTGCGGTGATCATCCTCTACATCAACATCATCGCGGTCCTGAGTCTGTTCATCGGCTACTTCGTCCCCAAGCTTTCGGGGGATTTCGCGCGCCTATTTCGAGAGGCGCCGCAGCTGTTCGCGCGGGTGAACCGCGAGTGGTTACCGAAGGCCGGGGCCTGGGTCGACACCCACTTCGGGCCGGAGGCGACCCAGGGCGAGGGGGCCGACGACGCGACCACCCCGGCGGTGGTGACCCCGGAGGCGCCGCATTCGATCGTGCTCGAGCCGCTGCCGGGCGGTCGCTTCAAGATTGACCTCGAGTCGCTGGCCTTCGAGGTACGGCCCGCCAACGACGGCCGCTACCTGATCGCGCCGCCGCAGACCGAAGAAGAGAGCACCGGGCCGGGCGGCAAATGGGAGCGATCGATCAAGCAGTGGCTCTCCGAGCGCCTCAAGTCGACCGAGGGGGAGAGCCAGCGGGCCATCGAATACGGTCAGCTCTTCATCGGGGCGGTGGTGTCCGGTATCGGCCGCCTGTTCCTGGTCCTGATGGTGGCGGCCTTCATCTTGGTCGACCTGGTGCGAATCCAGGTCTTCCTTCGGTCGCTGGTCCCCGAGCAATATCAGGGCGACTACCAGCGGATCGCGGCCGGGATCGATCTTGGCCTAGCCGGCGTCATCCGCGGGCAGCTCCTCATCTGTTGTATCAACGGCGCCTTCACCTACCTCGGGCTCTTGCTGTTTCACGTCAAGTACCCGCTGCTGCTGGCTGGCATCGCCGCCACCATGAGCCTGATCCCAATCTTCGGATCGATCTTGTCGTCGGTGCCGATCGTCGCCATTGCGCTGATCTCGTCGGGGACCTTCGACGTCCGACAGGGGCTCTTGGTGCTGGCCTGGATCATCGGCATCCATCTGATGGAGGCCAACCTGCTCAATCCCAAGATCATGGGCGAAGCGGCCAAGATCCACCCGGTGGTGGTGGTCTTCTCGCTCATCGCGGGCGAGCACAGCTACGGTCTGGTCGGCGCGCTGTTCGCGGTCCCGGTGGCGTCGATCATCCAGACCATCTTCATGTACTACCGCCGCCGGCCCCGGACGTTGTCGGCGTCGGCGCCGATCGCCGCGGCGACGATGTAGCCCGCCCAGATCAGAGCTCGGAGACCTGCGGCGATCGATCGGGGCCGGCGATGAGCGCGGACCGATTCGGGACCTCGCGCCACCCAGGCCGCACCGTCACTTCGCGGTTGGCCTCCACGACGATGGCCCGAAGGATGTCGTGCTGCACGCGGCGCCGGGTGTGGTTGGTGTCGGTCCGTTCCAGGCAGACGGGGCAGTCGGCGATCCCTTCGACATAAAGATAGCGGATCGGGTAGTCGCACCCGGTGGCCACGAAGCAGCGCCCGTTGGTGGCGCAGATCGCGATCTGCATCGCCGCGGCGCCGTCGGCGACGAGCAGCCGATCGACGAGCGCCAAGCTGTTGCGCAGCGCCGCGCGCACCGCCGCCGGCGCCGGCGTGGGCTGATCCAGGATCCCGGCGTCGTGCAGGAAGGTCAGGAACAGGTGAAAGAGGTGCTCGCTGGGCGACTTGCCGCGAATGTTCCGGCGCAAGAAGTCCGGCACGCTCTCGAGGACGCGCTCCCGGATGGCTTCGAAGGCCGGCCCGTCGAGTTCGCCGACCGAGGCGAAGAGCCAGGAGCGAAACCGGAACGGATCGGCGTCTTCGGCGGCGGTGTTGCCATCGCGGCTGAGGCCGATGCGGCCGATCAGCGCGTCCGCCCGGGTGTCCTTGACCAGCCCGTAGAGATCGACCTCGGAGGTCTCGGCGCGCGGGCGCTTCTGAAGCAACACGTCGCCGCCTTGGACGAACCCCAGGCCATAGCCATCCGGGCCCGATCGCGGGCCGGGCTCGCCCTGCGCTTGCAGCGCGGGCCGGGCCGAAAACAGGGCACAAGCCAGGTTCTCTGGCTCGTTGCCGAAGTAGGCGACGAGGTGCCTCACGACGATGTTAGAAGTATACGGACCCTTCGATGAAAATCACGGAGATCTACAGCAGCATTCAAGGTGAGACGCAGTACGCGGGTCTGCTCTGTACGCTGGTTCGAACCACAGGGTGCGACCTGCGCTGCAACTACTGCGACAGCGCCTTCGCGTTTCACGGCGGTCGCGACCTGACGCTCGACGAGATCGTGGCCGAGGTCGATCGCCTGGGCGCGCCACTGGTGCTGCTGACGGGGGGCGAGCCGATGCTGCAGCGCGAGCTCCCCGCGCTGGCGGCCCGTCTCATCGCCACCGGATACAAAGTGATGATCGAGACCTCGGGGGCTCATCCGATGGAGATGTTGCCCCCGGAGGTCGTTCGGGTGGTCGACATCAAGACGCCCGCCTCAGGGGAGTCCCACCGCATGCGCTGGGAGCTGCTGAGCTCCCTCCGCCCAGCCGACGCGGTGAAGTTCGTTGTCGCCGATGAGCCCGACTACCAGTGGGCGCGGGCGGCAATCGAAAAGCACGATCTGGGGCGCCACACGGAGGTCTTGCTCTCGCCGGTACACGGCCGCCTGAACCCCCAGGATCTTGTTGCCTGGATGTTGCGCGACCGTGTGCCGGCGCGGCTCAACCTGCAGCTCCACAAGTACGTCTGGGATCCCGAGGCCCGGCGCGTATAGCTATGGAAAATCGATACTTACTCGCGAACTGTATGTAGCTGATGTAAGATATTTCAATTGACAGGCCGCGCCGCGTGCTGTTAGCTTGCGAACGCTTTTAGGCAGTAACTGTCCAAAAACGTTAAAGAAAACTCGTCGAGCAGACGAGCATTTGGAGAGTTTCGACTCCATGGACGACGATCACTTTGGAAGCTGCCTCCGCCGCGCCCGAGAAGATCGGTCACTGACCGTTGGAGATGTCTCTGCGTCGACGAAGGTGCCGCGCTCCTCGCTCGAGCTACTTGAAGCCGGAACGCTTCAGGGATTGCCGGCCCATGTGTTCGTCCGTGGCTTCATTCGATCGTATGCGCGCGCGGTCGGCATCGCCGACACCAAGCCGCTCGGTCTGTTCGATCGGGCGGTGAGCTCGGAGACCGAGGCGGCCCGCGCGCTGTCGTCGAGCCCGGTGGTCGATCCCAGTCTGGCGGGCGGGATCGTCGAAGACGACGAGGCGGGGCGCCGGCGCGGGCTGGGCTTGGCGGTCTTCGTGATCATTCTGGTTCTCATCGCCACGATCACGTTGTCGTTGCTCCTGCGCCGTCCGCCCCAATCGGGCGAGGGGCTCTCACGGGGGCACACGCCGGCGGCGAGGACCGTGGTGGCCGAGACCGCCCGGCACGCCGGCGACGGTCGCGAAGCGTCCTCCCCATTGTCGATGAATCTCGGCTGACGCCGGCTAAGATTGAGGCCAAACCCGTGGCCTCTTTTTCTACACCGGCGATCGTGTTGCGAGCCGTCAACACCGGTGAGGCCGACCGCGTCGTGACGCTATTCGGACGTGACAGCGGACGCCTGTCGGCGCTGGCGCGCGGCGCGCGCAAGAGCCAGAAAAGATTCGCCGGAGGCCTGGGCTTGTGCGCCGCCGGCGTGGCGACTCTGCGCGAGCGCGCCAACTCCGAGCTGCTGACGCTGGAGGGTTTCGACGCCACCGCCGGGCATGCGGCGTTGGGGGCGGATGTGGGGCGGATGGCGCATGCGGCATACGCCGCCGAGTTGGTGGGTAAGCTGTGCGCCCCGCGGCAGGTCGAGCCGGCGATCTACGACTGGCTGCTCGAGCTCCTGACGCACCTCGAGCTCGAGGGGGCGAGCGCGGAGAGGCTGCGCGTCTTCGAGCTGGGGCTTCTGGGCGGCCTCGGCTTCGGTCCGGCGATCGCCGCCTGCGCGGTCTGCGCCGGCGCCAGCTACGTGGGGCGCGACGCCTCGACCGTCGCCTTTCGTTGGGACCCCGATCGCGGCGGCGCCGTCTGTGTGGCGTGCGCGCGCGGCGGCCGCCCGATCACCGCCGCCGCCCGCGCGGCGCTTTTGCACCTGAAGGCGGTGCCGCTCCGCGCGGCCGCCCGGGAGAGCCTGCCCCCGGACGCCAACCGCGACTGCCGGGAGGCGCTGGCCGAGATCATCAACCATCACATCGGGGGTCCGCTCAAATCCGTCGAATTCATTGCCAAGTTGAGCGCAGCCAATTCGGCGGGGCGCCCGTGAGTCGACCGCCGCTGCTCGGCATCCGCCACGTCGCGCTGTGGGTCGACGATCTGGCGGCGGCCGAGCGATTCTGGGTCGAGGTTCTGGGCTACGCCGTCGAGTGGCGGCCCGATCCCGACAACGTCTACCTCTGCGGCGGGCGCGACAACCTGGCGCTGCACCGCCGCGCGGGCGGGGTGGCCAGCGCCGCCGGGCCCTCGATCCTCGATCACATCGGGCTGGCGGTCCCCGAGCCGGCCGACGTCGATGCCTGGGCCGCGCACCTCGCGGCGCACCACGTGCCGGTCGAAGCGGCGCCCAAGACCCACCGCGACGGCTCGCGCTCACTCTACTTTCGTGGGCCCGAGAATCTGCTGATCCAGATCATCCGGCACGCGCCCATTTCGTCGTAACCTCTCGCCGAACGGCGGGGAGACGGCGGGTTCGTCGCCGGGCCTATGATCGATTAGAGTTCCGCGCCATGCCCGCCTCCTCCTTGGAACAGATCGTCAGCCTCGCGAAGCGACGTGGCTTCGTCTTCCCGTCGTCCGCTATCTACGGCGGCCTCGGCAGCACCTGGGACTACGGTCCCCTCGGCGTCGAGCTGAAGAACAACGTCAAGCGCGCCTGGTGGCGCGCGGTGGTCTACGACCGCGACGACATGGAGGGACTCGACGCCGCGATCCTGATGAACCGGCTTGTCTGGAGATACTCGGGCCATGAGAGGACCTTCTCGGATCCGATGACCGACTGCCGGAAATGCAAGGCGCGGCACCGGGCCGACCAGCTCTACAAGGCCTCCACCGGCGACGAGTACACCAACGTCGACATTTTCAACGCGGCCGCTCAAGCGAAGAAATTGAAGTGTCCCAAGTGCGGGGAGACCGACCTGACCGACGCGCGTCCCTTCAATCTCATGTTCAAGACCACCGTCGGCCCGGTCGACACCGGCGACGACTCGGGGCTGGCCTACCTTCGCCCCGAGACGGCGCAGGGGATCTTCGTGAACTTCGGCAACGTGCTGGACACTATGCGCCGCAAGCTGCCCTTCGGCGTCGCGCAGATCGGCAAGGCCTTCCGCAACGAGATCACGCCGGGTAACTTCACCTTCCGCACGCGCGAGTTCGAGCAGATGGAGATCGAGTACTTCGTCAAGCCAGGCGAGGACGAGGCCGCCCACCAGGCCTGGATCGACGCGCGCACCAAGTGGTACACCGATCTCGGGCTGCGGCCGGAGAACCTACGCCAGCGCGAACAGACTGAGGACGAGCTGGCCCACTACGCCAAGCGCTGCGTCGATCTGGAATATCGTTTCCCGATGGGGTGGAGTGAGCTGGAAGGGATCGCCAACCGCACCGACTTCGATCTGAAGGCCCACAGCCGGAGTCCGGAGAACCCGGATGCGGTCGGCGAGCTGCGCTACTTCGATCAGGAGAAGAAGCAGCACATCGTGCCCTATGTGATCGAGCCGTCGGCCGGCGCCGATCGCGCCACGCTGGCGTTCCTCTGCGACGCCTACGACGAGTCGCTGGTCAAGGAGCCGCCGGCCGAGGAGAGCGCCAAGCTGCGCGATCTGGTGCAGAGCTTCGCCAAGTCGGTCGAGAAGCGCGACGCTAAGGCGCTCGAACCGGCCGTCAAAGAGCGGCTGCTGGCGGCGGCCGAGCGGATCGCCGCCGGGCTGCCGGGCACGCTGCCCGATCTGCTCGGGCTCGCCGAGGACGCCGACGCCAACCGGATCGAGGTCTTCAAGAAGGTCCGCGGCGCCGCAGAAAAACTCGGCGAGGAGCACACCCGCACGGTGCTGCGCTTGCACCCGCGGCTGGCCCCCATCACGGTGGCGGTCTTCCCGCTCAAGAAGAACGAGCCGCGGCTGGTGGAGACGGCGCGGGCCATCAAGCGCGATCTGCAGGCCGCCGGCCTGCGGGCCGTCTACGACGACACCGGCGCCATCGGCAAGCTGTACCGCCGCCAGGACGAGGTCGGCACCCCGTTCTGCATCACCGTCGACTTCCAGAGCCTCGACGACCAGACGGTCACCGTGCGTGATCGCGATACCATGGCCCAGGAGCGGGTGCGAACCGGCGATCTCGCCGCGGGGTTACGCGCCAAACTCGGCTAGGCCGCTAACGAAGGGCCGTGTGACGCTCGGGATGCCGCCTTGCTGGGGAAGGGATTGTGCCTCGGTACGATTTCAGAAAGCTCACGGGAGGATCCGAAACCGTTCGCGGCCATTCGCGCGGTAGGTCTCGAAGCCCCGCCGGTCGAGCGTTAGAACGTCGCGCGCGTTGCGCTCTTCCGCGACGGTGACGAGGAGCGCATCTACGAGATCCATCGGCACGTCGTGGTATTTGTCCATCAGCGCGACGGCCCGCTGTGCGCGCTCGCGGGTGGTCGGCACGAGCTCGGTTGCGGCCCCATACACCAGCCCCGCCGCTGCTGTCGCCCCGCCGCGCACGCGCCGAAGAAGGTGAGCGCTCTCCACCAAAACTCCTTCGACGGAGACGAGCCGTGGGGCTCGAAGCCCGTTCCAGACTTCGACGCACCGCCCGTGATCGGGATCATCCGCGCGGAGGACAGCAACGACGAACCCCGTATCGAGAAGGAAGGTTCCGCGGCCTTCAGCCACGGCGGTCGGGATTCCAGGTCTCGAGAACGTTCCTCGCGTCGCGGCCGTCCGGGGCGGGTCCCCGGAGAACGCCGATCCATTCGCGGGTCATCTCGGCCGCCGTCGGCTCATCGGCCAGGGGGCCGACCTCGCGCTCGAGCGCGGCGCGGACCAGCTCCGACGGCGTGACGCCAATCGCGCGCGCGCGCGCCTTCAGCCTGCGGAGCGCCGGGGGTGGAAGCCGCACCGTCAGAGTCGCTTGCAACGACTTCATGTCTTACGTGTAATACATCCTGACTCCCGAATCAAGTCCCGTCCCGACAGGTGGGGGCGAAGGGGCCGGTAGATCCGGCGATCGCCGCAGACATTTCGCCCGGATCCGGGCACGAAGGACCTTCCCTCGCGACGCGGCTCAGGGTAAATAGGCGCCCATGCCCAGCGTCACCAAGAGTCGCACCCAGACGTCGAAGTCGAGCTCCAAGTCCAAAAAGAGCGCCAAGCCCGTCAAGAACGGCCACGGCAACGGCATCCGCGCAGCGGCCGCCAAGCTGCTGAAGGTTGCCGTCAAGAAGGTCAAGTCGGTCGAGAAGACTGCGGCCAAGGCGGTGTCGAAGGCCGTATCGAAGGGCGGGTCGAAGACCTCCGCCAAGCGCGTGTATTTCTTCGGTGGGACCAAGGCCGACGGCAACAAGGAGATGAAGAATCTCCTGGGCGGCAAGGGCGCCAACCTGGCCGAGATGGCCAACATCGGGCTGCCGGTGCCTCCGGGCTTCACGATCACGACCGAGGTCTGCACCGAGTTCTACGCCGGCGGGAAGAAGCTTCCCAAGGGGCTCGACGCCGACATTCGCAGCATGGTGGCGCGGATGGAGAAGCTGGTGGGCGCCAAGTTCGGCGACCATGAGAATCCGCTGCTGGTTTCGGTCCGCTCGGGTGCGCGTGCCTCGATGCCGGGCATGATGGATACGATCCTCAACCTCGGCCTCAACGACGTGACGGTGGCCGCCCTGGCCAAGAAGTCCGGCAACGAGCGCTTCGCCTTCGACAGCTACCGCCGCTTCATCGCCATGTACGGCGACGTCGTCCTCGGCCTCAAGCCCGAGAAGAAAGAGGATCACGATCCGTTCGACGAAATCCTCGATCACAAGAAGAAGGTGGAGGGGGTGAAGCTCGACTCCGACCTGTCGGCCGAGGCGCTCAAGGAGCTGGTGGTCGAGTTCAAGAACGAGATCAAGAAGCGCGTCGGCGTCGACTTTCCGACCGATCCCTACGCCCAGCTCGAAGGCGCTATCAAGGCGGTCTTTCAGTCCTGGCAAAACGATCGCGCCAACCTCTACCGTCGACTCAACAACATTCCGGTGGAGTGGGGGACCGCGGTCAACATCCAGGCGATGGTGTTCGGTAACAAGGGGGGCGACTCGGCCACCGGCGTCTGCTTCACGCGCGATCCGGCCAGCGGCGAGAACCTGTTCTACGGCGAGTTCCTGGTGAACGCGCAGGGCGAGGACGTCGTGGCCGGTATCCGCACGCCGCAGAAGATCGAGGAGCTCGGCAAGGTCCTGCCGGTCGCCTACAAGCAGTTGCTCGACATCCGCAAGAAGCTCGAGAAGCACTACAAGGACATGCAGGACATCGAGTTCACCATCGAGAACGGCAAGCTCTACATGTTGCAGTGCCGCAGCGGCAAGCGAACCGGGTTCGCCGGCGTGCGCATCGCCGTCGAGATGGTGGAAGAGAAACTGATCCCCAAGGAAGAAGCGCTGCGCCGGGTGGATCCCGAGGCGCTCAACCAGCTTCTGCGGCCGGTCTTCCTGCCCTCGGCCAAGAAGGCCGCCATCGAGGAGGGCCGCCTGCTGGCCAAGGGTCTGCCGGCCGGCCCGGGTGCCGCCACCGGCAAGGTCGTCTTTTTCGCCGACGAGGCGGAGGCGCTGGCCGCCAAGGGGGAGACCAACCTGATCCTCTGCCGCCACGAGACCAGCCCGGAGGACATCCGGGGCATGAACGCCTCGCTCGGCTTCATGACCGCCTTCGGCGGCATGACCAGCCACGCGGCCCTGGTCGCGCGGCAGATGGGCAAGGTCTGCATCGTCGGCTGCGACGCGCTGTCGTTCGACTACCACGCGCGGGTCATGAAGGTCACCACCGCCAAGGGGCCGATGACCATCAAGGAAGGCGACTGGATCTCGATCGACGGCTTCGCGGGTGAGGTGATCGCCGGCCGCATCGAGACGACCCCGTCGGAGGTCATCCGGGTGCTCATCGAGAAGAACCTCGAGGCCTCGGAGGCGCCGGCTTTTCAGCGTTACGCCAAGCTGATGAGTTGGGCCGATGCGGCCCGCAAGCTGCGCGTGCGCGCCAACGCCGATCAGCCCGACCAGGCGACCGCTTCGGTGGCCTTCGGCGCCGAGGGGATCGGCCTGTGCCGAACCGAGCACATGTTCTTCGGCGAAGACAAGATCGGCCCCATGCGCGAAATGATCGTCGCCGAGAACGAGAAGGATCGCCGGGCAGCCCTCGCCAAGCTCTTGCCGCTGCAGCGCGCGGATTTCCACGGCATCTTCGCGGCGATGGCCGGGCGACCGGTCACCATCCGGACGCTCGATCCCCCGCTGCACGAGTTCCTGCCGCACGACGAGGCGGGCGTGCGCGATCTGGCCGCGTCGACCGGCAAGACCGTCGCGCAGATCCACGCGCGCATCGAGGAGCTCAAGGAGTCCAATCCGATGCTGGGCCACCGCGGCTGCCGCCTGGGGATCACCTACCCGGAGATCACCGAGATGCAGGCGCGCGCCGTCTTCGAGGCGGCCTGTGATCTGGCAGCCGAGGGCAAGCAGGTCTTCCCGGAGATCATGATCCCGCTGGTCGGCATCAAGAAGGAGCTCGACCTGCAGGCCGACCTGGTCCGCAAGACGGCATCGGCGGTGTTCGCCGAGAAGGGGCGCAAGCTCTCTTACACGGTGGGGACCATGATCGAGGTCCCGCGGGCGGCCATGACCGCCGGGGAGATCGCCCAGACGGCGGAGTTCTTCTCCTTCGGCACCAACGATCTGACACAGACCACCTTCGGTCTGTCGCGCGACGACGTGCCGCGCGTCCTGGCGGCCTACCTTCAGCACGACATCTACTCGGTCGATCCGTTCGTCAGCATCGACCGCAAGGGTGTGGGCGGCCTCATGAAGCTGGCGGTCGCGGCCGGCCGGGCCGAGAAGCCGAAGCTCAAGATCGGCATCTGTGGCGAGCACGGCGGGGACCCCTCGTCGGTCGAGTTCTGCCATGAGCTCGGCCTCGATTACGTCTCTTGCTCGCCTTATCGCCTTCCGATCGCGCGCCTCGCCGCGGCCCAAGCGGCGCTCAAGACAACCTAGCGGACCCCCGGCTGGGTCGAAGAACAGGCATGGACTGCGCCACGGCGCCTTCTCCCGCGGCTCCGCGACGTCGGGGGAAGGCTGCGCGTGCGCTGGTCCTGTCGCTGGGCGGGCTGTGCGCGGCCGCGGCCTGCTCGCTCAACCAGGAGGGGGTCAACCCACCGAACGACACGTTCTTCTACCCGTCGACCGCGGTCGCCGATCCGTCCTCCGCCTGGCTATACGTCGCCAACTCGAACGCCGACCTTCGGTACAACGACGGCACGTTGGTCGCGGTGGATCTGGTGAGCGCGGCCGCCGATCGGGCAAACGGGGGTGGCGTGCTTCCAGCGGCCGGCGGGCCCGTGTCGGGGGCCAGCGGTCCGACGCAGACCTGGGGGCTCTGTCCGCAGGAAGACTACGTGAACCCGCTGTCGCGCAGCGATCCGCAGATCTGTTGCTGGGATCTGCTCGACGCCAACATCCTCAACTGCGACGAACGGCGCTACGTGCAGTCGAAATCCACCGTCCGGATCGGCAGCTTCGCGGCCGGGATGATCTGGCAGCCGTACTGCCCAGATCCTTGCAACGCCAACTGTGTTCCGCCGACCGGGCTGGCCGGGCGGATCTTCATGGGGATCCGAGGGGACACCTCGCTCACCTGGGCCGACGTCACGGACACCAGCACGCCGTCATTTTTATGTGGCCAGACCTCGAACGACAGCTTGGCCGAGTGCCAGGGCGTTGCGCATCGGATCCTCACGGCGGTGGGCCAGGTGCTGAATACCGAGATGAACGATCACAGCGCGCCGGCTGTTAATCTGCCGGACGAGCCGTATGCGTTGCAGATCGACAGCGCCCACGGTCTGCTTTACGTCGGACACCTGGCCGGCGGCACCGCCACCGTCGATACCGGGGGCGTTTCACTGTTCGACGTCTCACAGACTGGCGGGGGGACGCCCCGCGATCCCGCGTTCGTCGCACCGTTCCCGAGCCCGTTTTCACCGAACAACGCCGGGGCGTTCGGTATCACGGCGCTGGAGCCGCATCCGCCGCTCGGCCAACCGCTCGGGGCGCCGAACGTGATGTTTGCGAGCTCGCGCTATCTTCCGCTCGTCGCCTCGATCGGGACCTTCGGGACGCTCCCCCCCGACCCGCAGGGCTGTCCCATCTCGAACAGCGACGTGGTGGTCGAGCCGGCGGGCGATAGCTTGAACCCAGGCCTGGTCGGCTCGGAGATGCGCGGGGTGGCGTTCGTCGACCCGCCTGCGCCGCCGTCCGTTCCCAACATGACGCCCCCGCCGCCCAC
>Ga0075522_10001352_pt1 | contig 18619 bp, 16 predicted proteins | sample NGEPerA_FD_74796 | JGI IMG/M metagenome (GOLD analysis project Ga0075522, IMG submission 74796) | Arctic peat soil microbial communities from the Barrow Environmental Observatory site, Barrow, Alaska, USA - NGEE PermafrostL2-A | ecosystem: Environmental > Terrestrial > Soil > Wetlands > Peat ... | reverse complement strand
AGCGGTCGCCGCCGCCGAAGCGGTCGCCGCCACCGAAGCGGTCGCCACCGCCGCCAAAGCGGTCACCGCCGCCGCCGAAGCGGTCGCCGCCGCCGCCGAAATCGCGCCGCGGGCCGCGGGTGGGCGCCTCGGCAGTGGAAAGATCCACACTATGGACGCTGACCACCTGCAGTCCGCGCTGGCTGTCGGTCAGGTCACAAATGATCGTCGCGCCTTGCGGCACTTCGCTGTGACCCGCCGCCTGCAGGGCGGAGGCATGACAGAAGGCGTCGCCGCCTCCGTCCAATGTGATGAAACCGTACCCTTTGGTCGCGTTGAACCACTTCACCTTGCCCGTCGCGGAAGTTTGCGCGAGGGGCCGGGACGCATCATTGTCGTACTGTGCCATTTGAACCGACGCCACACCCAAGCCGGTTGATGAAAAACGCCCCCACGTCCGGCTGCGAGCAGGGCGTATTGCTGTATGATGACTACAGAAACTGGAAACTCGCAAGCCGGGTTAAGCCTCTGGTTGCGCTGCGGAAAGTGGCGCCAACTTATGCTGCGCCGCAAAAATCGCTTGACTTTCAAAGGGTCATTCCCGATATAGCCCCTGTCACCGGGCGACCGCACAGGGCCTTGGGCCTCATCGCCGGGACATTTTTTGAACCTCCGTTCCCTCCAATGTGCGTGGAAGACGGCAACAGCCGTTCCCGTGCCCCTTTTGATATGGGTGGCGCGGGTCTTCCGGTTTTAAGGATTACTAGTGACTGACTTGAATTTCGCCGCGCTTGGCGTTGCCGAGCCGATTCTCCGCGCGCTTGCGGCGGAGAATTACACCACCCCCACGCCCATCCAGGCCCGCGCCATTCCCGCGCTGCTCGCCGGGCGTGATCTCTTGGGCATTGCCCAGACCGGCACTGGCAAGACCGCCGCGTTCGGCCTGCCGCTGCTGCAAAAACTTTCCATCGGCCATGTGCCGCCCCGTCCGCGTGAAACCAAAGCCTTGATCCTGGCGCCCACGCGCGAGTTGGCGGTGCAGATCGAACAGAGCCTGCGCACCTATGGCCGCTTTCTCAACCTGAAGCTCGCCGTGATCCTGGGCGGCGTCAGCCAGAACTCGCAGGTCAACGCCATGAAACATGGCGTCGACATCTTGGTGGCAACGCCGGGACGCCTGCTCGATCTGGTGCAGCAAAAGCATGTGCGCCTCGACAGCGTCTCCACTCTGATAGTGGACGAAGCCGACCGCATGCTGGACATGGGCTTCATCCGCGATGTGCGCAAGATCGTGGCGCATCTGCCGCGCGAACGCCAATCCATGCTGTTTTCGGCCACCATGCCCGACGACATCGTGAAACTGGTGGGCGATCTGCTGAAATCGCCCGAGCGCGTCGAAGTCGCGCCGCAGAGCAAGACCGCCGACCGCATCGAGCAGAAGCTTTTTTATGTTCCCACGGCGCAGAAGCGCCAGCTTCTGATTGAGCTGCTCAAGGATCTGGCGCTCAACCGCGTCATCGTTTTCACCCGCACCAAGCATGGCGCCAACAAGGTGACCGAGCATCTGTCCAAGAACAAGATCGAGACGGACGCCATTCACGGCAACAAATCGCAGAATGCGCGCCAGCGCGCTTTGGAAGCTTTCCGCGCCGGCAAAATCCGCGTGCTGGTGGCCACTGACATTGCCGCGCGCGGCATCGACATCGACGACATCTCGCATGTGGTGAATTTCGAGCTGCCCAACGAGCCGGAAAGCTATATCCATCGCATCGGCCGCACCGCGCGTGCCGGCGGGGCGGGCATCGCGCTGTCGTTCTGCGATTCGTCGGAGCGCGGCTATCTGCGTGACATCGAACGGCTGATCGGCAACAAGATTCCTGCTTTGGCGCACGAGCTGCCGGAACTGACCGACGCTCAGAAGGCCCAGGCCGAAGAGCCGCGCCCTCCACATGGTCATCGTCATGGCAAGCCGGGCCACAAGCCGGGCGGGCACAAGCATGGCGGTCACAAGCCTGGTGGTCATGGCGGCCACAATCATGGCGGTCAGAATCACGGCGCTGGGGCCGACGGCGCTGCCCCGGCCAAGAAGCGCAACGGTTCGCGGCCCCATTGGCACCGCAAGCGGGACGCCGCCTAGTCACGCATGACGGCGATCTTTGTCGATGGCGACGCTTGCCCGGTGAAAGCCGAGGTCGAGAAGGTCGCTGCCCGGCATGGTCTTCATGTCACCATCGTCAGCAATGGCGGATTGCGCCCTTCGGCCAATCCGCTGTTGCGGCATGTCACGGTGACCGAAGGGCCCGACGCCGCCGACGATTGGATTGCCGATCATATCGGCGCGGGCGATATCGCCATCACTGCCGATATTCCGCTGGCCTCGCGCTGCCTTGAAAAAGGCGCCCGCGTCATCGGCCCCAATGGCAAAGCTTTCACGCAAGGTGGCATCGGCATGGCGCTGGGGATGCGCGAGCTGAACCGACACTTGCGCGAAGTCACGGGCGGCCAGACCCATCACACGGGATTTTCCAAACAGGACCGTTCGCGCTTCCTGAACGAATTGGAGAATTGCATCGCCGCGTTGAAGCGCGCAGGCTGAAGCGATGTCCGAAACCGCGGAAATCAAGACCTTCGGCCTGGCGCTGGAAAATCATTACGCGCGCCTGCCCGGCGAGTTCTATACCGCCATGCCGGCAGAGCGGGTGGGCGAGAAGCCGGTTCTGCTGCATGCCAATGCCAAAGCCGCGTCGCTGATCGGTCTTGATCCTAAAGCGTTTTCCGATCCTGGTTTCGTGCCGGTCTTTTCCGGTCATTTGAAGTTGGGCGATTTTCAGCCTCTGGCGATGGTCTATTCCGGCCATCAGTTCGGCCAATGGGCGGGTCAGTTGGGCGATGGCCGCGCGCTTCTGATCGGACAAGTCCGCAACTCCCAAGGCGAATTATGGGATGTGCAGCTTAAAGGCTCCGGCCTCACGCCCTATTCGCGTTTCGGCGATGGCCGCGCCGTGATGCGCTCCACCATCCGCGAATATCTGGGCAGTGAAGCGGTGGCGAGTTTGGGCATTCCCTCCAGCCGGGCGCTTTGCATCATCGCCACCGGCGAGACGGTCCGGCGCGAAGAACCGGAACCGGGCGCGATCCTCACCAGATTGGCGCGCTCGCATATCCGTTTCGGCCATTTCGAGCATTTCCATCATGTCGGCAAGCATGAACAAGTGCGCCTTCTCGCCGATCATGTGATCAACGAGTATTTTCCGGAATTCGCGGGCGATCATGCCGGCTGGTTCGGCGAGGTGGTGAAGCGCACCGCCCAACTGATCGCCGAATGGCAGGCGGCGGGCTTCGCCCATGGCGTGATGAACACCGACAATATGTCCATCTTGGGCCTCACTTTGGATTACGGGCCTTATGGCTTCCTGGACGCCTATGATCCCGATTTCATCTGCAATCACACCGACGAGGCCGGGCGTTATTCCTTTGGCAACCAGCCGGGCATCGGGCTGTGGAATCTCAACGCCCTGGCGGTTGCGCTCGGGAGCCTGATTGAGAGCGACACCTTGGTGGCGAAGCTCGAGACGTATGAATCCCATTTCGTGAACTGCTATCGCGAGAAGATGCGCGCCAAGCTGGGGCTGGAACGGATGGAAGAGGGTGATGACCAATTGATCGGCAATCTTTTGGCGCTGATGATCAAAGCGCGGGCCGATTACACCTTGGCCTTCCGCGGACTGGCGGCGCCGGGCGAGACTTGGCTGGCGCTGTTCGATCCCGTGCGGGCAGAGGCTTTGGAATGGCTCACCCGCTATCGCGCCCGCCGCGACGGCGATCCTCAGGCGATGAACTTGGTCAATCCCAATTATGTGTTGCGCAACTGGGTAGCCGAAACCGCGATCCGCGCGGTGGAAGATCACGGCGATTGCGGACCGCTCGACCGCGTCCTGCGTCTGGTGCAGAGCCCGTATGAAGAACATCCAGGCTATGAAGCCTTGAGCAACCCGCCGGCGCCGGAATTTTGCGGACTTTCGGTATCCTGCTCGTCTTAAAGGCGCTTGGCTTTTGGCCCGTGGGTTCGTCGCGCGTCCTCACGTGCTTTTCGCACGCTCCGGGCGACGCTCCTGCCCACGTCCCAAAATCCGGCGCGCCTCGGGTGTTGGCCTCGAAAAAACGATGGCGTCCCCTTGGTCGGCCCATTATGGTCGCGCCGCCATGGAAGCTTTCAAGAAACTCGACGGCATCGCCGCCCCACTCAACAGGATCAATGTCGACACCGACATGATCATTCCCAAACAATTCCTCAAGACCATCCACCGCACCGGACTGGGCAAGGCCTTGTTCGACGAGATGCGCTACAACGAGGACGGCAGCGAGAAGCCGGATTTCGTGCTCAACAAGCCGGCCTATCGCAAAGCGCAGATTCTGGTGGCGGGTGAGAATTTCGGCTGCGGCTCGTCGCGCGAACATGCGCCCTGGGCGCTGCTCGATTTCGGCATTCGCTGCGTGATCGCGCCCAGTTTCGCCGACATTTTCTACAACAATTGCTTCAAGAACGGCATCCTGCCCATCAGGCTGCCGCGGGAGATCGTCGACAAGCTGTTGGACGACGCCAGCCGCGGCTCCAACGCCCGCATCTCGGTCGATCTGGAGACGCTAGAGATACGCGGTCCCGATGGCGGCATGGTGAAGTTCGAGGTCGATGAATTCCGCCGCCAGTGCCTGCTGAACGGCTGGGACGATATCGGGCTGACGTTGCGCGAGGACGACAAGATCGCCGCCTATGAAAAGCAGCACAAGCACGACGCCTTCTGGATCTAACGAACATGCATAATATTCTTGTGACGCCGGGCGACGGCATCGGCCCTGAAGTGATCGACGCGACTCGCCGCGTGCTGGACTGGTACGGCAAGAACCGCAACTTCGCCTTCCATGTCGAGGAGGCCCTGGTGGGCGGCGTCGCGTTTGAGAAGACCGGCCGTCCCGATCCCGACCAGACCATCGAGAAAGCCAGGCGCGCCGACGCGGTGCTGTTCGGCGCCGTGGGCGGGCCGCAATGGGATAAGCTGCCCTTCACGCAAAAGCCCGAGCGCGGTCTGCTTCGCTTGCGCAAGGATCTCGAACTGTTCGCGAACTTAAGGCCGGCGCTCTGCTTCGACGCCCTGAAGGATGCCTCCACCCTCAAGCCTGAGATCGTCGCGGGCCTCGATATCTTGATCGTGCGCGAACTGACCGGCGGGGTTTATTTCGGCGAGCCCAAGGAAACCACCATTTTGCCCGACGGGCAGAAGCGCGCCGTGGACACGCAGGCTTACACCACCGGCGAAATCGCCCGCATCGCCAGGGTGGCGTTCGAGTTGGCGCGGCTGCGCGGCAAACGCGTGGCCTCGGCCGAGAAATCCAATGTGATGGTGACGGGCGTTTTGTGGCGTGAAGTCGTCACCGAAGTCCACGCCAAGGAATTTCCCGACATCGAACTTTCCCATGTGCTGGCCGACAATTGCGCCATGCAGCTGGTGCGCAATCCCAAGCAATATGACGTGATCGTCACCGACAATCTGTTCGGCGATGTTCTGTCGGACGAGGCGGCGCAACTCACCGGCTCGATCGGCATGCTGCCATCGGCGTCTTTGGGCGCGAAGATCAATGGCAAACAGGCCGCACTGTATGAGCCCATCCATGGGAGCGCCCCCGACATCGCGGGCAAGGGGCTGGCGAACCCAATAGCCGCGATTCTCTCCTTCGCCATGTGCCTGCGCTATTCGTTCGGGCGGGTGGAAGATGCAGCGCTGCTGGAAAAGGCGGTGGAGCGCGTGCTGGCGGAAGGCTATCGCACCGGCGACATCATGCAGCCTGGCATGAATAAGGTGGGCACGACTGCAATGACCGACGCGATTCTGGCGTCGCTCGCCAAACTGGCCGGCTAAGGCGCTATTTTTTCGACCACATCCGCGTGAGGTTGTGGGAGACCACTTCCAAGCGCACCCGGCTGGCCCAGTCCATCTTCAAACCTTCAAGTGAAAGCACGTCCTGAATCTCATAGAGAAGATTGCGCTCGCGCTCTTCGGGGATCAGGCTTTCGATAAAGGTGATGGAGACCAGCCGCACGCCCGCCGTCACCGGCCTGACTTCATGCAACAACGTCGAAGGATAGACGAACGCTTCGCCCGGCTGACCTTTGATAGGAACGGGCAGCGTTCCCATATGCAACAGCAGCTCGCCGCCCTGATAGCTCGCGGGATCGTTGAGGAAGATCGTGCAGGAAAGATCCGCACGCAGCTGATACGCCGTCGTTCCGCTGGCGATGCTCATATAGGCGACGTCAGCATGGGCGCCGTATTTCATGCCGGGCTCGTAGCGTGAGAGCAGCGGCGGCGCGATCAGCTTAGGAAAGGCGAAATCGCGGAACGGACGCGAGCGCTGGAAGGCATCCAGCACGATTTGCGCCGACTCGGCATAGCGGGGGTCCCGGCGGTCGGCCTGAAGATTTACCTTTGTCACATTGTTGGGATTGGATAGGCGGCCTTCGACGAAAGGGAGTTCCCCGGCCAGCTGGGTGAGGCGGGCGATCTCGGCTGGATTCAAAAAACCGCGTAATTCCTGAAACATTTGCTCTCTTGGCGCCCCTCATGAATGATCTTTCGACCCTATCATGGCCGTGGACATCGCCCATGCGTCGAATGCGGGCGGTGAAGCTTCCGCATAAGGTAGAATTGAGTTGTACCAACATGAACAATAGTTAATGATCCCGCCCGTATATGACAGCCATTGGCGACAATTGTGAGCGACTTGGCCGTTAAGAAAACCTCGAGCGCCACAAGGGAAAATCCCCCATTGCGTGCTCTCTTTGCGTCCGGCCATAACCCGCCGGTTCTAGGAGCGCGTCACAGACCGGAAGGTTTGCGGCCGCTATTATCATGCTTCAAGCATAGGGCTGCTCGAGATGTCGGTGAGTGAGTTTATTCCATCCCTGAGCCGTGACGCGAATGCGACCCGGACGTCCTCGCGCAGCCGTCTGTTTTGGGGCGCGCTCATCATCGTCGTGCTGGGCGGCGCGCTCTGGTTCGGCTGGGGCTTTCTTTTTCCCGACAAGAAACACGCCCCGCCGCCGCCGCCGGTGCGCGTGGCGCTGGCGATGAAGCAGGACGTCACGGTGGTTCAGCACACGGTGGGCACTGTTGTGTCGCCCGACATGCTGCAAATCACGGCCCAGGTCACCGGCATGCTGCTCAAGGCCAATTTCCAGGAAGGCCAGCTGGTGCACAAAGGCGATCCCTTGTTCGAGATCGATCCCAGGCCGTTCCAGGCCGCCTTGGCGCAGGCCCAGGGCCAGCTCGCCAAGGATTCAGCCACGCTCGCCGGCGCGCGCGTCGATCTCAAGCGCTACCAGACCCTGCTGAGCGCCAACGCCATCTCCAAGCAGACGGCGGACGATGAGGCCGCGACGGTTGCCCAGAATGAAGGCGTGGTTCAGGCCGATGAAGCCACCGTCCAGAATGCCCGGATCAATCTGGGCTATACCCAGATCATTTCGCCGATCGACGGCAAGACGAGCGCCATAATGATCCAACCCGGCAATGTGGTGAGCGCCACAGGTGGCGCGACGCCGCTGGTCACCATCACCCAGGTTCAACCGATCAAAGTCTCTTTCTTCCTGCCGCAGAACCAACTCACCCAGATCCAGAACCAGATGCAGGCGGGCAGGCTGTGGGCCATCGTCGCCATGCCGGGCGCGGTGGGCGGCCAGGAAAAGGCCAAGGTGGATTTCATTTCCAACGCGGTGGGCGCCAACACCGGCACCATCGAGCTGCGCGCCACGTTCACCAATGCCGATCAACGGCTGGTGCCTGGCCAGAATGTCAATGTCGGCGTGACCATGAAGGACATTCCCGGCGCCACTGTGCTGACACGCGACGCGGTCAATCTGGGACCGGACTCGGCCTATGTCTACGTGGTGGCGTCCGACGGCATGGTGTCGTCCAAGACGGTCACGATTCTGAACGACGATGGGGTGAATGACGCTATCGCGGGCGACGTCCATCCCGGCGATCAGGTGGTGGTCGAAGGGCAACTGCGCATCGTTCCTGGCACCAAGGTGCAGATCCGCACCAACCGGCCGGGGGGGGCTTCCGGTCCCAACTCCGACATGCCGTCATGAACATCTCGAAAGTCTTCATCGAAAGACCGGTCTTCACCACGTTGCTGATGGCGGCGTTGGTGATTTTCGGCCTGTTCGGCTATTCCACCCTGCCGGTTTCCGAATTGCCGGCTGTGGACTTCCCCACCATCTTCGTTTCGGCCAGCCTGCCGGGCGCCGACCCCTCGACCATGGCTTCGGCGGTGGCGACGCCGCTGGAAAGCCAATTCTCGAGCATTCCGGGCGTGAGCTCGATGACCTCGCAAAGCTCGCTGGGCCGGACCGGAATCGTTATCCAGTTCGATCTCGACCGCAACATCGACGGCGCGGCCGAAGACGTGCTGGCCGCAATCCAGCAGGCGACGCGTCAATTGCCGGTGAATATGCCGTCGCCGCCCACCCTGCATAAGGTCAATCCCTCCGACGCCCCGATTTTCTTCGCAGCGATCCAGTCGGATTCCATGCCGCTCTACAAGCTGGACCAGTATGCGGAAAATCTTTTGGCCCGCCGGCTTTCCACGCTCAACGGCGTGGCCCAGGTCAATGTGTTCGGCGCCGCCGCCTTTGCGGTGCGCATCCAGGTGGATCCCACCGCGCTTTCGGCACGCAATATCGGCATCGACCAGGTAGCCCAGGCGGTCCAGGCCGCCAATGTGGACGCCAATACCGGCCAGCTCAACGGGCCCAGCCAGGCGACCTTGATCCATGTCAATGGACAGATGGGAGACGCCGCGCACTGGAACAAGCAGATCATCGCCTTCCGCAACGGCGCGCCGGTGCGCATCCAGGACATCGGCCGCGCCATCGACTCCTACCAGAACATCTATGCCGCCAGCTATTTCAACGGCAAGCGCGCGATCATCCTCAACGTGCAGCGCCAGCCCGGCTCGAACACGATCGAGATCGTGAACGAGATTAATCAGGTTCTTCCAGCCTTCATCCAGACCATGCCGAAATCGGCGCATCTAACGGTGTTCTATGACCGCAGCCAGACAATCCGCAACGCCGTCAACGACGTGCAGCTCACCCTAATCGTTGCAGGCGTTCTGGTGATCGGCGTGATCTTCGTGTTCCTGCGCACACTCTCGGCCACCATCATCCCCTCCCTGGCGCTGCCTATCGCCGTGATCGGGACCTTCGCCGCCATGGCGCTTCAGGGCTTCAGCTTGGACAATTTGTCGCTGATGGCGCTCACGCTGTCAGTGGGCTTCGTGGTGGACGACGCCATCGTGATGCTGGAGAACATCGTCCGCCATGTGGAAGAGGGCGAAGAGCCGCGCGCCGCCGCCTTCAAGGGCTCGCAGGAAATCGGCTTCACCATCCTGTCCATGACCATATCGCTGGCGGCAGTGTTCATTCCCATCGTCTTCATGGGCGGCATGATCGGGCGCTTGCTGCACGAATTCGCCGTCACCATCATCTCGGCGATCCTGATCTCCGGCCTGATTTCGGTGACGCTCACGCCCATGCTCTGTTCGCGCTTCATCAAGGCGGGCAGGGACAGCAGCCACGGCAAATTCTACTGGGCGGCCGAACGAGGCTTCCAGCACATCCATAGCGGCTATGCCCGCTCGCTCAAATGGGCAATGGATCATTCCTATTTAACCCTGGGCCTGTTTGCGCTGTCGCTGTTTGTTTCGGTCTTCATGTTCATGACCATCAAGACCGACTTCATCCCGTCGGAGGATACCGGCCAGATCAACGTCAATACCGAGTCCGCCGACCGCACCTCGTTCGAGCAGATGGGCAAGTACCAGGCGCAGCTTCAGGATATCGCCATGCGCGATCCCAACATCGAGGACGTGATGTCCACGGTGGGCGGCGGAGGCGCCCGCTCGGGCACCAATACCGGCAATATGCTGTTCAAGCTCAAGCCGCGCGACGAACGGAGTCTTTCCGCCGACCAGATCATCCAGGAGCTTCGCCCCAAGCTGGCGCGGGTGTTGGGCGTCAACGCCTTCATGCAGAATCCGCCCGTGATCCGGGTGGGCGGCGGTTCGTCCAAGTCGCTTTATCAATATGTGCTGCAATCCACTGACATGGACGAGTTGCAGCAGAACGCCAACAAACTGACCAAGTATCTCCAGCATGCGCCGGGCCTGGCCGATGTCACCAACGACATGGACTTCACCAGTCCCTCGGTTGAGGTGAAGATCGACCGCGACCAAGCGGCGATTCACGGTGTCTCCATCTCGTCGATCGAGACGGCTCTGGGCGCGGCGTTCGGCGGCGAGCAGATCTCGGTGATCTATGCCAGCGACGCCGAATATTGGGTGATGCTGGAACTCTCGCCGCAATACCAGCACGACATCAACGATTTGGGCCTGCTCTATATCTCGTCCAGCGGCGTCAACGGCTCTTCCGGTTCTGGCGGCATCGTGCCCAACGCCACGCCCACCACCGGTTCGACCGGCACCGCTACCATCAATCCAGTGGTGCCGCTCACCGCCGTGACCACGCTGGAGCCGGGCACCCAGGCGCTTGCAGTCAACCATCTGGGCCAGCTCCCGGCGGTAACCATCTCCTTCAACCTGATGAACGGCTATTCGCTGTCCGACGCGGTGACAGCGATTGACGGCGCGCGCGACGTCATAAACATGCCGGACACCGTGATCGGCCAGTTCCAGGGCCAGGCGCTGGCATTCCAGCAATCCATGGGCAATATGGGCGTGCTGCTCGTGATCGCGGTGATCACCGTCTATCTCATCCTGGGCATCCTCTATGAGAGTTTCATCCACCCGCTCACGATTCTGTCAGGCCTGCCTTCGGCGGCGACGGGCGCCCTGATTGCGCTGTGGCTGTTCGGCATGCCGCTCAGCCTTTACGCCTTTGTCGGCATGATCATGCTGATCGGCATCGTCAAGAAGAACGCCATCATGATGATCGACTTCGCAGTCCATCGCGAGCGCGGCTCCGCAAAGGCGAAGCCCGCCGAAGCAATCTATGAAGCGGCGATGGTGCGCTTTCGTCCCATCATGATGACCACCATGGCGGCTTTCATGGGCACGCTGCCGGTGGCGGTAGGCCTGGGCGCGGGCTCGGAAGCACGCCAACCCTTGGGCCTGGCGGTGGCGGGCGGGCTGTTCCTGTCCCAGGCGCTGACGCTCTACATCACGCCGGTGATCTATGTGTACATGTCGCGCTTCGAACACTGGATTCAGCATTGGCAGCCCGGCAAGGCGCGCGAGACCCGCCGTCATTCCGGCGGGCATGAGCCTCATCCCGCGCCCGCCGAGTAGTGAGCCGCGCGACGAAGGGCTGAAGAAAATCCTGACTCGCGACGGCGGCTAGGCTGGTAGCGTCATCTTTGTTGCGTTGCGGGAAGAGTTGCAACATAAAGCGCCGTATCCTTCCAGGCCCGCTTTATGTCTGTGCCCTTCCGCCGCCTGCTGGTGGCCAATCGCTCGGAAATCGCCATCCGTGTCTTCCGCGCCGCCACGGAATTGGGCATCTCGACCGTCGCCATCTATGCCGAGGAGGACAAGCTTTCCCTCCACCGTTTCAAGGCGGACGAGGCCTATCTGATCGGCAAGGGGATGGGCCCGGTTGAGGCCTATCTCTCGATCGACGAAATTTTGCGGGTGGCGCGCGAGGCCAAGGTGGACGCCATCCATCCCGGCTATGGCCTGCTGTCGGAAAGCCCGGAATTCGCCGACGCCTGCGCCAAGGCGGGTTTCATCTTCATCGGCCCGTCGCCTCAGACGCTTCGCACCCTGGGCAACAAGGTCGATGCCCGCAATCTGGCGGTGAAAATGGGCGTGCCGGTGATGCCGGCCAGCCCGCCTTTGCCGGACGATCCGGAGCAGGTGAAGGCGTTGGCGCGCGAAGTGGGCTATCCCGTGATGCTGAAAGCGTCGTGGGGCGGCGGCGGGCGCGGCATGCGCCCCATCGAAAGCGAAGCGGCGTTGCTTGACGCTGTGTTCACCGCCCGGCGCGAAGCCAAGGCCGCTTTCGGCAAGGATGAAGTCTATCTGGAAAAGCTGGTCCGCCGCGCTCGCCATGTCGAAGTGCAGATCCTGGGCGACGCGCATGACAATCTGGTCCATCTCTACGAGCGCGATTGCTCCATCCAGCGCCGCAACCAGAAAGTGATCGAGCGCGCGCCCGCGCCTTATCTCGATCCCTCCGTCCGCCAGGCCTTGTGCGAGGCGGCGCTGAAGATCGCCCGCGGCACCGATTATGTGGGCGCGGGTACGGTCGAGTTTCTGCTCGACGTCGACAGTGGAAAATTCTATTTCATCGAGGTCAATCCCCGCATCCAGGTCGAGCACACTGTCACCGAAGTCGTGTGCAATCTGGACATCGTCAAGGCCCAGATCCGCATCGCCGAAGGCAAGCGCATCGGCAGGGTGGACGCGGACGGCGCATACGAGACCGGCATCCCACCCCAGGACCAGATCGCCACCCGCGGCCACGCCCTGCAATGCCGCATCACCACCGAGAATCCCGAGAATAATTTCATTCCCGATTACGGCCGCATCATCGCCTATCGCGGCGCGGCGGGCTTCGGCCTGCGCATCGATGGCGGCACCGCCTATTCCGGCGCGGTGGTGACACGCTGGTACGATCCGCTGTTGGAGAAAGTCACCGCCTGGGCCGCGACGCCGCAGGAAGCCATCGCCCGCATGGACCGGGCCTTGCGCGAATACCGCATCCGCGGCGTCGCCACCAATTTGGCGTTCCTGGAAGCGGTGCTTGGCCATCCCAAATTCCGCGCCAACGAATACACCACCCGTTTCATCGACGAGACGCCGGAGCTGTTCCATCTGCCGGCGCGGCGCGACCGCGCCAGCAAGCTTCTTACTTACGTCGCCGATGTGACGGTGAACGGCCATCCGGAGACGAGGGCGCGCGCCAAGCCGCCCGCCGATGCGCGCAAGCCCGAAGCGCCTGTTTTCGGCGGTGCGCCAAAGGATGGCGCCAAGTAATTGTTCGATCAGCTGGGCGCGGAGAAATTCGCCGGCTGGATGAAGGCGCAAAGCCAGGTGTTGATCACCGACACCACCATGCGCGACGCGCACCAGTCGCTGCTTGCCACCCGCATGCGCACCCATGACATCGCAGGCATCGCTTCGGCTTATGCCAGCGGTTTGCCGCAGCTTCTGTCGCTGGAATGCTGGGGCGGGGCCACCTTCGACGTGGCGATGCGTTTTCTGAACGAGGACCCGTGGGAGCGGCTGGCCAGGATTCGCGAACGCGTGCCCAATCTGCTTTTGCAGATGCTGCTGCGCGGCGCCAATGGCGTGGGCTACACAAATTACCCCGACAATGTGGTGAAGGCGTTCGTGCGCCGCTCCGCCGAGGCGGGCATGGACCTATTCCGCATTTTCGACTGCCTTAACTGGGTGGAGAATATGCGGGTCGCGATCGACGCGGTCTGCGAGGCCGGCAAGCTGGCGGAAGGGGCAATCTGCTACACCGGCGACCTGTTCGATCCGGCCCGCGCCAAATACGACCTGGCTTATTACGTGAAAATGGCGAAAGAGCTGGAAAAGGCCGGCTGCCATATCCTGTCCATCAAAGACATGGCGGGTCTGTTGAAGCCGGCGCAGGCGCGTGTGTTGATCGGGGCGCTGAAAAGCGAGATCGGCTTGCCGATCCATCTCCACACCCATGACACGTCGGGCATCGGCGGGGCGACCGTGCTGGCGGCGGTGGATGCGGGCGTGGACGCGGTGGATGGGGCGATGGACGCGATGTCGGGCACCACGTCCCAGCCTTGCCTGGGTTCGCTGGTCGAGGCGCTGCGCCATACGCCCCGCGATCCGGGGCTCGATCCTGAAGCCATCCGCCAGATCAGTTTCTATTGGGAAGCGGTGCGCACCCAATACGCCGCGTTCGAAAGCGACCTCAAAGCGGGCGCTTCCGAAGTTTATCTGCACGAAATGCCAGGCGGGCAATTCACCAGGAACAGGCGCGTTCACTGGGGCTGGAGACGCGCTGGCATGAAGTCGCCAAGGCCTATCGCGCCGCCAACGATTTGTTCGGCGACATCGTCAAGGTGACGCCGTCGTCCAAAGTGGTGGGCGACATGGCGCTGATGATGGTGTCGCAAGGCCTTTCCAGCGACGACGTGCTGGACCCCAAGCATGAGATGGCGTTTCCCGCCTCGGTGGTCGAGATGCTGCGCGGCGATCTGGGCCAGCCTGTGGGCGGCTGGCCCAAGCAGCTTCAGGCCAAAGTGCTGAAGGACATCAAGCCCATCACGGAGCGGCCTGGCGCGCTGATCCCCGCCGCCGATATGGCGCAGACCGAAAAAGATGCGCAGGCCAAGATCGGCCGTCCGCTCGAAGGTAATGAGCTTCTCTCCTATCTGATGTATCCCAAAGTCTTCACCGACTATGCGGCGATGCAGAACCGCTATGGCCCTGTCTCGGTGCTGCCCACTCCCGTCTTCTTCTATGGCATGACGCCGGGCGAGGAGATCACCATCGAGCTGGAGCGCGGCAAGGCGCTGGTGGTGCGGCTGCAGACCATCGGCGAGACCGACGAGGAAGGCAAAGTGCGGGTCTTCTTCGAGCTCAACGGTCAGCCCCGCATCGTCAAGGTGCCCAACCGCTCGGCCAAGCCCACTGTGGAAGTACGGCGTAAGGCGGAAGACGGCAACGACGCCCATGTCGCCGCGCCTATGCCCGGCGCCATCTCCACCGTCGCGATGAAGAAGGGCGAGAAAGTGAAGGCGGGCGATGTACTCCTCACCATCGAAGCGATGAAGATGGAGACGGCGCTGCATGCGGCCCGGGATGGCACGGTACAGGAATTGTTGGTAAGCCCTGGTGCCCAGATCGACGCCAAGGACTTGTTGATCGTTCTCGGTTAGGAACTCCCTACCTGCTGGGGCATTTCGTTTCCGTAACTATGGGGAACGCGCGATGCTCGACGACGCCAGCGCCGGCTCACTAAGCTATGGCGCGTTCCTGCGCGGGCTGATCGCCAATCCCAAAGGCGTCTCGGCGCCCACGCCGTCGAGCCCGGTGCTGGCCGAGGCCATCGCCGCCGAACTCGATCTGTCCCGTCCCGGCCTGGTGGTCGAGCTGGGCCCGGGTACCGGCGCGGTCACCGCCGCCTTGGTCAAGCGGGCGGGCAGTGATCGCATCCTCGCCATCGAGCGGGAGACAAGCTTCCTCACCCCGCTTCGCAACCGCTTTCCCGATGTGGACATACGCTATGGCGATGCGCTGGCGTTCGAGCGTTTCCTGCCGCCTGATGCTGTGATCGCCGCGGTAGTTTCAGGATTGCCATTGCTGCATCTGCCCGATGCCACGCGCCGCTCGCTGCTGGCGCGGGCTCTGGAATGTCAGACCAAAGGCGGGCTCTTCATCCAGCTCTCTTACAGCTGGCTCCCGCCCGTCAAAGCAGCTGAGGGGGTTGCCCTCTCGAAAAGGGCGATCTGGCAGAATTTTCCGCCAGCCCATGTCTGGACTTATAAATCAGCCTAGTTCGCCATAGCCGCGCGCCATGGCGGCGGCGAAAATCAGCAGCAGCGGAAAGAGCAGCACTTGCGCCCAGAGATATCGGCGCAGACCTGCGACCTGGCCGTCATCGGGCACGCTGCCCGCGCGCCTCCAGCGCAAATACCCCATGGTCGGCCAAATCGAGAGAATGCCGATCAGCGCAAAGGCGGCCAATTTCCCCCAGAAGAAGAGATTGTGGGAATAATAGTCCCAGCCCTTGGCGGCGAAAATGGCGCGAGAGAATCCCACCGCCAGGATCAACCCCGCCAAAAGGCCGTACCAGATATCTATCCCCGCGATGCGGCGCAAACCGCCCGCATCCAGTCCCGGCCGCAGCATCACCAACTCTGCCGTCAACACGCCCGCCAGCGCGAAGATCAGAAGATGGTGCGCCACCGCCAGGACCAGATCAAGCATGGCGGTTATTGATCGAACGGCGTGCCGTTCTCGACAGCAGCCCAGGCCTTGGCCGAACGCTCGGTGGGAAGCCAGACCGTGGGCATGTCGGACGGTTTGGCGCCCGGCACGACCGCCGCGACCGTGTGGCTGGCAAGATCGCCCTGCCAGCCCTTGTTGGGATCAAGCGGGCTCAAGGTTACGCTTCCAGAATGGATGCGCATGGGGAGCACATCATCGAAGAACATCCGCGACAGCACATCGGAACGGCCCACCGCATGCGGCGTGTTGGGCTCCTGCACCAGGGCCCAGAGCGCGCCTGGACGCCGGTTCATCGCCCAGATTCCCGTCACCGCGGTGATGCGGTATTGGAGATCGCTATTACCGACGAACAACAGCGCCGGGATGTTGCGCGTCGCCTTGGAGGCAACGCCCGTGTAATAGAAATTGCCCTTGTTGACGATGAAGGCGGCGACGCGGTCGGGAATCCAGGCCGCTATTTCGTAATTCACTTCACCACCCGCCGACATGCCCCACAGTACCAGTGGCGCTTTCGACAATTCGGGATGGTGCGAGCGGCTGGCGAAAGTGTTGATGGCGTTGAGCAGCGCCGGACCCGTGCCTTTGCTCACATCGGCATAGTCCTCGACGATGGAAGGCTGCTTGTCGGTGAAATGCGTGCCGATGATGGCGAGCTTGTGGCTGGCCGCCCAGGCGCGCCAGGTGGGATCGGACGCTTCGCCGCGGCCTTCGCCATTGGAGCCGGGATTGAGCACCAGGATGCCGTCCAGCTTGGCGATTCCGTCGGGCGCCCAGAAGCGGAAATCCGCCTTGTCATAATTGGCGCCGGGGGCTGCGGATTCGTCCAAGGTGGTGGGATCTGGTTGAAGCGGCTGGCGCTGCTCGCGCGGCGCCTGCGCCGATGCGTTGCCGGCAAGCAGCAACAATAGCGCGATGCCCGCGCCGAGATGCGTGAAATTCCGTGTCATGTTTCCCCCAAGCTCCAATTCATGGCCCCAAATGGTTGTTATGAACGCGATCTTAGAAAGGAGAGGGTTCCAAGGCAAACGGCAAACGCTGTTACTTTCCTTTGTGCGTCCGCGAAATAGTGAGCCGCGACCGCGTAGGGGACGAAATGGTCCAGCGGACCATTTCGAGTGGCGCCTCCCTCGCTTCGCTCGAAGAGGGGCCAGCTTTTCTAGGTTCGCTCTCGCTCACCAAGAAAAGCTAGGCCAACGCCGCGAGCTTGGGCGAGCGGCAGGAACAAACAATGAGACAAATCTTTCGCGCAAATTCATTGGACAGGCGCGCGGGCAGAGTCGTTGAATATGGGCATCAAGGGGAGACGCGCCTTGGACGCCTATGAGATCCGCATCGTAAAAAAGCGAGCCAAGGCTCCCGTGATCTACGCCTGTTCGCTGATGAGCGACCACGCCGCGATCCGCCGTGCCCAGAGCCTGATCGAAGACGGCGATCTTGTCGAAGTGTGGCGCGGACTCGATTGCGTGTATTCCCGCGGGATAGAGTCGCGTGGAACAGCGCGTTCCGCGTAAAAATGGCCGGCGAAACCATGGCGGCAAAGGGTCAAGACGCCAAGGCCGATGAACTTCGCCAGCTCTTTGCCGAGCTGAAGACGGCCTATGCCCGCGCCGGCGAGGCCGTGCCTCAGCCACTGGAATTGGCGGATGAGGAGGCCCATTCCCGCTTCGCCGAGGAGAACCGCAAGATCGAGGACCTGATCCGGCGCATCCGAGAGGTCCAAGGCTTCTAGCCTTACCCACACGAAATAAGGGGATTTTTGGTGCGAAACCGCACCAAATCCCAGACTTATCAAAAATTAGTCAAGCAGGGGGAACGGGAACTTCCTCTCCGCGTTCGGCAAACGAGGGTCCGTAGGCATGGGGGAACTGGGGGCTGGCCTTAAAAAGGACGCGCCGCTGCCCGCTGGCTATTGATCAGATTGTTGAAGAAGGCAGTTCCGGCTCCTGGCGAGCACGGACGCGGGAAGGGTCATGTGAGACAGGATCATCAGTCAGACCTCGCCAAAGCCGGTCCAAGCGGCGGCGTGATCGAGCCTTTCCCCGGCGCTGTGCCAGGCCTGGATTTCGCGCTGGAGGAGCTGCTCAAGGCGCTGCAGGCGATGCAGGCGGGTGATTTCTCGGTCCGGCTGCCCGGCAACCAGACCGGGATCGTGGGCAAGATCTCCGACACCTTCAATGACATCATCTCCACCAATCAGAGAATGGCCCAGCAGCTCGAGAATGTGGGCGATGTGGTTGGCAAGCAGGGCCGCACCCGCCAGCGCGTCAAGCTGGCGTCCGGCCGGGGCGCTTGGGGCGAGATGGAGAATTCCGTCAACACCCTGATCGACGACCTGCTCTGGCCGACCGGCGAAGTCACCCGCGCCATTGCCGCGGTGGCCAAGGGCGATCTGCTTCAGACCGTCAATCTCGACGTCGATGGCCGTCCGCTCAAGGGCGAGTTCCTGCGCTCGGCCAATATCGTCAACACCATGATCAAGCAGCTCTCGGTATTCACATCGGAAGTGACCCGCGTGGCGCGCGAAGTGGGCACCGAAGGCAAGCTGGGCGGCCAGGCCCAGGTGCGCGAAGTGACCGGTGTGTGGAAGGATTTGACGGAAAGCGTCAACTCCATGGCGTCGAAC
>Ga0075522_10001351_pt1 | contig 18622 bp, 18 predicted proteins | sample NGEPerA_FD_74796 | JGI IMG/M metagenome (GOLD analysis project Ga0075522, IMG submission 74796) | Arctic peat soil microbial communities from the Barrow Environmental Observatory site, Barrow, Alaska, USA - NGEE PermafrostL2-A | ecosystem: Environmental > Terrestrial > Soil > Wetlands > Peat ... | reverse complement strand
CCTGAATGAATTTCACCACCCGTTCCCGCAAGTCCAACGCATAAGCTTTCATGCCCAAAAGCCCATCAGCTTATGTCCCAATGTCAATATTAAATGCTATAACTCTTCAGAGAAAACAGCATGGAAAGTTTTTCAGCCGGCTCACGTTCAAGATTTGGCGAAAGCCTGCCGAGTTCGCGTTGAATAATTTTTGTCGAGAGCGTGATCAACCGGTGCAATCGCAAAACCGAATTGACGCGTAACCCGGTAGTTTGAAACCTGGGATGATTTACCGGCAGCGCAATGTCCGTGAGCAGCAGATCGGACATTTCGCGGCTGGTGATGAAAGCCACCACCACATGACGATTCGGTCCGATCGGTTCGGTGAGGCAAACCGCCGGACGAAGTTTGGCTGCGGAAAGGTCGTCGAAGGGAAACGGCACGAGACAACTTTACCGCGCGTCAAAGGGTTTGCCATCGGTGGATCGGTAAAGGTCGGGTTCGTCGCGCAGGAAATCGAATGACGGATTTTTTGAAGCGGCCCGCAGCCACGCACCTTCATCCAGATCGTCTTCATCGCCGCTGGCTGCGAGTGGCCGCACAGAAACTTTCAGCGGCTGTTTCAGCGGGAGCTTCACCGGCGAATCGGGCACGAGCACTTTGCCGTCAAAATGTGCGGTCAGCGTCATTGAGTTCAAAATAGCGTATTCATCGAAAAAAGCGAGCCGCAAAATTTTGCCGATCCGCTGGCGCAAAAAGGCGATTTGGAAAAACGGCTGGCGAAGGTGAGCAAACAACTTCAGTTCAATCACTAGCGCGCTAATGATTTATTTGCATTGGCGGGGCGGCTTGGATTGGCGTCCAACCTGGGTTACTGACGGACCATACGGACGAACCATAGTTATCATAGTCACCGCCGCCCGAACTGCCTGATGAACTTGGATGCGCGGCGAGGTAGGCATTTTCTTTGCGGTTGAATTCCGCGCCATAGACGCCGAGGCTCTGTAAAATTTGTGGCATGAGGCCGCGCGGATCGTCCTGCCGCTGGCGGTCGCGCAACGTTTTCTTGCCGCCAAAATAATAGCGCACGCCGAGCAGCCAGTGGTCGTAACCGTGGTTGCCCAACGCCACTTCGCCGGTCAGCGCGAGTCCGTTGATGGGAAGCTGATATTCGGCTTCGGCTTTTCCAAAATAGTCTTTGAAGGCGGAGGTGAAGAACGCGCCGACGCGCAGATTATCAATCGGATAATAATCGGCGGAAACGCGCCCGATGAAACGGGTGGGATTGGTGTCAATGAACGGCGCGGAGTATTGGTAATCAATGGAGCCGAGGCCGGCGAAAAAGCCGAAGGTGAACTGCCGCCAGTAAAGTTCGCCTTCAGCGCCGGCCTGAAAGGTGTCCACGCTTTCAAAGCCGTCGCGGTAAAGATAGCCGCCGGTGAGGCCGAGCAGTCCGTGATCGGGATTGCGCCAGAAAAGATGCCCCGCACCGCCGTAAAAATTCAAATCGGAGATGCGGCTGTAAAGCGCGTCGGCTTGAAACCCGAACTGGTGCGAAACCGGCAGCGTGATGCTGCCGCTGAAATTATGGCCCTCGGCGGAGTTCATGTTGCCGCCGGAATAATCCACCCTGCCGTTGATTTCCGAGACGGCCGGCGGCTGGCGCAATGAGGCGGTCATTGCAAAATCATCCTGGTTGCCGTTTGCTGCCGGAACTGCCGGCGTTGTCTGTGCCTGCACGGCTCCAGTTGTGGCGAGAATTAAAACCGCTCCGAAGCCGGCCACCGGTGGATTTTCCCATTTCATATCAATTTTCTAATGCTGCCAGCCGGTTCACGTGGCTGTCAAGCGGTGAAAGAGCGGCAGCCGTGACGGATTTTGCCAGGGCGATGGCAAAAATTTCTTGCTGGAAACCAACCATCTTTTCCGGCAAGCTGTGGTTTCAATTTATGGATGTAAAACTTCCCAAGCTCGGTGAAGGCGCTGATTCCGGCGTCGTGATCGGTATTTTCGTGAACGTCGGCGACACGGTCGCCAAGGATCAGGCCATTCTGGAGCTGGAAAATGAAAAGGCCGTGGCCTCGGTTCCTTCCACCGCCGCCGGCGTCGTGGAAAAAATCCACGTCAAGGCCGGCGATAAAGTGAGTGTCGGCCAGCGGCTGATCACTCTGGCTGGCGGAGCGGCACCTGCCGCCGCCGCGCCCGCGCCAAAACCTGCTGTCAAGAAGACGGTGGCCCAAGCTGCTCCCGCGCCGGAACCGGAAGAAGTCGTCGAACAAGAAGTTGAGGAATCTGCCGAGGAAGCTCCACATCCGGTCGCTGCGCCGGTGGCGTCGCCGTCGTTGCGCCGGATGGCGCGCGAACTGGGCATTGATTTGAGCAAGATTCACGGCAGTGAAGCCGGCGGACGCATTGTCACGAGCGACGTTCGCGCTTATCTGGCCAGGCTGGCGAAGGCTGCCGCCAAGCCCGCGCCCGCTGCGGCTGGCGTGGTTACGGCCAAACCTGCGGCCGTGCAGATTGATTTTTCGCAATGGGGTTCGATTCTCAAAAAGCCGGTCACGCAGTTGCGCAAGGTTATTGCCCGTCGCATGGCGGAAAGCTGGAACACCGTCCCGCGTGTCACGCAGTTTGACGACATTGATTTCACGCGTGTCAGTGAGCTGCGAAAAAAGTTCGCGCCCGCATACGAAGCAAAAGGTGTCAAGCTCACGCTCACGCCGTTCGTGCTGAAAGCCGTCGCGGACACGCTGAAGAAACATCCGATCTTCAATTCCAGTCTCGATGAAGTGGCGGATGAAATTATTCTAAAGGAGTATATCCATCTCGGCATCGCGGTGGACACGGATCAAGGTTTGATGGTTCCGGTCATTCGCGACGTGGACAAAAAATCTTTGCTTGATCTCGCCAAAGAAGTGGAGCAACTCGCTGCGAAAGCGCGTGACCGCAAGATTACCGCCGACGAAATGAAAGGCGGCACGTTCACGATCTCGAACCAAGGTGCGATTGGCGGCGCGCATTTCACACCCATCGTCAATCTGCCGGAAGTCGCCATTCTTGGCCTCGGCCGCGGCGCGCTGAAGCCCGTCGTGCGCGACGGCAAGATCGAGGCGCGGCTGATGACGCCGATTGCATTGAGCTACGATCACCGCGTAGCTGACGGTGCCAACGCTGCGCGATTCGCGGTGGATTTGGCGAAGGCGTTTGAAAACTTCGACGAAGCGCTGGCGAAGATTTAATTTTTATGGATTCAATCAAAACGGAAATTGTTGTCGTCGGTGCCGGACCCGGCGGTTATGCGGCGGCGTTTTACGCGGCGGATCTTGGCAAAAAAGTCATTCTCATCGAGCGCGAAAAGCGGCTCGGCGGCGTCTGTCTCAATCGCGGCTGCATTCCCTCGAAGGCGTTGCTTTACGCGACGCACCAAATCGTGAACGCCCGCGAGTCCGCGCATCGCGGTATCACGTTCACCGAGCCGACGCTGGATTTGAACAAGCTGCGCGTGTGGAAGGAATCCATCGTTGAGAAGCTCGGCAACGGCGTCGCCACGCTCGCCAAGATGCGCAACGTCACGGTCATCAAAGGCCGCGCTTACTTTGAAGGTTCGCAGAAGCTCCGCGTCGAAACGGAGAACGGCCAGCAGTTCGTGGAATATGACAAGGCGATTCTCGCCGTAGGTTCCAGCGCGGCGATGCCCAAGGCGTTCGACCTCGGCAACCCGCGCGTCATGAATTCCACTGGCGCGCTGGAAATCGAGGATGTGCCGGAAAATCTGCTCGTCGTCGGCGGCGGTTACATCGGCATGGAAATGGGCACCGTGTATGCCGCGCTTGGCAGCAAGGTCACAGTGGTCGAGGCGCTTGACAACATTCTCGCCGGCGCCGATCCCGACCTCGCGCGCCCTGTGGTGACGCTCGCGAAAAAATCGTTCAAGGAAATCCGTCTCAAGGCGCGGGTCTTGAAGATGTCCACCGCCGGCAAGCAGATCAAAGTGGAGATGGAATACAACGGCCAGAAGCTCGAAGAACTATACGACCGTGTGCTTGTGGCCGTGGGCCGTGTGCCGAACAGCAACGACGTGGGCCTGGAAAACACCGGCGTGCAGCTTGACGAAAAGGGTTACGTCAAGGTCAACCAGCACCAACTGACCGACGACCCGAACATTTACGCCATCGGCGACATCGCGGGCGGCATTTTGCTCGCGCACAAGGCGCACAAGGAGGCGCGCATCGCCGTCGAAGTCATCACCGGCGAGAGCAGCGCGTTTGACAGCGTGATCCCCGCCGTCGTTTTCACCGATCCCGAAATCGCGTGGTGCGGTCTGACGGAAAATGAGGCGAAGGAAAAAGGTTTGAAATACGAAGTCGCGAAATTTCCGTGGTCGGCATCGGGCCGCGCGCTGACGTTCGACCGCACGGACGGCGTGACGAAAATAATCGTTGATCCTGAAACGGATCGCGTGCTTGGAGTTGGAATCTGCGGCGCGGGCGCGGGCGAACTCATCGCCGAGGCCGTGCTGGCGATGGAAATGGGCGCGACCGTCGAGGACATCGCCCTGACCGTCCATCCGCACCCGACGCTTTCCGAAACATTGATGGAATGCTCCGAGGCCTTTTACGGCCACGCCACGCATACGTTCACGAAGAAAAAGCCGACGTTGTAAAATTCAATTTTGAAAATGAAAACGCCACTATCTTACCGCCTGTAGGCGGCAGGACAGTCCCATCTTTCCAAGCCATTACTCACAGACAAGGCTAGATGGAAATTCAGATACAAGAGGGGGGACCGCATGCCGGGTGAGGGAATGAGTTATATCCGGCTGACGGAGTGTGGCTGGGCAACCCAAAAGAATTAAGCGCGAACTAAAGCCCCTTCGCACAACGAAAGCCAGTGTTGCTGTTGACGGAGGTCGGCAAGTTATGGATCCAGACGCGGTAAGCGCAACGAGCGGAGACGGCGGGATCGGCCCAACTGCCGCCGCGCGATACGCGCTCTAATCCAGATTGGGGTCCTTTTGGATTTGTTATGGTTGGTTGACCATATGGCGTCCCATACCTATCCCAACACCACTCATATACATTTCCTGCCATGTCGTAAAGTCCATAACCATTCGCCGCAAAATACCCGACAGAACTCGCATAGTTACCGCCTTGAAAGAATGCCATATTGTAGCCGCTCGGTCCTAAATCGAAGCTAAAATCGTAGGGAAATGAGTAATAGTCGGCCTGACTTTCGGATATTGTGTTGCCCCAAGGAAACCGTTGCCCGCTCAATCCTCCCCGTGCTGCCTTCTCCCATTCCGCTTCCGTGGGCAACCGATACCCATTCGCTGACCAGTTTGCATAGATTGCATCCACATCGCCATTCGTGTAAACCTGCGTCAACCCCGCATCCGTGTAATACACTTGAGTCAACCCCGCTTGCTGCGATCGTGCATTGCTCCATTTCACAACGTCATACCAACTTACCATCTGCACCGGATAATTCGCTCCCTTGCTGGAACCGGCATCAGTAAAGCTATATCCGTAGTTCGTGGCCCACTTATAAACCGATTGCCATTGACTGTAGCTCACCAGATTCACGTCGATGTAAAACGCTGACACTGTCACGTTGGTGGGGACGGCATCGCTAATGCCATCCAAAGTGTCCCCCATCGTGAACACACCCGCCGGAATAAGTGCCATGCCGGCGGGCGGGTTGAAAGCAATGAGTTGGTTGGTGCTGATGCCACTGTTGACTGGAAGCTGGACATAGTCCACCCAATTGGTTCCGCCGGGCAGGGATGTGACGGTCTGGACGGTATAATTCGTGCCCGTCTGCGCATTGCTCCAGACCAGCGTGCCATCCGGGCGGAACGCGGTAATAGTGGTCGCCGTCGGTCCGGAAATCCGGAAGAACCGCTCACCTTGGGCAGCGGCCTGATGAACATCGGCGAGCAAGACCAGTGCGATGAACAGAAACCGTAGTTTGCGCCTTGGCGTCTTGGCGGTTGGTGTCGCGTTTGATTTTTTCGCCATGCATGGAGAGTAGAGAAGCGCAGCCATCCTGTCAACGTGGCGAACGACGTGGAAATTATTTCGCACAGCCTACGCCTTCGCGCCGGCCTGCTTTTTCATCTGGTTGAAATTGCCTTCTTCGCAGCACGCCACAAAACCTTCCGTGACCGTTTTTAATTCCTCCCAGCGGGCGCGGATTTGTTTCGCCTCGGCGGACGTGATTTGATTGTCGGCGGCGGCGGCGGCGATGACTTGCAGCAGGTCGGCAAATTCCTGGACGATTTGATTCGTTGCCGGAATCAGGAAGTGCGGATGCGGCGTGTTTTTGGGATTGAGAATAAAAAATCCGCCCGCGCGCTGGCAGAGCCATTGGATGAGTCGCTCATCGCCGGTGCTTTGGTAAAGCGCCTCGACGCGGTCAAGAGGATTTTCGATGCCGCTGCCTTCGCCGGCGCGCGGCTGCGTCCACTTGTAAATCATGGAGGTGGAAAGTTCGAGGTCGGCGGAGACTTCCTTGGGCGTTTTCTTGTCGAAGATTTCGCGAAGCAGTTCGTGGGATTGCATGGCGTGACGATGAAAAAGCCGGCGGCAGTTGGCAAGCGTTAAAAGCAGGACAGGCGTCGCGCCTGTCTCCACCTTAAAAAATCTCCACCTGCAATGCTGACCGCAAACCTAAAGTCGGAGACAGGCGCGACGCCTGTCCTACGCGGTGAGACGCCGCCGGGCCGTCGCGTTCAACGGCATGATTCTGGTTCGGCCCCGCCACCACCCGATGCGGCCAGCGGGCGATTCCAAATTTCGCGCAAAATTATCACTGCATTTTTTGCGGCCATGCAGTTTGATGGATATATGAAAACGTCCGGCCAACAAATGGCCTATCTTCCGGCTTGCATTGGCGGCGGCTTTAATGGTCTAATCGGCAAACAAAACCAACATGGAGCGGCCTTATGATGATTTATGCGATATGTCTGGTGGTCGGTCTGGTGTTCACTTTGGTGAGTGTTGTCGCCGGGCATTTCTTCGGCGGCCACGGTGAGCATGTCGGCGGCAGTGGCGGTCACGCGGAGGCCGGCGCGGACGGCAGCGACATGCCGGGCATCTCCATCTTCAGCCCCACGATCATTGCCGCGTTCATCACGGCGTTTGGCGGCTTCGGTTTGATCTTCTCGGAATTCCCATTGACCAGCCGATACGAGATCAGCGCGCCGCTGGCGGCGGTCAGCGCGCTGGCCATTGCCGGAGTTTTGTATGCGTTCCTCGGCTCGGTGTTCCGCCACACGCAAAGCTCCAGCGAATCGCACGTCGCGCGGCTGGCGGGCACGGAAGCCAGCGTGGTGTCGCCCATTCCCGAAAACGGCGTCGGCGAAATCGCCTATGTCGTCAGCGACACGCGTTACACGGCGCCGGCGCGCGTGGAAAACGGCGCGGCCATCGGCAACGGCAAGCTGGTCAAGATCACGCGCGTCGTCGGCACGCAATTTTACGTCACGTCCATTTGAACTCCTGAAACTCATCAACTAAAAATCATTATGCAACTCAACCTCGTTCCCATGCTCGCCGAATTGAACATCGTTGCAGGCGGCATCAGCATCATCGCGGCGGTCGTCATCGTCATCGTGGTGTTCCTGCTGCTTTACATGATCTTCAGCCGTTACACCAAGGTCGGACCGAACCAGGTGCTGATCGTGTCCGGCCGCAAACACAAGCTGGAGGACGGCTCATCCGTCGGCTTCCGCATCGTGAAGGGCGGCGGCACTTTCGTCCTGCCGATTTTCGAGAAGGTGGATCTGCTCTCGCTCGAACTGCTGACGATTGATGTGCAGACGCCGGAAGTTTATACCAGCAAAGGCGTGCCGGTGAAAGTGGACGGCGTCGCGCAGATCAAGGTGAAGGGCGACGACATTTCCATCCGCACCTCGGCGGAACAATTTCTCGGCAAGGCGCAGGACGAAATCCGCAACATCGCCACGCAGACGCTGGAAGGCCATTTGCGCGCGATTCTCGGCACGATGACCGTCGAGGAAATTTATCAGAACCGCGATGCGTTCGCCTCGAAAGTCCAGGAAGTCGCCGCCGGCGACATGGCGAACATGGGCCTGGGCATCGTCAGTTTCACCATCCGCGACATTCGCGACGGGCAGGGCTATCTCGACGCGCTCGGCAAGCCGCGCATCGCGCAGGTGAAACGGGACGCACAAATCGCGCAGGCCGAGGCTGACCGCGACGCGATGATCAAATCGTCGCAGGCCACGCAGGCGGGACAGGAAGCGAAGTTCGCCGCCGATTCGAAAATTGCCGAGGCGCAACGCGATTACCAGAGCAACGTCGCCGGTTATCAGGCCGTGGTGAACCAGAAAAAGGCCGAGGCCGATCTCGCGTATGATTTGCAGAAGTTCAAAACCGGCCAATTAGTGAAGGCCGAAGAAGTGCAGGTGCAGATCATCGAGAAACAGAAGCAGATCGAACTGCAACAGCAGGAAATTCTCCGCAAGCAGCGGGAACTCGAGGCGAACGTGCAGAAGCCCGCCGACGCCGAGCGCTATCGCGTCGAGACGCTCGCGAACGCGACGAAATTCCAGCTTGAAACAGAAGCTGCCGGTGCGGCGTCCGCTGCGAAGGCCAAAGGTTTTGCCAACGCCGACGTTGCCAAGGCCACGGGTCTGGCCGAAGCCGAAGCGAACAAGGCGCGCGGTCTGGCCGAGGCTGCGGTCATCGAGGCCCAAGGCAAAGCGACGGCCGAGGCGATGCAGGCCAAGGCGGATTCGTTCAAGAATTACAACGAGGCCGCCGTCATCGAAATGATCATGCGCGTGCTGCCGGAAATCGCCGGCAAGGTCAGCGAGCCGCTGTCCAAGATGGAGAAGATGGTCATCATCAATTCCGGCAGCGGCCCCGGCGGTGGCGCGAGCAAGCTCACCGGCGACGTCACGCAGATCATCGCGCAATTGCCGCCCATCATCGAAAGTTTGACGGGCGTGAAGTTTGAGAAATTGATGGAGCAGGTTCCCGCACTGCGAAAGGCGATGGACAAGAGTGAAGATGAAAAGAAATAAACTAAACTGAAAGGAAAAATATGATCGGCGGAATTATCGGACTGTTTTTAATCCTATTTTTTGGAACCATCGGTTTGCTGCTGTTCGCATTCTGGATTTGGATGCTCATTGATGCCATCCAGAACAAAGGGCTGACCGACGGCGAAAAAGTCGGCTGGGTGCTGGCGGTCGTGTTCCTGCATTTCATTGGCGGGCTGCTTTACTTTTTCATCGGGCGGCCAAAACGGAATACGCCATTGGCGATGAGCTAAAAAAATCAGCCAGCAAGCAGACAATTTAACAAAACCATATTTCAACCAAAAATATCTATATGAACTTAACGGGATTTTCAGACCAACAAAGACAAACATTGCTGGATTTGCTTGTCATTGGGATGTATGCGGACGGCAATTTAGCGGATGCGGAAGATGCCAGAATTGAAAGTGTCCTTGACACGATAAAATTTCCGTCCGAATACGACCGCGACCAATTTATTGATGCAAGTTTTACCCGTGCCAGACAGCATCTTGGATCGCCTCAATCAACGCGTGACTTTGTCGCTGACATTGCAAGACATTTTCCGACTCCGGACATTCGTCGAAAAGCTTATAGCGATCTCGAAGAATTGCTTTCAAGCGACAACAAGGTTGTGGATAAGGAAAGCCAGCTTTTGGCGATAGTCCGAGAAGAATTCAAACTTTGACCAGGTGCGCCTTTTTGAATCCATCATTGACGCCAATCACCGCGCGGTGGCCGGTGACGCGAGCGCCGGTTTGCATCCGGCGGATTTCGCGGACGCGCTGCCGGTCATCGCGCTGACGTGCATTGACCCGCGCCTGAACGCCTATTTCCCGAACGCGCTGGCGCTGCCCGCCGAGGACTTCATCTGGCTGCGCAACGCGGGCAACATCATCACCGGCACGTTGAGCAGCACCTTGCGCTCGCTCGCGCTGGCGTGCGCGGTCAAGGGCGGTCGCGAAATCGCCATCATCGGCCATTCGGATTGCCAGGTGGCCAAGACGACGACGACGGTGCTGCTGGACAAACTCCAGGCGCTGGGCGTGGATCGCAGCCGGTTGCCGGATAACATCAACGAGTTTTTCGGCACGTTTGGAAGCGAACGGCAGAACATTGTCAAAGCATGTGACCTGGTTCGCAACAGTCCGCTCATCGGCCCGAAAATTCCGGTGCATGGTTTGCTGCTGGATGTCGAAACGGGAAAACTGGACTGGGTGGTGAATGGTTATGATGCCATGCAATCGCGCGTGCCGCCGGGATTGCCGGGCAACGCCGTCCCGACGAAATTCGGCGAATCGCTGGAGTCATTGGGTTCGTTCAAGGATTTCGCGATGGGCGAGATGAAGTTTCCAGAAATGAAAATCGGCGAGGCGGCGACGCACATTGAAAGCAAGCTGTCCCAGGCAGCAGCCCAGATTGGCGCGCAAGTGCAGGAAAAAATTCCAACTGCCGTCGAATCCGTGGCGTCGGTGGCCGGGCAGGTGGTCGAGTTCGCGGAAAAAAACTGGCTGAAGCCGCCGTCCATCCGCATGCAGCCGTCGCCGTTGCCGCCGGGGAAAAAGAAAGCACCGCTGCCACCGCCGATCCGCCCGCCCACGAATTGGCGCCGCGATTAGATATTCGCGAAACGCGGCAACTTCCGCCAGGAATACGATCTGATGGCCGGTCACGGAATTCCGCCAAGTGATGAGGCCGCGCTTCAGCCGTGATTGACGTTTGCCACCGTTGGTGAATACTGTGTTCAATCCATACGATCAAAATGCGCTTTCTCAACTTGCTGTCGCTCTTCATCGGCCTGCTGGTGGGCCAGGCCGCCGCTGCGTTTGCGGCGGATGCCATCGCCCCATTTCCTGTGGCAATCACGGTGGACGCGGGCAAGCCCGTCGGCGAGTTGACGCCGATCTGGCGTTTTTTCGGCGCGGACGAGCCAAATTATGCCTATATGACGAACGGCAAGAAATTGCTCGGCGAACTCGGCCAGCTTGGCGGGCCGCAGGTTTATTTCCGCTGCCATCATTTGCTGACGAGCGGCGACGGCGCGTATGCGCTGAAATGGGGTTCCACCAGCGCCTACAAGGAAGACACGAACGGCACACCGGTTTATGACTGGACGATCAACGACAAAATTTTCGACACCTACCTCGCGAGTGGCATCAAGCCGTATGTGCAAATCGGTTTCATGCCGGAAGCACTCACGACGCATCCGCAAAATTATCCGCACAATCCGCCGAAAAATCAGCGCACGGACGCTGCCGCCGGGCAATCGTATCCGCCCAAAGATTATGCGAAGTGGGGAAACCTGGCTTACGAATGGGCGAAACATTGCGTAGAAAAATACGGCCACGCGGAAGTGGAAAAGTGGTATTGGGAAGTCTGGAACGAGCCGAATATCTTTTACTGGCACGGTTCGCACGCGGATTATTTCAAGCTCTACGATTACGCGGTGGACGGAGTGCGCCGCGCGTTGCCGGACGCGCGGGTTGGCGGGCCGGAAGTTGCCGGCGGGCCGGGCGGAAGATTTTTGCGCGAATTTCTGGAGCACTGCGCGCACGGGACCAATTACGTCAGCGGGAAAATCGGTTCGCCGCTGGACTTCGTTTCGTTTCACGCCAAAGGTTCGCCGGTGTTCACCAACGACCATGTGCGCATGGGCATGGCGAACCAGTTGCGCGACATGAATGGAGCCTTTGCGGTCATCGCGTCGTTTCCCGAATACAAAAACACGCCCGTCGTCATCGGCGAATCCGATCCTGAAGGCTGCGCCGCCTGCACCGGGCCGCAGGACGGCTATCGCAACGGCACGATGTATTCGAGCTACACCGCCGCGAGTTTTCCGCGCGAATACGAACTCGCCGCGCAGCACGGCGTGAATCTCCAAGGCGCGCTGACGTGGGCGTTTGAATTTGAAGACCAGCCGCCGTTCGCCGGGTTCCGCGCGCTCGCCGGTGACGGACTGGATTTGCCGGTGCTGAACGTGTTTCGCATGTTCGCCAAGATGAGCGGCCAGCGGCTGGCGGTGGTAAGTTCCGCCGGTCTGGATGCGCCGACCATTCTCAAGTCCGGCGTGCGCGGCGATCCCGATGTCTCCGCGCTCGCCAGTCTGGACCAGGGAAAACTCGCCGTGCTGCTCTGGCATTATCACGATGACGATGTGCCCGGCCCGGACGCGAAAGTGGAACTGAATCTGACCGGCCTCGCCATTCCCAATGGACAGGTGAAAGCCGATTTGTTTCGGATTGATGCCGACCACAGCAATTCTTACGAGGCTTGGAAACGCATGGGCGAACCGATGCAGCTTTCGGTGGAACAATATGCGAAACTGGAATCCGCCGGCAAACTGGCCGAACTGGATCAGCCGAAAAATCTGCGTGTCCGCCAAGGCGCGGCCGAAATTAGTTTGAACCTGCCGCGACAGGGCGTGGCGCTTTTGGTTCTAACTTGGAAACCGTGAAGATCTGCGGGTGACTCAATTTGATTGTAGCGGCGGACTGTGACCGCCGGACAAGGCGCTTGCGGAGCGCCGCTATAACTCAAAAATTCATCCAGCCACCATTTTTTTTTCGGCATCCAATCGGCTTTGCGGCCAGAACGGTTTGCGGAAGGCGTCGGTGAAAGCGTAGCCGTTCTGGAAATCATCGCGCGTGTCCCGTTCGGTCTTTGCCAGCAGGCCGCTTTCAACCAGGTTGAAAACGATGTCGCCGAAGTCACGGCAGTTTTTCACGTTCCATTCCTCCAGCACGGTCAGGGTCATCGGGCCGTATTGCTGGAGCGCGAACTGCCGGATGCCGTCGAGCAGTTCCTGGCCGGTCACATGGCGGACGTTGCCCTTGTTTTCCCGGCTGATGAGTTTTTGCGTGAAGTCGAGCGCCTCGCGGGTGAAATGATACGCGTCGCGCGCAAAACGCGGGTCGCGCGCGAGCATCTTTTCCAACACTTCATCAAAATTGACTTCTTGCATATCAGGGTTTGACCGGTTGGACGGCCGCCATCGGCGGATGCGCGGCGCGATAGGTTTTCACCGCCCAGCCCGTCAGCAACAATCCCAAAACGACAATCAGAAACATTTGCTCCGGTCTGGTCAGGTAATTCACCCCGGCAATGTAACTGGTAATTTTGTTTCCGGCAAGCCGCACCAGGGCTTTATCCTTGCGACGCTGACGCAGCCGTTTTACCCTGCACCCGCTTATGGCAGCCATTGGAAGGTTCCAGAAAAACGACGAAATCTTTTACGCCAAGGTCGTGGAAGGTGAGCTATTCCGTCTTCGCGGCGACGTCTTCGGCTCGCCGTCCTTCGACAAAAATCCGATGCCGCGCAAAGGGATCAAGACGCTTGTGCCGGTCGTGCCGGGCAAAATCATCGCCGTCGGCATCAATTATCTCGATCATGCGCGCGAGATGGGCCGCGAACTGCCCAAGGAACCGCTCATCTGGTTCAAGGCCAACACGTCGCTGTTGCCCGACGGCGGCAAGATTGAAATTCCGTTTCCGCGACACCGCACGGATTTTGAGGCGGAACTCGCCATCGTCATCGGGCGCAAGATCCGCAGCGTCTCGCCCACGCAGGCGTCGCGCTGCATTTTCGGATACACCGCCGCGCAGGACATCAGCGACCGGACGATCCAGAAGGCCGAGTCGCAATGGGCGCGCTGCAAATCGTTTGACACCTTTACGCCACTCGGCCCGTTGGTGGAGACGATGCTTGATCCCGGCGATCTCAACATCCAGCAGTTTCAAAACGGCCAGCTCCGGCAGAACTCGAACACCCGCCAGCTCATCTTCAAGCCCGCCGAACTTGTCAGCTTCATTTCGACCAGCCTCACGCTGCTGCCCGGCGACGTGATTCTGACCGGCACGCCCAGCGGGGTTGGACCGATTCAAAGCGGGGACAAATTGGAAGTGCGGATTCAAGGACTCGCGCCGCTTATTAACACGGTCAGGTAAGTTGGAAATATTCTTCCACCTGCAGCGTGAAACTTTCAGGGCGTGGCGACGGCGCGGAAAAACTGCCGGGGCGAACCGGCTAAGTTGGTGAAATCAAACCTGCCATTGGCCGAAGTGATGTTGGTATAGATGGCCGTCCAACCGGTCAGGTTGGTTGCATCCAGTAATCATCTTTTGGGCTTGAATTAATCTTATTGTCCGTCCCCACCCCTGTCAAGGTCTTTGCCGGCGGCCAGTCCTTGCGGGGCGCAACTTGACATTACCGTCGGAGCGCAGAATACAATTCCAAAAAGCGGCATATTTTGTAATTGTTGCCCGGCGGCGGAAAGTTATACTGCAACGGTTATGAAAAAACTTGTCTTTGTTCTGGGTGTTTTGGTGGTGCTGGGCCTGCTGGTTGTAATTGCGATCGCCATCGCAGGCGGAAGTTACAATCATCTCGTCAAACTCTCGCAAGGAGTGGACAGCCAATGGGCGCAGGTGCAAAACGTCTATCAGCGCCGGGCCGACCTTGTCCCCAATCTGGTCGCGACGGTTTCCGGCGCGGCCAATTTCGAGAAATCCACGCTGACGGAAATCACGGTGGCGCGGGCGTCAGTGGGGCAGGTGAAGCTTGACCCCAATTCTGCGCCAACCGATCCGGCCAAGCTCGCGGCGTTTGAATCGGCGCAAGGCCAGCTTGGTTCGGCCTTGTCCCGTTTGCTGGTGGTGGTGGAGCGGTATCCGGATTTGAAGGCGACGGAGAACTTCCGCGATTTGCAGGCGCAACTGGAGGGCACGGAAAACCGCATCAGCGTCGAGCGCCGGGATTTCAACACGGCGGTTCAAAATTACGACACGGCCATCAAGTCATTTCCAGCGATGTTCTATGCCGGCGCCTTTGGCTTCAGCGCGAAACCCTATTTTACCGCAACTGCCGGAGCCGAGACGCCGCCCAAGGTCCAGTTTGATTTCAATAAGACTGCCCCGGCGGCAACCAACCCTTGATCCGTGCGACGTTTCTGCGCCATCTTAGTTTTGATATTCGGCTTCCGGCTGTTCGCGAATGAAGTTATCCCGCCCGCGCCACCGGCCTATTTCAACGATTATGCCCATGTGGTTTCCGCCGGCACGGCAGCGCAGTTGAACCAGACGCTCGAAAATTTCGAGCGTCAAAGCTCCGACCAGATTCTCGTCGCGATTTTTCCGAAAATGCAGTCGGATTCATCCATTGAAGATTACACCGTGCGCGTGGCGCGGGCCTGGCAGGCGGGGCTAAAGGACAAGAACAATGGGGCGGTGCTGTTCGTTTTCGTGCAGGATCACAAGATGTTTCTGGCGACCGGTTACGGACTGGAAGGCGTTCTGCCCGACGCGCTCTGCAAGCGGATCATTGATGAGCAGATCGCCCCGCGCTTCAAGGCTGGCGATTTCGACGGCGGCCTGACGGCGGGGGTGCAGGCAATCCTCGCGGCAACCAAGGGTGAATACAAAGGGAATGGAACGACGGTGGCGGAACGAAATTCTCATAACGACAGATCGAGTGATTTGTTCATTTTTATTTTCTGTTTCCTGTTTCTGGTCGTTTTAGTCCACTCATTTGTTCAAAACATGACAAGCACCCAATACACCGGTCGCGGAATGACGCAGGCATTTATTGGCGGCTGGATCGGCAGCGGGTTTTCTGGTGGCGGCGGCGGGGGTGGTGGTTTCTCCGGTGGCGGCGGTGGATTTTCTGGTGGCGGCGGCAGCTTCGGCGGCGGCGGCGCCGGAGGGAGCTGGTAACTTATCTTATGCACCCGAAAACCTTTGCCAAACATCTGCACCACGACAGCATTGTCGCGGCCATCCATGACGCCGAACATAAGACCTCCGGCGAAATCCGCGTCTGCATCAGCCCCAAAAACATTGACGATGCCGTGGCCGTCGCGCAGGCGGAATTTCTGCGTCTGGGTATGAACCAATCCACGGAACGCAACGGCGTCTTGATTTTTGTGGCCCCGCGCGCGCACAAGTTTGCCGTCATCGGTGATGAAGCCATTCATGCAAAGTGCGGGGATGAATTCTGGCGGAAGCTGGCGGACGCCATGAGCGGCTACTTTCGCAAATCCGAATTCACGCCGGGCATCATTCATGGCGTGCAAAAAGCCGGCGAACTGCTGGCGGAACATTTTCCGCGTCAGCGCGGATAAGTGCATCCAATGCTTTCGCAAATGAAACCATTCAGTTATCCCATGATTATACTTATTGACGTTATAGTTGCGAGAGTCCGAACCGGCTGGCTGCTGACACTCATGGTTTTTTTCGGCGTCATTTCAAATGCCGCTGAAATTCCAGACCTCGTGCTGCCCGCCGGCGTGGGTGTGAACATCCATTTCTCACGCGGCCACGAACGCGATCTGGATATGATTGCGGCGGCCGGCTTCAAGTTCATCCGCATGGATTTTCTCTGGAGCGAGATTGAGCGGGAGCGGGGAACTTACGACTGGTCCGCCTATGACGAATTGACTGCCAATCTGGACCGGCGCGGCCTGCGCGCCTACTATATCCTCGACTATTCCAACCCGCTCGACGAGGAAACGGTCGTTGCCAAAGATCCGATTTCGGGCAAAGAACATCCGGTGCAAGCGTCGCCGCAACACCTGGAAAGTGTCGCGGCGTTTGCGCGCTGGGCAGCGGCGGCGGCGAAACATTTTCAAGGACGGCACATCATTTGGGAAATATGGAACGAACCGAATGGTTTCTTTTGGGAACCGAAACCGGACGTGCAGCAATACACCGCACTGGCTCTTGCCACGGCGAAGGCCGTCCGCGCCGCCGATCCGCAGGCGACGATTTTCGCGCCGGCCACTTCGGGGTTTCCTTGGCCGTTTCTGGACAGCTTTTTGAAGTCGGGCGTGCTGGAATTTCTGGATGGCGTCAGTGTCCATCCTTATCGCCCGCCCGGCCGCTCGCCGGAGACGGCGGCGGAAGATTTTAAGAAGTTGCGGGCACTTATCGGAACCAATGCTCCACCAATGCGGAAAAAATCCATCCCGATCATCAGTGGCGAATGGGGTTACTCGTCCAACGTCAAAGGCGTTTCACTGGAAACCCAGGCTGGGTTCATTGTCCGGCAGCAGCTTTCCAACCTTTGGAACGGTGTGCCGGTTTCGATCTGGTATGATTGGAAAAATGACGGCGCAGACCCGAACGAAAACGAACACAACTTTGGCACGGTCAGCCCGGAACTTATCCCCAAGCCGGCTTACACTGCCATGAAAACGCTCACCCGCGAACTCGCCGGTTTCGGCATCGGGAGCAGATACCCAACCGCCAGTCCAAACGACTTTATCCTGGTGCTGACGAATGCCGCCGGAGAAACCCGGCTTGCAGCGTGGACAATGGTTGAACCGCATCCCGTCACGCTGCCGCTTCAGCCCGCTCCGCCGAAAGAAATTTCAGTGGTTGAGAGCGAGGGACAGGAAAGCAAAATCGAAAACCAAGCCGGCCATTTTGCATTACCTCTCGGCAGCGCGCCGCGATACGTCCTTCTGGGCCAGGCGCACTTGAATTGATTGCTTCACGGATGCTGACGCCAGCCTGTTTCCGAATCGTTACTGCCGGGTGGCAAGTTCACAGCCAGAGGAAGCAACGGGCACAAGTTTCCGAATTTTGATTCCCGCCCGGCGGCGCGTGGCCGGCGGTGGCGCAATTTTTTTGCAACTGTTTGAACAACTTGAAACTTGTGCGGACGGTCATGCGTCTGGGAAATGGTATGCTTAAGCCGCTTTCATCCAAAGATTGGGATTACACGAAGGCCGCGCATTTGCTGAACCGCGCGGGTTTCGGCGGGCCGCCGGCGGAAATCCAGAGGCTGGCCGACCTCGGCCCGGACAAGGCCGTGGCATTCCTGCTCGATTACGAAGCCGTTCCCGACCCGACGCCGAATCCCGACTGGGCGCAGCCAAACCCGGAGGAAGTCCGGAAGTTCCGCGAGGGCATCAAGAACGCCGCCACACCGGAGGCCAGGCGGAAATTGCAGCAGGAGCAGCAACGGACGTTTCAGCGGCGCATGATGGAATTGCGCGGCTGGTGGCTGCAACGCATGGCGCGCGGGCCGCGGCCGTTTCAGGAGCGAATGGTTCTGTTTTGGCACGGGCATTTTGCCACCAGCGTGGAGAAGGTGAAAAATCCCTATTACATGTGGCGGCAGAACGAACTGTTCCGCCGGCTCGCCACGGCCAACTGGCAGGAGCTGCTCACCGAGACGGGCAAAGACCCGGCCATGCTCGTCTGGCTGGACCAGGCGCAGAGCCGCAAGGAGCATCCGAATGAAAATTTTGCGCGCGAGGTGATGGAACTTTTCACGCTCGGCGAGGGGCATTACACGGAACACGACATCACCGAAGGTGCGCGTGCGCTCACCGGCTGGTCGCTCCAGCCGGATCAGCAGAAATTCATCTACCGCCCGTTCTTCCACGACAACGGCGACAAGACGTTTCTGGGCCGCACGGGAAATTTTAACGGCGACGATGTGATTGAAATTATCGTGGCCCAGCCGCAGGCGGCGCGGTTCATCACCGCGAAATTGTGGAATTATTTCGCGGGCTCGGAGCCGGATGAAAAACTGAACGGCGCGCTGGCGGAGGCGTTTCGCGCGAACGGAAACAATTTCAAGCCGTTCCTGCGGATCCT
>Ga0075522_10001350_pt1 | contig 18628 bp, 19 predicted proteins | sample NGEPerA_FD_74796 | JGI IMG/M metagenome (GOLD analysis project Ga0075522, IMG submission 74796) | Arctic peat soil microbial communities from the Barrow Environmental Observatory site, Barrow, Alaska, USA - NGEE PermafrostL2-A | ecosystem: Environmental > Terrestrial > Soil > Wetlands > Peat ... | reverse complement strand
CTGGAAAATGCGAATCTTTTCAACGTTACGGTTGCCCGCCGCGCCCAGCATTTTCAACATCGAGGGTCATCTAAGTGATTGATTTTGAGTCGATTTTTTAGAAGTGTGAATCGAATAGCGTAGCAACGGGCAGACCACTGCCTGGCCATCAGCGCCCTCGCGCGCGTAGAGGGTGAGAAAAAAGGTTAACGCGGGGCGCCCCTGCAAGTGCGGGATTCGAGTAATGAATTAATGAGTTGCGCATTGCTAGGCGCCACAACTCAAGGCACAGTCGGAGCGAACTGCTGAGGGAGCAGTGCTGGGGGGAGAGATATTCATGAAAGAGTTGTTCTCTGTCGCTGCATTCAACGACGCTCCTCCTATTTCAACATTCCCCGGGGCAATTCCGTTGCGGAGCTTAGTTTGACTGTGTATTATTAATCAAGACATTATCCCATTTAGTGAGACGTCAATGACCGGTCGACCACCAATCATGGTCATCGACAGCACAACCCGTCTTGGCTCCGAATCTCGTGACGCCGTCGTGCTTGCTGGCTCCCATTGCGGCATCTATGCGGCCTATACGGCTGCCAGATCGCGTGCACGCGCGGTCATTCTTAATGACGCCGGGATCGGCCGCGAGCGCGCCGGCATCGCGGGCTTGAAGTATTTGCAATCTCTGGGAATTCCGGCGGCTACCATTTCCCATCGTTCGGCACGAATTGGTGACGGGCGAGACGCTCAAAGCCGCGGAGTTATCAGCCAGGCCAACGAGCGCGCGCTTTCGCTTGGGATCAGGTCAGGCATGCCAGCTTGGGAAGCGGCAACCTTACTCGACCAGCACACTCAAAAATGGGATGGAGATCTACCCAATGAGAGAGAGAGCCGCGTTGTAGTTGCTTCGGACGGTCAGGCTTCGAGAGTGGTGTTGCTCGACTCGGTGTCCCTAGTTGAGCCGTCGGACCGTGGCCAGATTGTCGTGACCGGCTCGCATGGGGGTATTCTTGGTGGTCGGCCCGAGACCGCATCTAAGGTCGACGTCTTTGCAGCGCTGTACAACGACGCCGATGCCGGCATCGACGACGCCGGGCTGACCCGCCTCCCAGCCCTTGAAGCCAGGGGAATTGCTGCCGGAACTGTCAGCGCTTGGAGCGCTCGAATCGGTGACGGCCGCTCGACATACGAGGACGGCTTCATCACTCACATGAACGAGACCGCGCGCCGCTACCGAGCGGAAATCGGGATCAGCGCGCGCGATTTCGTTCAACGCATGATCCAAGCGAAAATCGAGAGAACCTCATGACCACTCTTCACGCTCGCACCCATACTGGCGCCAACCTCGGCCCACGCCGCATAAGCGGCGGGCAAGCACTGGCCGAGATGCTGCAGGCCCATGGCGCTGGACCGGTGTTTGGCATGGGTGGCTTCCAGCTCCTACCCTTCTACGAAGCTGCGCGTATCCTTGGCCTGAAACACTATCTGATCAACGATGAGCGCTGCGGCGCCTTCGCCGCCGATGCATATGCGCGCATGACGGGACGCCCCGGCATATGCGATGCGACGCTCGGGCCCGGCGCCACCAACCTTGTGACGGGACTCGTCGAATCCCTCAACGCCGGTCTGCCCCAGATCGTTCTGGTGGGCGACACGAACCGGGCACATTCCTGGAAAAACATGACCCAGGAGGCGCGCCAGCTTGAGATCCTGCGTCCAGCGGTGAAGGAAATCCTTCGCGTCGAGCAGATCGAACGAATTCCCGAGCTGGTGCGGCGGGCCTTCGCGGTCGCAACCTCAGGCCGACCGGGCCCCGTGGTCATCGACGTGCCGGAGGATCTGTGCCACGGCGATCACGATTTCCGCGCTGATGCGTTTTGGATCGATCCGACCACGACCGCCATCCCGGCACGCCGCGCGCGCCCGGAGGCGCGTGAAGTGGAGCGTGCAGCGACGCTGATCGCCAAGGCGCGTCGGCCTATTCTCCTTGTCGGCGGCGGCATTCATTTGTCGCAAGCCTACGAGGCGCTTGCGGCCTTCGCCGAAGGGCACAATATCCCTGTCGCTCACACGATGACCGGTAAAGGCAGCGTGGCCTGCAATCATCCGCTTTCGGCCGGCGTGTTCGGTCGCTACTCCCGGATCGCAAATGATCTCATCAAGTCGGCCGATCTCCTGATTGTCGTCGGCTGTAAATTGGGCGAAATCGCAACCAAGCGCTTCCAGCTGATCCCGGAAGGCGTGGGCGTCATCCATCTCGACGTCCTGCCAGAAGAATTCGGTCGCACCAGCCGAGCCGATATAGCGCTGTGGGCAGATGCTCGGGCCGGCCTCGAAGATCTTGCGACCGCACTTCGTGATGATGCCGTCCGCGGCAGCAAGGCCCGTCTGGACTACGCGACCGAGCCGGCGGCGCGCATGGCCGAATGGCGGAACGGTGCCGTCGATCGCTTGCAGTCGCGGGAGGTTCCGATCAATGTGGGTCGCTTGATGGGCGAGCTCAATGCCCTCATGCCGGCCGATGCCGTCCTCGTGGCCGATGGTGGGTTCGCCGCCCATTGGGGCGGGCTGTTCTTCGACACTAAGGCGGCAGGCCGGCATTTCGTGGCCGCTCGCGGTTTTGCGTCCATCGGCTACGGTGTCCCAGGCGGCCTTGGCGCACAGCTCGGGGTCGGACCGACGCGGCGCGTTCTCTCTCTGACTGGCGACGGCGGATTCAACATGTCAATGGGCGAGCTCGAAACGGCCCGCCGCGTCGGCGCAAACTTCGTCACATGTGTGTTCAACAATGCCGCGTCCGGTTATGTCAAAGCGCTCCAGCATGCGGTTTACGGAAAGGGCAACTATCAGTCATCTGATCTCATTGAGCTGAACTACGCCGCCATCGCGCAGGCCATGGGCTGCGAGGGCATCCGCGTTACCGATCCGGAGAAGTTAAATGCCGCGTTGCGGACCGGGCTCGAAAATACGAGCACGCCGACCGTAATCGATGTTGTCGTCACCCGCGATCCTGCAAAGATGCTGCCGGCCGCGGATAACCGCACGCTGAAGGTCGAAAAGGGCGACAGGCCTATTTAATAGCTTACCACGAAAGAATAAGGCGCGAGTGATCGTGACACAGCACTTTGCACGGCCCACCTTTTCGCCCTCTATGGCTCCCGCTAGTTGATCTCTCCTTCTGCTCGCACCCGCTCTGCGGGATCTGACGTCGCTCAGTCGTCGTGTCCGCACAGACGTTCGCCGCAATTTCGTGAGGATCCTATCGGGAGCAAGTATTGTTGGCGTCCCAGGCGAAGGTGCGTTCTACAATCCAGCGTTTCGAGAGAACCACATGCGCATGCACGCAGCCTTCGTCATCCTGGCCATGACCCGCCTTATGTTGCGCCGCATCGCAAGGCTCAGAGCCGCATCATGAAACTGGCGGACGGACTCTGAGATTTGATTTCTCATGCTGTCGGCGAGAACCGGCCAGCGAACTTGAAAATTGCCCATCGGAATAGCCTATCGACCGTGAAGCCCAGCAATCCCAGGCAAAAAAGCGCTACGAAGATGTCCTCGACCTGCATGAACATGCGGCCGTTCCACAGCATCACACCCAAACCTTCGTTGGCCGAGACCATCTCAGCAGTAACGATCGCCGTGAACGAATTTCCCATCGCGAGACGCATGCCAGTCAGAATGTAAGGGATCGTTGCCGGCAGGCTCACGAAGAAGAAGATTTGCCAACTTCTTGCGCCAAGCGCTCGCGCCGCTCGGATTTTGTTCGGTGAAATGGAGGAAACGCCCGCTGCCGTGTTCAGGATGACGATGAAGATCGTCGCATAGATGATGAGGAATATCTTGGACTCCTCGCCGATCCCGAACCAGATCACGGCGATGGTAATCATCGCTACCGCGGGAATGAATCGCAGAAACTCGGTCCAGGGCTCGACGAGCTTACGAACAATGGTGAAGCTGCCAATCGCCAAGCCGATGGGAATTGCCACCATCGATCCAAGCGTGAAACCTATGACGATCCGCTGTAGGCTCGCTGCAATGTGCTCGAACAGAACGCCACTTTTTGCGAGTTCCACCGCCTTGGAGAGCATCGCAAGTGGCGTCGGGAACAAGACAGACTGCACGATATAGACAGATGCGATGTGCCATACAGCGAACAGCAGGGCAAAACCGAGAATATTCGGCCAGATTGCGAGTAGCGTCTCCGAGACGCGCTTGATCGGAAGGGCCCGCGCATTGTGGGTGGGCAGCGCCGGAGCGCTTTTGGACATTGTCACGCGCCTGTTCCCAATGTTGTTTTCGCGACTTCGTCACGGATCATATTGTGGATCTGAGAGAAGTGCCGAGAATACTGAGGATCTAGCCGATCCCGCTCGCCCTTGAGATCGACGCTGATCACGTCACGCAGCGTCCCTCCGGGACCCGCTGTCATCACGCCCACGCGCGTGCCAAGGAGAATGGCCTCGTCGACGTCGTGCGTAATAAAGATCACCGTGCTTTGAGTTGCTTGCCAGATTTTTCGTAGCTCACGCTGCATGACATGGCGGGTTTGCGCGTCCAGCGCACCGAATGGCTCATCCATCAGCAGCATCTTAGGCTCGTTCACGAGCGCACGAGCAATCTGAATGCGCTGCTTCATGCCGCCCGACAATTCCGACGGAAATTTATCGTGCTGTCCCGTTAGCCCGACGAGCTTCAGCGCGCCCTGTGCCTTTTCCTGTCGCTCGGCTTTGGGCAGACCTCGCATACGCAGTCCAAATTCGATGTTTTCGAGCGCGTTCAGCCAAGGATAAAGAGAGTCATCCCCCTGAAAGACGACGCCGCGATCGCGCGACGGTCCTTCCACCTTTCGGCCATCCAAAAGAATATCGCCCTGCGTCGGTGCTTCGAAGCCCGCGAGCATTCCGAGCACCGTTGTCTTCCCGCATCCGGACGGACCCAGAAGACAAAAGAACTCGCCCCGGTCGATGTCGAGGTTAAACTGATCAACCGCGACAGAGAGGCGCTTGCTCCTCGGCGAGTTGAACGACTTCGAGACGTCTTTGAGCTGAACGAATGTCATGCGGCACAATCCCTCGCGCGGCGAACAGACCAGCATGCCGTGCGCGTTCGGCAGTCGGGTGCGAGGTCAAGCGAGAGGCACACACCGTGTGAGGACAGCGAAAGCGTTTGCACAAGCTGAGAGCCGCACTGGTGCGCCTGAAGCGTGAGCCGCTCGCCCAAGCCGTTCAAATCGATGAAGCTTTGGTTCGGGGCAAGCGTGGGGGAAAATCGATGGTGCTCGTCGCCACCGAAACCGACGGGCGTGTGCGCCTCGCCCACGCCGACAACAACGATGAGGCCACGCTCAAGCGTTTCTCCGACGAGCACGTCGCCGCCAAGGCCCGTGTCACGACCGACGGGCTTGCGAGCTACAATCCCAGGAGCCTCGGCGACCGGCCACACGAGATGAGCGGGCACACGCCGGCCGAGCGGCAGCAACGCGACAGCCTGCAAGGCGTGCACTGGACGGTGTCGCTGCTGACGCGCTGGCTGCTCGGCACGCATGCCGGCGCGGTCAAGCCGAAACACCTGCAAGCCTACCTCGACGACTTCGCCTTCCGCTTCAACCGTCGCAAGACCAACGGCGTCGGCCGCATCGCGGCCCGCACTATCGAGCAGCTTGTCGCCTGCCCACCGCTCACGATGAAAATGGTGCTCCGGGAAACCGTGCCCTGTCGAGCTTTCCGGAGCTAACGGCATAGGCATGTGGCCGATACGTATCATGCCATCCTCATGAACGCCTGCGCGCCGCCCTCGATGCCGAGTGACAATACCAATGCGGATAGGCGCAGAACCATCTTCTTCATGAGCTTCCTCCCCATGTCCGCCGGCCTGAGTCAGGGCTTGACCGGGTCACATATTGGCAGTCCTGCTTCCGCAGATGCGGTGTTCACTTCATCCCACCATCTCACCAGGAAATTTCGCCACCATCCGGTATTTGCTGCTAATTAAAAGAATTGTCAGGCTGACGGGAGTTCCGCTCACATCAATGAACAGCCGCTCGATCCGCAGCAACGGACTCCCGGGCCTGATCTTGAGCAACTTCGCGATACGGCTTTCGGCCAATTGGGCCTCGACCTCGTCCTGAACCTTGTCGATCGGGACGCCATGATGCTTCACCAGTACGTCGCGCAGGAATGTTGCCTCCAACTCCTTGCGCTTGATCCCCTTCCCGATGCGGAGCGGCAGAAAGTTGCGCAAATATGCGACCGGGCCATCGGCGGTCGATATCAGGCGCTCAGCATAACGGATGCTGTCGTTCGGGGGGATCTCCAGCACGCGCGCGGTCTCTCTGTCGCACGTGCGCGTGTCAAACGTGAGGATATCGATGCCGCTTACCTGTCGCCCCACGACTCGGTCGAGCGAGCCGATGCGCTTTCGTTTCGTCTCCGGCGTCGGCCCGTCCTCCACGAACGTGCCTCCGTGTCGACCTCGGTCGCGCCGCACCAACCCTTCACGGGCTAGCATCTCCAGAGCGTGACGCACCGTAATCCTGCTCACACCATAAAGCTCTTCGAGCTCGCGTTCGGAGGGCAGGCTGTCGCCGACACGATATTCCCGGGCCTCGATCGCGCCGCGCAGGATGGACGCCAACCGGTAATAGAGCGGCGTTGGATCGTTGGGGCGATCAAGTGTTTCGAGCACCATCATCAAATTTCCGAAGGAGCGACATGCCAGCTTGCGCGCTATTGGTTATTATGATACTAACTTATGATATTATGATACTAACTTATGATCTTATGATACTAATTTATGATCTCAAGTGCAATGGCAGCAGGCTTCATGCCGAGGTCAGCGAAGATGACTCCGAGCGCAAGGATTGAGACGACCATGCGAGAAACCTCGAACCAACTGGCGCGCACGATGGGGCTGCTAAGCCAGATGCATGTCATCCGCGCTTTCGAGTACGCAGCGGAGAAAGGGTGGAAGGACGGGCGGATTTACGGCTCTGTACATCTGTATATCGGCGAGGAGGCCATAGCCGTCGGCGTCTGCGCCAATCTGCGGCAGAGCGACTACCTTGCGAGCTACCATCGCGGACATGGCCACTCGATTGCGAAGGGTGCAGATCCCATACGGATGATGAAAGAGCTGTTCGGCCGTGCCGACGGGATCTGCGGGGGCAAGGGGGGGTCCATGCACGTCGCGGACTTCTCTGTGGGAATGCTCGGCGCGAACGGCGTTGTCGGCGACGGCGCGGCGATCGCGGTTGGTGCGGGTCTGTCTATCCGTCTGCGCGGCGAGGATCGGATCGCCGTGGCGTTCATTGGCGACGGCGCTGTCAATCGCGGCCCGTTCATGGAGGCGCTCAACTGGGCACAGGTCTATGCGTTGCCGGTGCTGTTCGTCTGCGAGGACAACGCCTATGCATCGAGCACCAGGACCAGCAGCGTCACCGGGGGGACTGTGATCGATCGTGCTCGCAGCTTCGGTATGGTTGCGGAGGCGGTGGATGGCAACGACATCTTCGCCGTCGATCGCCTCGCGAGCGACCTCGTGCAGCGGGTGAGGGCCGGCAATGGACCCGCCTTGGTGCACGCCAAAACCTATCGCTGGTACGGCCACACCACGCGCGACGATGGCAGTGAGTATCGAGATGCGGAAGAGGTAGCCCGCTTCAGATCCATGGACCCCATAGCCCGCTGCGAAGGCTGGCTCGAGGACCAAGGCATTGATGTGAGCGAACTTGACGCGCTGCGGGCGGCTGCTGCCGAACTCATCGAGAGGGCTGTGACCGAGGCCGATGCCGCAGCGTGGCCAGCCGCAGTCAACGCATATCACGATGTCCAGGACGTTGGAGCACCGACATGGCCGAAATGACTTATGCAGATGCGGCGAGGCTAGCGGTGCAGCAAGAGATGGCGCGGGATTCGTTGGTCTGGGCGCTGGGGGAGGACCTGGGTCCCACCGGCGGCATTGCCGGGCAGTACCGCGGCCTGCAGAAGGAATTCGGCAGTCGCCGAATTCTCGACACCCCCATTTCCGAGTCCACCATCATGGGTGCGGGGGTTGGGGCGGCGATCTCCGGGACGCGCCCTGTCGTAGAACTGCGGTACACCGATTTCGCCATATGCGCCGCCGACGAGATCGTCAATCAGGCGGCCAAGATGCGCTACATGTTCAACGGCCAGGCGCGCGTGCCGGTCGTCATACGCCAGCCGATGGGTGCACGCTGGGGCTTCGCGGCCCAGCATTCGCAATCTCTCGAGGCTTGGTGGGTGCACATTCCGGGTCTGGTCGTGATCGCGCCTAGCGCCCCCGCTGATAACCATGCTTTGCTCAAGGCTGCTATTCGGTGCGACGATCCAGTGATTTATCTTGAGCACAAGGAACTGTGGGGGGTGAAAGGTGAGGTAGACCCCGATGCCCAGCCGGGCGAGATCGGCCGCGCCGAGATCGTCAAGGCTGGCAACGATGTGACGATCGTTACCTGGTCGAGCATGCGGTTCGCGAGCGCAAAGGCTGCCGAAGCTCTGCAGAAGCGGAACATCAGCGCAGAGGTAATCGACCTGCGAACGTTGTGGCCCTGGGATCGGCAAACCGTGGAGGCCTCGATCGCCAAGACCGGACGGCTGATCGTGGTGCACGAATCTGTCCGCGTGGGAGGATTTGGTGCTGAGGTCGCGGCAGAGCTTGGTGAGGCACTATGGGGAAAGCTACGTGCGCCGATCCGCAGGATTGGCCAGGAGCGCGTGCCGATGCCGTACTCAAAGCCGCTGGAGAGCCAGTTCCGCATCACACCGGATCTGATCACTGCTGTTGCATCCGAGATGTTCGCATAGGTCCAATTGGCTGCGCGTGATGTCGGCTGTTCGCGTGGCGATGGTGACGGAGGGATAGTCGCATGGAAAAGCATATCGCTATCGGTGTCGACATTGGAGGCACGTTTACGGATGTCATTCTCATTAACGAGAAGGAAGGCACAATCTTTTCGTCAAAGGTTCTGACGACGCCGGGCAAGCCAGCGAAAGCGGTGCTCGATGCTGTCGCGCAGGTTCTGGATCAGGCGCAGGCGTCGCATGCTGATGTGCGCACAATGGTGCATGGAACGACACTCGCCACGAATGCGATCATCGAACGCAAGGGCGCAAAAACGGCGCTGCTTGCCACGCGCGGTTTCCGCGACACGCTCGAGACCGGGACGGAGCTGCGATACGATATGCATGACCTATTCATCGAATTTCCGAAGCCCATTGTTCCGCGCTCTCGCCGCATCGGCGTTGAGGAGAGGACGAAGTTCAATGGCAAGATCCTGACGGAAGTAAAGGAAAGTACGCTTCAGAGCGATATACGGGCTTTGCTGGAAGATGGCGTCGAAGCCATCGCCGTCTGCTTCCTTCACTCTTATGCGAACTCGGCCAACGAGGAGGTCGCGGCGCGTGTCATCCGTGCTCTCAAACCTGGGGTGTCGATATCTTTGTCGTCGAGCGTCCTGCCGGAAATCGGTGAATACGGCAGGGTCTCGACCACCGCGGCAAATGCTTATGTTCAGCCACTGATGGCGCGCTATCTGACTGAATTGTCGGAGTCCCTCACGGAACGCGGTGCGCGCGGTGCTTTCTTCGTGATGAGCTCCAGCGGCGGCACGCTCAGTCTCGATCTCGCCCGCAAATATCCGGTAAGACTTGTCGAGTCAGGACCAGCAGCGGGTGTGTCGATCGCCGCGCATTTTGCGCGGCAACTGAAAATCCCGAATATCCTTGCCTTTGATATGGGTGGAACGACGGCAAAGATCTCGCTCATTCATAACGGTGAGCCGACACGTACCACGGAGCTTGAAGTTGCTCGCGTGCGGCGTTTCCAGAAAGGCAGTGGCCTGCTTCTGAAGGCACCGGCTGTTGATCTGATCGAAATCGGCGCCGGCGGCGGAAGCATCGCGCGTGTTGATGAACTCGGTCTCCTCGCCGTCGGGCCAGAAAGCGCAAGCGCAGATCCAGGACCTGCATGCTATGGCCGTGGAGGCAAAGCGCCGACCGTGACCGATGCCGATCTTATGCTCGGATATTTCAACGCAGATTATTTCCTGGGCGGCAAGATGAAGTTGCAGCCGGCATTGGCTGCTCAAGCGATCGAGGCGAATGTCGGCGAACGACTGCGGTCCAGTGGGACACGCGCTGCTCTCAGTATCTACGAGGTCGTCAACGACAACATGGCGAATGCCGCCTCTGTCTACGCGGCCGAGCAAGGCATAGACCTGCGCGATTTCACAATGCTTGCTTTTGGCGGTGCGGCCCCTGCGCATGTTTGCGATGTCGCGCGCCGACTTGGAATTCGCGATGTACGCATCCCGTTCGCCGCGGGCGTTCTGTCCGCCCTTGGCTGCCTCGCATCGCCCGTGTCCTTCGATTTCGTATTTGGGTACTTGCGCGAGCTAGGTCTGGTTGACTGGGCGAGCGTCAATGCGCGATATACAGCGCTGGAAAAAGAAGGTCGCCAATATCTGGCGGAAGCGGGTATCGTCGATGGCGTCGTCGTTCGCTGCGCGGCCGACATGCGTTACCTCAGCCAGCGGTATGAAGTGACGGTCCCCTTGCCGGCTGGCAAGCTGGGTCCCGAGTTGCTCGACCAGATTCACGATGACTTCTATGCGGCCTATCGACAGCATTACGGGCGCGAGATTCGCGAAGTGCCGGTCGAGACCGCGAGTTGGCGTTTGACCGTATCCGGTCCGCTGCCGAGCTTACCGTCGACGTGGCCCGGACATGGAAAGACAACAGCCGAAGTCAAGCCGAAAGGTCGACGGGCGGTCACCTTCCCCGAGACGGGTGCCGTAGCGGATTGCCCCGTCTATGAACGCGGGCACCTGTATCCTTGCGCCTCAATTACAGGGCCAGCCATTGTCGAGGATCACGAATCGACAACTGTCGTACCGCCCGGAGCGACCGTGGGCGTCGATGATCTGCGCATGCTCGTGATTACACTCAAAGGATGACGCCAATGGCAACGACATCAAAGATCGAGCTTGATGCGACAAATCTCACGATGGCTTGGAACAAGCTGCTGACGATCGTCGACGAGGCGCAGGTGACGCTTCTGAGAACGGCGTTCTCGCGCATCGTGACAGAAGCCTGGGACTTCAGTTGTGCGCTTTTCGACACCAAAGGAGAAATGATAGCCCAGGGACGGCACGGTCTTCCCTCGTTTCTCGGCTGCATGGCGCTGGCGCTGCACGATTTTCTCGCGGTTTACCCTCCGGAAAATCTGGAGCCCGGCGATAGTCTGATCACAACCGATCCTTGGATCGGCGCGAGCCAGATCAACGATGTGTTCTTCGTGACGCCGATCTTTCATCGTGGGCGCATTGTCGCTTATGCAATGAGTGTTTCGCACTCCCCGGATGTCGGGGGCCGTCTGCTTTCGGCGGATTCGCGAGAGGTGTTCGAGGAAGGCTTCCGGCTTCCCATTATGAAGCTGTTTCGTCGCGGCGAGCCGAATGAGGATCTGTTTCGGATCATTCGGCTCAATGTTCGCGTGCCGGATATCGTGGTCGGCGATCTGATGGCGCAGCTGGCGTCCAATACGACCATGGCGCGACGGCTCGTCGAGTTTCTCGAATCGAAGAACATGGACGACGCAGAGGCTTTGTTCAGCGCCATCTGGGAGCGCTCGGACCTTGCGATGCGCCAAGCCATCGCGACGATTCCGCAGGGGACCTATCACGGTGCGGTCGAGACGGACGGCTTTGATCAGCCTTTGACGCTGCGTTGCGCGATTACGGTCGGCGCCGATGAAATTCACGTCGATTGCGAGGGTACATCTCTCCAGCAGGAATTCGGCATCAATTGCACGAAGCGGTGGTCCTTTGCGGACGTGGCTCACGCGTGTATCTGCGTGGCGCATCCGTCCGCGCCGGCGAATGGCGCAATGCTGAAGCGCATCCGTTTCAGCGTTCCTGAAGGAACGGTCATCAACGCCACCTATCCGGCGGCGCTCGGCGCGCGCGCGCTGGTTACCAATTATATCCAGGGGCTGATCTTCAAGACGCTGGCGCAGGCTGTGCCCGACAGAGTTATCGCAGAGAGCGGAACACCACCGCATCTGTCCGCCTATCTCGGCACAGGCAATGGCGGCCGGCGCTACGTCGACATCATGTTCATCAACGGAGGAGTAGGTGCGCGACCGACGATGGATGGTCTTTCATCGATCGGCTGGCCTGCAAACGTTGCCGGTATTCCTGTCGAAGTCACTGAGAATGAGAAGCCTCTGCTCTTTCTACAGAAAGAGCTGGTGACAGACTCGGGCGGAGCCGGAAAGCACCGCGGCGGTTTGGCCGCGCAACTGAGTGTCCGGTCCGAGGCGACGGAGCCGATTACGGTTGGCGTTCGCATGGATCGCATTTCACATCCGGCTCTCGGCCTTTTCGGCGGCAATGCGGGTGGGACGTCGACGGTCACGGTGAACGGCAAGCCTGTTCATGCGAAGAAAACTCTCATCCTTGCACCGGGAGATGTCTATGCCGTGCGCTGTGCCGGCGGGGCGGGCTATGGCGATCCGCATGAGCGTCCACCCGAAACCGTGCTCAATGATGTCAAGGGAGGCTATGTGTCTGCTGGCGTCGCGCGCGATGAATATGGCGTTGCGTTGATCGGCAATAGCGACAGGATCGACATCGAGGCAACCACGACCCTGCGTCGCGCGATGCGAGGTGCAACCACATAAGTCGCTCATTGTCCCTCTTACTTACTCAACTCATTGAAAGGATCTGAAATGAAAGTGCTTCTCAGTGTGCTCATGATCGCCTTATCTCTCACCAGTGCGATCGCGCAAACGGTAAAAAGCAAGATGACGATTACGGCGGGAGTCGATCCGTCACACGCGACGTTCTACGTCGCCAAGCTCGGCGGGTTCTTCGACAAATACGGATTGGACGTGCAGCTCAAGACCGGCTCCAGTGGATCTGCCATGGTGCCCTATCTCATTAAGAACCAGACACAGGCGGCGTTGGGCGCGGAGCAGGCAGGTATCCAGAGCTTCAACCTCGATCCGAACGTCGTCGTTGCCACACAGGCGCAGCAGCTGCTGCGCTACTACGGCGTCGTCGGCAAAAACATAAATGACCTGGACGGTTTGAAAGGTAAGAAAGTCGGCGTCACGCTCGGGACGGGCGGAGACGTGTTCTGGCGCGCATTGGTGGCCAAACTCAACTTGAACCCGAAAGACTATACGATCGTGCCTATCGATGCACCGGAGATGGTGGCTGCCCTTGAGCGTGGGAACCTCGACGCGATCGTCGTGTGGGAACCTTGGCTCTCGCGGATCTTGAAGGCTGTGCCGAACACCAAGCTGCTGCGCGACAACGAAGGCATCATCAACGCGCGAAATTATGTCTACGTCAATCGCGAATGGGCGGCACAAAATCCGGACGCAGCCGTCGCTTTCATGCGCGCACTTTCTGACGCAACCGACCTTATTCGCAACAACCCGGATGAGGCTGCGAAGCTGACCGCAACCTTCCTTCAAATGGATCAAGCCTTCACAAAGGATCTCCTTGGAAAAGTGAATTTTGAGCTGGGGCTCGATCAGGCATCGATCGATCACCTTGTCGAAATGGAACAGCAACTCAAGGAGGCCGGAAAATTGGCCAAGCCCATAGATTGGAAGCGATTCATCTATGCGGATATCCTCCGCAAGGTGGCGCCCGACAAAGTCCATTTCAAATTGCCGCAGTGACGCCGCTCTGGTCTTGTCCTCTCACATGTGACCGTGTCAACGCCGGAGTAAAAATGCATCGGCTGGCCGGAGTAAAAGTGCATCATGGCTGACGGCAGGAAGGCCCCCCGCGGGGGGCCTTCCTGCGTCCTCGTTTATTCCTCGGGTGGGCTGTCGGGCAGGTTGGCGGCGCGGGCACCGCGCTGACGGCGCTTGCTCTGCTTGAGCCGGTAGCTGTCGCCGTTCATCTCCAGGATATGGACGTGGTGGGTCAGGCGGTCGAGCAGCGCGCCAGTCAGCCGCTCGGAAGCGGACACGCCGGTCGGCATTGTCACGGCGCTCGGAGTGTAGCGGTCGGCCTGGCGGACTGGTAGCCAATGGGATGAAGAAAAGTTGCTACCGTGGCTACCGGTTCCCGCCTGAGGTCATCCATCAGGAATTCGATTTGGCAAAAAGCCCTTCAAAAAACGTCTCTGACGTGCGCGAAGCCCGTACAGTAGATCTTCTGCCTTCGAGCATCGATCTCATTGACGTGCAGGATCGTCTAGCAACGGTGCCTTCAGGAAAATTCTACGCTTATAATCCGATCGACATATTGCGCCGGGTTAGCCGTTGACGAGAGCCGCTATCTCGCTGATGTCGTTGAGTCCTTTACGGCGCGCGGCGATGCGCGAGCGAGAAATCCGGCGACTTTCCGCACAGACTGGTGCCGCATGACTAGATCCCACGCCATTAGCCAGTGTAGCCGGATGGGCATGACATGAACGAACTCGATTTTGGCGGAAAGGAAGTCTTGGTCGTAGGCGGTTCAAGCGGCATCGGCAACGGCATTGCGCAAGCGTTCCGGCGCAAGGGGGCCGAAGTGCACATTTGGGGCACGCGGGCAAACGCGGCCGAATACACCACCGAGGAAGGCTCGGATTTTTCGGGTTTGCGTTATGCGCAGGTCGACGTTGCCGATTTCGAGGCGATCGATCGATTTGCCCCGACCTTCGATCGCCTTGACGTTCTGGTGCTGTCCCAGGGTATCGTTCTGTATGGACGCCGCGAATTCGAGATCGGTGGTTTTCAGAAGATCGTTACGGTCAATTTGAACAGCCTGATGGCATGCAGTCAGAAGTTTCACGCCATGCTCAAGCACAGCAAAGGATCCCTGATCATCATCAGTTCCATGGCGGCGTTCCGCTCCACCAAGGGAAATCCTGCCTACAACGCGTCGAAGACCGGGGCGTATGGCTTGACCCGGACGCTCGGCGAAGCCTGGGCGGAAGATGATATCCGGGTCAACGGCATCGCTCCGGGTTTCGTCGATACCAAGATGACCAAGGTTACGACGGCGAATGCGAAACGACGTGAAGGCGTGGAGCAGCGCATCCCGCTCAAGCGGCTTGGGACGCCTGCCGATATCGCGGGGGCGGCTTTGTTTCTGGCGTCGCCGCTGGCCTCCTACATGATAGGTCAGACCCTGGTTGTCGACGGCGGCCTGACGCTCGCATGATCCGGAATCTTCTAACCGCAGGTCGGTCGTGACCGACTTCCCGGTTTCACGGGCGTTGCCGGAGACCAATTTATTGTCGTCATCAGATCTCGAATTGCTGTCCTTCGCCGACACCATTCCTGTCGACTGGAGCCGTCTCGCGCATTATCTGCACGCGCAGGGGTTTGCGTTCGATCCCGACCAGTCCATCCGGCAATTTGCCGGCGGCTTCGCCAACCGTAACTACATGGTCATAGTCGATGGCCGAACCGCCGTGCTACGCCGGCCTCCGGACGGAAACCTGCCGCCGGGTGCACACGACATGTCAAGGGAGCACCGCATCCTGTCGCGCCTCACGGAGGCGCTGGGCTTCGTACCCAAGAGTTTCCATCTCTGTGAGAGCCGCGACGTCATCGGCGTGCCTTTCCAGCTGATCGAATACCGGGAGGGAATCGTCGTTCGCGGCACCGACATGTCGTCGGTTACCTCATATCCCGCCGCGCCGGAGCGGCTGTGCGAAATGCTGGTGACGGCGCTTTCGAATCTCCACCAGGTGGATGCTCGATCGGTCGGACTGGAGGATCTCGGCAAGCCGGAGGGATTTATCGCGCGCGCGATCACCGGATGGTCGAAGCGCGGCGCACTGGTGGCCGAGACTCAGACCAGAACGGTCATCAGCGACATTTCCGATTGGCTCGGACGCCAGCGCTTCCGTGCTCGGGATGCCACGATCCTGCACTGCGATTTCAAGCTCGACAATCTCATTCTGAACCCGTCGGATCTGAGCCCGGTCGCGCTGATCGACTGGGACATGGGAACACGGGGAGATCCGCTGTTTGATCTGGCAACGCTGCTGAGCTATTGGGCCGAGCCCGACGATCCGCCGGCCATGCATCAATTGCAGCAGATGCCGACAGCGCATGCCGGCTTCTGGCCGCGTGCTGAAGTGGCGAAACGCTATGCGGCGCTGACCGGGTGCGACCTCTCGGATCTGCCGGCCATGCAGGTGCTGGCGTTGTTGAAACTGGGGGTGGTTTTCCTGCAACTGCATCGGCAATGGATCAACGGTGCTGTGAAAGATCAGCGCTATGCGGAATTTGGGCAGTTGGGCGATGAACTTCTGGTGATCGCTCACGACTTGGCGACGGGAAAATCAAATGGCTGAATTCGATCTCAATTTCGCGCTTCCTTCTGAAGTCACCGACCTCGCGGAAAAGGTCAAAGCCTTTGTCGTTGAAAAGGTCATTTCCTACGAAAAGGACCCGCGCTGGACGTCGCATGGACCGACCGACGAGTTGCGGCGCGAACTCAATGAACTGGCGCGGCAGGCCGGCGTGCTGGCCCCGCATGTCCCCCAGGAATTCGGCGGCCGGAAGCTTTCCCATATTGGGCGGGCCGCCGTGTTCACGGCTGCTGGGTACTCCATGCTGGGACCGGTCGCCTTGCACTGCGCTGCGCCGGACGAAGGCAACATCCATCTGCTGGATGTAATCGCCCGTTCGGATCAGCGTGCGCGTTACCTCAAGCCGCTGGCCACCGCGGCGGTTCGCTCCTGCTTTTGCATGACCGAACCCGCACCGGGTGCGGGCTCCGATCCCGGGCAGATGCAGACCACGGCGCGCCGCGATGGCAACACCTGGGTAATCGATGGCGAGAAATGGCTGATTACCGGCGCGGATGGCGCCGCCTTTGCGATTATCATGGCTAAGGTTGTCGGCGGAGAGGCCGACGGCGGGGCGACTATGTTCCTGGCCGACATGCCTGATCCCGCCATCCGGATAGAACGGACCCTCGATACTATCGATTCGAGTTTCGTCGGCGGCCACGCCGTCATTCGAATCGACGGATTGCGGCTGCCAGCCGAGGCCGTGCTCGGCGAAGTCGGCCATGGCTTTCGTCACGCGCAGGTCCGGCTCGCGCCGGCACGGCTCACTCACTGCATGCGCTGGCTCGGGGCTGCGATGCGCGCCCAGGACATCGCGACCGAGTTCGCGCGCCGCCGGACCGCGTTCGGCAAGCCACTGGGCGAACACGAGGGCGTGTCGTTTATGCTGGCGGACAATGAAATGGACATCCATACCGCGCAATTGACCATTTGGCACACGGCCTGGGTTCTCGACAAAGGCGCGCGCGCCTCGACGGAAAGTTCGAGAGCCAAGGTGATCTGTTCCGAGGCGATCGCCCGGGTTGCCGATCGTTCGCTGCAAATCCTCGGCGGCCTCGGAACGACCCGTGACACCATGGTCGAGCGCTTTTACCGAGACGTGCGGGCTTTTCGAATTTATGACGGTCCGTCCGAAGTCCACCGCTGGGCGTTGGGCCGACGAATCCTTCGCGATCGCAACGGCCAGCGTTCTGATCCGGCAAGATAAAAGAATAAAGAGGCAGGTATGCGCGATGTCCGGTCTGAGCAGAATCCGATGCCGTCAGAAGGCTATGACGCGAGGCATGCGAGATTTCGCTGGCAGATTCCGGAAACCTTCAATTTCGCCACGGACGTCGTCGACCGCTGGGCGGCGGAAGCCGACGGGCCGACGGTATATTGTTGAATGATGCCATGGTCGATCCTTCATCCCTTGCCGCGGGAGGTGATTTTGGATCTTTCTCAATTGTTCCGCGATGTAGTCCGAGCGGCCGAGCGTTCACAGCAGGTCGAGGGCCAACCCATCCCATGCAAATAAAAGTCAGGCTCCGCGGGCGCTAGGCGGCCTTGACCGCCGCGCTGGCGCAAAGGGGCTTGGCATCGCGTAAGCCCCGAGGCTGCCAGGCGTGTTCCAGCCGTTAACCGCGAGCGTAACTTTCTTCAGGGGTCGCTTACTCTTGCAGCGCCAACGCTCCTGATTGAGGTTTTGAATGTTGAATGGCGGCTGTTGGCGCGAAGCGGCCGTTGGCCGAAGTCCTAACGTCAGTGAAGTGCAACAGGAGACCCGCACCCGGCGATCGATCGGCTTGCACATGAGCCAACCCGTGCGAGACGCTTACTCAATCGCTCAGGGGCACACCGTTGGTTTCGGGACCGAACCAGATCGCAACCAATCCAACTATGAAGAAGGCGGCTGTCGAGGCCGCCGCGGCCGGCACCGATCCAAAGGTACCGACCAGTGTGCCTGCGACCAGCGGGCCGACTGCGGTTGCGCTTCGCGCGGCATTCCAGCAGAATCCCTGAGCCGTCGCCCGCACGCGGGTTGGAAATAGCTCGGGAAGATAGGCGGCGAAGGTGCCGAATCCGCCGATGGCGAAATAGCCGAGCACCCCGCGTTAACCTTTTTTCTCACCCTCTACGCGCGCGAGGGCGCTGCTGGGCCAGGCAGTGGTCTGCCCGTTGCTACGGGGTAGCTCGGCAACGAGATGGGTCGCGCCAAAACAGCATCGGGGGTAGGCCGCGCCGGGGACAGGGCGACCACCTGAAACAATCTCTGCCATCGGGTCCAGTAGTCAGTCGGGACCGGGTCTAATGCAGCGCCGCGCCGTGCTGTTCAATGACTAGAT
>Ga0075522_10001348_pt1 | contig 18633 bp, 15 predicted proteins | sample NGEPerA_FD_74796 | JGI IMG/M metagenome (GOLD analysis project Ga0075522, IMG submission 74796) | Arctic peat soil microbial communities from the Barrow Environmental Observatory site, Barrow, Alaska, USA - NGEE PermafrostL2-A | ecosystem: Environmental > Terrestrial > Soil > Wetlands > Peat ... | reverse complement strand
AACCTTCCAGGCGCTGCGCATCGCGGTGAACGACGAGCTCGGCGAGCTCGATCGCGGCCTCTCCGCCGCCGAGCGCCTGCTGATGCCGGGCGGCAGGCTCGCGGTGATCTCCTTTCATTCTCTCGAGGATCGGCGGGTTAAAACCTTCCTGCGCGCGCGTTCGGGCGGCGAGCCGCACGCCACCCGCCATTTGCCCGCGGTTCGCGGCCGCGAGCCGAGCTTTCGCCTGCTCCAGCGCAAGGCCGTGACGCCGAACGCTGCCGAGATCTCCCTCAATCCGCGCGCACGCTCGGCCAAGCTGCGTGCCGCGGAACGCACGGCCGCACCGGCTTGGGAACTCGGCGCATGATCCGCCTCGGCACGATCCTCTGGGGACTCCTGGTCATCGCCGCCGGCGCCGCGATGTTCCAGGTCAAGTATCAAGTGGTGCGGCTCGAGAGCGAGCTGACCGACCTCAACCACGAGATTGCGCGCAGCCGCGAGGCGACCCGCGTGCTCTACGCCGAATGGAGCCTGCTCTCCGATCCGCAGCGGCTCGCGCGGCTCAACGATAATTTCCTGCATTTGGCGCCCGTCACCGCCGCACAGCTCGGCAGCATCGACCGCCTGGCGCAAATCCCGCTGCGCGCCGCCGGGACGCTTTCCAGGCCGTTGCTGGCCGCCGCCCCCGCCAAGGGGAGCATCGCGCCATGAAGGCGAACGCCGCCCGCATCGCGCAAGACGATCCCTGCCGGCCGCGGCATTACCGGCCGGTGCCCTGCGCGCCGGCGCCGGCCGAGGGCCCCGCCCAAGAGGCGCTCGAGATCAGCCATACGCGGCTACTCGTCACGGCGGCGCTGTTCGTGCTGGCCTTCGCCGTGATCGCCGGCCGGCTGATCGAAGTCGCGGGCTTCAAGGCCGGCGACAACCACCTCGCGCGCTTTCATCCCGCCGCCAGAGCCTATGCCGCGCGGGCCGACATCGTCGACCGCAACGGCGTGCTGCTGGCGACGACGCTCGAAGTCTCGTCGCTCTCCGCCAATCCGAAGCTGATCGCCGCCGCCGACAAGGCGGATGCGGCGCACCGGCTCGCCGCGATACTGCCCGAGCTGAGCGAGAGCGAAATATTCGGCCGCCTCGCTTCGGACAAGAGCTTCGTCTGGCTCGCGCGCCAGCTGACCCCGCGCCAGAAATTCGCCGTCATCCAGCTTGGGATCCCCGGCCTGGCCTTTGAAAGCGAAGGCAAGCGCGTCTATCCGAAAGGCGATCTCGCCGCCCATGTCGTCGGCTATTCCGGCATCGACAATGACGGCCTCGCCGGCATTGAACGCAGCTTCGACGATGTGCTGAAGAGCCGCGACGAGCCCGTGCGGCTCTCGCTCGACGTGCGGCTGCAATACATCCTGCGCAGCGAGCTGGCGCGCCAGATGGCCGAGTTCAGCTCCATCGGCGCCGCCGGCCTGATCCTGGACGTGCGCACCGGCGAGGTCATGGCGCTCAGCTCGCTGCCCGATTTCGATCCGAGCAATCCCGGCGCCAAGCCAGACGCCATCTTCGACCGCGCCACGCTGGGCATCTATGAGATGGGCTCGGTGATGAAGATCTTCAACACCGCGATGGCTCTGGACGACAAGGTCGTGACGTTCGACTCCAAATTCGACGCGACCAAGCCGATCGAGATCGCCGGCTTCACCATCCACGACGACCACGCGCAGAAGCGCTGGCTCACCGTGCCCGAGATTTTCATGTATTCGTCGAATATCGGCTCGGCCAAGATGGCGGCCGAGGCCGGCGCCGACCGCCAGCGCGATTTCCTCGGCCGGCTCGGCCTGCTTCAGGCCCCCGCCTTCGAGCTGCCGGAATTGGGCACGCCGCAGGTGCCGCATCCCTGGCTGCCGATCAGCGTGATGACCGTGGGCTTCGGCCACGGCATCTCGGTGAGCCCGCTGCAGGTTGCGGCGGCCGCCGCCGCCGTGGTCAATGGCGGCACGCTCTATGCGCCCACCATCGTCATGCATCCTGGCGGCGCAGCACCCCAGGGCAAGACCGTGCTTTCGGCCCAGACCTCCGAGCAGATGCGCCGGCTTCTCCGCCTCGTCGTCGAACACGGGACCGGCAAAAATGCCGAGGCGCCCGGCTATCTGGTCGGCGGCAAGACCGGCACGGCCGAGAAGATCGTCCATGGCCGCTATGCCCCGCATGCGCTGATCTCCTCCTTCCTGGGGGTGTTCCCGATCAACGATCCGCGTTTCCTCGTCCTGGTCATGCTCGACGAGCCGCACGGCAACGCCAAGACCGGCGGCTACGCCACCGGCGGCATGGTCGCCGCCCCGGCGGTGAAACGGATCGTCGAACGCATGGCGCCGATCGTCGGAATTCAACCGGTCGACGAAGATTCGCCTGAAATTCGCCGCTCTCTGATGGTCGGCTTGCCCAGCCCACAGGGACGGAAGCTTGCGGCTAACTGAGCTCATGAAAGGCGTGGTGGCCGAACGCCAAGACGTGCCCGCGGGTGATCCCGAGATACTTGGCCTGACCTCCGATTCCCGCGACGTGAAAAACAGCTTTCTGTTCGCCGCGCTGCCCGGCCTTCGCGCCGACGGCAAGCGCTTCGTCGACGATGCGCTAGCGCGCGGCGCCGCCGCGATCCTGGCCGACGAGCAGGTGTCCTTCCGGCGCGACCAGCCGGTGCCGGTGCCGGTCATCACCGACGCCAATCCGCGCCGCGCCCTGGCCCTGATGGCGGCGCGCTTCCATGCGCCGCAGCCGAAATGCATCGCCGCCGTTACCGGCACCAACGGCAAGACCTCGGTCGCGGTGTTCACGCGGCAGATCTGGGAAAGTGCCGGGCGCAAGGCGGCCAGCCTCGGCACCATCGGCTTGGTGGCGCCGGGCATCGAAAAACCCGGCAGCCTGACGACGCCCGATCCGGTCGGCTTGGCGCGCGAGCTGCAGGCGCTGGCCCTGGCCGGAATCGACCATGTCGCGCTCGAAGCCTCGTCGCACGGGCTCGATCAGTTCCGGCTCGACGGGATACACCTCGCCGCCGCCGCCTTCACCAATCTGACGCGCGACCATCTCGACTATCACCGCGACATGGCGCGCTATTTCGCCGCCAAGACGCGGCTCTTCGGCGAGCTACTGCCGGTCAACGGCACGGCGGTGCTCAACACCGATTTGGCGGAGGGGCGCACGCTACTGGCGCTCTGCCGCAAGCGCGGCATCAAGGTTTTGAGATTCGGCACGGGCGAGATGGCCGATCTCCGCCTGCTCTCGGCCAAGCCGCAGGGCGCCGGCCTGGCGATCAAAATTACCGTCATGGGCGCGCCGCACGCGCTGCATTTGCCGTTGCTCGGTGCCTTCCAGGCGATGAACGCGCTGGCGGCGCTCGGCCTGGCCGTCGCCACCGGCACGCCGATGGCGACGGCGCTCGATGCGCTGCCGCGCCTCCAGGGCGTGCCCGGCCGGATGGAGCAGGTCGCGACCCACCCGACGGGCGCACCGCTCATTGTCGATTATGCCCACACGCCCGACGCGCTCGAGACCGCGCTCGCGGCGCTGCGGCCGCATGCCGCCGGCCGACTGGTCCTGGCCTTCGGTTGCGGCGGCGACCGCGACAGGGGCAAGCGCCCGCAGATGGGCGCCATCGCCGAACGCCTTGCCGATGCGGTGATCGTCACCGACGACAACCCGCGCAGCGAGGATCCCGCGTCGATCCGCCGCGAGATTCTGACCGCCTGCCCCAAGGCGCGCGAGATCGGCGACCGCCGCGCCGCCATCCGCCAAGCGGCGGCGATGTTGCAGGCGGGCGATTTGCTGCTGATCGCCGGCAAGGGCCATGAACGCGGGCAAATTGTCGCCGGCACGACGCTTCCCTTCGAGGACAGGATCGAGGCCCAGGCCGCGATCCGCGAGATCGGGGGTGCGGCATGAGCGCGCTGTGGACCGCCGCCGAAGCAGCATCCGCGACCGCCGGCAAGAACAGCCGCGACTGGAGCGCGCAAGGCGTCTCGATCGACAGCCGCGGGCTGCTGCCCGGCGATCTTTTCGTCGCCTTGAAGGGCCCGAAATTCGACGGCCATGATTTCGCGGCCGACGCGCTGAAGCGCGGCGGCGCCGCCGCCATGGTCAGCCGCGCGCCCAAACCCGCACCGGCGGATGCGGCGCTTCTCACCGTCGCCGATACGCAGGCCGGTCTCGAGGATCTGGCGCGCGCGGCGCGCGCCCGCACCAAGGCGGTCGTCATCGGCGTCACCGGCAGCGTCGGCAAGACCGGGACGAAGGAAGCGCTGCGCCACGCCTTCGACCGCCAGGGCCCGACGCACGCCTCGGCGGCCAGCCTGAACAATCACTGGGGCGTGCCGCTGTCGCTCGCCCGCATGCCGCGCGAAACCGCTTTCGGCATCTTCGAGATGGGCATGAACCATCCGGGCGAGATCGACGCGCTCACCCGTCTCGTGCGGCCGGATATCGCTCTCATCACCACCATCGAGCCGGCGCATCTCGGTTTCTTCCCCTCGGTCGAGGCCATCGCCGACGCCAAGGCCGAGATCTTCAATGGCATGGAAAAGCGCGGCACCGCGTTGCTCAACCGCGACAATGCCTATTTCGCGCTTCTCGCGGCGCGTGCCGAGGCGGCCGGCATCGGCCGCATCATCGCCTTCGGCGCGCATGCCGACGCGGCGGTGCGCCTGATCGACGCCCATCTCTATGGCGCGGCCAGCGCGGTGACGGCGTCAGTCATGGGCGAGATCGTCGATTACTGCATCGCCCTGCCGGGCAGGCATTGGGTGATGAACAGCCTCGCCGTGCTCGCCGCGGTCAAGGCGGCCGGCGGCGACATCGGCACCGCCGCGGCGGCGATGGCGACGCTCGAGCCGATCGCCGGGCGCGGCATGCGCAGCAAGATCGAGATCGCCGGCGGCGACGCACTACTGATCGACGAGAGCTACAACGCCAGCCCGGCTTCGATGCGCGCAGCGATTGCCGTGCTGGGATCGCAAGAGCCGGCGCGTGGCGGCCGGCGCATCGCCGTGCTGGGCGACATGCTCGAGCTCGGCCCCGACTCCGCCACGCTGCACGCCGAACTCGCCGAGCCGCTCCGCGAAGCGGGCATCGACCTCGTCTTCACCGTCGGACCGAACATGCGCGCGCTGCACGACGCGCTGCCGGCCAAGCGGCGCGGCGGTCACGCCGCCACCGCCGCCGAGATGGCCGTCATCGTCGCCGCCCAGTTGCGGGCGGGCGACGTCGTCACCGTCAAGGGTTCCTATGGCAGCCGCATGCGCGAGGTGGTGGCGCAGCTCGCCGCGGCCGCCCCGGCGACGGCCAAGGGTTAGCGCCATGCTTTATCAACTCCTGGCGCCGCTGGCCGATCATTTCGCGCTCTTCAACCTGTTCCGCTACATCACCTTCCGCTCGGGCGGCGCCGTGGTGACGGCGCTCATCATCAGCTTCATCTGCGGCCCGCCGATCATCAGCTGGCTCAAATCGAAGCAGAAGCACGGTCAACCGATCCGGCTCGACGGGCCGGAGGGCCATCTGCTTACCAAGATGGGCACCCCCACCATGGGCGGCGTCCTGATTCTTCTGGCGGTGACCGGGTCGACGCTGCTCTGGACGGACCTCAGCAACGGCTACATCTGGGTCACGCTCTTCGTCACGGTAGGTTTCGGCCTGGTCGGCTTCTTCGACGATTACCGCAAGCTGACGCGGCGCTCATCCAAGGGGATGTCGAGCCGCACCAAATTCCTGATCGAGTTCGCCATCGGCGCGGCTGCCGCCGTCGCCGTGATTTTGCTCACCCACCGCCCGCTCGGCACCTCCCTGGCGGTGCCGTTCTTCAAGAGCGTGCTGCCCGATCTCGGCTGGTTCTTCATCGCCTTCGCCGCCTTCGTGATCACCGGCGCATCGAACGCGGTGAACCTGACCGACGGACTCGACGGCCTTGCCATCGTCCCGTCGATGATCGCGGCCGGCTGCTTCATGCTGATTTCCTACGTCGTCGGCAATCTGGTGTTCGCGAATTACCTGCAATTGCAGCATGTCAGCGGCGCGGGCGAGCTGGCGGTGTTCTGCGCGGCGATGGTGGGCGCGGCGCTCGGCTTCCTCTGGTTCAACGCGCCGCCTGCCATGGTTTTCATGGGCGATACCGGCTCGCTCGCTATCGGCGGCGCCTTGGGCGCGGTCAGCGTCATCACCAAGCACGAGCTGGTGCTCGCCATCATCGGCGGGCTGTTCGTGCTGGAGACGGTTTCGGTCATCGTCCAGGTCGCGAGCTTCAAGCTCACCGGCCGGCGCGTCTTCCGCATGGCGCCGCTGCACCATCATTTCGAGAAGAAGGGCTGGCAGGAGGCAACAATCGTCATCCGCTTCTGGATCATCGCTTCGATCCTGGCGATCGCCGGGCTCGCCACGCTGAAGCTGCGGTGAGCCGATGATCGAAGTCACCCAATTCCGCAATCAGAAGGTCGCCGTGCTCGGCCTGGCGCGCTCCGGCCTGGCATCCGCCGCCTCGCTGCAACGGGGGGGCGCCACGGTCATGGCCTGGGACGATGCAGCGGCGAAGCGCGACGCCGCCGCTCGGGCCGGCCTGCCGATCGTCGATCTCGGCGCCGCCGATTTCGCATCGGCGCGGGCGCTGGTGCTGTCGCCGGGCATTCCGCACAGCTATCCGAAGCCGCATCCGGTGGCGGCGAAGGCGCGCGCCGCCGGCGTGCCGATCATCGGCGACATCGAATTGCTGGCACTGGCCCAGCGCCAGGCGCATTTCACCGGCATTACCGGCACCAACGGAAAATCGACGACCACCGCGCTGGTCGGTCATATCCTGGCGCAAGCCGGGCGCAAGGCGCAGGCCGGCGGCAATCTCGGCGTGCCGGTCCTGCTGCTCGAGGCGCTGGGCGCCGACGGCGTCTATGTGCTGGAGCTCAGCTCCTACCAGCTCGAACTGACCGAGAGCCTCGTGCTCGACGTCGCCATTCTCCTCAACATCACGCCGGACCATCTCGACCGCCATGGCGGCATGGCCGGCTATGTCGCCGCCAAGCGGCGCATCTTCCGCGGCCAGGGCGCCAAGCAGACCGCGATCATCGGCATCGACGACGACATCTGCCGCGGCATATTTGCGGAACTGCAGCGCGCCGGCCGGCAACGGATCGTGCCGATCTCGGTGCGCGGCGTGGCGCCGGGCGGCGTCTATCTCGCCGGCGGCCATCTCATCGACGATCTCGACGGCGCGGCCAAGCCGGTGCTCGACATGAAGGAGGCACCGCTGCTGCCCGGCCCGCATAACGGCCAGAACGCCGCCGCCGCCTATGCCGCGGCGCGCGCGCTCGGTTGCGGTGGCGCCGCTTGCGTCGACGGCATCAAGAGCTTCCCCGGCCTGGCGCACCGCCAGGAGCCGGTCGCGACCATCGATGGGATCCGCTACATCAACGATTCCAAGGCGACCAATGCCGACGCCGCCGAGAAGGCAATCGCCTGCTACGACGACGTCTATTGGATCGCCGGCGGCCGCGCCAAGGAAGACGGCATCGGCGCGCTGGCGCCGCTGTTTCCGCGCATCCGCCGCGCCTTCCTGATCGGCGAGGCAGCGCCCGCCTTCGCCGCGACGCTCGAAGGCCGGGTGCCGTTCGAGATCGACCTTACGCTCGACCGGGCGCTCGCCGCCGCCCGCCAGGCGGCGCTCACCGAGCGCCATAAGGGGGCCGTCGTGCTGCTGTCGCCGGCATGCGCCTCGTTCGACCAATTCCAGGATTTCGAGGAGCGCGGCGCCCGGTTCCGCGCCCTGGTCGAGCACCTGCCCGGGAGGCGCCAATGAGCTTCGCGCGCACCGACCGCAGCGCCGTGGCGCAATGGTGGTGGACGGTCGACCGCTGGACGCTGGTGGCGCTCACCGCGTTGATCGGTTTCGGCTCGGTGCTGGTGATGGCGGCGAGCCCGTCGGTCGCCGAGCATCTCCGCTTCGCCGATCATCTCCATATCGACCGACTGCATTTCGTCTGGCGCTATTTTACCGTGCTGCCGGCGGCGATGGCGGTGATGTTCGCGACCTCGCTGCAAAGCCCGCGCACGATACGCCGCATCGCCCTCGCCGGCTTCGTCGTCTCGCTCGCGCTGCTGGCCGCGACGCTCTTCATCGGCGTCGAGATCAAGGGCGCGCGCCGCTGGATCGAGCTGCCGGGCTTTTCCCTGCAGCCGTCGGAATTCATCAAGCCGTGCTTCGCCGTCGTCTGCGCCTGGCTCTTCGCGAAGTCGCGCGAGAGCGAGGACTTCCCGGGCCAGCCGATCGCCATCGCGCTGTTCCTGGTCGTGCTGGTGCTGCTCGTGCGGCAACCCGATCTCGGCATGGCCGGCGTAATCTCGGCGGTTTGGTTCACGCAGTTCTTCCTGGCGGGCTTGCGCCTCGTCTGGGCGGCGGCCTGCCTCGGCACCGGCGCCGTCGGACTGACGGCGGCCTATTTCACCCTGCCGCATGTCACCAGCCGCATCGATCGATTCATCGATCCGGCGAGCGGCGATTCTTACCAAGTCGACCGCGCCATGGACGCCTTCATGAACGGCGGGCTGTGGGGTCGCGGCCCCGGCGAAGGGACGGTCAAGCAGACGCTGCCCGACGCGCATGCCGATTTCGTCTTCGCCGTGGCCGGCGAGGAGCTGGGCCTGATCGCCTGCCTCGTCATCGTGGCGCTCTTCGCCTTCATCGTGCTGCGCGGTTTCTCGCGTCTTCTGCAGGAAAACAATCTCTACATCGTCCTCGCCGCCACCGGCCTCTTCGTCCAGTTCGGGCTGCAGGCCGTCATCAACATGGCCTCGACCCTCCATCTCATGCCGACCAAGGGCATGACGCTGCCCTTCATCTCCTATGGCGGCTCCTCGCTGCTGGCCCTGGGCCTCGGCATGGGCATGGCCCTGGCGCTGACGCGGCGCCGCTTCGGCGGAGAGCCGTCATGAGCGGAATTGTCGTGCTCGCCGCCGGCGGTACCGGCGGCCATATCTTCCCGGCCGAGGCGCTGGCTGGCGAGCTCATCGGCCGCGGCCTGAAAGTGGCACTCGTTACCGACAGACGCGGCCAGGCCTTCGGCGGCAAGCTGCCCGGCGTCGCCCTGCATCGCATCCGCGCCGGCCGGCCCGGCGCCGGTCTGATCAGCAAATTCGCCGCGGCTTGCGAGATGGCGCTCGGCATGCTGGCGGCGCGGCGCATCCTCCGCGCCCTGGCGCCGATTGCCGCCATCGGCTTCGGCGGCTATCCGTCGGTGCCGACCATGCTGGCAGCGTCGCAGCTGGGCCTGCCGACGGTCATTCACGAACAGAATGCCCGCATCGGCCGCGCCAACCGATGGCTGGCGCCGCGCATGAGGCGCATCGCCACTTCTTTCGCGCAGCTCGACGGCCTCGACATCATCGGCCACGCGCGCATCGTCGAAACCGGCAATCCGGTCCGCGCGGCCGTGCTGGCCGAGCGCGGCGTCGCCTATGTCCCGCCGCGCGACGGCGTCATCGATCTGCTGGTCATCGGCGGCAGCCAAGGCGCTCATGTGCTGAGCGCCGTGGTGCCGCAGGCCCTGGCGCTGTTGCCACCGGCGCTGCGCGCGCGCCTCAAGGTGGCGCAACAGGCACGGCCCGAGGATCTCGACGCGGTGCGCCGCGCCTATGACGAAAGCGGCATCCGGGCCGAAACCGCGACCTTCTTCGCCGACGTGCCGACGCGTCTTGCCGCGGCGCATTTGGTGATCTCGCGCGCCGGCGCTTCGAGCGTCGCGGAGCTTTGCGCGATCGGCCGTCCCGCCATCCTGGTGCCCTATCGCCACGCCGCCGACGATCACCAGACCGCCAACGCCGAGGCGCTTGCCGCGATCGGCGCCGCCTGGGTGATGAGCGAGCAGAATTTCACGGCGACGGCGTTGGCGCAGCGCCTCGAGAAGCTTTTCGGCGCACCCGAGCTGCTCGACGCGGCGGCACGATCCGCGCATCGCCACGGCCGGCCCGACGCCGCCAGGCGGCTCGCCGATCTGCTGCTCGAAACGGCGGCCAAGCTCCAGGAAGGCCCGGCATGAGGGCGCTCCCGCTTGACATCGGCACCATCCATTTCACCGGCATCGGCGGCATCGGCATGAGCGGCATCGCCGAGATCCTGAAGAATCTCGGCTACGAGGTGCAGGGCAGCGACGTCGTCGACAACGCCAACGTCAAGCGGCTGCGTGGTCTCGGCATTCCCGTCGCCATCGGCCACCGCGCCGAGAATCTGGGCAAGACGACGGTCGTCGTCGTCTCCTCGGCGGTGAAGGCCGACAACCCCGAGATCGTCGAGGCGCGGGCGCGGCTCATCCCCGTGGTGCGGCGGGCCGAGATGCTGGGCGAGCTGATGCGGCTCAAATGGGCCATCGCGGTCGCCGGCACGCACGGCAAGACCACCACCACCTCGCTCATCGGCGCGCTGCTCGAAAGCGCCGGTCTCGACCCGACGGTCATCAACGGCGGCATCATCAACGCCTACGGCACCAATGCGCGGCTCGGCGCCGGCGAATGGATGGTGGTCGAGGCCGATGAGAGCGACGGGACCTTCGTGAAGCTTCCCGCGACGGTGGCGGTCGTCACCAACATCGACCCCGAGCATCTCGATCATTACGGCAGCTTCGAAGCGCTGCTGCAGGGCTTCGAGAGCTTCGTCGGCAACATCCCGTTCTACGGCCTCGCCGTGCTGTGCATCGACCACCCGGTGGTGCAGGGCATGATCCCGAAACTGTCGGAGCGCCGCATCGTCACCTACGGCATGAGCCCGCAGGCCGACATCCGCGCCATCGACATCGAGCTCGGCCCCGACGGCGCGCGCTATGACGTGGTCATCGCCGACCGGCGCGAGAACACGACCAAGACGCTCAAGCGCCTCCATCTGCCGATGTTCGGCAATCACAACGTGCAGAACTCGCTCGCCGCGATCGCCGTGGCCGAGGAGATGGGCCTTTCCGAGGCGGTGGTGCGCCAGGGCCTCGCCGGCTTCAAGGGCGTGAAGCGCCGCTTCACCAAGACCGGCGAATGGAACGGAATCGTCGTGATCGACGATTACGGCCACCACCCGGTCGAGATCGCCGCCGTGCTGCGCGCCGCGCGCGGCGCCACCGCGGGCAGCGTCATCGCCGTGGTGCAGCCGCACCGCTTCAGCCGGGTCAAGCACCTCTTCGAGGAATTCTGCACCTGCTTCAACGACGCCGATTCGGTGCTGGTCGCCGACATCTATCCCGCGGGCGAGGCGCCGATCGAGGGCATCGACCGCGACGCGCTCGTCGCCGGCCTTCAGGCGCGCGGCCACCGCCATGCGATGCCGGTCGATGCGCCCGAAAAGCTCGCCGCCGCGATCAGCGCCCTCGCCAAGCCGGGCGACCTCGTCGTCTGCCTCGGCGCCGGCTCGATCACCAACTGGGCGCAGGCCCTGCCGGGCGAGCTGCAGGCCCTCGCCCCACGGGAGGCGCGCCGATGACCGCGGCCGGCGTTACCGAGCGGTCCCTGATCGGACGCCTGCCGCGCGTGCGCGGACGGCTCACCGCCAACGCGCCGCTGGCGCAATTCACCTGGTTCCGCGTCGGCGGGCCCGCCGAAGTCATGTTCCGTCCCGCCGATCTCGACGATCTCGCGCAATTCCTCGCGCAGAAGCCGAAGGGCGTGCCGGTGACGGTGCTCGGCGTCGCCTCCAATCTGCTGATCCGCGACGGCGGCGTGCCCGGCGTGGTGATCCGCCTCGGCCGCGGCCTGGTCGAGATCAAGGTGGCAGGCACCGACATCGAAGCGGGCGCCGGCGCGCTCGACCTCAACGTCTCGCTCACCGCCTGCGAAGCCGGCATCGCCGGGCTCGAATTCCTCTCCGGCATCCCCGGCACGGTCGGCGGCGGCTTGCGCATGAATGCCGGCGCCTATGGCAGTGAGTTCAAGGACGCGCTGCGCAGCGCGGTGGCGCTCGACAGCGAAGGCCGCCGCCACGATCTCGAGCCGGGCGAAATGGACCTCTCCTATCGCCGCTGCGGCCTGCCCGAGGATTGGATATTCGTCGCCGCCCGCTTCAAGGGAAGGCGCGACGCGCCCGAGGCGATCGGCAGGCGCATGGGCGAGATCCAAGCCGAGCGCGAGGCGTCGCAGCCGATCCGCGCGCGCACCGGCGGCTCGACCTTCGCCAATCCCCAGGGGTTCAAGGCCTGGGAGCTGATCGACCAGGCGGGCTGCCGCGGCCTCGCGCGCGGCGGCGCCATGGTCTCTTCGATGCACGCCAATTTCCTCATCAATACCGGCAATGCCTCGGCCGCGGAGCTCGAAGGGCTCGGCGAGGAAGTCCGCCGGCGCGTCAAGGAGAAGAGCGGCGTCACCCTTCATTGGGAAATCCGCCGCATCGGCATGGCGGAAGCGGGAGGCGCCGCATGACGAGTGCCCGCCGCAGCGTCGCCGTGCTCATGGGCGGCTGGACCGCCGAGCGCGAGGTGTCGCTGGTCAGCGGCCGCGAATGCGCCCAGGCGCTGGCGGCGCTCGGCTACGACGTGCGCCGCATCGACGTGACGCACGATCTTGGCGCCTTGGTCCGGGCGCTGACGCCGGCGCCGAACGTCGTCTTCAACGCGCTGCATGGCCGCGGCGGCGAGGACGGCACGGTGCAGGGCGTGCTCGAATTCCTCCGTGTCCCCTATACCCATTCCGGCGTGCTCGCCTCGGCGGTCGCCATGGATAAGCCGGCGGCGCGCAGCGTCTTCGCCGCCGCCGGCCTGCCGCTGGCCGAGGGCAAGGTGGTGTCGCGCGCGGAACTCGCCGGCGGCGACGTGCTGCCGCGCCCCTATGTGGTGAAGCCGATCAACGAGGGCTCGAGCGTCGGCGTGCGCATCGTGCGGCCGGACGACAAGCTCTGGGCGCAGGAAGCGAAAACCTGGAAATACGGCGAGCACGCGCTGGTCGAGCGTTATGTGCCGGGCCGCGAGATCACCGTCGCAATCATGGGCGATAAGGCGCTCGGCGCGCTGGAAATCCGGCCGCGCGACGGCTTCTACGATTACGACGCGAAATATGCGCCGGGCGGCTCCGAGCATGTCGTGCCGGCGCCGATCCATCCGCGCGCCTACAACGAGGCGCTCGCCATCAGCACGGCCGCGCACAAGGCGCTCGGCTGCCGCGGCGTCAGCCGCGCCGATCTGCGCTACGACGACACCAAAGGCGAGCCCGGCCGCATGGTGCTGCTCGAAGTCAATACCCAGCCGGGCATGACGCCGACCTCGCTGGTGCCCGACATCGCGCGCCACGCCGGCATCGCCTTTCCGCAACTCGTGCAGTGGATGGTGGAGAACGCCGCATGCGACTTCTGATGACTCGCGCGACCGGCGATCTGCCGCCGCTGCGGCTACACCTGCCACGCGTGCCGAGCCGCGCCCTGGCGCTCGCCGCGTCCGCGCTGATCGCGGTCGGCATTGCCGGTACCGGCACTTGGCTGTGGCGCGACGGCGCGGTCGCCCGCGCCGAAGCCGAGATCGCGCACCGCTTCTTCGGAATGGGCGCGGAGCAGGGACTCGCCCTCGCCAAGGTCGAGGTCGAGGGCCGCTACTACCAGAACAAGGACGCCATCCTGGGGGCGCTCGGCGTCAAGCGCGGCATGGCGGTGCTCGACATCGACTTGGCCGCCGCCAAAACGCGGCTGGAGCAGCTCCCCTGGGTGCGGGCTGCGGCGATCGAGCGGCGCCTGCCCGACACGCTCTATATCCGCCTGACCGAACGCCAGCCCTTCGCCTTCTGGCAGAGCAACGGCCAGTTGGCGCTGATCGACCGCGACGGCACGGTCATCACCCGCGACGCGCTGTTCCGCTATGGGCCGCTCCTGGTGCTGGTCGGCGACGACGCGCCGGCGAAAGCGGCCGATCTCCGCGCCTTGCTGCAGACCGAGCCGGCGCTGGCGCAGCGCGTCGAATCCGCCACCCGCTACGGCGACCGACGCTGGAATCTGCGCCTCGCCAACGGCATCGAAATTGCGTTGCCCGAGACCGACGCCGAAGACGCCTGGCACCGCTTGGCGGCGCTCGAGCGCAGCGAGCAGGTGCTGGAGCGCCAGATCGCCGCCATCGATCTGCGCCTGCCCGACCGAATCGTCCTACGCCCCGCGCCCGACGCCAAGAAGCCGCCCGCGCCGAAGCAGAGCGCCTCGGCCAAGGACAAGAACGCATGAAGAAGATGAACGGCCGCGCCCGCGCCGGAATCATCGGCGCACTCGACATCGGCACCACCAAGATGTGCTGCTTCATCGCGCGCGTCGAGGACGGCAAGCCGCATGTCGTCGGCATCGGTCACCAGATTGCGCGCGGCATCAAGAGCGGCATCATCACCGACATCGAGGCGGCGAGCCAGGCGATCCGCACCACTGTCCATGCCGCCGAGCAGATGGCGGGCGAGACGCTGAGCGAGGCGGTCGTCAATCTGTCGGGCGGCTTCGCTGCGTCGCGCATGCACAAGACCGAGATCGGCCTGAACGGCCGCGAGGTCAGCGACGCCAACATGCGCCGCGTGCTCGAACAGGGCTTCCGCATCAAGGAATCGGGCGAACGCGCCGTGCTGCATTCCGTGCCGGTCGGCTTCAGCATCGATTCCGGCCGCAGCGTGCGCGACCCGCGCGGCATGTACGGTCACAAGCTCGCGGTCAACATGCACGTCGTGACCGCGGAATCGGCCGCGGTGCGCAACCTCGCCAATTGCCTCGGCCGCTGCCGCCTCGAGATCGGCGCCTTGGTCGCCAGCCCCTATGCCTCGGGCCTCGCGGCGCTCGTCGAGGACGAAAGCGAACTTGGCGTCACAGTCATCGACATGGGCGGCGGCACCACCAGCATCGGCGTCTTCTTCGACGGCAATCTGGTCTTCGCCGACAGCATTCCGGTCGGCGGCAGTCATGTCACCAACGACATCGCGCGCGGCCTGACCACGCCGATCATGCATGCCGAGCGCATGAAGGCGCTCTACGGCAGCGCCATCCCTTCGGCCTCGGACGAGCGCGAGATGATCACGGTTCCGCTCGTCGGCGAGGAAGAGGACGGCCACGCCAATCACGTGCCGAAGTCGCTGCTCGTCGGCATCATTTCGCCGCGCCTCGAAGAGACTTTCGAGCTGGTGCGCGACCGGCTCGAAGCCTCGGGCTTCGACAAGATCGCCGGCCGCCGCGTCGTCCTGACCGGCGGCGCCTCGCAGCTCCCCGGCACGCGCGAGCTCGCGGGCCTTATCCTCGACAAGCAAATCCGCATCGGCCGCCCCTTGCGCATCGAGGGCGTCGCCGAGGCCACCGGCGGCCCGGCCTTCGCGACGACCGCCGGCCTCATCCATTTCGCCCTTGCCGAGCATGCCGAACCGCCGCGCCGGCGGCCGGCATTCGGCGAGGAATCAAACGGCCTCGTTGGCCGCATCGGGAGTTGGCTGCGTGAAAATATCTAGCAGAAACACCGGCAACCCGCCTTTCGCCAGGCGTGGGGGCAGGGCGAGTTCCGGCAGGACCGGAAGAGCATTCGTGGCGAGTTCTAGGAGGGAAAGATGACACTCAACCTGAAAGTACCAACTGAGGAGCTGGAGCTTCGGCCCCGGCTCACCGTGATCGGCGTCGGCGGTGCCGGCGGCAACGCGGTCAGCAATATGATCCGCTCCAACCTGATCGGTTGCGAGTTCATCGTCTGCAACACCGACGCGCAGGCGATGAAGCAATCGCTCGCCGAGCGGCGCATTCAACTCGGCATCACCGTGACGCGCGGCCTCGGTGCCGGCTCGCGGCCCGATGTCGGGCAGATCGCCGCGGAGGAAGCGCTCGACGAGATCATGATGGCGCTCGACGGCTCCAACATGGTCTTCATCACCGCCGGCATGGGCGGCGGCACGGGCACCGGTGCGGCACCGGTGATCGCTCGCGCCGCGCGCGAGGCCGGCATCCTGACGGTCGGCGTCATCACCAAGCCCTTCCACTTCGAGGGCTCGCGTCGCATGAAGCTGGCCGAACAGGGCATCGAGGAGCTGCAGAAATACGTCGATACGCTCCTCATCATCCCGAACCAGAACCTGTTCCGGGTGGCGAACGAGAAGACGACCTTCGCCGATGCCTTCAAGATGGCGGACGACGTACTGCATGCCGGCGTCCGCGGCGTTACCGATCTGATGGTGATGCCGGGCCTCATCAACCTCGACTTCGCGGATATCCGCGCGGTGATGAGCGAGATGGGCAAGGCGATGATGGGCACGGGCGAAGCCGAGGGCGACCGCCGCGCGATCGACGCGGCCGAAGCCGCGATTTCGAATCCGCTGCTCGAAGACGTGGCCATCAAGGGTGCCAGGGGTGTTCTCATCAACATCACCGGCGGCCCCGATATGACCCTCTACGAGGTCGACGAGGCGGCCAATCGCATCCGCGAGGAAGTCGACCCCGACGCCAACATCATCTTCGGCTCGACCTTCGACGACAAGCTGGCCGGCCGGATGCGTATCTCGGTGGTGGCGACCGGGATCGATGCCGACCAAATGGTGCACCCGAAGCCGCTCGAACTCGTGCAGCAAGAGCGGGCAGCGCGCGACGCGGCCATGACCATCCGACCCGCCGCGGCGGCACCGGGAGCGATCATGGCACCGGCGGCGCTGGCACCGGAGCCGGAGCCCGAGGCGGCGATCGCCATCGAGTACGCGGCACCGGCGCAGCCGGCGGCGCCACGCCTCGAGACCATCGAGGCCCAGGCGCGGAGCCGCGGCGTCTTCATGGCGCCGCGTCCAGCCGAGCCGATGATCGTGCGGCCGGCCCCGGTGATGCGTCCAGCGGTGGCGCCCAACGCCTTCGCCGAGGCGGCGATGACCAATGGCGGCCATTCGCCGTTGGCAGCCGCGCCGGCGAAGCTCAAGCCGCGCACGCCGAGCCTGTTCGAGCGTGTGACCAACGCCGGCCGCATGTTGCAGGCGGCCGAAGAGCCGGCGGCGCCCGCGCCGCAGGTAGCGCCGGTCGCACGTCCGGCGGCGGCTCCAGCGATGGCACCGGCACCCGCGCCGATGCCCGCGCCGGCGCAACCGACGCTCGCCTCGGTACAACAACCCGCCGAGCGGTCGCGTCCGAAGGATGAGGATCTGCTGGAGATCCCGGCCTTCCTGCGCCGTCAGGCGAACTGAAGCGCCGATTCCTTGCGGGCCGGCGGAATGACCTTCCGCCGGCCCCGTAAGGGGCTCAGATGCTACTTAAGTTGTTGATTTAGCGATAAAATATCCGTCACAAACTGAAACAAAGAGTGATTTGCTGCATCGCAGCGCCGGCGGCAAATTTCCGCCTGTAAAAAGAATCTCCGGGGGGCTTGGTGCAGGATTTCGTGAGCAGCGCGCAAAAGACGCTGAAGGCGCCGATCCATTGTCGCGGCATCGGTCTCCATTCCGGCGCTCATATCGAAATGACGCTGCATCCCGCCGCACCCGACACCGGCATCCGTTTCCGTCGCCGCGATCTCGGCACCACCGAAATCCGCGCCCATTGGCGCAACGTCGTCGACTCCTCCCTCTGCACCACGCTGGGCAACGGCAAGGGCGTTTCGATCGCCACCGTCGAGCATCTGATGGCCGCCTTCGGCGGCCTCGAAGTCGACAACGCGGTGGTCGAGCTGAACGGACCGGAAGTGCCGGTGATGGACGGCAGCGCCGCGCCTTTCGTGTTTCTCATCGAATGCGCCGGCCTGGTCGAACAGGACGCGCCGCGCCGCGCGGTGCGCGTGTTGAAACCGGTGAGCGTCGGCACGCCGGGCAAGTCGGCCGCCTTGGTGCCCGACGACGGGTTCTCGGTCAGCTTCGCCATCGATTTCGCCTGCGACGCCATAAGGCGCCAGGAGCTGACGCTGTCGCCGTCGCCCGAGAACTTCAAGGAAGGCCTCAGCCCGGCCCGGACCTTCGGATTCCTGCATGAAGTCGATCAGATGCGCGCCGCCGGCCTGGCGCGTGGCGGTTCGCTGGCCAATGCCGTCGTCATCAGCGGCGACCGGATCCTCAACGAAGAGGGGCTGCGCTACGACGACGAATTCGTGCGCCACAAGATGCTCGACGCGCTCGGCGACCTCTACCTTGCCGGCGGCCCCCTGCTCGGCCATTTCCACGGTGTCCGCTCGGGCCATGCGCTGAACCGTCAATTGCTCGGCGCGCTCTTCGCCGACCGCACGGCCTGGTGCTATGCCGGGGCCGAGCCGGTCATGCCGGCCGCCGCCGTCGCCTGAGCCGACTCGGCTCGAAGCACGGGATTTTCACGCGACCCTGTTCGCCTCCAGCCGCCTTCGTGGTATAAGGCCGGCCGTGATCCGCACCTTCCGCTTCGCTTTCATGCTCCGGTCCGCCCCCCTCCTGGCGGCGGCCGTCCTTCTGCTTGTCGCTTGCAGCAGCAACAAGAAGGACGTCTATGTCGAGCGCCCGGTCGAGGAGCTCTACAACGAGGCGATGGATCAAGTCGGCAACAAGGATTACACGAAGGCGGCGAAATCCTTCGACGAGGTCGAGCGGCAGCACCCCTATTCGGTATGGGCGACCAAGGCCCAGCTGATGTCGGCCTATGCGCTTTACCAGGCCAATCATTACGATGAATCGATCGTCGCCGCCGACCGCTTCATTCAGCTCCATCCCGGCCATCGCGACGTCGCCTACGCCTATTACCTG
>Ga0075522_10001345_pt1 | contig 18641 bp, 14 predicted proteins | sample NGEPerA_FD_74796 | JGI IMG/M metagenome (GOLD analysis project Ga0075522, IMG submission 74796) | Arctic peat soil microbial communities from the Barrow Environmental Observatory site, Barrow, Alaska, USA - NGEE PermafrostL2-A | ecosystem: Environmental > Terrestrial > Soil > Wetlands > Peat ... | reverse complement strand
GGAGGGAATTTTCGCAACTTCAATCCCGCCCAGCCGCACGGGAATATATTTTTCCAGGGCGGGAATTCGGCGCTGAACTCGGCGCCGTGGTCGCCATCGCTACAGCCGCAGACGAACCCTTCGGCGTACTCGAACCGGTTTGGGGCCAGCATTGCCGTGTCGCCGTACATTCCCGGGCTGACCCAGCCGAACACCAAGCAGTTCGTGTTTGTGAACCTGACCGGGCAGAAGAACCTGAATGCGTTCCTTCCCAACCCGGCCCGGGTGCCGACGGCGCTGGAGCGCACGGGAGACTTTTCGCAATCGACGATCGGGGCGGGCGCGGCTGCGTCCAGGGTACAACTCTACGATCCGGCGACCGGCGCTCCGATTACGGGAAACAACCTGGCGAATGCGACCGTGCCGATCTCCGCGCAGGCGCTGGCGTTGCTGAACTACTACCCTGCCCCAAATATTCCGCTGAACGCGCAGGGCTATAACTACCAGACGATTTCCAATGCTGGATCGAACAATGTGGCGATCAACTCGCGCTATATGCGGCAGTTGGGGGGAGCGCCGGGCGGCGGGCCCTTTGGCGGCTTCGGCGGCGGCGGGCGGCGCGGTGGCGGAGGGAATGCGAATGCCAAGCCGACACTGCGGCAGAACATCAACATCGGGTACAACTACTCGCACGCGGCGAGCGACCAGCGCAATATTTTTCTGCCGCTGGGTGGAGCGACCGAGAGCGATGGCCATGGGTTGAACGTGGGGTACACGATCGGCTATGGCCGCCTGTCGAACAATTCCAGCGTGAACTGGAACCGCTCCAATGCGGAGACCCGGAACTACTTTACGGATACGGCGAACAACCCCTCGGCGACGGTGGGGCTGAACGTTCCGAACCAGACGGGGGGCTTTGCCGATCCGCGCTTCTATAACGGCCTGGCGTCGGTGGGGATCAGCAACTTTGCGGGGATTTCGAATACGACGCCCAGCCAGACCGTCAACCAGACGATCAGCTTTTCAGACTCTGTGAGCTGGCGTCATGCCCGGCACAATTATCGTTTCGGGCTGGATGTTCGGCGGGTGCATGCGGACTCGATCGGCGGAAACGATCCGCTGGGGTCGTTCACGTTTACAGGGTATGCGACGGCGAGCCCGGCGGACCAGGTGAAGAGCGCGGCGGGACAGGTTGGCGCAAGCGGCGATGCCTTCGCGGACTTCCTGCTGGGACTGCCGCAGAGCACTTCGCTGCAGGCCGGCCTGCACAAGATCTATCTGCGCGAAAACGTATACGACGCCTATGCGCAGGACGATTGGCGGGTGCTCGCCAACGTGACGCTGAACTACAGCGTGCGCTACGAGTATTTCGCGCCCTACACGGAAAAAAATAATCGCCTGGTGAACCTGACGCACGATGCGGCGTTCAGCGCGGCGTCCATCCAGCCCGTGCTTCCGGGGGCCCCGGGCCTGCCCAGCAGCCTCGTAAAGCCGGACCGGACGATGTTTGCGCCGCGCTTCGGCTTCGCGTGGAGCCCGAAGGTCGCGCCCAAACTGACCAAAAGCATGGTGGTGCGCGGCGGGTACGGAATCAACTACAACACCGGGCAGTTTGCGAATTTTGCGCGGTCGCTCTCGCACCAGTCGCCGTTTGCGAATACGCAGACGAACAATTTTCCCACCTACACGCTGGCCACGCTGCCGGCGGCGGCGCCTGCGCCAACGGGCTGCACAACCACCCAGACCCAGTACACCTACACCAACCTCGCAGGGCAAACCGTGGTACGGCCGGCGACGACAGCGAACCTGACGCTGACACCGACGGCTGCGACCGGAGGCTTCGGGTGCTCGACGGGGCTGACCATCGGCAACAACTTCGCCGTTGACCCCAATTACCGGCTGGGGATGGTGCAGATTTACAACCTCAATATCCAGAAGACCGTGCCGCTGAACATCGTGCTGAACGTCGGCTACACCGGCTCCAGGGGCAGCAACCTGGACGTAGTGGGGTCGCCGAACGCCACGCCTTCGGGCGTGGCGACGCCGGGAATCGCGGCATTCGATTATGAGGAGTCCGCCGCGGGGTCGCGGTCGAACGCTCTGGTGGTCAGCGCGCAGAAGCGCCAGGTGAAGGGCATCGCGCTGGGTGCGATCTACACCTATTCGCACACGATCACCAATGCTTCCGGCGTGGGCGGAGCGTCCGGAACGCCGGTGCAGAATTTCTACCGTTTGGACCTCGAAGAAGGCAATGCGAGCTTCGACCAGCGCCATAAGCTGACGGGGACATGGGTCACGGAGCTTCCGTTCGGCCCCAACCGCGCTTACCTGAACAAGGGCGGCCTGTGGTCGCATGTGCTCGATGGGTTCTCGCTGAGCGGGGACTTCACGTTTGGCAGCGGGCGGTACTACACGCCGCACTACTCGGGGAACCAGACATCGGCGGCTTCGGGCGATACGTTTACGCCGCGACCCGACCGGGTGATAGGACAGCCGCTCAAAGGACCGGGCACGGTCAAGCAATTTTTCAATATCGCGGCGTTTACAGCGCCGGCCGCCGGGCAGTATGGGACCGCTTCGCCGGGATCGATCGAAGGGCCGGGGACCGTGTCGACGAACGCCTCTCTGTCGCGCACCGTGCAGTTGGGCGACACGCGATCGTTTGAGGCGCGCGTGACGGCAACGAATGTCTTCAACACCGTGCAGTACAGCGGGATCGATACGACGGAGAACTCGGCGAACTTTGGCGAGGTGACCAGCGCGGCGGCCATGCGGGCGCTGCAGGTGCAGGCTAGATACAGGTTCTAGGTTCTCGGTTGTCGGTGAATTCAGTTGCAGAACCGAGAACCGAGAACCGACAACCCGCAACCAGATTGGATAACGATATGCGGCAATTTGTGGCGGCAGTGATGGTCGGGGCGATGGGGATGGGGTTGCCGGCGCAGCAGGCAGGTGCGCCGGCGCAGGCGCCTGCGGTGCAGACGGCGCCGCAACAGAACGGCCCGCAGCCGCAACAGGGTGCGCCGGGGACGTTTACGATGCGGGTCCACACCGATATCGTGCTGACCAACGTCGTGGTGCGCGATAAGAAGACCGGCGAAGTGGTGAAGGGGCTGAAGGCCTCCGATTTTCAGATTTACGAGAACAACAAGCTGCAGAAGATCGCGAGCTTCGACTATCAGAATGTAGACGAAGCCGCCGTGCTGGCGGAGAAAAATACGGTTGCGGGCAAGGCGTCCATCGCCGACCTGCTGGACCGCAACCTCGCGGCCGATGCGCAGCAGTTGCGCGACCATCGGTTGATCGTGATGTTCTTCGACATCACATCGATGCAGGATGAAGACACTGATCGCGCGGTGCAGGCAGCGCAGGATTATGTGAACAAGCAGATGCAACCGGCCGACCTGGTCGCGTTGGTGAGCCTGAATACGGGCCTCACCATGGACCAGGATTTTACGTCGGACAAGACGCTGCTGTTGAAGGGGCTGGCGAAATATAACGGGACGGACGGCTCGGGGTTTGCGGCGGGTGGCAACGGCTCGACCGACGCGACCAGCGACGACACGACCGCGTTTGCGGCCGACGACAGCGAGTTCAACAGCCTGAACACCGACCGCGAGTTGCTGGCGATCCGCACCATTGCGAAGAGCCTGGAAAAGGTCGATGAGAAGAAGTCGATGCTGTTCTTTTCCGGCGGCCTGACGCGGAACGGCATCGAGAACCAGGCGAGTCTGCGGTCCGCGACCAACGAAGCGGCGCACGCGAACATGGCGATCTACAGCGTGGATACGCGCGGGTTGCAGGCGCTGCCGCCGGTCGGCGATGCGAGCAAGGGAAGCATTCGCGGCAACTCGGCTTACAGCGGAGCGGCGGCGACGGCGCAACTGACTGCGAACTTCTCTTCGCAGGAGACGCTGGGGACGCTGAGCGCGGACACCGGCGGCAAGGCCTTCTTCGACTCCAACGATTTTGCACCGGCATTCCAGCAGGTGCAGCACGACACCGAGGCGTACTACATTCTCGGCTTCCACTCGACCAACACGGCGCACGATGGCACGTTCCGCCACCTGACGGTAAAGATGGCGCGCAACGATGTGAAGCTGGAGTTCCGGCCCGGATACTATGCGCCCGCCGACTTCCAGCACCAGAAGAACGAAGACCGCGAACTCGCTCTGACCGAGGAAATGCGCAGCGACCTTCCGGCGACTGACGTTGCGGTTTATCTGCAGGCGCTGTACTTCCGGCTGTCGGACGACCGGTATTATGTGCCGATCAGCCTGGTCGTTCCGGGGTCGCAAATCCCGTTTGTGAAGGGTGGCGACCGCGACAAGGCGAGCCTCGACATACTCGGCGAAGTCAAGAAGGTGCTCGGCGATGCGCCCGGAGAAGGCGGGGCCAACGGACCGAAACTCGGCAACATTGCCGTGGGCAACGTGCGCGATACGGTCAAGCTGGCCGTGGACGAATCGCAGCAGGTCAAGCGGCGCAACATTCAATATTCCACCGGATTTACGCTGGCGCCGGGGCGCTATCACCTGAAGTTTGTCGTGCGCGAAAATCAGACGGGAGCGATGGGGAGTTTCGAGACCGACCTGAACGTTCCGGATCTGAAGAAAGCCCCGATCAAGGTGAGCTCCGTGGTTCTGGCCAGCCAGCGAATCGCGGACACGTCGAAAAAACACCGTGACGACATCAACCCGTTGGACCTCGATGGGTTGGAGTGGGTGCCGAACGTGGCGCATGTCTTCCGCCAGGACCAGCACCTCTACATGATGTACGAGGTATACGACCCGGCCAAGTCGAAGGAGGCGCCAACGCCCGCGGCTTCTCCGGGTCCAGCGCCAGCCGCCTCTCCCGGTTTAGCCCGGCGCAAGGGCGGGCCGGTGCGGGTACTGACCAGCATCGAGTTCCTGAACGACGGGACGAAGGTGTACGAGACGCCGCTGGTCGAAGCCGACAGCCTGAACGTTCCGGACCGGGACGCGGTCTCGTTCCAGTTCGACGTGCCGCTGACGCAGTTGAAACCGGGAACGTATATCTGCCAGGTGAACGTGATCGACGATGCGGGCGGAAGTTTCAGCTTTCCCCGGATGGCGATGAAGGTGCTGGCGGCGGCAGTACCGGCGCCCGTCCCGGCTGCACCGGCGCCGGTCACAACGACGTTGAGCGGGGCAACTCCCTCAAAATAAGCCTTGACGGTGTGCCAATGCCGAGCGCACGATTAATACCTCTTGGTACCGTTCGGAGGTTGCTATGCGTCCTCGTTCCCTGGTATTGGCTTCCATTGCCACTTCCCTCATCACCTGTGCTCTATTGGCTGGTACGCCCCGGGCAAACGCCCAGGCGGAGGCGGTGTCCGCAAAGGAGCGGGCCGCTTTCCACCAGGACCCGCAGTGGGCCATGATCGCCCCCCACCTCCCCGATCCCAAAACGGCGACCGCGGCCAAGCTGGAACTGGCAGGCGATGTGCTGCGCGCGCGGCGGTTTCCCGAGGATTCGCTGGATTATTACGGCTACGCCATCGCTCGCGGCGGCCCGGTCAGCGAACTGCTGAACAAGATGGGGATCGTGCGGCTGGAGCTGCGGCAGAACGCCCTGGCGCATGAGCTGTTTCAACAGTCGGTGCGGGCGCATAAGAAAGACGCTTCCGGGTGGAACAATCTCGGGGTGACGGAGTATCTCGACCAGCGGTACAGGAGCGCCATCAGCGACTATCGCCGCGCGGCGAAGATCGACAAGACTTCCGCGACATACCATACCAACATGGGCATGGCGTACTTCGAAAACAAGGACATGGAGAGCGCGCGCCAGCAATTCTCCCAGGCGTTGCTGCTCGACCCACATGCGTTCGACCGGCGGGATAGTGGCGGAATCACGGCGCAGGTCGTCGGCACACAGAATTATTCGCAACTATGTTTTGAGATGGCGAAGCTGTACGCGCGGAACAAAAATGATGCGGCCACGCTCTTGTGGCTCGCCAAAGCGACCGAAGCCGGATACGACACCAAATACGAGATGTCGCGAGATACCGCGCTGCGGATCTATGTCAAGGATCCGCGTGTCATTCTGATGTTGAAGAACGCGCAGCAAATGAGGATGCGCTCGGTGGCCGCGGCCAAGCCGGCGCAGAGCCTGGGGACAGGGATCAGCCCGGACCAGATGCACGTTGATTAGTGCAGTTTCCCTATAGGTATGCAGGGGCTTTCAGCGCCAAAGGCGCGCTCTATACCAGCATGGGGCGAAGCCCCATGTCGATCGACCCTTTGAAAATTCAAGCGCTGAAGGCGCGCTCTATAGCCGACTGCACACTAGCTGGAAATCTGCTCTAGGGCCACCGACCCAGGACACTTGAACGCACCTCCGCAGGTTTATAGCGGACGGCGGCCATTTGTGTGAATCGCTCGAAACTCGCATTTTCATGCAAAATGGTCATTAAAAACCACTAAGTCGACTATTTCCTGCAAAAAGCCACGAAGTGGCACATAAAGACATCGATTGGCGCAAAAAAGCCAATTTGCGCCACTAACCTCAAAGAAAAAATGAGCGGTATTGCCCCGCCGGAAGCGGTCCGATCCACGGTCGTCCCACGCAAGTCCAACAATCTAAAGCGACTCGCTTTGGCGGTAAGGGCAATGGCGGCAATCGGAGTTGCAGCAGTAGCCCCGGCGCAGGTGGTAGGCCTCGGTAAAGACCATGTAAGGGCCTTCGAAGTAGAACTCGCCCGGACCCGGGGTTTTGTCTTCTGGCTCGGCGGGTGACCGATGGGCGGGCTGGGGCGCTGCGTCGCTCACGAGAATAATTCCATGGAAGTTGAGCCTGGCGCAGGCCGCGTGGGGACGGCCTCGTTGCGCAGGATGTCGGCGATGGAGCGCGTACGTTTGGGTTTGGGCGTCACGGTGAGGGCTTCGTTTGAGGCCGGGCTATCTTCAACGACTGCGCCGTTTTGGAACTGGAGCTCGCGGCCGGGGATGGCTGGGATGCGGTCGCCGGGAACGAGGATTCCAGCCAGGTTGAGAGGGTCGGCTGCGGCGACGGTGACGGGAGCTTCGCCGGTGCGGGCGTGTGCTTCGCGGCGGGCGCCGCGGAGGGATTCGATGACTTCAGGGAGGGCAAACTGCTCGCCGAACGGGCCGGAGACGAAGCGCCCGCCGCGAACTTCTCCGCGGGCTTCGAGGCGGCGCAGGATGGGTGCGAGATCGCGCCATTTAGGGGCGTTGGATTCGCGGGCGAGCAGGTCGCGGAAGAGAACTCCGTAGCGGCAGAGAAGGATGCGGGCGTGGGCGTCGAGGGCGCTGTCGCGGAGGCGGGCGGCGGCGATGGCGGCCTGTTGCAGCCCCACCTTAGACGATGATGAAGCCATCGTCGAAGATGGGTCACCCGGATTTGTGGCGGGGTCGCAGAGGAGGGACCAGCGGCCGGCGGTGGTGCGGGCAGCGGCGCGTTTGCGGAGACTCGTCGCTGCGGTTTGCGCGATGGCGGCGGATTTCCGGCGCGGGTCCATCATGGCGCGGAGCTGGTCGAAGCCGTCGGCGGAGGCGAGGCCGGCGGTGGCGAGTTCCCAGAGCGCGGTCGAGGTTTGGAGCTTGGTGAGGCCGGAGAGGCGTTGCAGGTCGGCCGTGAAGGCGGCGCCTCGGGTGGAGAGGAGGGCGCGGATTTGCTGGGCTTCCGGCGAGAGAGACTGCGTGCGGGTGGATTCGTCGACGGACTTTGCGGCAAGGGCGGCGTGGAGCCACTCGGCGGATTCGCGAAGAAAGAAGGTGATGGGAGCGGCCGAGGTAGGGATGACGCGGCGGGGGGCGCTGCTTTCGGTTGCGGTCCAGGCGGGGTGGGGGGAGATGCGGCCCCAGCCGATGATGCCCGCGAGGCACAGGTTGTCGAGCCAGCGAGGATCGTAGTTGGCGACGCGCGCGGGCAGCAGCGTGCGCTCCCACTCGACCGCCGGGGCTTCGAAGCCCTCGAGTTGTTCGATCGCCGCGAGGACGCCTTCTTCGCCTGTGAGGTGGGTTTGCGGAGCGATGTGGTGCCAGTCGAGCAGCCAGCGCATGAAGACCGCCGCGGTAACTGGCTCGACCTGCTTGCGGAGCGTGCCGAGCGTGAGGCGGTGGATGCGTTGCAGGATGCGGCGTTCGCACCACTCGATGGCGTGGTCGTCGGTTGTCGCCGCGTGCTCGAATGCGCCGCGCATGGCGAGACCCTGCATTTCCATGGCGAGCATCGATTGGTAGATGGCGCTCGGTTGCAGCTGCGTGAGGGCCGCGAGGTGCGACGACGTTGTGGGGCCGAGGATTTGCAGCCAGCCCTGAGTGAGACGGGTGGTGGCGGCGGCGTGGGGACTGATGATTTGCGCGGGGCGCTCTTCGGTGCCCGCTAATACTTTGGGCTCGCTAGCGGCGTCGCCTCCATAGGCAAGAAGCAGGTCCTTCGCGTTGCTCAGGATGACATATTCACTATGGATGGCGAGTGTGGCGTTGGGCCAGAGGAGTGCGGCGTCGGGAAGGCGCTCGGCCGCGATCCACGTCGGCGCGCCGTTCATGTTGACTTGATAGACGCGATTTTGTTGCACGAGACGTTCGAAGAAGGTGGGCCAGTGCTGCGTGGCGCGGGGCTTCCCCACTGCCTCAATTTCGAGGTACGCGAGCGGAAGGACCACAACGGAGAGCAGCAGATCGTGCAACTCGTGCTCATCGCGGATGTCGGGCCAGAGCTGCGAACGGACGGTGTCGATGGCGGCGGTGTCGAGGCGGCCGGGGTTGTCGGCGACGTTGTCGGGGAGAGTGCGGCGGGTGGAGACGGCGCGCATGCGGCGTGCGGCTGCGTCCTCGCCGTCGAGGAAGGCGTAGGGCATGGCGTTGATGAGTTCGTGGGCGAACTGCGACGGGACCGGCGTATCTACAGCCAGACAAGTTATCGCGCCCGACTCAATGTCGCGGAGAATTTGCAGCAGGCCTTCGAGGTCCATCGCTTCGCCGAGCGTGTCCTTCATCACTTCGCGGACCAGAGGGTGGTCGGGGATTTCGATGTCGCCGGTCATGGTTTCAGGGCAAGCGGAAGCATGAGGAAAGACTGAAGCGAGAAGGTCGTCGGAGCGCGTGCGCTGGATTTGCGGGGCGACGCGCTTGCCCTTGGACATGCGGAGCAGTTGCAGCGAGCGGCCGGCGGCCCAGCGCCAGCGGTTTTTGAAGAGCGGCGACGGGATGCTGGCTTGTTCGAGGAGTTCCTTCGCGGTGTGTTCGGTGAGGAATTTGAAGACGTCGGCGAGCGGAAAGCTGTGCTGCTCGGCGAGGGAAATGTTGATGCCGTTGTCGGTCGCCGCGGCTTGCAGCTCGAAGTTGAAACCGCGGCAAAAACGCTTGCGCAGGGCTAGCCCCCAGGCCTTGTTGATGCGTCCGCCGAAAGGGGCGTGCAGGATAAGTTGCTGGCCGCCGCCCTCGTCGAAGAAGCGCTCGGCGATGATGGTGGTTTTGGTGGGGACGGCTCCGAGGACCGCGCGGCCGTGGACGATGTAGGTGATGAGTTGGAGGGCGGCGGAGTGGGAGAGGAAACAGTTGGATTTGAGCCAGGCGATGGTAGAGAGAATTTGTTCGGCGGGCGTTGATGAGAGTTCAGCCGCGAGCGAAGGCGGGTTTGAAACGAGCTTAGAGCTATGAGCAATGAGCTCAGAGGAAGACGGTTCGTTGAAGCTGTTGCGGAGGTCGGAGGGTTTGACGTTGCGGGTGCGGGCGTCGATTTCGGCGCGGAGGTCGGCTACGCCCTCGGAGAGGACGCCGGTGCGCTGCGGAGCTTCGCCTTCCCAGAAAGGGATGCTCGGCGCCGCGCCGTGGGCGTCTTCGACCAGGACACGGCCAGCGGACTCGATGCGCTGGATGCGCCAACTCGTGTTGCCCAGGAGAACGACGTCGCCGGGGGAACTATCGACCGCGAAGTGCTCGTCGAGTGTGGCGATTTGCACGTTTTCGGGTTGAAGCATGACGGCAAAGAGGGACGTGTCGGGGATGGCGCCGCCGTTGGAGATGGCGATCATGCACGCGCCGCGGCGGGGGTGCAGGACGCCCTGCACACGGTCGCGAAGAAGGTAAGCGCCGTAACGTCCGCGGGAGCTCTCAATGCCTTCGTGGAGGAGTTGCACGATCTCGTCGAACTGCGGGCGCGTGAGGTTGCGGTAAGGCCAGGCGCGGCGGAGGACGTTGAAGAGGGCGGTTTCCTCCCACGGCTCGGCGCCGCAGCAGGCGACGATCTGTTGCATCAGGACGTCGATGGGCTGCTCGGGGATTTCCAGCTTGTCGAGTTCGTCGGCAACCATTTTGCGGAGGAGCGCGGATTGCTCCATGAGGTCGTCGCGTGTGGTTGTAAAGAAACGGCCTTTTGGGATGGCTCCGCGCCAGTGGCCGGCGCGGCCGACGCGCTGCATGGCGACAGCAACGGCGCGGGTTGTCGCGATCTGGCACACCAGGTCGACCGTGCCGATGTCTATTCCGAGTTCGAGCGAGGCGGTGGCGATGAGGATTTTTATTTCGCCGTTTTTGAGGCGCTGTTCGGCGTCGAGGCGAAGCGTGCGCGAGAGCGAGCCGTGATGGGCCGCGACCGCGTCCGTGCCGAGGCGGGCTGCGAGTTCGAAGCTGATTTTTTCGACCAGCTTGCGCGTGTTGACGAAAACGAGCGTGGAGCGGTGCTGGTCGGCGAGGGTGGCGAGCTTGTCGTAGATCTCGGTCCACATGGCGATGGTGGTGACGGAGCCGAGTTCGTCGGAGGGCACTTCGATGGCAATGTCGAGCGCGCGGCGTTGGCCGACCTGAAGGATGGTGGCGGGTTGGCGCTTCTCGCCTGCGCCGACGAGGAAGTTGGCTACGAGTTCGATAGGGTTCTGCGTGGCGGACAGGCCGATCCGCTGCGGGGCTTTCGACATGCCGGTAAGCATCGCGCCGGGTGCAAGACGGTTTTCTCCGCAGACGAGGGCGTCGAGGCGTTCGAGAGAAAGGGCCAGGTGGGAGCCGCGTTTGTCGTCGGCGATGGCGTGGATTTCGTCGACGATGACGGTTTGTACGCGAGTCAGATTCTGCCGCGATTTGCCGGCGGTGAGCAGGATGTAGAGCGACTCTGGCGTGGTGACGAGAATGTGCGGCGGAGTTTTGAGCATCGCCGTGCGCTCTTTTGTGAGCGTGTCTCCGGTGCGGACGCCGGTGCGGATTTGTGGGCAGAGATAGCCGCGTGCCTGCGCTAACAATTGAATCTCGGCAAGCGGCCCGTCGAGGTTTTTCTGGATGTCGTTGGAAAGCGCTTTGAGCGGCGAGATGTAGACGACATGCGTGCGCGATTCGAGGCCGCCGATGAGTGCGGCGCGGAGCAGTGTATCGATGCAGACCAGAAATGCGGCGAGGGTTTTTCCGGACCCGGTGGGCGCGGAAATCAGTGTCGGCTCGCCGCGCAGGATGCTGGGCCAGCCTTCGGTCTGCGGCTCGGTGGGTGTGCCGAATTTCGTGGTGAACCACTCCTGCACCAGAGGATGCGCCCACGCGAGTGCGGGATGGATTTCGGGATCGATTCCGAGAGTGGGCAGCGACGAAGCCATAGGACATTCTAACGCTGTCTTTGCGGTTTGTTCGCCTCAGAATGCATCTCCTTTCTGCGACACCCGCAGGAGACCTGCCTATTACCTTTGGACTCGTTACCTCGACCTTTGGGGCGTTCCGATGCGCCATCGGACGATGCTAGCGTGGGGTTATGAAGATCTTGAGAGAAGAAGATCGAGGATGCAAGCCCGGGTCAGCAGCATGGTTCAGCGGCATCGTCTGGTTGGATGAAGTAGTTGTGTCGGCCGAGTTGAAGGTTACACGGGTTGGCTTTGGGCCTGGTTCGCGGACAGCGTGGCATACGCATCCGCGTGGACAGGCGTTGCACGTTTTGAACGGCACTTGCCAGGTGCAGACGCACGGCGATGAGGTGCAGGAAGTAAAGTCGGGCGATTCGGTATGGATCGAACCCGGCGAAGTGCATTGGCATGGAGCGATGCCGGGACGCACGATGGTGCATCTGTCCATGCAGGAGCCGGACGAGAACGGCGTCGACGTCGTGTGGATGGAGCAGGTCGACGAATTGTTTACTCCGTAGCGCACCTTCTGCGGGCCGGAAGCAGGTCCCTTCGCTGCGCCTCGGGACGACAAGTTTCGTGGCTACATGTTACCCGCGCCGATGTCGGCGCGGCGGGCTTCGGCGCTGTCGGCGTCGAGGTACTGCTCGATGGTCTGTTCGAGCACCCCGCGGGCGGTGAGGATGAAGTCGACCGCGTCGCGACCGGCCCCGAAACCGCCGGCGAGCGGCGTAATGTAGTGCGCGGCGCGCTTGACCTGCTCGCGGGCGTTCGCGGTTGCGATCGCGAGGCCGACCTTGCGCATGACGGGGAGATCGATGATGTCGTCGCCGACGTAGGCGAGTTCGTCGAGGGTGCAGGATTCTGCGGCGAGGATTTGGTGTACCGCTTCCATCTTGTGCGACTGGCCTTGATAGACGTGCTCGATTTTGAGGTCGCGCGCGCGGATCGCGACTGCCTGCGACATGCGCTTGGTGACGAAGCCCAGCTTGAGGCCGGCGAGGCGCGCAAGCGAGATTCCCAGGCCATCGTGGGCGTGGAAGCTCTTGACTTCGATGCCCTTGCCGTCGGGACCGGGCATGACGGTGATGTCGCCGTTGGTGAGGACGCCGTCGACGTCGAACAGAAGTACTTTCACGCGGAGCGCGCGTGCGGTTGCGGATGGATTTTCAGCGGACATGAAGCAAATCATACAGCGGCGAGGTCCGGTCGCAAAAGCGCAGGACGCTCGCCGCCGATGGTGTGCGGAAGTGGATTATCTCCAGCGGCCTTCGGTCCAGACCCAGCCATTGTGACGATGGACCCAGCGGCCATCGACCCAGACGGCGTGGGGATGGGGCGGGGCGGCGTATTCGCCCGGGACCCAGACGTAGGCGTTGCCGTCCCAGCGGTTGTAGCCGTTGCGCCAGGCCCAGTCGCGATGCTCGGGTGGGAGAGGCGGACGGCGTTCGACGTGACGCGCCGGTGGACCGATGCGGACGACAATCTGTGCGCCCGCGACGAGTGAGGCGGAAAGTATGAGACCGCCAGCGGCGGCGAGTAGTTTCTTCATCGTTCTTGCTCCTTCCGAGGGCTTAGCCTCGTGCTGTGTAGTAGGACACAGGAATGCGCTGAGGTGTTGTGCGCAACTTTTCAAGATTTGCCGGTTTGTGGCTTGCGGAGAGTCTATGGAGTTGCCTGCTTTGGTGGTAAAGTTGGGGGAATTTGGAGGCTGCGAATGGATCGACGGAGCGTGTTGAAGGGCATGGGCGCGGCGGCGATGCTGCCGCTGGCGACGAGTGCCGAGGCACAGGATGCGGAGACCGTGTATGAGCTTCGGACCTATCACTTGAATGAGGGCAAAGAGGCGGCGATTCTGGCGCGCTTTCGGACGAAGGAGCGGGCGATTTTTGCGCGGTGTGGCATGCACGGCGTGGCGTACTGGGTTCCGACCGAGGAGCCGCTGGCGGGACGGACGCTGGTGTACATGCTGCGCCACAAGAGTCGCGAGTCGGCGAAGGAAAGCTGGGCGAAGTTCTCGGCCGATCCAGAGTGGGTCGCTCTGAAGGCGCAGACGGAGAAAGATGGAGCGTTCGTGAAGCTGCACGAATCGGTGTTTCTGAAGCTGACGGATTTTTCGCCGGTGGTGTAGGGGGTACCCCCCTCCCCCTGCATCTATTGCCCGGGGCTAAGTGCTTTCGTTTGTAGGCGCCCACGTCGGGCTGTGGCCACAAGTATCTCAAAGGAAAGCAGTTGCGTACAAAATATTGCAGGAACAGGACTTAGCAATCGCCGGGCTAATGAAAAAGGCTGCAAGCCGGAATGCCCGGTTGCGGCCTTTTTCTGTCTGGTTCTATTTTACTAAATTCTGCGGTAATAACACGCCAGCTATTTTTGGCTATTTTGCGGTTTGGTTTGTTGGAGATAGGGAGTTTTGCACAGGCTGGGGGGCTTGACACGATTTCGGGGCGCGCTCAGTTCGCGCGTTTCTGCATGATGGCTGCAACGTCTCGGGAGCCGTGTAATACGGCGAGGATGACGACCGGTTGAGTATCGCGACGGTGAAGGATGAGATACGGGTCGGAGAGATGGACGTAGATGTCTGCCGGGATGAGGTCGAGTCGAAGGTGCCCAATTCCCGGGGTACGAGCAATCTCGTCGAACGCGGCGAAGAGTTGCGCCTCGACTCTCATGCTGCGATCCCAGCCGGAATGCTCTGCGATGTTGTAGGTCAGGGCGTCAATGTCATCCAACGCTTCGTGAGTGAGCCTGTAGGCCGATCGGCTATCTTGCGGCACGAGTCGCGCGCCGTTCTGTGAGGATGGCGCGGGCTTCTTCCGGCGAATAGGTTTCGCCGCGTTCGGACTGGTCAAAACAGCGCTGTAGCTTGGCGGCTATTTCTTCCCGGCGGGCCAGCAGATCGTTTTCCGATTCGAGGAGGTCGAGGGCGCGGTTGATGAGCTCGGCTGGTGCGGCGTAGGGGCCGCGGTCGAGCTGGCGCTGGATGCGGTCTTCGGTGGCGCGATCGAGGACGAGGCTCATTGGGTGAGTGTACCGCCAATGTTTGGGATGGGGCAATCGAGGGTGGCACCCTGAAGTAGAAGCGGTGCGGAGATTGGCTGTGCGTGCGGTTGAGGTTCCCCACTCCTGCGCAGAGAACAGGAACGCGCATGAATGGGCCACCCCGGCAGTTGTGGTGAGTGTCCCACCCTCGCGACAGAAAGAAGCCGCAGGGGTGGGATGTCCGGCCTGACCTAAGCCAGAAGCTTGCTGCGGGTTACCACGCCGGCCAGCGTAAGCATACCGAGACCCAACAGCGTGAAGCTGGAGGGTTCGGGGGTGGCGATGAGCTGGAAGGTCTCGGAGGGAATCTGACCGACACCACCCGATTCAAACGCGGTTGAAGGACCATCGCTCTCATCCCAATAAACGTTGTTATCGTATGCGTCCAAACCCTCGGAGAGCTGGAACCAGTAGGTGCCGGCCGCGAGGTTAAGGGCGGGAATCGAGAGCGATTCCTCAAGGACGGGGTAGTAACCGAACGCGGTTGCTACCTGGGTGTTCGGCCCGCCAGCCACAGTCCCGCTTGCGATCGAAGTTCCGTAAGCGGTGTCTGTAATCGACCAGCTCACGCTGGTCAACGAGTCACCTGGGAGCACCCAGGCGTAAAAATTGGCGCCCTGCAGGTTCGTCGTGCTGGACAGCGTGAAGGAATTCGTCACGACACTTGCGCCGCCGCCTACGTCGAAAATGCTCCAGGCGTTCGTCGAATAGGATCCTGGCCCGGTGTTGTCGTATACGAGGTAGGATGCGGACGCCGGAACAGTCGCGAATACGCATCCGAACGCGAGGAGACACATTGCGGGAACCCTTAGTTTCAATTTCATGCTCAACCCTCTTTTCATATTGGGCAAATCTGGGGTAAGGATGGCCTGCGGCGGGGTCTCTGCTGCCGGTGTTGATGGGAACCGCAACAACTTGCGTCCAGCCCGCCGACTGTTCCATGAACCCGCATGGAAAAGGGCCAACAGTCTTTCGCAAGCACGGGGCCGATTAGGGATTCATTCGCGTCCTAGATGATTAAGGCGGTGAAGAGTAGCCACGTTATTTGGTTACCTTGGTAATGTCAAGAGAAACCAGGCGGTTGTGGTGAGTGGGCCACCGGCCCGGAAGGTTTCTGAAGAGGAGTGAGTCATGCGAGTTACAACGTTAGGTTGCGGATGTCGGTCCGAGCCGGAAAGATGCGGTGGATGATGAGAGGTTGGCCCTGTGAGTAGATGATCCAGTGGGGAGAGTGGGAGAAGAAAAGTACCGCCTTTGCGGTGACGTCAGGCCGGCGGTGTCCCATGTTTTGGAACTCGCTAAGCAGCTCGAAGGTTTCGTAGAGTTTGTGTTGAGCGTTGTCGGCGAAGGTTTCGCCGAAATGTTCGACGATCCAATTGTCGATGGAGCGCAAGTCGTCCTGGGCTTGCGGTAGCAAGCGGAATTTCATGCTGCTCTGGACTTGCGAGCGGACCTGTTCTGAGCGAGAAGCGCGAGGGACTCCTCCGGGGAGTAGCCCTCACCGCGTTCCGCGGAGGCGAAAGTCTCTTCCAGCGATGCGTTGATGGCTTCGCGATTCTGATAGAGCCAATCGCCCTCCGCTTCAACCAGGTCGAGGGCGTGGGAGAGGAGATCGGCCGGCTCGCGGAAAGCTCCGCGATCGAGCTGGCGCTGGATGCGGTCTTCGAGGGCGGGATCGAGCGTGATGGCCATGGTGAGATTGTAACGCTGGGGTTTGGGGTGGGGCAACGACAGGTCGCACGCTGACGTAGAGGTGGTGTTGAGAGAGGCTGTGCGGGCGGTTGAGGTTCCCCACTCATGCGCAAAGAACAAGAACGCGCATGAATGGGCCACCCCGGCGGTTGGGGTGAGTGGGCCCGGCCGCGCGGCAAGGGCTTTCGTTTGAGGTTTGAAGAGCGTTAGATCCTGCGGCTTCTTCCGAAGAGCAAATAAAGGAGGAGGATCACCAGAATGAGGTCGACGCCGCCACCGCCGTAATAGCCGTAGCCGGGACCCATGTAATAGCCTCCGCCGCCGAATAACAGAATGAGAATAATGAGCAGGATGATCATGCGGGGGAGTGTAGCACAACGGTTGCCGGGGGGCGGTTGCTGCATGGGATGCCCGGCGGGCGGATGTTCGTTGGGAGATGTGCTGCCGAGGATTGGGTGGGGCAAAGACGGGGCGCACCCTGACGTAGAGATGGTGTTGAGAGAGGCTGTGCGTGCGGTTGAGGTTCCCCACTCATGCGCAAAGAACAAGAACGCGCATGAATGGGCCACCCCGGCAGTGGTGGTGAATGGGTCAATCGCTATGCAGACGCATAGCCCTCGAACCTGGCGTCTCTGTATGCCTCAACCTCGAAAGTATGTACCGCTTTTTCTTTGCTCTGCGCTATCAGTGGCGATACCGACCGAAAAGCGACGTAAATCAGGCTCCCAAACATGAACATCACAGACGATCTAGCAATGTAATTTGGCAGAAGTATTAGTACTTCACCTATGAGCGCGTTCAGTTCCGATTTCACACTCTCGTCTTTAATCGCGTCGACAGCCTCAAGCATTGCACGCGATTGGGAGCTATACGAAGCCGTCTCCTTCACGGTCTCCAAATGCCAGACCGAAAAAGCGAACGAAAGAAATGTGAAACGATGTGCGTATCTAATGGTGCGATTGATGAACAGCTCAAGAGCACGATAAGCGGGATCATTGCAGGTAATACGGCCTTCCCTTACAAGCGCGTACAGACGGTCGCGAGTGATAAACAGAGAGTCGCGAAAGTTATCAAGCATTAGACGCTTGAGGCCCAATTGCCACAACGCAAAGATGCCGATTCCAGAAAACGCAATGGAAGAGATATAGAAAACTGGAAAAGTCATAAGTCGTCCGGTCCTGTGTCGCCGCTGAGAGTGATCCCGCTCGAACCTTTGTTGGCATCAAGCATCGCTTGAGCTTGTCTTGCCATAGGGTGAAGTCTCGCTATAGCCCGCTTCTTAGCCCGTCGCTCTCCGTAACCCCAACCGGATGCCAGACCGGCTAGAAGATATGCGAGCACGATCGCGAGTGCTCGAGGCGCCTTTAGCGCCGCGTATAAACTGAGCAAAATTGAAGCTGTGGTTTGTTTCCCGGCCAACTCCCGAACGCAGAGAAAAACACAGTGAGAAGCCAAGGCAGCGACAACAATAACGGTCACATACAGCCCAAACTTCTGAAAAAGTCGAAGGCGCTGTACACGATACTGAAAGTCGAGTTGCTGCTTCGTAGGTCCGGCCATTCTGCTCTGCGGTCACCATTTTTCTCGCCGTCTGATCACCCTTAGGGTGAATCCGTGTGTTTTGGCTCGACTGTACCAACTCACACTGTATCGACTATTGGACGCAGATTATCTTCTGCGGACGCCGATGTCCACAGGTTTTTCACAAATAGTTGTGCAAATTAGGTACATTGTTGTCATGAAAGGCCCCTGCCTAACGGCTGGAGCCTTTGTATTTGCGCGGAGCCCGTGTGCCCCTCCGGCTAGGAGCAGCCGCTGGTTCCGCCGCATTCCATGCAGCGGTAGCAGGAGCCGTTGCGGACCATGATGGCTCCGCAGGTGCTGCAGCTGGGGGCGTCGCCCATGTCGTAGAGGCCCTTCATGGCGTCGGAGGCGTGGTAGAGGCCGCGGTCTTCGAGCGCGAGGTTGTGGGTTGTCGGTTGCCGGTTGTCGGTAAGACCCGAAGAAGCGCTTAGGTCGGGGGCGATGCCGTGCGCGGGGGGGGTGCGGTCGGTGTGGGCGTTGGATTCGAAGGCGTCGCCTAGCATGGTGTGGGGTTCGGGGATTTGGGCGGCTTCGGCGGAGCCCACCTTAGACGACGATGATGCCGTCGTCGAAGATGGGTCACCCCAAATTCTGGTGGTGACGGTGTTGTCGGGGGCGGTGATGTGGCCCGTGACGGGGACCGTGGTGGTGGGGTGGAGGCCGGCGAAGAGGTCGAACTGGTGGCCCGATAGGAAACGGAGCTGCATCCAGCGGAAGAGGTAGTCCATGATGGACTTGGCGTAGCCGATCTGCTCGTTGC
>Ga0075522_10001344_pt1 | contig 18642 bp, 17 predicted proteins | sample NGEPerA_FD_74796 | JGI IMG/M metagenome (GOLD analysis project Ga0075522, IMG submission 74796) | Arctic peat soil microbial communities from the Barrow Environmental Observatory site, Barrow, Alaska, USA - NGEE PermafrostL2-A | ecosystem: Environmental > Terrestrial > Soil > Wetlands > Peat ... | reverse complement strand
CTCGGCGGTCACCGTGTCGCGATCCCAATCGAAAAACACGATAAAGACGCGCGGCGCCGCGCGTCTTTATCGTGTTTTTCGATTGGGATCGCGACACGGTGACCGCCGAGGGCCATCAGATCATCCAGCAGGCGGCGGACGCGTATCGATCGGGTGCGCCGGTGCAACTCCAGGTCACCGGCTACACCGACCGTTCGGGTTCGCCCGCGTACAACCAGCGGCTCTCCGAGCGGCGCGCCAACAACGTCGCGCGGGCGATGGCAGCCCTTGGCGTGCCGAGGGAGCAGATGGCGGTCAGCGGCCGCGGCGAGAACGACAACCGCGTCCCCACCGCCGCCGGCGTGCGCGAGCCGCAGAACCGCCGTGTCGAAATCACGGCGCCGTAAATTCTCTGCAAGATCCTACGGGCGGCCCGCTCTTCGGAGCGGGCCGTTTTTTTTGCTCCGCTTCAGGGGACCGAGGAGCGCCGGCATGCTCGCCCTTCCCGCTTTCGCGGGATGGCGATCAGGAAGCGCCGGCAAGGCTCTTCGACACCATCTCGAAGGTGTTGGTGCTGAGCCCGGGGCGGTCGTGAAGGCGCTGCAGCTGCGCCTTCATCAGCGCCTGGCGGGCCGGGTCGAAGCGGCGCCACTGCCCCAGCGCCTGCACCATCCGCGCCGCCACCTGCGGGTTGTCGGGGTCGAGGATCAGCACCTCGTCGGCGAGGAATTGGTAGCCGGCGCCGGCGGCGTCATGGAAATGCAGCTGGTTGGCCTGCGAGAAGGTGCCGACCAGGGCGCGCAGCCGGTTCGGGTTGGTGCGGGAGAAAGCCGAATGCCGGGTTAGCCCGCGCACCGCGGCGATCGTCCCCGGCAGCGACGAGCGCGCCTGCAGCGCGAACCATTTGTCGACAACCAGCGGATCGTTCCGCCAGCGTTGATAGAAATCGGTGAGAGCCGCCCGGCGCTCGGTGCTGTCGATATCCGCCAGCACCGAGAGCGCGGCCAGCACGTCGGTCATGTTCTGCTGCGCGTCGAACTGTGCCTTGGCGAGCCGCGCGCCGCCCTCGGGGTTGCCCGCGGCGAGATATCCCAGGCACAAATTGCGTAGGGCGCGACGGCCGATCGCCTGGCCATCGGTCTTGTAGGGGCTGGGATCGGTGAGGTTGCGATAGGTCTCGCCGAGCAAGGTAGCGAGCGAGCCGGCGAGCGCGGAGCGCGCTTCCTCGCGCACGGCGTGGATCGCCTCGACATCGACGACCGCCATCTCGTCCGCGAGTGTCGCCTCGCTCGGCAGCATCAGCGCCTCGGCGGCGAAGGCGTGGTCGCGCGCCGCGTCGGCGAGCGTGTGGCGCAGCGTCGCGACAAGATCGGCGTCGAGCGGCGGCAAGGTTTTGCCGGCGCGCCACAGCGCGACGCGTTCGAGCAGCACCGCGATCGCCGCGCGCTGCCCGGCGTCCCACCGCGCGACGGGATCGGTGTCGTGGATCGCGAGGAACTTCAGCCGGTCAAGCGGCACGCCCAAAAGCTTGACGGGCGCCGAGAAACCGCGCAGCAGCGACGGCGACGGCGGCGCCGCGACATCGACAAAGCGGAAGGTCTGGTGCGGCTGGTCGCAAACCAGCAGCCGCGTGCCGTCACGCGCCGCCGTCTCGCCGTCGAGCCGGGTCGGCATCTCGTCGCCGTTCGGGCCGATAAGACCCATCGCGATCGGGATCGGCACCGGCTGCTTCCCGGTCTGGCCCGGCGTCGGCGGCGTCTTTTGCGACACCGTCAGCTCGAAGATTTTGCTTGCCGGGTCGTAGCGGTCCTCGACGGTGATCTCGGGCGTCCCGGCCTGGTGGTACCAGCGCGCAAACTCCGAGAGGTCGATGCCGCTCGCATCCTGCATCGCCGCGACAAAATCGGGGATCGTCGCCGCCGAATTGTCGTGGCGCTCGATGTAAAGAGCCATGCCGCGCCGGAAGCCGTCGCGCCCCAAGAGCGTGTGCATCATGCGGATCAACTCCGCGCCCTTGTTGTAGACCGTCGCGGTATAGAAATTGTCGATCCGCAAATAGCTCTGCGGCTGCACCGGGTGCGCCAGCGGGCCAGCATCCTCGGGAAACTGGCTCGCGCGCAGCGCCCGGATATCGGCGATGCGCGACACCGCCGCGCTCCCCATAGCGGCCGAGAACTGCTGATCGCGGAACACGGTCAGACCTTCCTTGAGCGACAATTGAAACCAGTCGCGGCAGGTGACGCGGTCGCCGGTCCAGTTGTGGAAATATTCGTGGGCGATCACCGATTCGATATTCTCGTAATCGGTGTCGGTCGCGGTCTCGGGCTGGGCCAGCACGTAGCGCGTGTTGAAGATGTTGAGCCCCTTGTTCTCCATCGCCCCCATGTTGAAGTCGCTGACTGCGACGATGTTGAAGACGTCGAGATCGTATTCGAGGCCGTAGGTCTCCTCGTCCCAGCGCATCGAGGCCTTGAGCGAGGCCATCGCATGGGCGCATTTGTCCTCGTCGCCGCGGCGCACCCAGATTCCCAGCGCGAACTCGCGGCCCGAGCTAGTGGTGAAGCTGTCCTTCAGCGCGACGAGATCGCCGGCGACCAGGGCGAACAGGTAGCTGGGCTTTGGATGCGGGTCGTCCCAGGTGATGTAATGCTTTTCCCCCTCGCTGCCCGCCTCGCCGGGATTTCCGTTGGACAGCAAGATCGGATAGCGCTTCTTGTCGGCGACGATCCGCACCCAGAAGCGCGCCGACACGTCGGGCCGGTCGATAAAATAGGTGATGCGGCGAAAGCCCTCGGCTTCGCATTGCGTGCAGAAATTGCCGCCCGAGGTGTAGAGGCCGGAAAGCGCCGTGTTGAGCTGCGGCTTTATCCTCACCAAGATGTCGAGAAGGAACGCGTCGGGCACATCGGGGATAACCAAGCCGCCATCCGCTTCGATCCGGTAACGCTCGGGTGCGAGTTCCGCCTTATCGAGCGAAATCGCCAGTAGCTCCAATTCTTCGCCGTCGAGCCGCAGCGGCGCGTTTGGCGTTCCGGCGACCGGATTTCGACGGACGGAAAGAACCGACGCGACCTCCGTCGCGTCCTCGCCGAGGTGGAAATACAGATCGACCCGGTCGATCAAGAAATCGGGCGGCCGATACTCGCTGAGCAGCATCGGCTTCAGCGGTGCGCTATCGTGCGGCAGATCGAGCATCGGGCGGAACGTCCGTTGGGGAGGAGGCAGCGATCAGGCTCTATACCCGCTATCGGGCGGGCTGTATCTCCCGTTCCGGCCTATGCTCCGCCGCCTGGATCCGGCAGCGCGGCCGACGAAACGGGGTTACACCGGGCATCCCGCCAGGGCGGCCCGAGATTCGAGACCCGAAATGGCATTCGAGACATTCAACCGCACGGAAGCCTCAACCAAGGCGGTCGCCATCACCCCGCTGGTTTCGGCGATGCGTTGCTGGCGAGCGATTTCCCGGCGTATCACGGTGCATTCTTCCTGATGCTCGCGATAGGCCAGCAACGGCATCGGGCCCTGGCTCACATAGACGGGATAGGGAGCGCATCCGGAAAGAGCCAAGATCGCGAGGACTGCGGCGGTCGGTGGCTTCATTCGCAACTCCCTCTCTTGAAATTTCTATGCTGCAGTAACCGCAGAAACGGGAAGGCAAACGGCCATGAAGCTCTATACCTACTATCGCTCGCAGGCGAGCTTCCGCGTGCGCATCGCGATTAACCTCAAGGGCGTAGCGCACGAGGACGCCTACCTGCACCTAGAAAAGGGCGACCAGTTCGACTCCGCATACAAGGAGCTCAACCCGCAAATGGTGGTGCCGACCCTGATCGACGGCGACGCCACATTGTTCCAGTCGCTGGCGATCCTCGAATACCTCGAGGAGACATACCCGAACCCGCCGCTCTTGCCGAAAGACCCGGCCTCGCGTGCCTGGGCGCGCGGCTTTGCGCTGATCAACATCGCCGACTCGCACCCGCTCATTGTGCCGCGCATCCGCCACTACATGCTCGACGATCTGAAGCTGAGCCAGGAGCAGCTGACAGCGTGGATCCAGCGCTGGATCGGCGCCGGGCTGCAGGCGATGGAGGCGCTGCTGACCGAGCATAAGGAAAGCGGCCGGTTCGCGCACGGCACCGGGCCGAGCTTCGCCGATATCGGGCTGGTGACGCAGGTGACGCCGGCCAAAAATTTTAATGCCGATCTGTCGGCGTATCCGCGGGTGATGCGGGTCTACGACACCTGCATGGCGATCCCGGCTTTCGCCGACGCCGCCCCGGCGAAGCAGCCGGACGCGGAGTGACCCCCACCCCGCAAGCGGGGGAGGGAGCGCGCCGTTGCTATGTCCCTCCCCGCAAGCGGGGGAGGGTTAGGGTGGGGGCTCCCCTGCCACCGCCTCCGCCGCCAGCCGGTTGTCGGCGCAATCGGCGAAGGCGACGGGGCGGCCGAGAAAGCCGCTGGCGAGCAGCGCGCGGCGCAGCCGGTCGAAGCCTTCCTCCGACAAAACGGGATCGGTCGCCCAGACGCCCTGCTCCTGGTAGCGGGCGAGCGCGCCGGTGAGCACGCCGCGGTCCAACGCCGGGAAGTAGCCGGCGATGGTGTCGGCGAGCCTCGCCGGCGGCTGCGCCGCGACCCATTGCTGGGTCCGGTAGATCGCCCGCACCAGGCGGCGAAACGGCTCGGGATCGCTGTCGAGACGCTGCCGCGTCGTCGCGAAGACGGTGTAGCTGGTCAATCCGCGCGCGCTCGCCGGCAGCCAGACATGCGCGCCGCCGCGCACCGCGACCTCGACAAACGGCTCGAACATCTGCGCCACGTCGATGTCCCCAGCGGAGAGGCCGGCGACGTTCTCTTGCATGGTGCGGCCGATCAGCCGTTCGAGCCGCGCCGGGTCGATCCCGGCATCGTGCAGATCGCCTGCGAGGCAGAGCCACGGGGTCGGCACCTCGGCGGTGCTGGCAAAGCGCTTGCCGAGCAGATCGGCGAGCTTGAACCCCGGGTTGGGCGTGGCGCCGACCAGCGAGAACGGGTCGCGGCACACCACTTCGGCGAAGGCGGTGAGGGGCGATGCCGCATCCTGCTCGTGCGCCTTCATGACGCGGATCGGACCCATCCACATCACGTCCGCCTCGCCGGCGACGAGCGCCGCCTCGGCCCTGCCCGGCCCCGGCGACGGCAGCAGCTCGACCTCCAGTCCCTCGGCCTCGTAGGCGCCGGTCGCATGCGCCGCATAGAACGGCGCATAAAGCGCGAAGCGATAGTTCTCATAGAGCCTAAGGCGCATGGCTTCCCTCCTTCGGCTTCGCTATCGTTAGCACATCATCAGGGAGGAGTGACCCATGACCGCCGCCGCGCCGAATTGCCTTGCCGGCATCCGCGTGCTCGACCTCACGCAATTCGAGGCCGGGCCGACCTGCACCGAAGTCATGGCGCTGCTCGGCGCCGAGGTCGTCAAGGTCGAGAACCCAAAGGGCGGCGAGCCCGGCCGCATCCTCGGCAACGGCCCCAAGCCCGGCGCCGACGCCTATTACTTCATGGTCTACAACGCCAACAAGAAATCGGTGACGGTCAACCTCAAGTCGCCGCGCGGCATCGCCGTCGTCAAGGAGATGGCGGCCAAGGCCGACGTCTTTATCGAGAACATGGCGCCCGGCACGATCGAGAAACTGGGGCTCGGCTGGGACGTGCTGCACGCGCTGAACCCGCAGCTGATCTATGCCCAGGTCAAGGGATTCGGCGAGGGCAGCCCCTATGAGCGCAACCTCGCCTTCGACATGATCGCCCAGGCCTGCGGCGGCGGCATGGCGATCACCGGCCAGCGCGACGGACCGCCGGTCCGGCCGGGGCCGACGCTTGGCGACACCGGCACCGGGATGCTGATGGCGATCTCGATCGTCAGCGCGCTCTATCAGCGGCATACGACCGGCCAGGGCCGACGGCTCCAGGTGGCGATGCAGGACGCGCAGCTCAACTACATTCGCGGCTCGTTTATGATGCATGCGCGCACCGGCACGCCGCCGATGCGCAACGGCGCCAAGAGCTCGTTCGGCGGCCCGCCGCCGGCCGACATCTACCCGTGCAAGCCGGGCGGCCCGAACGATTGGTGCTACGTTTTCAACTCGCACAACAACCCGGAGCATTGGCGGCGCCTCTGCGGCGTGATGGGCCGGCCCGAACTTGCCGAGGACCCGGAATACCTCGACCGCGACAAGCGGGTCGCCCACGCCGAGGAGGTCGAGGCGATGGTCGCGGCCTGGACCCGCCAGCACACCAAGCACGAGGCGATGGAGATCCTCGGCGCCGCGGGCATCCCGGCCGGCGCGGTGTTCGACACCGGCGATCTGCTCGGCGAGCCGAGTTTCGCCGAGCGCGGCATCATCCAGACGATGGAGCACCCGAGCGGGGCGATGCAGCGCCCGACCTTCCCGGTCCGCTTCGACGGCAAGCCGCCGGAGATCAAGCCGTCGCCACTATTGGGCGAGCACAACGGCGAGGTGTTTGGCGCCTGGCTCGGCATGAGCGCTGGCGACGTCGCCGGGCTGAAGGACGAAGGGGTGGTCTGAGGCTCAGCCAGGATCGATCTCGTCCGCGGCGTTAGCCCCCCGCACGAGATTGCGCGTGGCGCTCAGCGCCCCTCGGAATGACAAGAGCTAGAACAATGCGAGCTGGTCTCCTTTCCGCGTTGGTAGGCGGAAAGCCGTCACATCGAGCGGCTCGCTATGGCGGCGGGCGAAGCCGAGCCGGCGGCAGGCGCGGTCGAAGCGCATGCTCAGCATGTCGGCGTAGGGCCCGTAGCCAACCATGCGCTTCGACCAGGCGGCATCGTAGAGCTTGCCGCCGTGGCTTTGCGCCACCAGCGACAGCACGTGCGACGCCCGGTTCGGGACATGCGTTTCGAGCCATTCCTTGAACAGCGCCTTCAGTTCGAGCGGCAGGCGCAGCATCGTGTACCCGGCGGTGACCGCGCCGGCATCCTTGGCGGCGGCCAGAATGTCTTCCATCTCGGCATCGTTGAGCGCCGGGATCATCGGCGCCGACAAGACGCCGGTCGGGATGCCGGCCTTGGCGAGGGCGGCGATGGTTTCGAGCCGGCGCTGCGGGGTCGCCGCGCGCGGCTCCATGACCCGCGCCAGCTTGCGGTCGAGCGTCGTCACCGACACCGTGACGCAGGCGAGGCGCCGCGCCGCCATTTCGGCGAGGATGTCGATGTCGCGCTGGATCAATGCGCCCTTGGTGACGATCGTTACCGGGTGGCGGAAATCGCGCAGCACTTCGAGGATTTGGCGCATGATGCCGAGCTTGCGCTCGGCCGGCTGATAGGGATCGGTGTTGGTGCCGATCGCGATCGGCCGGCAGCTATAGCCCTTTTTGCCGAGCTCGGCGGTGAGCAGCGCCGCCGCCTGCGGCTTGTAGAAGATGCGGCTCTCGAAATCGAGCCCGGGCGACAGGCCGAGATAGGCGTGGCTCGGCCGCGCGAAGCAATAGATGCAGCCGTGCTCGCAGCCGCGATAGGGGTTGATCGAGCGGTCGAAGCCGATATCGGGCGAGGTGTTGCGAGCGATGATCGTGCGGGTCGCATCGACCGTCAGCCGCGTCGTGAGCGGCATCGGCTCGGGCTCGGCACCCGGCTCGCTCCAGCCGTCGTCGAACGCGACGCGCACTTCGCTCTCGAAGCGGCCGCTGGCGTTCGTGGCGGCGCCACGTCCCTTGCGCGGCAGGGGGATGGCCGGCATATCCATGCCGGCCAATATGATCCCGAAATGAGAACATTACAAGAACATATTCGGCTTTCCGCGGTGATCCCCACGCTCGACGCCGCGGCCGAGTTGCCGGCGGCCCTCGCCGCGCTCACTGGCGCGGCACTGATCGGCGAGGTGATCGTCGCCGACGGCGGCTCAGACGACGGCACGCTTGCGGTCGCTCGCGCGGCGGGGGCTCGGGTGGTTGTGACGCCGCGCGGGCGGGGCACCCAACTTGCCGCCGGCGCCGCGGCGGCACGAAGCGACTGGCTGCTGTTCCTGCACGCCGATTGCCGGCCGCTGCCGGGATGGGAAGATGCGGTCGGCACGTTCCTTTCGAAGGAGCCGGACGAAGCCGGGTATTTCGCCCTGACGCTCGACGATCCGGCGCCCGCGGCGCGGCGACTCGAGCGCGTCGTCGCGTGGCGCTGCCGGATGCTGGCGCTGCCCTACGGCGATCAGGGGCTTCTGATCAGCCGCGTTCTCTATGATGCAGTCGGCGGCTACGCGGCGATCCCGCTGATGGAGGATGTCGACATCGCCCGCCGGCTCGGTCGCACGCGCTTGCGGCCGATCGGCGCGACGATGCTTGCCTCGGCGCGGCGCTACCGGCGCGACGGGTATCAGCGCCGGATGCTGCGCAACCTCGCCTGTCTGTCGCTCTATTTCGCCGGCGTGACGCCGCAAAGGATCGCGAAGCTGTACGGATAGGATAGGAGAGTCGTATCCCTTTTCCCGCCCATACTGGCGAAGGCCGGTACTCATCGCTGAAACGGGCCCCGGCCTTCGCCGAGGTGGTGTGCAAGCGATGCGCCGCCACCTGATCCTCTTCGTGCGGCTGCCGCGCCTCGGCGCCGGCAAGAAGCGGCTGGCGCGCGACATCGGCGCGGTCGCGGCGCTGCGCTTCGAGCGGCTGATGCTGGCGCGCAGCCTGCGCCGGCTTGGCCGCGACCGGCGCTGGCAGCTTCGCCTCGCGGTGACCCCCGATCGCGCGGCGCGACGATGGTCCGGCGGGGGAAAAATCATGCCGCAGGGCGCGGGCGATCTCGGCGAGCGGATGCGGCGTGCGCTGGCGGCCTGCCCGCCCGGCCCCGCGCTACTGGTCGGCAGCGACATAGCAGACCTCGCCGCCCCGCGCATCGCCGCAGCCTTCGCGCTCCTCGGTCGGCACGATGTCGTGTTCGGCCCGGCGACTGACGGTGGCTTCTGGTTGGTGGGCTGCCGTCACCGGCCGCCGGAATTCGGCGACGTGCGCTGGTCGAGCCGGCATGCGCTGGCAGACGTCCTGGCGAACCTGCCCCCCGCTGTCTCGGTCGGTTTCGCCGCGCGGCTCGACGACATCGATGACGGCGCCGCCTATCGCCGTGCCCCAAGTTTCCGAAGTTTCTGATCCATCGCCTTGCTCGCTCAGCCCGTAGAGATCACCTATAACGCGATCGTGGAATTCGAGTGGGATCCCGCCAAGGCCGCAACCAACCTAGCGAAGCACGGCATCGACTTCGTCGAGGGAACGCTGGTTTTCGAGGACTCGCTGCGGTTGGAGCGGTTGGATTCCAGGTCACGCGGAGAGCACCGCTCACAGGCAATCGGTGTCGTGGCCGGGAGGACGGTGTTCGGTCGCTTATACATTTCGCGGGCAGATGTGCCGCATCATCAGCGTCAGGAGCGCAAGCCGTCGTGAAAGAGCAGCTTATTCGCTACAGGCCGGGCATCGATCCTAAGCCGACGAGCCGCACCGATTGGGATCGGGTCGATCGGTTGACCGACGAGCAAATCGAGGCGGCAGCCTTGTCCGATCCTGACGCTCAGCCACTGACCGACGAAGAACTCGCCGCCTGCTTCCGCCCCGGCAACCTACGTACGCTTCGCGAACGCCTCGGCCTCACCCAAAACGCCTTCGCCGAACGGTTTCACATCGCGCTCGAAACATTGTGCTCGTGGGAGGAGGGCCGCAGCGCTCCGGCCGAAACGGAACGCGCCTATCTGCGCGTTATCGAGCGCAATCCCGAGGCCGTATTGGCCGCGCTGGACGACTGATCCCTTATCTCTCCCGCAGCCGCGGCATCAGCTCGACGAAGTTGCACGGGCGGAAGCGGTTGTCGAGCTGGTGGATGAGGATGCCGTCCCAGGCGTCGCGGCAGGCGCCGGGCGAACCCGGCAGCGCGAACAGATAGGTGCCGCCGGCGACACCGGCGGTGGCGCGGCTCTGGATCGTCGAAGTGCCGATCTTCTCGTAGCTCTGCCAGCGGAAAAGCTCGCCGAACCCGGCGATTTCCTTCTCGTAGACCGAGTGGAACGCCTCGGGCGTCACGTCGCGGCCGGTAACCCCGGTGCCGCCGGTCGCGATCACCACGTCGATCTCGGGATCGGCGATCCACGCCTGGAGTTGCGCGGCGATCGCGTCGAACTCGTCGCGGACGATCTGGCGCGCGGCGATCTTGTGGCCCGCCGCCTCGGCGCGTTCCTGCAACGTATCGCCGGAGCGGTCATCCGCCGCGCCGCGTGTATCCGACACGGTCAAGAGCGCGATGTTGACGGCGAGAAACGGGCGGTCGTGGTTCAGCGGCATCTGAGTCTCCTAACCCAACTCTTCCAGCTTCATCTTTAACGCCAGCAGATCGCGCCAGGCTTCGCGTTTGCGCTCGGGGGTGCGCAGCAGATAGGCCGGATGGAACATCGGCAAGGCCGGCAGCGGCGCGTCGAGACCGGGGATGGCGAGGTCAAACCAGCGGCCGCGCAGCCGGGTGATGCCCTCGCTCACGTCCAGCAGCGAGCTCGCCGCGGTGCCGCCGGCCAGCACCAGCACAAGCGGCCGGGACAGCACGATGTGGCGGAAGACGAACGGCAGGCACGAGGCGATTTCCTGCGTCGTCGGCTTGCGGTTGCCGGGCGGGCGCCAGTAGATGACGTTGGTGATCTGCACGCCCGTCCGGTCGAGCCCGATCGCCGCCAGCATGCGGTCGAGAAGCTGCCCGGCGCGGCCGACAAAGGGCGTGCCGATACGGTCCTCGTCGGCGCCGGGCGCCTCGCCGATGATCATCACCGGAGCGGCCGGGTTGCCGTCGGCGAAAACCGTGTTGGTCGCGGTGCGTTTCAGCGGGCAAGCGTCGAACCCGGCGATCAGCGCCGCCAGCGCGTCGGTTGTTGTTGCCTGCGCGGCAAGCGCGCGGGCCGATTGCGCCGGCTCCGCAGCCGATTCGGTCAACGCCCGTGGCGGCGCGGTTGCCGAGGCCGCCGCCGCAAAGCTCGGTCGCGGCGGCGGCATGGGCCGCGCGACGTTCGGCGCCGGCTCAGCGGCCGCCGGCAGGCCCGGCGCGAGACGATCGAGCGCCGCCGGGCCGATCGCCTCGTCGGCGCCCATCTCGATCTGCCATTGCAGCAGCGCGAGCGCCTGATCGATGGCGAGCGGCGTTTGCGGCTGAGGCGGCATGGCGAAAGCCTACCACCGGGGCTTCAATTCCGGTCCGCCGTTTTTGCCGCGATCATATATAACCGGCGGAAAGCAACAGAAGAGGCAAGCCGGTGGCCGAGACCGAACGCGAGCGGATGGAATACGACGTGGTCATCGTCGGGGCCGGACCGGCCGGGCTCGCGGCGTCGATCCGTCTGAAGCAGCTGGCCGCCGCTGCCGGCAGCGAACTTGCGGTCTGCGTCATCGAGAAGGGCTCGGAGGTCGGCGCGCACATCCTGTCGGGTGCCGTCTTCGAACCGCGCGCGCTTAACGAGCTGATCCCGGATTGGAAGGAGCGCGGCGCACCGCTCGACACACCGGCGACCGACGACCGCTTCCTGCTGCTGACCGAGCGCCATTCCTATCGGCTGCCGACCCCGCCGCAGATGCACAATCACGGCAATTACATCATCAGCCTCGGCAATCTGTGCCGCTGGCTGGCGACCCAGGCTGAGGAATTGGGGGTCGAAATCTATCCCGGCTTCGCCGCCGCCGAGGTGCTCCATGACGGCGACGGCCGGGTCGTCGGCGTCGCCACCGGCGACATGGGCATCGGCAAGGACGGGCAGCCGACCGCGAGCTATACGCCGGGGGTCGAACTGCGCGGCCGCGAGACGCTGTTCGCCGAAGGTGCGCGCGGCTCGCTGACCAAGACCCTAGTCCAGCGCTTCCAGCTGCGCGACCGCTGCGACCCGCAGACCTACGCGATCGGCATCAAGGAATTGTGGGAGTTGGCGCCCGAGAAGCACCAACCGGGTCTCGTCGTCCATACGGTCGGCTGGCCGCTCGACAACCGCACCTATGGCGGCTCGTTCCTCTACCACCTCGACGGCGGGCAGGTGTCGGTCGGCTTCGTGATCGGGCTCGATTACGAGAACCCGTATCTGAACCCGTTCGAGGAATTCCAGCGTTTCAAGACCCACCCGGCGATCCGCGGCTTCTTCGCGGGCGGCCGGCGCATTTCCTATGGCGCGCGCGCCTTGAACGAGGGCGGGTTCCAGTCGATCCCGCGCCTCGACTTTCCCGGTGGCGCGCTGATCGGCTGTGCCGCCGGCTTTGTCAACGTGCCGAAGATCAAGGGCAGCCACACCGCGATGAAATCGGGCATGGTCGCCGCCGAGGCGGTGTTCGCGCGCCTTGGCGGCGACCAGCGCGCCAGCGTCCGCGCCGCGCTCGAAGAAAGCTGGGTGTGGGAGGAGCTCCACCGGGTGCGCAACATCCGGCCGAGCTTCCGGCTCGGGATGTGGGCCGGCCTCGCCTACTCGGCGGTCGACACCTACCTGTTCCGCGGCAAGGCGCCGTGGACCTTTCACAACCACGCCGATTACGACCAGCTCGCCCGCGCGGACGCGATGCCGCCGATCGCCTATCCCCGGCCCGACGGCAAGATCAGCTTCGACCGGCTGTCCTCGGTGTTCATCTCCAACACCAACCACGCGGAAGGCCAGCCGGCGCATCTCAAATTACGCGATCCGGAAAAGGCAATTTCAATTAATTACCGCCTCTACGACTCACCCGAACAGCGCTATTGTCCGGCCGGTGTCTACGAGATCGTCGATGACGGCCCCGAGGACGGGGCAGGCGGCGGCAAGCGGCTGCAGATCAATGCGCAGAACTGCGTCCACTGCAAGACCTGCGACATTAAAGACCCGGAGCAAAACATCGATTGGGTAGTACCAGAAGGCGGCGGCGGACCCAATTACCCCAACATGTAGAGGCGCCGCCGCGGCTCGCGGCGGGCGGACGGTGACGATGGCATCGGTTGCGATCGGACGAACCTACCGGCGAAGGGCGCGGCTTCTTATCGGGCTCGGCGCGGCGGCATGGTGTGCGCTTCCCGCGCTGGCGGCGCCGACGCCGGCAGCAACGGAGTCGAAGCCGCCGCCCGGCGCCGCCGGCCGCCTTTTCGGCGCCTATCTCGCCGGCCGCCACGCCGAGCAATTGCGCGATTATCCGGCGGCGGTATCGTGGTTCGACCAGGCGATCACCGCCGACCCCGACTCGCCGGAGCTGATCAGCCGCACCTTCCTGATGGCGATCGGGGCCGGGGATTTCGACCGTGCCCGCGCGCTCGCGGTCGAGGAGCTGAAGCTCGATACCACCGACGCGCTCGCCCAGTTGATCCAGCTCATCGACCATCTCAAGGCCAACGACACGGCGGGCGCCGTCAAAATCGCCGCCGCGCTGCCGCAGGATGGGGTGCACCGCTTTATCGGGCCGTTGGCGCTGGCCTGGACGCGGATGGCCGCCGGCGATCTGCCCGGCGCGGAATCCGCGTTGCAGCAACTCGACAAGTTCAACGGGTTCGCGCCGCTCAAGGACTTTCAGCTCGGTCTGCTCTACGATTTCGCCGGCCAGCCGGACAAGGCCGCGACCTATTACGACAAGACGCTGGCGGATAACGAGCAGCTCAACTGGCGGCTGACCGACGCCATCGCCAATTTCGACGAGCGCAACGGCAAGGCCGACGCGGCGAAGGCGCTGTACCAGAAATTCATCGACCAGAATACCGGCAGCGAGATCGCCCAGACAGTGCTGGCGGCGCGCCCGCCGGGGATGCCGAAGCCGGTGATCGCGTCCGCCAATGACGGGCTCGCCGAGGCGATGTTCGACCTCGCCAGCGTGCTTAACCAGAGCCAGACGCTCGACCTCGCTCTCATCTACGACCGCTATGCGCTGCTGCTGAAGCCGGATTTCCGGCTGGCCCAGCTGCTGCTCGCCGACATCCTCGAGGCGCAGACCAAGCCCGAGCAGAGCCTGGCCGTGCTCAACAAGATCCCGCGCAGTTCGCCCTATTCCTGGTCGGCGCGGCTGCGTGTCGCCGCCGATCTCGAAACGCTTGACCGCAGCGACGAGGCGATCGCGCAGTTGCAGGCCATGGCGGCGGAAGCGCCGAAGACGATCGGCGCCGATATTCAACTTGGCGACATCCTGCGCAACAAGAAGCGCTACGCCGAGGCGGCCGCGGCCTACAACGCGGCGATCGAGCGCGCCACCGCGGCCGGTCTGCCCGACCGCTGGATGCTGTTTTACGATCTCGGCGTCTCGTACGAGCGCGCCGGCCAATGGCAGAAGGCCGAGCCCGACCTCGAACACGCGCTGGAACTGAAGCCCGATCAACCGCTGATCCTCAATTATCTCGGCTATTCGTGGATCGATAAGGGCATCAAGCTCGACCAGGGCATCAAGATGATCGAAAAGGCGGTCGCGCTGCGCCCCGAGGACGGCTACATCGTCGATAGTCTGGGATGGGCGCATTACCGGATGGGCGATTACGCCGGCGCGGTCGATTACCTCGAGCGCGCGGTCGAGCTGGCGCCCTCGGATTCGACGATCAACGACCATCTCGGCGACGCCTATTGGCGCACCGGCCGGTTCACCGAGGCGCGCTATCAATGGCGACGGGCCTTGCAATTCGGGCCGGACAAGGACGATGTCCAGCCGATAGAGGCAAAGCTCGATCATGGCCTCGCGCCGATTTCGCCGGTGTCGTCACCCGCGCCGCAAACACCGCCACCGCCGGCGGAGCGCGGCGGCTGAACCCGGCCGCGACCGGCGCGGCGTTCGCCGTCGTCGCGCCCGCCAAGGTCAACCTATACCTGCACGTCGTCGGCCGGCGCGGCGACGGCTATCACCTGCTCGACAGCCTCGTTGCGTTCGCTGATATCGGCGACGGGGTGGTCGCGGCACCCTCGGGCACATTGTCGCTCGAGGTGACCGGACCGGAGGCGGGCGCGCTCGCCGGCCTTGGCGCCGACAATCTCGTGCTGCGCGCGGCAAGCCGGCTCGCCGCGCATTACGGCGTCGCACCGCAAGCCGCGTTGCGCCTCGACAAGCACCTGCCGGTCGCATCCGGGATCGGCGGCGGATCGAGCGACGCGGCGGCGGCGCTGCGCGCGCTCGCGGCGCTATGGGAGCGACCGCTCGGCCCGGCCGCGATGGAGATCGCCGCCAGCCTCGGCGCCGATGTTCCGGTCTGCCTCGCCGGAAGCCCGGCCTGGGTCGGCGGCGTCGGCGAGCGGCTGGAGCTGCTGCCGGCCTTGCCGCCGCTCGGCATCGTCCTCGCCAACCCGCGCCGCGAATTGCCGACCGCCGAGGTGTTCCGCGCCCGGCGAGGCCCTTTCACCACCGGCGAATTGCCGCGCAGCGCGCCGGCCGGCGCCGCGGCGCTGATCGCGCTACTCCGCCGGGCCCGCAACGATTTGACCGAAGCCGCGCTCGGCTTGATGCCAGAAATCGCCTTGCTGCTCGACCGCCTCGCCAGCTTGCCGCAAGCCTATCTCGCGCGGATGAGCGGCAGCGGCGCGACATGTTTCGCGTTGTTTGCCGATCGCGACGCGGCCGAGCGGGCGGCGGCGATGCTGAGCGCGGCTGAACCCGGATGGTGGTGCCGGGCCGGGGCGCTGCTCGCCGGCCCGGCACCGCTCAGGCCGGCGGCTTGGCGGAAGCGAGGGGCGCGCCAAGCATAGCGGCGAGCGCTTCGGCGCGCGCCTTGTCCGCGTCGCTGAATTGCTGGAACAGCTGCCCGGCGCGATCCTTGGCGTCCGCGGCGCCGCGGTTGGCGGCGGCACTGTACCAGGCATAGGCGTCGATCAGCGAGCGAGCGACCCCGTCGCCGCGCTCGTAGAGGATCGCCAGATTGACCATCGCCGGGACCAAGCCTTGCCGCGCCGCGCGCAGATACCACCGCGATGCCGCGGTGAAATCCTGTGCCGCGCCGCGTCCATCGGCATAGGCGACCGCGAGGTTGAACTGCGCTCCGGCATGGTTCTGGTCGGCGGCGCTGCGATACCAGTTCAGCGCTTCGGTCGGGTCGGCGGCGACGCCGAGGCCGCGCTCGTAAAGCACGCCCAAATTGTACTCGGCGTCGATATTGCCTTGCGCCGCGGCGGCCCGGAACCACGAGACCGCGCTGGCGTAATCCTGCATGAGCCCGTCGCCAGTCGCATAGAGCACGCCGGAATCGTATTGCGCGGTGGCGTCGCCGGCCTTGGCGCGGGCGAGATATGACGCGGCGCGCACCGCCGCGGCGCTTTGCGGGGCATCCACCGCCGGAAGCGCGGGCGGCGGCGCCACCAGCACCACGGCTTGCACCGGATGCAGCGGCTGCTCCGCAATGATTTGTCGCTTCGGCTCGGCGCCGGATCGCGCGGCGATCAGCGCTCCCCCGCCATACGCGATCGCCGCGACCAGCATTACGCCAAGGGTGATCAATGCCGACAGGCGCAGCCCGCTGTCGCCCCCGGTTGCGCGACGCCCCCAGCGGTTGACCGTCTCGCTGAGGCGCATGACAGCCACGGCGAAGGCCCGGCCCGGCGGCGACCGGGCTGGGCCGGGCTCGGCGGCAGCCGGCGGCGCGCCGGCGGCCGCCGCTCGCCGAGCCGGAATGCCGCGCCGTACCGCCGCCGTGGCGCGCGCGAAACTCTCGGCCAGTCTCCCGGCGTCAAGGCGGAATCGAAGGCGCGTCGCCTCGCCGATCCGGCGGAACCGCGCGCTCGGCATCGCGGCCAATGGCACCGAGGGTTCGGCGGGGCCGGTCGCGATAGAGGCCGGCGTGTAAAACGACGCCGGAAACGGCGCTTCATCCCGTGCGCCGGGCACCACGCGCCACGGCAATGGCGCGGGCGGCTCCGCCGCCGGAGACGGTTGCCGCGGCGGATCGGCGACGATCGGCGCGGGCTTCTCGACGCTGACCGGGCTCGGCGGATCCGGCTCGACGCCAACGCCGATCTCGCTCTTCGGCGGGTCCGCAAGCCGCGCGATCCACGGCGGCGGGCTCGATCGCGAGGACTCGCCGATTTGCGGTTCCCGCGCTACCGGCACCCGGGCGAAACGCGCGGAAAGGCCGGGGATCGGGTCGCTCTTGGCGACGGGCGGCGGCTCCGTCGGCGGCGCGAAACGGCGCAATGCCTTGCCGAGATCGGGAGAAGCGGTGCGGCGCGCAGGTGCGGCGCGCGCGGGCGGCTCAGCGACGATTTCGAAAACCGGTCCGGCGGCTGGGGTCGGTTCGGGCGGCTCGACCGCCGGCGCGGAAGCATCACCGGCATCCTCGATGCCGGCGGTGAAATCCACCCACTCCAACTCGCGCCAGCGGGCGCCGAGGCGCTCCCCGCGTGCGATCGCGCCATAGCCGGATGGTTCGGCGCACGCCGACCCGGCGGGCGGGGCCTCGGCCTCGTCCGGAGATAGGCTCGGATAACCATCCCCCTGCCCGCTCGATCGCTTGTTGGTAACGCGCGAAGCGGCCGAGGCGCCGGGGGCGGGAGTCGTATCAGGCATGACGGTCGGCTTCCGTCTGGGCGCTGCGGTATTCAATGCTGAGCGCGCGCGCGATGCAAGCCGGCCGTGCGCGCCGGCACGCCGCGTTATTGCCGCGCCGCCAGGTTGCCGATAACGTGCCGCATCCGGCGATCGCGGAACATCGGCCGCGAATTCGGCTGAAAAATGCGGCGAAACCGATGGGGCGTAGCCAAGTGGTAAGGCACCGGATTTTGATTCCGGCAAACGGAGGTTCGAATCCTCCCGCCCCAGCCATCGCATTCGTTCGGCGCCTCGCCGATGCGCGTAACGGGTGAATAAGCTTGCCGTCCCTCGCCCCCCCAACCGGGAACGACGCCCGGCGCCGCTTGTTGATCGATTGCCGTGCCCCGGGGCATGGCGGGGCAACACCGGGAACCGGCGCATGGACGAGACACCAAGACCGCTGGCCCGGCGATCCGGAAGCGTGGGGCCGGCGCGCCGGCGGCCGCTCGTCAAGGTTGACGCTTGAGCCGCGACCAGATCCTCACCTTCGTCATTCTCGCCGGTCTGATCGCGCTGTTTCTATGGGACCGGCTGCGCTACGATTTGGTCGCGCTCCTCGCCCTGCTGGGCGCGGTCGGCTGCGGGGTGGTGCCGGCCGATAAGGCCTTCAACGGCTTTTCAAACCAGGTTCTGCCGCTGATCGGAGCGGCGTTGATCGTCAGCGTCGCGATCGGCCAATCGGGCGCGATCGAGGTCATGCTGCGCTGGCTCACGCCCTTGATGCGCTCGAAGGAGCTGCAGGTCGGCATCCTCGTCGCCTGCGTCACGCTGCTGTCGGCCTTTATGAAGAACATCGGCGCGCTGGCGATCTTCATCTCGGCGGCGATCCAGGTCGCGCGGCGCAACAACCGCTCGCCGTCCGAATTCCTGATGCCGCTTTCGTTCGCCTCGCTGCTCGGCGGATCGATGACGCTGATCGGAACCTCGCCCAACCTGTTGATCTCGGCGGTCCGCCAGGAGCTGACGGGGCAGCCGTTCCACATGTTCGACTTCACCCCGATCGGCGCCGGGATCGCCGTGTTCGGCGTGCTGTTCCTCGCGGTCGGCTGGCGCCTCTTGCCGCGCGGCCGGCGCGGCTCGGCGAGCGCCATGAACTTCACGATCGAGGACTACACCAGCGAGGTGCGCCTCCCTGAGAAGTCGCCGTTCGTCGGCCGCACGGTGGGCGAC
>Ga0075522_10001343_pt1 | contig 18642 bp, 14 predicted proteins | sample NGEPerA_FD_74796 | JGI IMG/M metagenome (GOLD analysis project Ga0075522, IMG submission 74796) | Arctic peat soil microbial communities from the Barrow Environmental Observatory site, Barrow, Alaska, USA - NGEE PermafrostL2-A | ecosystem: Environmental > Terrestrial > Soil > Wetlands > Peat ... | reverse complement strand
AATACCGTCGTGGAAGGCGAAAAGCTGGTCAATAAGGCGACGGTCTCCGGTGGTGGCGCGGTGGCGTGCGGCGGGTTGGGCCAGCCGGCGTGTGCTTCGGCGAGCGAAGAAGCGACTGTCAGCTCGAGTCCCGCGTCTTTTGGCGTGCAAAGTGTGACGGGCTCTTTGATCGCTGCCGACGGCGCTCCCTACACGCAGGCGGGCGGCCATCCCTATGAGGCAAACGTAACGTTTCAGTACAACAGTATCATTCGATCTGTTTTTGAACCGGTCCCGGTCCCCGTGGGGGAACCAAAGAATATTGTGGTTCAGCTGCCGGCAGGGCTGATTGGCAACCCGTTGGCGGCGGCCTCCCAGTGTTCCCTGAGAGCGTTGCAGAACCATACATGTCCTCTCGCGAGCCAGGTGGGCGTCCTCGACATCAGCCAAGGCGATCGTTTCCTGGCAGTCGATACCAATGTTCCGGTTTACAATCTCGTCCCCGAACCGGGGTATCCAGCGGAGTTCGGGTTCATGGCATATAAGGTGTTCCCGATATTTATATATCCGAGTGTGCGTACGGGTGGTGACTATGGTGTGACGCTCACGTCTCCCAATATCATCGAGGCGGAAGCGGGGAGTGCTCTGTTTACGTTCTGGGGTGTGCCGGCGGATTTCAATGGTGGCGGTCGGGCGCCTGCTCCGTTGATGACCGCCCCGACGGATTGCGCGCAGGAGGCGCTGGAACCGCCGTCCACGTTGATCTCGACCGACTCGTGGCAGGAACCGAGCGTGTATACCCCGATCGTCGCCGGCCTGCAGCCGGGGGTCACCGGCTGTAATATGCTGTCGTTCGATCCTTCGTTGAGCTTCCTGCCAAGTCCGGCTGCTGAAGGCGGCACGTCGGAGGCGGACGAGCCGACGGGGATGGTCAACGACCTGGTGATCCCGCAGGATGAAGCTGTCACCGGACTCGCCACGCCGGAGTTGAAGGACGTCACGTTGACCTTCCCGGAAGGCATGTCGATCTCTCCGTCGGGGGCCGGCGGTCTGCGTGCGTGTGCCGCCGAAGGTCCGGAAGGGTTCAACCTGAAGAGCGAAACGCCGGCCGATGCGAATGACGTTCATCACGGTGAACCGGGGCACTGTCCTGAAGCCTCGCGGGTGGCGACGGTCAAGGTCGTCTCACCGCTGTTGTCTGCGCCGCTGTCGGGTCGTGTGTATCTCGCGCAGCCGCTGTGCGGCGGGGAAGGCCAGCCGGCGTGCAGCGAAGCCGACGCGGCCAACGGAAGCCTGTTCAGGCTGTATCTGGAAGCCGCGGGGTCGGGTGTCGTCGCGAAGGTCGTGGGGACGGTGTCTGCCGATCCACGTACGGGCAGGTTGACGGCGAGCTTTCCGAACATACCGCAGTTGCCGTTCAGCGAATTGGAACTGGAGCTGAAGGGTGGCCCGCGCGCGCCTTTGGCGAACTCCCAGACGTGCGGGTCGGCGCAGACGACCTCGGATCTGACGCCCTGGAGCGCACCGGAAACGCCGGACGCCAACCCGTCCTCTGCCTATGAAGTGACGGGCTGTAGCACTCCTGCGGTCTTTCGCCCGGGTTTCGTGGCGCAGACCTCCAGTTCGGCGGCGGGCGCGTTCAGCCCGTTCACGTTGACGTTCTCGCGTCAGGATCGCGAACAGGACCTTTCCGCGATCCAGGTCTCCACACCCCCCGGTCTGCTCGGGATGCTCTCGAACGTGCCGCTGTGCGGTGAACCACAGGCCGCGCAGGGGACGTGCTCCTCCGCGTCTGCGATCGGGACGACGACGGTCGCGGCGGGCTCGGGGGAAGATCCCTTCGAACTGTCGGGGACGGTGTATCTGACGACGGGGTATAAGGGCGCGCCGTTCGGCCTGTCGATCGTCGTGCCCGCGGTCGCGGGGCCGTTCAACCTCGGCAACGTGGTCGTCAGGGCCGCGATCGACGTGAACCCCTCGACGGCGGTGCTCACGATCACCTCAGACCCGTTGCCGCAGATCATCGACGGTGTCCCGATCCGGTTGCGCTCCGCGACCGTGGACGTCAACCGCCCCGACTTCATGTTCAACCCGACGAGCTGCGCCGCCCAGTCGATCTCCGCGACGGTCGTCTCCGCACAGGGCACCCGCGCGGGTGTCTCCTCGCCGTTCGCGGCGGGCGGCTGTAAGAACCTGGCGTTCAAACCGTCCTTCACGGCCTCTACGCAGGCGAAGGCGAGCCGTGCCAATGGCGCAAGCCTGGACGTGAAGGTCACCTATCCCAAGGGCACAGAGGCGAACATCAAGTCGGTCAAGGTGGAACTGCCAAAGCAGTTGCCCTCGCGCCTGACGACTCTGCAGAAAGCGTGCCCGGCCGCCACGTTCGAAGCGAACCCCGCGGCGTGTCCCGCGGGCTCGGTCGTCGGTGTCGCCACGGCATCAACGCCGGTTCTGCCGGTGCAGTTGAGTGGCCCGGCGTACTTCGTCTCCCACGGCGGGGAAGCGTTCCCCTCGCTGATCGTGATCCTCCAGGGCGACGGGGTACGCGTGAACCTCGTCGGCGCGACGTTCATCAGCAAAGCGGGGATCACCAGCTCGACGTTCAACACGGTCCCCGACGTCCCCGTCAGCTCGTTCGAGCTGAGCCTTCCCAGGGACAGCTATTCCGCGCTCGCCGCCAACGGGAACCTCTGCAAAACGAAACTCGTGATGCCGACCACGATTACAGCCCAGAACGGCGTAGTGATCCACCAGTCCACGAAGATTGCCGTCAGCGGTTGCGCCAAGGCGAAGCCCAAGGCGCTGACCAAAGCCCAAAAGCTCGCTAAAGCACTGAAGGCATGCAAGAAGAAGTCAAAGAAAAGGCGCGCCGCTTGCAAAGCACGCGCCAGAAAGGCATACGCCACCAGGGCCAGAACAAAGAAGTCCAGTAACCGAAACGGGAAGGCAGGCCGATAATGAGGACGTCCACAAAGAGCCACACTTTCTCCATCGCCCGCTGGATCGTGATTCCCGTGGTCGCCGCGGTCCTTCTGCTCCCAGCCGCGCCCGCGTTCGCGGGCGAAGCGTGCCCCAACGAACAGCTCCGCAGGGAATCGAACATCAACCCAAACACCGGCGAACCGTATGACCTGAGCCTCCCCGACTGCCGCGCCTACGAGCAGGTCACCCCAGTATCAAAGGAGGGCAACACATTCAGTGCTGACTTCATCGCTGAAAATGGCGAATCAGTCGATATGCGATCTGGCGGCGGAGTCTCTGGCTCGCTTGCACGCCTAGAGGGGTTGGGCTCGAGCAATGGGTATCTGGCACAGCGGTCGGGGTCTGGGTGGGAAACGAGTCCGCTGGATCCTCCGGCATACTTGTTCTTGACGGATGCCTTAGAATCCGACGCCGACGTGACGCACGATCTGTCTGAGCAGGTTTGGGTCGGTCACCTCGTTCACGACGATCTTGGAAAAGGCGAACAAGCCTGGCAATTCGATATACGCCAGCCCGATGGCAGCTTCGTGGGAAACTATGGCGACGAGCTAGCGGGGGGGAATGCACCCGAGTATCTGGGTGGTTCGAGTAATCTCTCGGTACTCGTCTTCGTTGACACGGGTGCGCTGTTGCCGGCTGCCAAGGCGCTGGGAAATGGCGGGACGCATCAGATTCTGTATGAGATAACTGGTGCGGTATCTGGCTCGCCGGCGCTGAGCTTCGTGCCGGTCGAAGACAGTGGGAACGCTCTCTCGAGCACCACCGATGCGACCCTGGGCTCTGGTGGTGGTAGCCAAAGCAGCGGTAGCGAATTTCATGCCGTCTCGCGTGATGGGTCGAAGGTTTTCTTCGACGTTGCGCCAACAGACACATCCTACAACGGTGATACCAAGACCCAGGTCTTTGCCAGGATCAATGGTACCGAAACAGTCGATCTTTCAGAGCCAACGCTGAGCGACTGCACGGCCTGCCTGGAGACGACCCCCGGAGCCGACAAATTCGAGGGTGCCTCTGAAGACGGTTCGAAGGTGTTCTTCACCACCGAACAGGAACTGCTGCCGGGGCAGAGCACCAAGAACATCTACGAGTACGACTTCGAAGAACCCGCGGGCCACAGGATCGTGCTCGTCTCGGCCGGCGCGGCCAAACCCGAAGTGCAGAGCGTCACGCGGATCTCCGACGACGGCTCGCACGTTTACTTCGTCGCCAACGGCGTCCTGACATCAGCCAAGAACAACGCGGGCCAGGAAGCAACGACAGGCGCGGAGAACTTCTACGTGTACGACACCGAAACGCACGAAACGAAGTTCATCGCCGACCTCTGCTCCGGATCGGGCAAATCCGGCGCCACCACCGACGCCCAATGCCCGGCGGCATCCACCGCCACCGACTCGGCTCTATGGAGCGCCATCGAACTGCGCCCGGCACAGGCTACGCCCGAAGGACGCTACCTGGTATTCACGAGCGTCGCGGACCTGACTCCAAACGACACGAGCACGGTCGCGCAGATATTCCGCTACGACGCCGAAACGGGCGAACTCGTGCGTGTCTCCACCGGCGAAGCAGGCTACGACAACAACGGCAACACCACCACCAACCCCGCGAGCATCAAGAGCCCAGGAGGAGAGTCTACGGCCCACGGAGGCACGGCGTATGCCGATTTCGAAAACTCCGATTCCTACAAGCGATCTGTGAGCGCTGACGGGTCCTATGTCGTGTTCACGACCACTGAAGCGCTGTCACCGCGGGACACGAACGACGCACCGGACGTGTACGAGTGGCACAACGGCAACGTGTCGCTCATATCCGATGGGACAGACCCCCAAGGATCGACCTTCGCAAGCATGTCCTCGTCGGGCAACAGCACCTTCTTCTTCACCCAAGACAGCCTGGTTGGACAGGACACCGGTAGCGGTGATCAGGACATCTACGACGCGCGGATCGACGGCGGCTTCCCGGCCCCACCGCCACCACCATCCCCCGGGTGCAGCGGAGACAGCTGCCAGCCGCTGAGCGCCCTGTTCACGCCCCCCGGCCCCACCGGCAGCTCAACCCAGGCCGCCGGCGAAAACCTGGCGCCGGCAACGACAACCACGACGACAACCACAACCACGAAACCGAAGGCGTTGACCAAGGCGCAGAAGCTCGCCAACGCGCTGAAGCAGTGCAAGAAGGACAAATCCAAGACCAAGCGCGCGAGCTGCAAAAAAGCCGCCCGGAGAAAGTACGCGCCGGTCAAACAGAAGGCGAAGAAAAAGAACACCAAGAAGAAGCACTAAGTCCCTTTTCCCGGAGATTTCGCCCCGGCGGTGTTTTAAGGGGTGTGGACGTCGTGGATGAGATCGAGCGGACGGCGCCTCGTGTGGCGCGCGAGGGTTGCGAGCCGGGCTTCGAGTCGTGGTTGGACGCGCCGGAGGCCCGCGTGAGCCGCGACGCGGCGACGCTCGTGCTGCCGTCGCGTTCTCCGGGCCTGCGCCTGCGACTGCTCGGCCGGCGTGGTGCGCTCAGGCTCGGCGTCGTCGCGCTCACTCGTCGAGGAACTCGCTCAGCAGCGCGTTGAACGCACCCGGGCGCTCGAGCATCGCCATGTGGCCGGTGTCCTTGTAGATGACCGCCCGCGAGTTTGGGATCAGTTCCGTGAACACCGACGCGTCGCGCACGGTGACCACGCGGTCGTCCTCGCCCCACACGATCAGCGTGGGGCATGCGATCTCTTTCAGACGGTCGCGGAAGTCGTAGTCGAGGTGGGTCGCGAGCGCCTGCATGAAGCCGGGCTTGCCGGCGCCGCGCAGCTGCTCGGCGGCGAGCGCCGCTCCCAGACGGTCCGGATGGCGGGTGACGAGGCTCAGGGTCGCCTCGCGCAGCAGCGGACGCCGCGCGACCGTCTCGGACTTCGACGCTACCCACGCCGCCTGGGCTGCGAGGATCCGCTCGAGCCGTTGCAGCCTCGCCAGCGTGCGGGTCGCGCCCGGACGGTACGTGCTGAGGCCCGCGGGGGAGACGAGCAGGAGCCGCTCGACGCGCTGCGGAAACGCGATCGCCAGCTCCGCCGACACGAACCCGCCCATCGAGTTGCCCACGACCGCGGCCGCGTCGATGCCCAGCCGGTCGAGCAGCCCGTCGAGCAGGCGCGCGTAGCCGGAGATCGAGATCCGCTCGGCCGGCATCGGCGAGTGCCCGAACCCGGGCAGATCCATGGCGATGACGCGGTGCCGGCCGATCCCGGACGATCGGTCGGCGAACACGGGCAGCTGCTCGAGCCAGTTCGGCCACGATCCTCCCAGGCCGTGCACGAACACCAGCGGTGGACCCTCGCCGAGCTCGATCACGTTCACGGGCTGACCGTCTAGGATCACCCAGCGCTGATGTTTCCGCCAGTCGACGTCGAGCCAGGGGGAACGCCCCTGCGGGCCGTAGACTGATAGATCATCCAGCCGGGTGGGCGAGGAGGATGGGGCTGTGGCCGTCGGGTACACGACCGTTCAACCTACCCGCGGACCGCCATAAATATGAGAATCGCGATCGACATCGATTCGACGCTCCACCACTACTGGGACATCCTCTCGGAGGTCTCCGTGCGGCGCTTCGGTGTCGAGCTGCCCTACGACGAGCAGCTCACGTGGGGGATCACCCGTCTGCGCCCCGAGCAGCTGGAGCTGTGCATCGACGAGAGCCACTCCGACGAGCTGATCCTCGCCGGCACTCCCTACCCGGGCGCCGTCCGGGCGGTGCGCCGCTGGCATGAGGAAGGCCACTTCGTGCACATCACCAGCCACCGGGCGCTCGATCGCACGCGCGCCACCGCCGCCTGGCTAGGGCAGATCGGGTTGCCGTTCGACGACCTCCACTGCTCCTACGACAAGGTCTCCCGCTGCGCCGAGCTGGAGATCGACCTGCTGATCGACGACGGCCCGCTGAACCTCGCCGCAGCGCTCGAGCGGGGCATCGCCGCCGCCACGATCCGTCATCCCTGGAACAGGGACCTCTGCGAGGAAGAGGACGTCCTCTGCGCGCGCGACTGGCCCGAGCTCGAGCTGCTGCTCCAGCCGCTCCTGGCCAGGCAGGGCATGGAGGTCGGGGCGGCGAAGTAGGTGCGTATGAGTAGATCCGCCTGGAACGACGCGCTGGCGCTGCTCGAAGACGACCTCTCCAGGCGCGACGCCGCCCCGCGGACACGCCGCGCCTACGGCGTCGATCTCGCCCAATTCGCGCGCTGGGCCGACGAGCGACACCTACAGCCGCAAGCCGTCGGTCCGCGCGACGTGCGCCGCTACATCGCGCTGCTCTCCGAAGGGAGCGCCGCCCCGAGCACGACCGCGCGCAAGCTCGCGGCCCTCCGCGCTCTCTTCACCAGCCAGCGCGAGCACGGGCTGATCGCCCAGAACCCGGCCGACCTCGTCTCGACGCCGCGGCGCTCCTCCTATCTCCCGCGCGTGCTCAAGGCCAAGGAGGCCGCCAGGCTGCTCGACGCGATCCCCGCCGACGGGCCGCTCAACCAGCGCGACCGTGCGCTGTTCGAGCTGGCCTACTCCTGCGGGCTCCGCGCCGAAGAGCTCGTCTCGCTGAAGGCCGCCGACATCGACTACGACGGCGAGCAGCTCCGCGTCGAGGGCAAGGGCCGCAAGACGCGCTACCTGCCGGTCGGCGAGGTCGCGATGGCGGCGCTCAGGCTCTACGTGGAGCGGGGTCGCAACGGGCTCGCCGCTCCCACCACGCCGGGGGAACGCGCGGGAGACCCCGAAGCGCTGTTCCTGAGCAAGACCGGCAAACCGCTGGGCACGAGCGACGTGCGCAGGCGGCTGCGGGCGTGGGCCATCCATGCCCAGATCCCCGGTGGAGCGACTCCGCACGCCCTCCGACACAGCTTCGCGACCCACCTGCTCGACGGCGGCGCCGACCTGCGGAGCATCCAGGAGCTGCTCGGCCACGCGAGCGTGTCGACTACTCAGGTTTACACTCGGGTAGAGTCCGCCAGGCTGAGAAGCGCCTATGCGCGCAGCCACCCTCGGGCTTGAGTAGGGGGAGAAGACATTGGAGACGAGTGTCAAAGCGATCGAGCTGCGTGAAGTCTGGCGGCGGTATAAGACCGACGACGATCGGCGTGCCCGCGAGCGGCTCGTGCTCGCCTACTCGCCGCTGGTCAAGTACGTAGCCGGGCGCACCGCCGCCGGGCTGCCCCCGCACGTCGAGGAGGCCGACCTGATCTCCTACGGCCTCGTCGGGCTGATCTCCGCGATCGAGCGCTTCGAGCCCGCGCGCGAAATCAAGTTCGAGACGTACGCGATCATGCGCATCAAGGGCGCGATCATCGACGAGCTCCGCGCGATGGACTGGGTGCCACGCAGCGTCCGCTCGCGTGCCCGCGAAGTCGAGCGCGCCAACGCGAAGCTCGAGAACAGCCTCCAGCGGGCGCCCACCGACAAGGAGATGGCGGCCGAGCTCGACATCACCGTCGAGGAACTCAACGAATCGCTGCTGGCGATCTCGCACTCCTCGATCGTCGCGCTCGACGAGCTCTGGAGCGTCTCGGACTCCTCCGGCGATCAGGTATCGCTGATGGACACGATCGAGGATCATGGGGCCCCCGACCCGGCGAAGGCGCTCGACGTCGGCGACCTCAAGGACCGGATCGCCGAGTCGATCGCGAAGCTGCCCGAGCGCGAGAAGCTCGTGATCGCGCTCTACTACTACGAGAATCTCACCCTCCGCGAGATCGGCGAGGTGCTCGGTGTGACCGAGTCGCGCGTCTCCCAGCTGCACACCAAGGCCGTCCTGCGTCTGCGCTCGCGGATGCAGGAGGACTCCTTCGACGGCTGATTTCTCGGCCGCCGCGAGCTCTTCTCCACGGTGTGGGGTGCGTCCATCCTCGCGGAGCGGCGCGGGTCCAGGTAGTCTGAGGGACGATGGCCACCCGCACGATCGTCACCTCCCAGCCCGATGTCGCCTGCGACGTCTGCGAGCGCCGGCTGCTCCGCGGCGAGCTCCCCGACGTCTTCCTGGCCGGCGGCCAGCGTCGCACCGTCTGCGAGCTCTGCGCGCCGCGCGCGGCCCACGAGGGGTGGCTGCGCGAGGCGGACCGCCACTCCGTGGGCCTGCCACCCGCGCGCGCCCGGCGCGGACGCAACCTGTTCGAGCGGTTGCGCCAGCAGCGCCCGTCGATCTCCGATCGCCCCGACGCGGACTTCGCGGGGGAGGAGAGTCCGATCGCTCCCTCCGCGGATGTTCCCCAACCCCAGTCCTACGATTTCCTCCAAGCCGTCGCGGGCCCCACCGAGGAGTCATCCGCGGCGCCGGCCGCGGCGAGCGAGGACCCGGCCGTCGTCGCGTTGACCGGCGGCGAAGTGAAGGTCGAGCGGGCGCTTCAGGTGTTCAACGCCGGCGAGCACCCCCGGCGGGTGGCGGGCGTCGCCCGCTCGCTGGGCGAGCCGAGCGTCTCCGTCCATCCGGTCGCCGACTCCGGGAGCATCGTCGCAATCGTCATCTCATGGGAGCTCTGCTGGTACCGCTACGAGGTCGATCTCGGCGACGAGGCGGCGGGGGCGTTGGTGGCGGCGCAGGGGACCGAGTTGGCAGAACTCGTGGCCCAGGACCTGCTTGCCAACGCCGTCGCCGACGAGCACGGTGCGCTCGCCCGGCTCGGCGTCTGAGCGTCGTCCGTCAGGCGGGCGCCGGATGCTCGGCCTGAGGATGCCCCGGGCGTTCGGGCGCACACCTTGCTTATTCGCGTCCGAAGAGTAGGATTGCGGCAGATGATCTACTGCGTCGTACCGAAGCCGCTGGCCGACGAGCTCTATCCGAAGCTCGTCGAGCACTATGCCGACGAGAGCAACGTGACGGTGATCGTCGACCGGCGTGAGTTCGACCGTCGCGCCCGCCGGGGAAGCTCGGTAGCGCAGGCGTCGGCTCCAGAGGGCGCGCCGCGGCGGATAATCCGAGACCGCCGCAGGGCCCGCGTGGCCGGGGATATGCCCCCGCTCGCACACGCTTCCTGATCGCTTGACCGCTCGCGATCGCTTGACCGCTCGCGCGTTTCGTCCCAGCCGACCGGGATACTTCGAGCGATGAAGGTGATCGTGCATGTCGACGGAGGTGCCCGCGGCAACCCCGGACCGGCGGCGGCCGCGTGCGTCATCACCTCGCCCGCGGGCGAGGTGCTTGCCGAGCACTCGCAGCTGCTCGGCACGACCACGAACAACGTGGCCGAGTATCGGGCGCTGCTACTCGGGCTTCAGGGGGCGCGTGAGCTGGGCGCGAGCGAGGTCGAGGTGGTGGGCGACTCGGAGCTGATCGCCAAGCAGGTTCGCGGTCTCTACAAGGTCAAGCACGAAGCGATGAAGCCGCTACACCGCGAGGCCACGGCAGCCCTAGGACAGTTCGAGCGCTGGTCGATCCGGACGGTGCCCCGCGCGCGGAACGCGGATGCGGACGCGCTCGTCAACGCCGCGCTGGATCGAGCACGCAGCACCGCGGCCCTCGGCTGAGGCAGGCTGGCTCAGGCGCGCTCAGTGCAGGGACTGTGCCGAGCGGGCGATACCGAGCATCTGCGCGTTCGTGAGGTCCTCGAGCAGCGTGTTGGTCACCCAGTACAGGACTCGTCCCTCGCGCCAGGCGATCGTGTGGATGTGGTTCCCGTCCGCGAAGATCCGGTAGTCGATACCGCCGATATCGCGGGTTTCGGTGGGGTGCGCGATGAACGGCGGGTTCAGCCAGTCGCTGCCCTCGAAGTCGTAGTAGCCGCCGAGGCTGTTCTGCTGCCAGACCACCACATAGGCATGGTGGAGGTGCTTTTGCTGATCCATGAGGGTGTAGGCGCGGATCTGCTGCTGCGCCCCAGGGCCGGTCTCGAGCGACGGGTAGAGCACGCGGAAGGGCACTTCCACGGCGGCCTTGACGACTTCGTCCTGGCCTGAGGACGATGTGGGGTACAGCCCGATCGAGGCGGCGGTGGGGGCGCCGGTCGAGCTGTGGTGCCCGTGTTCGTGGCCTGAGCGCCGGGCTGGGGCGACCGGCTTGGGCACACTGACCTTCTGGTCGCCGTGTAGGAAGTCGGCCAACGACGCCTGCGCCAGGTCTGGCGTCGTCGTCACAAACGACTGACCCTTGATCATGTCGTCGGCGTTGGCGACCCGGAACTTGACCTGGCGCAGCGGCTTGCTCTGCGAGAACCCCACCAGCTTGGCGAGCTCGATCAGCTGGTCGGCCGAGGAGTTGAACCCGGCGGTGACGATCGCGTGCCCCACGGCTTTGGCGACGGTGTCGATCTGGCCGATCACGTTTTCGGGCGCCACCTGCTCGCGTAGGTCGCGCAGGAAGTCCTGCTGACGCGCGACACGCACGAAATCCGAGTCGAGGTGGCGGTAGCGCACGTAGCTGAGCGCGTTGTTGTAGCAGAGCTTCTGATAGCCGGGCTGGAGGTTGATTTCGGAATAGTTTTCTTCGGGGGCGCCCGTGTTCACGTGGTAGTAGCGATGGTCGACGTTCACGTAGACGCAGCCGAGCGTGTCGACGACCTTGATGAAGCCCGAGAAGTTCACGTCGACGATGCCGTTCAGCTTCAATCCGGGGAAGACTTCGTGCTCGATCGTTTCGGCCGCGAGCACCATCGAGCCCTTGACGCCGCCGAGCTCGGCGCCGTAGGTGTAGGCCGCGTTGATCTTCGACTGCGGGTAGAACTGGCCCGTGCTGCTTGTGATGTTCACGAGCAGGTCGCGCGGGATCGAGAGCACCGAGGTCTGGCCCTGTTCCGGGTCGAAGCGCACGAGCAGGATCGTGTCGCTGTGCGGCGGATCGCTGCGGTCGTAGGCGTCCTTGGAGCCTTCCCTCCGGTCCGAGCCGAGGATCAGATAGGTCTGCGGGCCGCCGTTGTATTCGGGCACCACGAGGCCCGGGCGCACATGGATCTGGTTGACCTTCGAGAAGATGTCGTGCGCGAGGCCGCTCGCCGTGTTCAGCGCGATCGTCGCCGCCGCCCCGCCGCTGAGCAGGGCGATCAGCACGCCGCCGATCAGGAAGCGCTTCCACATGCCCAGCCACAGAGAGGGCGGGCGCTCGTCGTCTGACATCGGCCAAGGGTACCCGCTGTCCCGGAGCATCCACGCCGCTCGGAGGGTTACCCTCGACCGATGCTCAGCCCCCGAAATCGCGAGTTGCTCGGGCTCGTCCCCGCCGCGCTGCTGGTCACGGCCGGCTTCACCGCGATCTTCATCCAGGCTGAGAACAACTCTCCCGGGGCCTCCACGAACTTCACGCTGAACCACGCCTCGGGCGTGTCCCTCACCTACGGTGCGCTCTTCCTGGGCCTATGCCTGGCGGCGCATCTGGTGATCCGCTTCGCGCTGCCGCATGCCGACCCCTATCTGTTTCCGCTCGGGGCGGTGCTGGCGAGCGTCGGGATCGTGATGGTGTATCGCATCAACCCCTCGCTGGCGCGCCAGCAGGCGGAGTGGATGGTGATCGGGCTGGCGCTGTTCGCGGCGACGATCCTCGCGCTGCGCCGCCGCGGGGTGGGCGTGCTCGAGCGCTACCGCTACACGATCGCCGCGCTCGGCATCGGCATGGCGATCCTGCCGAGGCTCCCCGGCATCGGTGAGCAGGTCAACGGCGCCTACCTGGACATCCACGTGGGCAGCGTCTCCTTCCAGCCCGCCGAGCTGGCGAAGATCGCGATCGTGATCTTCCTCGCCAGCTACCTCCGCGATAACCGCCAGATCCTCGTGACCGCCGGGCGGCGTGTGCTGGGCGTGACGCTCCCGCCGATGAAGCAGTTCGGCCCGATGCTCGTCGTCTGGGGGGCGGCGATGGCGACGCTGCTGCTGACGCGGGAGCTCGGCACCTCGCTGATGTTCTACGGCGCCTTCCTCGCGCTTCTGTACGTTGCCACGGGACGCTTCTCCTTCCCGCTGATCGGCCTCGTGCTGTTCGCGTTCGGGGCCTGGTTCGTGGCCGTCCACGTCAGCCACGTGCACGCGCGCGTGCTCGCCTGGGAACACCCCTTCGACCCCGTCCTCTACAACCGTCTGGGGGGCGGCAGCTATCAGCTCGCCCAATCGCTGTTCGCCCAAGCCGACGGCGGGCTGCTGGGTACGGGCTTCGACCAGTCGCTGCTGCGCCTGCCCCACGGCGGCTCCTCGATCCTGCCGGTCCCCGAAAGCGACATGATCTACGCGGTCATCACCAACGAGCTCGGCTTGGTCGGCGCCACCGGGCTGCTGCTCGTATACCTGCTGTTCGTCGCGCGTGGGCTGAAGACGGCGATGCTCGCGCGCGACTCCTTCTCCAAGCTGCTGGCGACCGGACTCTCGTTCGTCGTGGCGATGCAGGTGTTCGTGATCGTCGGCGGCGTCACGCGCCTGATCCCGCTCACCGGGGTCACGCTCCCGTTCGTCGCCTACGGCGGCTCCTCGGTCGTGATGAACTTCGTGCTGCTCGCGCTGCTCCTCGTGATCTCCGACCGGGCGCGACGGCCCTACGCGAGGAATTAAGGGCGGCGAACGGGCGGCGACGCCCCCGCGAGGGCAGCGAACGCCCCGCAAGGGCAGTGAATGCCTCCGCGAGGGCAGCGAACGCGTTGCGTAGGTTTGCTGAGGTTTTTGGGCGAGAACCTCCACAACCCCGTACCCGCGCAGGTGAGCCCCTGGCGCCGTCGAAAACCTGGGCCGTGCTGACTTCGACGATCGCCGCGACACCGCGCCTGTTCCTCCGGACGCCGCCGGAGCCGGCGCACCATCCCTACGCCGGGCTGGCCGACCCCCGCTCGCTCGCCGCCGGCCTGTCCTCTCCCGCCGGGCTGCACCGGCGGCCGTGGCTGGCGCGCCTGCGTCGCGCCTTGGAGGATGAGCTGTTCGTCCTGCACTACCAGCCGATCGTGTCCCTGCGAGACGGGAGCGTGTCGCATTACGAGGCGCTCGTGCGGCTCGCCGACGAGCCCGGGGGGCAGTTGGTGGCGCCCGGGAGGTTCCTGCCGGCGGCCGAGCGCTACGGGTTGATCCGCGAGATCGATCGGATGGTGCTCGGTCAGGTGGCCACGCTGCTCGCGGGCGAGCACGGCGAGCAGGGTGTGCGCATCGCGATCAACTGCTCGTCGCTGTCGATCACCGATGGCGGCATGCTCGCTCAGATCGAACGCGAGCTCGTGCTTGCGATGGTCGATCCCGCGCAGCTCGTGATCGAGGTCACCGAGACCGCCGCGATCTCCGACATGGCCCGCGCGCGGGACTTCTGCGAAGGCGTGCAGGCGCTCGGCTGCGCGGTCGCGCTCGACGACTTCGGCGCCGGTTTCGGCTCCTTCCAATATCTCAAGCACCTGCCGTTTCGGTATCTCAAGATCGACGGCGACTTCATTCGTGGTCTTCCCGCCTCCTCGAAGGACCAGCTCGTGGTCAAGGCGCTCGTGGAGCTCGCCCGCGGCATGGGCAAGCAGACGATCGCCGAGTACGTCGGTGACGAGGCCACGGTGGAGCTGTTGCGCGACTTCGGCGTCGATTTCGCCCAAGGGTTCGCGGTCGGACGGCCGCACCCGGTCGTGCCGCTGACGGCTTAGGTAGTGACGCCCAAAATCGGGTCTAACTGTGCCCGAACCGTGACGGGGCTCGAAGATAAGTTACAAATCTTGAGTGGTGTCTAACCATAGTTACACACCACTCTCAAATTGTCTATTACAAAGTCCGCTCTCTTATCTTCGCTACTCGGGCCGTGCTACTCGGGCCTGTGCTACTCGGGCCTGTACTCCTTGGGCCTGCGCTACTCGGCCGCGCGCTACTTGGGCTGTGGGAATTGGGTGCGCATCGCGGCGTCCCACACGCGATCCGGGGTCAGCCTGCGCTGCAGGATCGAGAGTCGCGCGGATGGCGTCACGGGCACCCGCGCCGGCGCGCGGCGCCGCGAGATCGCCTTCTCGATCGCCTTCGCCACGACCTCCGGGCCGCCGCCGAGATGGCGCATCGGACCCTCGTAGGCACCCGTGGTGAGCGCCGCCACCTTCGCGTCAAACTCGGCATACGGGTCATCCGCGCCCGCCTCGCCCGGGTTGCTCGCCTCGCCGGCCTTTGCCACGGCGGTGGCCGCGAACTCGGTCGTGATCAGCCCGGGCTCGATCAGCACGACATCCACCCCAAAGCCCCGCACCTCGAAGCGCAGCGCGTCTGAGATCGCCTCCAACGAATACTTGGTGGCGTGGTAGATACCGGCGCCGGGGAACGTCAAACGGCCGCCCATCGAGCCGATGTTGACGACCTTGCCCCAGCGCTGAGTGCGCATCTTCGGCAGCACCAGCTGCGTCAGGCGCACGAGGCCGAACACGTTGGTCTCGAACTGACGGCGCACGGCGTCCATCGGGACCGTCTCGATCGCGCCGCCCTGGCTGTAGCCCGCGTTGTTCACGAGTACGCCGACGGCGCCCTCGACACGCTCCACCTCCTCGACCGCGGCCCGCATCGAGCGCTCGTCGGTCACGTCGAGCGCCAGCGTGCGACAGCCGGCGTCCTTCAGATGCTCGATCGCCTCCAGTCGGCGGGCGGTGGCATAGACCGTCCAGCCACCGGCCGCCAGGCGGCGGGCCGTTGCCTCGCCGATGCCGGAGGAGCAGCCGGTGATCAGCACCGCCTTGGATGGGGAGTCGCCCATCGCCGCAGAATACGGAGTCTTCAGACCGTGGCGCATGCGCCACGGTCCGGCCGCACATGTGCGGCTGTCACGGACGGTGCATGCACCGTCCGGTCGGGGCGGCGCATGCGCCGCCCCGCCGGGTCGTGCATGCACGACCCGGAACGCAGGGCCGCATGCGGCCCTGCGCGGAGGGGCACATGTGCCCCTCCGACCCTCTCAGCTTTTACAAGGCATGTGTGCCCGGCCCCGCAAGGCATGTGCCCGGCGCCGCAAGGCATGTGCGCCTCCGAACATCGTGATCGACTCGGTTTCTCTAGGCTCCCGTCGGCGATGCGTGCCGTCACCTTCCAAGCCCCCGGCGAGGTCCGCGTCGAGGAGGTCCCCGAGCCGGAGCTGATCGACGCCGGGGACGCGATCGTGCGGATCGAGGCGACCGGCGTGTGCGGGTCGGACCTGCACATCTACCACGGCCGCGTGCAGATCGAGCCGGGCTTTACGATCGGCCACGAGTACGTCGGCACCGTGCTCGCCGCCGGCGAGGATGTCCGCGACGTGCAGGTCGGCGATCGCGTGCTCGGCTGCTTTCAGACGGCGTGCGGGCGTTGCTTCTTCTGCCGCCGCGGGCTCTTTCACAAGTGCGATTCCTCGCGCACGTTCGGCCACGGCGCGGCGCTCGGCGCACTCCAGGGCACCCAGGCCGAGCGGGCGCTCGTGCCGAACGCCGACCTCGTCCTGCGCAAGGTGCCCGCGGGGATGAGCGACGAGACGGCGCTGTTCGCCGGCGATGTGATGGGCACCGGCTACCACGCCGTCGCCGAGAGCGGCCTGCGCGCCGGGGATGTCGCCGCGGTGCTCGGCCTCGGGCCGGTGGGGTTGTGCGCGGTCCAGGCGGCGAAGGCGGCCGGCGCGGCGCACGTGATCGCGGTGGACTCCGTCGCGGAGCGGCTGGCGATGGCGGAGTCCTTCGGCGCCCAGGCCGTGCACCTGAGCGAGGGGGACCCGCGGGCCGCCGCGCGTGAGGTGACCGGGGGGCGCGGGGTGGACGTTTGCATCGACGCCGTCGGTCATCCCCAGGCGCTCGACCTCGCGTTGCGGCTGACACGCAAGTGCGGCACGGTCCAGGCGATCGGGGTCTACGCGGAGCGCTGCGAGCTGCACATGGGGTTGCTCTGGATCAAGTCGCTGCAGCTGTGCGCCGGCCACGCGAACGTGATCGCCCACGTCGACCGCGTGCTCGCGATGATGTCCGCCGGCCTGCTCGACCCATCCCCGCTCGTCACCCACCACATGTCGCTCGACGACGCGCCCGAGGCCTACGCGCTGTATGACCGGCGCGAGGCGCTTAAGATCGTGCTGACGCCGTGAGCTCGTCCGAGGGGGAATCGGAAGGGGGTGGAAATGAAAGATGTAGTTCATTGATATAGAAATTGCATGATGTGTACAACTATAGTTATACGCACCTTAAAAAAGGCAATACAAACTTCCAAGCCCACCTCTCCGAGAGTGCCCATTTTCATCCGCGAGGAGCCGCTATGACCGCCGCCGCTGACACCGCCACCCCGAACACCCTCCCCGACGCGCTCGGGGACGCCGCGCGTGCGTTCATCGCCGGTCCCCATCGCCTGCTGATCGGCGCCGGGCGCCCCGAGGCCGCGGATGGGCGCACGTTTGCCACGCTCGACCCCGCCACCGGCCGCGAGATCGCCCAGGTCTCTCAGGCGGGCGCCGAGGACGTCGAGCGGGCGGTACAGGCGGCGCGTGCGGCATTTGCCGACGGCCCGTGGGCCTCGATGCCGGCGGCGGGACGCGAGGGCTTGATGCGAGCGCTCGCCGACGCGATCGAGGAGCGCGCCGAGGAGCTTGCCCAGATCGAGTCGCTCGACAACGGCAAGCCGGTCGGCCTGGCCCAATACGTCGACGTGAACGGGGCCGTGGGGCACCTGCGCTATTTCGCGGGGTGGCCGACGAAGATCGAGGGGGGCGTGCTGCCGGTGGCGGCGCCGAACATGCACTGCTACACCCGCCGCGAACCGGTCGGCGTGTGCGCTCAGATCATTCCGTGGAACTTCCCCCTGCTGATGGCGGCGTGGAAGCTCGGGCCGGCGCTCGCGGCCGGATGCACGGTCGTGCTCAAGCCCGCGGAGCAGACGCCGCTGAGCGCGCTGCGCATCGGCGAGCTGGCACTGGAGGTCGGCTTCCCGCCGGGTGTCCTAAATGTGTTGACGGGCGACGGCGAGACCGGCGCCGCCTTGGTCGACCATCCCGACGTCGACAAGATCGCCTTCACGGGCTCGACCGCGGTCGGACGCGAGATCGGCGCGAAGGCGGGTAGGGCGCTGAAGCGCGTGACGCTCGAGCTGGGGGGGAAGTCGCCGAACATCATCCTCCCGGACGCCGACATCGACGCCGCCGTGAAGGGCTCCTACCAGGCGATCTACTTCAACTCCGGCCAGGCGTGCAACGCGGGCTCGCGTCTATTCGTGCCGGCCGAGCGCTTCGACGAGGTGATGAGCGGGCTGGCCGCGCAGGCCGAGCAGGCGCGCCTGGGACCCGGTCTCGATCCCGCCACCCAGCTCGGGCCGGTCGTCTCGGCCGAGCAGCACGAGCGGGTGATGGGCTACATCGAAGCCGGTCGCGCCGAAGGCGCCGAGGTCGTGACGGGAGGCGCGGCGGCGCTGACGGAGAGTGGCGGCTACTTCATCGCTCCGACACTGTTCAGCACCACCTCCGATGAGTTGCGGATCTCCCGCGAGGAGATCTTCGGGCCCGTGCTCGTGGCCTCGCCCTATGACACCCTCGAGGAAGTCGCCGCGAGGGCGAACACGAGCGAGTACGGGCTCGCGGCCGGCGTCTGGACCCGCGACCTCTCGAGCGCCCACCGTCTGGCCGCGATGCTGCGGGCCGGGATGGTCTACATCAACACCTGGGGGGTGGTCGATCCGTCGGCGCCGTTCGGCGGCTTCAAGGCCTCCGGCATCGGTCGCGAGCACGGCCACGACGGTCTCGACGCCTACCTGGAGACAAAGACGGTTTGGACAGCGTTGTAGGGAGCAGCGGCGGCGTCGCGGGTGACGGCGC
>Ga0075522_10001341_pt1 | contig 18693 bp, 12 predicted proteins | sample NGEPerA_FD_74796 | JGI IMG/M metagenome (GOLD analysis project Ga0075522, IMG submission 74796) | Arctic peat soil microbial communities from the Barrow Environmental Observatory site, Barrow, Alaska, USA - NGEE PermafrostL2-A | ecosystem: Environmental > Terrestrial > Soil > Wetlands > Peat ... | reverse complement strand
CTCCGCGGCAGAGCCGTCGGCGTTCTTCCATGAACGAGTCTCCATCTGCAGAAGCTGGGAGATGTCGTTGTTCTTGAAGTCTACCGGCTTGTTGCGCTCTTCCTTGACGAGATTCTTGTCGGCCACGAACCACTGGAACTGGATTTTCAACTCGCGCTCCAGCTTGCGTGCGTCGCTCTTTTCGAGCGGCGTGATGAACGTGGTGGCAATACCCTTCGCACCGGCGCGGCCGGTGCGGCCGATGCGGTGAACGAAGTCGTCGGAGCCATTGGGCAGGTCGTAGTTGACGACGTGCGCAATGTGCCGGACGTCGATGCCGCGAGCGGCAACGTCGGTGGCGACCAGCACGCGGCTCTTTTCCTGGGTGAAGCTCTTGAGGGCTGCCGTACGCTGCGACTGCGAGCGGTCGCCGTGGATGACTTCCACTTCGTGGCCAAGTTTTTCCAGCTTGCGAGCGATGCGGTCGGCCCCATGCTTGGTGCGCGAGAAGACGAGGTACGTGCCCTCTTCTTCGTTCAGCATCTTGTCGAGTAGCGAGAGCTTCTGGTCCTGCATGACGGTGTAAACGCGAAGCTCAACAGTATCGCAGGGGCGCGATGCCGTGCCGATTTCGACGCGGACCGGGTTCTTGACGTAGTCGCGAACGATCTCGCGGATGCTGGCGTCCAGCGTAGCCGAGTAGCACATCGTCTGGCGCTGCTTGGGCAGGGCCTGCACGATGCGGCGTATGGCAGGAAGGAAGCCCATGTCCAACATGCGGTCGACTTCGTCGAGGACCAGCATTTCAACGTCGCCGAGGTTGATCGCCCGGCGACGGAGGTAATCTTCCAGGCGTCCGGGAGTTGCGACAACAAGCCGCGGGCCGCGCGAAAGCTGGTCAAGCTGGTTGCCTTCGGAAAGACCGCCGCAGACCAACACGGCATCGTTCTTCGTCGCCGGGACGAGCTTGTGATACGCCTCCAGCACCTGCATGGCGAGTTCGCGCGTCGGCAGCAGGATCAGCGAGCGGATCGGCCCGCGCTTGCCCTTGGTCGAGGGCGAGGAGGTTGAGTCCATCTTCATGATCATCGGGATCAGGAAGCTGAGGGTCTTGCCGGTGCCGGTGGAGGCGGTGGCGAGAATGTCGGCGCCTTCGAGCGCGGGCGGGATCGCTCCAGCCTGTACGGGCGTGGGGACAACGAAGTCCGCGGCGGCGAGGCGCTGCTTGAGCGAGTCGGAGATGTCGAAGTCGTTGAAGTGGACGGCGTTGGAGTCGTTCTGCGTGATGTGACGGGAGGGGACCAGTGGTGCGGGGTTCAAAATCGATTCAAGCGTAAGAGTAGACAAGGTTTTCCTTAGACAGCGTGTAGAAAGCACGGAAGACATGCAGGGACGCGAGCTTCAAACTTCGGACGTTGGGCGCAACGCGCACACGCACGGAAGGGCGTCATGGATTCTGAAATCAGCATTGCCTGGGAGTTCCGAAGCGCTGCTGCTGCACGGCGAGGCAGGTCCCAATTGGACTTGCCTGCTAGCCAGAGCAACCGACGCTAGGTATAGCGAAGGAAGGGTAAAAGGTGTTTCGGCGGCCCGCGGTCTCTGGCCAGACTCGAATCCATTCGGAGTCATCTGCCCGCGTGTGCCCTGCGCCTGGAATCGAGCGCACTTACAGAGTATCACATTTTGTCGATCGAGATGTTGTCGATGGGGCGGTTACGCGCTCGCTCCAGTGCGGCGTCTACATGACGAACGCCGCGAAGCAGAGCGAGCCACGCGCCAGCCGGCAGCATTGGCCACGCCAGCAGCGGCCATGTCAGCACCCAGAAACGCGGACGATCGCCATAGGCACGCCGCATCTGTCCAACGGGGTCGACGATGATGGTGTGCTCGGGGTGGCGGCGCGCCGCGTACCAGTTGGCGACGAACCAGGAGTAGAGCTGATCGTTCAGGGCTGCGTCGATAAGCTGCTCGTCGGGCGCGAGGAACAGCCGCGCGGCCCTGGCCCAGTTCGGCCCAAAGACGCCAATGATATCGAACTGCCGGCGGGGATTGCGCTCACACGCGGCAAACAGCCCGCGCTCGACGATGAAGCCGCGACGAAAGTGCTTCAATGCCGTGAAAGCCCATCCCACCTGTAGCAGGTTGGTGTTCTTGCCTTCGGCGAAGTCCGGATGCGGCGCAGCTTCGATGCGGTCCTTGTTCACGATCACGGCAGAGAGCATCACCAGGTCTCCGCGCAGGCCCACGGCTTTGAGGAAAGCCTTCGCGGAGCCGTAGGCGCGGACGTGCGGCGAGCTGTTGCGCTGTCCGCGCTCGTCGACGTCATGTACGAATCCGAAGGGGCGGATGTAGACGATTTCACACTCGTTGGTGCGGAGCAGGTTGAAGATAAAGTGCAGAGACCTGGGAAGCAGGACGTCGTCGTCGCCGAAGATCCAGACATAACGGCCGCGGGCCTCCCGATAGCACTGGAGGAAGTTGGGGTCTGCCTCGATATTGGAGGCGTTGCGGATGTACTTGCAGCGCAGACCGGCCGCAATCTGCTCCTCGACCACATGCTGCGTGTTGTCGGAAGAGGCGTTGTCGGATATCAGCAACTCCACGTCGGGCAGCGCGGCCACCTGCGGCGCGAGGGTTTCGAGCAGCAGCTTCAACTGCTCTGCGCGGTTGAAGGTCGGCACGGCAATGGTCAGCAGCGGCCGATCGCCATGGAAGTCAGGCTGCATGCCACTGTCTCCGATACTTGAGGAACGTGTAGCCGCCTAACCCGAGGCCGACAACGATCGCGATGCAAAACTGGCCGGCTGTCATTCCGAGCGCGCCGTATTTTCGGCCCAGAAAGAAGGCAGAGAGCGCGACACAAATGGCGCCGATGACCGATATAACCAGAAATTTTTCTTGCTTGTGCGCGCGCAGATAAACGGCCATCGACGCCACAAGCTGATTGATGTTCATCGACAGCAGCAACAGTGCGAGCGGAAGCGGGGGCAAAAGGCGCTGTGCCAGCGTAACGCCATGGCGTGACAGCTCTATGCTGATGATCCACACTGCGAGCGAACCCAGCAGGCTGATGGCCAGCGACTGCGCAACCGCCCGAAAGAAAACGCTGTCCAGCTCCGCGAAGTTGCGCCGCGCGATCATCGCGCCAAACGGTGCGGACTTGGTGACGATCCAGGCGATGGCCACCGATGCAAGGGCGTTCGACAGACTGATCGACATTCCCATGCGGCCGGCGGCGGCGGGCCCCCAATAGTGGAACAGGATGGGGTTGAACAGTTGAAAGATGAAAAATCCGCAGCCATAACTGACTGCGATGCGCCACTGAAACGGCCAGACTTCGGCCCACCAGTCGATGTGGAGGTCTCCAATGGCGTGGCGGTAAAGCCCGCCCAGCAAACCACGCTTCCGGTACAGCCAGGACACGCCCGCGATCGCCTGCCCACTGACCAGCAGGGCCGGCGCAAAAAGTCCGTGATGAAGCAGCAACGCGCACCACGCCATGGTGCTGCCCAATATCGCCTGCGCAAAACGGGTGCGTGCCACACGCGCGACGAAGCCGCAGCCTTCCAGGAACGAGAAGATCGGGTCGATTTGAAACGTAATGCAGGAGGCAACAACGACCGCGCACCACGGAAGCCGCCATGCCACCGCGTGGGTAGGGTCCGGGCTGCGAGAGAAGAAGAACCAACCCGCCGGAACCAGCAACATGCCCATTAAGACGGCCGCGATCGTGTACCAGTGGAGGCTTTTGCGCAGCACCGAAGCAAGCCGCGCGTGCGTCCGTCCGTCGCCTTCGATGCGGCCATCGTCGAAGAAGGTGAGATGCGCTGCTTCGTGCGCGGCCAGCTGCTGAATGACGACGGAGAAACCCAATTCGAAGATCAGTTGCAGAGCGACGATGGAGCCAAACGTGTAGTAGTAACCCTGCTCGACGAGCGACAGTTTGCGGGCGATCAATGCGACGGTGACCAGGCCCGCAACCGATGCCCAGCCGCGCGCCATGATAGTGAAGGCAATGGCGCGGTCGACTCCGAGCCAGCGCGCGACGCGCAACAGGCCGCCCACGGGCGCCGGTTCGACATCGAGATGTGGTCCGTTCGGCGTAGCTTCCAGGGTTTTGAGCCGCTCCGCATCGTCGGATTGGGACGATGCCGCGTAGAGTTGCGTTTCGAGGGGTGTGGGCATTGCGTTGGGGTCCAGGGGTCGGGCCGCGGAGCGCGCAACACGCCGAACTCCTGCTTGGGTTATGTTACCAGCGCGGCTTGCTTGCCGAAGCAAATTCAAGCTGCGCCGGTGAAGCGCGCCTACTTCCGGTTGTCCTGCTTCTCGTTTTTCTTGTCCTGTTTCCGGCCTTTCTCGGCGGCTTCGGCGGGGACTTTGTATTTCAGGTCCTGCTTCATCTCGTCGGTCGTCTCATCCGCGCTGTGCAGGGCCAGGCCGAAGTGAGGCTCCCCGCGCGTCCCGCTGACCGAGATTGGAAGCTCCAGCCCGGCGCCGTTTTTCTTCAGGAACGGGTCGATGGGCTTCAGCAGCAGGGCCTTCCATCCGGTCGTCATCTGGGAGGCGGTGGCGTCGGTGCGCACATGCCCCTTGAACTCAAACACCTCACCGTTGAGGCTGTAAACGCCGTTCAACATCACCAGCGCGCCCGGAATCTGGTAGTTCAAATTGGTGACGGTAGCCATCGCATCGCCGAGGGTGAAATCCGCCTTCATCTCCGCAGCTACTTCCGCCGTACGGTCGCTCCCGGCTGCGCCCGCCTTTTTCGGCTTGCCCTGCGCGCGCATGCTCATGGCGTCGACCTTGTCCTGCACGTCGGGATTGCTGAACGAAACCGAGCGAATGTCGAATTTGCCGGCCAGCTGCAACTTTTCGGCGACGCGAGCGGGCCCGGGAGGAATGTGCAGCTTAGCGCGCATGGTCAGCGCTCCCCGCATCAGCGGAGGCTCGGTCTTCACCGCGAGTTGCAGCATGTCTTCAATGCGCGCATTGGGCATGTCCACGTCGAGCGAAATGTCGTGACCGTCGTGGCCTATCTTCGCGACCGTGCCCCGCGCGGTGAACTCGGAGTGCAGCAGCCGCGCCTGCACAGGATCAAGCGTCGTATCGCCGGTCGTGCCGTCGACGATAGCGTGGAACTGCGTATGCAGCGGCACAGGATGGTTGGCGGTGTCGATGGAAAAATCCGGCGTGTCCGTGGCGCCATCGACGATGATGCGTCCCAGCGGTCCGGAGAAATGGCCGGTCGAAGAAAGTATTCCGCCGATCCCCTTGATGCTGTTCAGGTCGGCGTGGCTGAAGTTGTAGTCGCCGCTGATGGGCGTGTTGCGCGGCTGGTCGCCATGCCACGGGCCGAAGCGGCCCACCGCGTGGATGAGGCCCGTCGGCTTCGGGTTGGTGAGGATGGCGTCGTAGTGAAACGGCCGGTCGACGCCGATGTCCGTGAGTTCCAGGCGCTGAATGTCGAACTCCAACGGGTCTTTGCCCGGCTTGCTAGTTTCGATGAACAGCTTCGCGTCGTCGCAGACGATGTGGCTCAGCAGCAGCGGAATGCGGGACTGCTTTCGCGACAGATGTTGTTTGGGCAGCAGCGGGCCGCGGTCCTCGGCGGGCGGAATGTGCAGTTCCAGGCCCTGCACGTAGACGATGCCGATGCTCGAACTGCGGTGGAACAGCGAGCGCACGTCGGTGCGGAATTGAAATCGTCGCACGCTGAGCATCGGCTGCGCATCGCCCGGCCTTCCGGGCTGCGTGGCCCCCGCGACAAACTGCACGCGCAGTCCCTGGCCGGTCACCTCCAGGCCCTTCATCGCGGAAATATCCACACGGTCAAGCTCGACCGGAGAGTCGAACCGCTTCGACATGCTTTCGATGATGCGCTGGCGAAGGATCGGTTCCGCGTGGCGCTCGACGTAGCGTACCGCGATGCCGCAGGCGATAGCGCACACCAAGGCAACGCCCGCGAGCCACTGCAGCCAGCGCTTCTGCCACCAGCGTTTTCGGTTGCGCGGCGGCGGCGCGCCGGTATTTTTTCTGTCGCCCACTTCCACCCCTTTCCCTTCGATGCGACGAAATGCCCGGAGTATGCATCGCCGCGCAACGCCGAAGTGCAGGCGATGAGAAAATAGAGTCAGAATGCTTCAACTCTCCGCCGCCGGCAAACGTTTCGGCCAAAAACTGCTTTTTGAAGATGCCAACTGGCTGATCACCCCCGACGAGCGCACCGGCCTGGTCGGCGGCAACGGCACGGGCAAATCCACTTTGCTCAAAATCCTCGCCGGCGTCGAAACGCTGGACTACGGGCAACTCACGCGCGTCCGCGGCATGACCATCGGCTACCTGCCGCAGGATGGCCTTGCGCTTTCCGGCCGCTCCGTGTTCGACGAATGCCTGTCGGTCTTCGACGAGCTTTTTGCGTTGGAAAAGGAGTCGGAAGAGCTGACGCACATCATGTCCGATGCCGATCCCAGGTCCGCGGCCTACGCGACGGCCGCCGCGCGCTACTCCGACATCTTCGACCTGCTCCATGCGCGCGACATCTACACGCTGGACGCGCAGGTAGGCGCCGTGCTGGGCGGCCTGGGCTTCTCGAAAGACGACTGGGCGCGCCGCACGGAAGAGTTTTCCGGCGGCTGGCAGATGCGCATCGCGCTCGCCAAACTGCTGCTACAGGAGCCTTCGCTGCTGCTGCTCGACGAGCCGACCAACCATCTCGACCTCGAAAGCCGCAACTGGCTGGAGGAATATCTTCACGACTACCCCAAGGCCTACATCCTGATTTCGCACGACCGTTACTTCCTCGACCAGGTCGTCAACAAGGTCGTTGAAGTATGGAACAAGCGCGTGCATTTTTATCACGGCAACTATGAAAAATACGTGACGCAAAAGGACGAGCGCCGCACCCAGATCATGAGTGCGTACAAAAATCAGCGCGACCGCATCGAGGCGTTGGAGGCTTTCATCAACCGCTTCCGCGCGCAGGCCACCAAGGCCAAGCAGGTGCAATCGCGCATCAAGGAACTGGAAAAGATCGAGCGCATCGAGGTGCCGGAAGAAGAGTCGACGATCCACTTCTCGTTTCCGCAGCCTCCCGCATCGGGCCGCACCGTTCTCGACGTCAAACATTTGACCAAGCACTACGGCGACAAGCATGTGCTCGACGACATCAGCTTCACCATCGAGCGCGGCGACCGCATCGCCCTCGTAGGCGCGAACGGGGCCGGCAAATCGACGATGATCCGCATGTTGGCCGCACTCGAGAAACCAACGTCCGGCGAAATCAAAGTCGGTCACAACGTGCTCGTCGACTACTTCGCGCAGGACCAGTACAAGGTCCTCGACGGCGATGCGGAAATGCTCGACGACATCACCGGCTCCAACCCGAAGGTCGATGTTGTAACTCTGCGCTCATTACTCGGCTGCTTCATGTTCTCGGGCGACGACGTCTTCAAGAAGCTCGGCGTACTTTCCGGCGGTGAACGCAACCGCTATGCGATGGCCAAGATGCTCGTCTCGCCGGCAAACTTCCTGCTAATGGACGAGCCCACCAACCACCTCGATCTGCGCGCGAAAGATGTCCTGCTCGAAGCCATCAGCGGCTTCAGCGGCACGGTGCTGTTCGTCTCGCACGATCGCTACTTCATCGACGGCCTTGCGACGCGGGTGTTTGAAGTTGAAGACCGCCGCCTGCACATTTACCCCGGCAATTACGAGGACTATCTTTTCCGCAAGCAGGGCGGCATTCCTACGAACACCGCCGAGTTGAAGGCGAAGCTCACCCGTGATTCCGCGACCAACGCGCACATCGATCCAGCGACGGGGATGTTCAAGGAAGTGAAGCAGGTCGGCACGGTAGCCGCACCGCCGCCGATCGAAAGCACGCATGAAATCGAAGGTTCGCTCGAACCCGTGACAGCCCCGCCGAAGCCCAGCGTCAAGCGGCTGAACCCGATCAAGCTGAAGCAGCTTGAAGACCGCGTCGCCGCCATCGAGAACGAACTCCCGCAACTCGAAGACCGCATCGCGCAAGCCACGCAACAGCAGTCCGTGTTCACAACCGCGGAGGCCGCGGTGCAACTCGCCGCCGAGATCGACGCGATGCGCGAGCGCCACGCCGCGTTGAACGCCGAGTGGGAAGAAATAGGTATGCAGCTCGAAGAACAGGCAACGGCGTAGCGTCGAACGCCGAGCCGAGGCACAATATCTCTATGCGAATTCTTGTCGTCGGCGCGGGCTCGGTGGGTGGATATCTAGGTGGACGGCTGGCTGCGGCCGGACGCGATGTAACGTTCCTGGTGCGCCCCGGCCGAGCGGCGCAACTGCGCAAAGACGGCCTGCGCATTGTGAGTCCCCACGGCGATCTCACGCTCGCCCCAAAGCTCGTCCTTGCACCCGAAATTGACGGGCCATACGACCTCGTGTTGCTCGCCGTAAAGTCCTACGGTCTTGACGGTGCAATCGAAGATTGCGCGCCCGCAGTCGGCCCACAAACGATGGTGCTGCCCATCCTCAACGGCATGGCGCACCTCGACACACTGGTCGCGCGCTTCGGCGACGCCGCCGTGCTGGGCGGTTCCACACGCCTCTCTACCGACCTCGACAGCGCAGGCCGCATCCTTCAACTCGGCGACTTCAACGACCTCTTCTTTGGCGAGCGAAGCGGCTCCATCACGCCGCGCATCGAGGCGTTGCGAGACACGCTGAACGACGTTGGCTTCGACGCAATCCTGTCGCCCGACGTCATCGGATTCATGTGGCAGAAGTGGACCATGCTGGCCGCGAGCGGCGCGATCACGTGCCTGCTTCGCGGCACTGTCGGCGACATCGTGGCCGCGCCGTACGGTCGCGATACCGCTGTCGCCATCATTGACGAGTGTGCGGCGATCGCTGGCGCCGCGGGGCATCCGATGTCGGAGGCCGCGATGAAGTTTACGTACGAATATCTCACCCGGACTGGCAGTCCCTTCACCGCATCGATGTACCGCGACCTGCAGAAGGGCGCGGCAGTTGAGGCCGGCCAAATCCTCGGCGACCTGTTGGCGCATGGCAGCGCGCATGGCGTCGACACACCGCTCGTCCGCGCGGCATATGTACAACTGGCGGTCTACCAGGCGAACCGCCCAAAACGCGTCGACGCGTCGTCGATGCATAATTAAGTATGCCCTCGCTCTGGATCCCCGATAGTTGGACTGCCCGTCTCGCCGAACTGGAAGCACGCACTGGCGATGCGAAACAGGCGCCGTTGCGCCGCGATATCCGTGCGCTTGGCACGCTGCTGGGCGACGTCCTGCGCGAGCAAGCGGGCGATGCGCTGTTCGATGCGGTCGAGGCCCTGCGCCGCACCGCCATTGCGCGACGCGAGGCGGAAGCCGCAAACGACGCGCCTTCCAGGCTCAGTCTGCTCGAAGAAGCGCAAGCGCTCACCCACGCTGCCGCATCCACTCCTGAACAGGCGTATCGCCTCGCACGTGCGTTTGCGTTTTATTTCGAGCTCATCAATCTTGCCGAGACCAACCACCGCAAGCGCCGCCGCACATCGGCCCTGCTCGATGCGGATGCCCCACCGCAGCGCGGCAGCCTGCGCGGGACGCTGCGCCGCATGGCCGCCGCCGGCATCGACCGCAGCGAAGCCCTGCGCTTACTCGGACACATTTCCATCACCCCCGTCTTCACCGCGCATCCGACTGAAGTTGCGCGTCGCAGCGTGATGTTCAAGCGCCGCCGCATCTCCGATCTGCTCGAGCAGCTCGACCGCATTCCGCTGCCCACGGCGCAGATCGCCGCGCTGGTGCATGACCTCACTGCGGAGATTACAGCGCTTTGGCAGACCGATGATGTTCGCAGCGCGCGCCCCACCGTGCGCGACGAAGTCCGCATGGCGCTCGACTACTACGAAGCTTCCCTCTTCGACACAATTCCGGTGCTCTATGCGGAAGTTGCATCCGCACTCGAAGCCGAATTCCCGTCCAGCAGCGGTCAAAGCTCGATCGCAGCGCTGCCCATCATGCTGCAGTTCGGTTCGTGGATCGGCGGCGATCGCGACGGCAACCCATTCGTCGTCGCGAAGACAACTGCCGAATCGCTGGCGATGGCGCGGCAGTTGGTGATCGCGCGCTATCTGTCGCGTCTGCAAAATACATTTCAGCAACTCGCATCCTCGACCCAGCAGGCGCCCGTTTCGGCGGAGTTGCAAACGCGTCTCGACACCTACCTCGAACAATTGCGCCGCGCGGGAGACACCGCCCTCGAACAGCGTTTTCCGCATGAGTTTGTCCGCCTGCTCATCTCCTGCATCATGCTCCGTCTCGGCGGTGGCCCAACAACTTCGGTCCAGCGCGAAACCTCCGCCAAGCCTGCGTTGCCTCAGTACGACAACGCGACAGAGCTTCTCGACGACCTCAGCATCCTCCGCGATTCGCTGGCGGAAAACCGCGGTCGCCGCCTCGCCGAAATGCTCGTCGATCCGCTGCTGGTCGAGGTCCGCATCTGTGGCCTGCACTTGCAAACGCTGGACATTCGTCAGCATGCCCGCGTCCACGCCGTTGCGATCGACGAACTTTCCGCATGGGCGAACTCGCACTCCGCAAGCAACTCGTCCCTGCAATTGCCCACGGAATTGACGCCGCAAACTTCTGAGGTCCTCGCCACAGTGCGCGGTATCGCAAAGTTGAAACAGCAATCACCGGGAGCGATTCGACAGTACGTGATCTCCGGTGCAAGTTGCGCGGACGACATGCTGCGAGTGGTGTGGCTGGCGCGCCTCGGAGGCGTTCGCGTCGAAGGCGCGGAGGCGACAAACGACCGCGAAGCCGACCCGGGTTTGCAGCCGGTGCCGCTTTTCGAATCGATCGAAGACTTGCAGAATGCTCCCGCCGTGTGCCGCGAACTGTGGTCGAGCGAAGTCTACAAGCCGCTGCTCGCGGCGTGGGGCGGACATCAGGAAGTGATGCTCGGCTACTCCGATTCCAACAAAGACGGCGGCATGATCGCCAGCACATGGGAGATATGGAAAGCCCACCGCGCGCTGCATGATGTCGCGCGTGAATGCGGCGTGACGCTGCGCCTCTTCCATGGCCGCGGAGGCACGGTCGGCCGCGGCGGAGGCCCGACGCATCGCGCCATCTTCGCGCAGCCCCTCGAAAGCTTCAGCGGAGCGATGCGCCTCACCGAACAAGGCGAGGTACTGAACTGGAAGTACTCCGATGTGGTGCTGGCCGAACGCAATCTCGAGCTGATGATCGCGGCGTCGCTCGACGCGCTGGCGCGGCCCGACCTTCATACCCCGGGCGCGTCGCCAACGCACCTCACCGGAGCAATTCTGCCCGAGTGGGAAGCAGCGTTCGATGAAATGTCCGCGACCTCGCTCGAGTTCTATCAGAAGCACATCGTCGACGATCCGGAAGTCTTTACGTACTTCGAGCAGGCTACGCCGGTTGCCGAGTTGGAGCACGCACGCATCGGCTCCCGCCCCGCGAAGCGCCAGGACGCCAGCGCCACCAAACAGCGCAGCATGGCCGACCTGCGCGCGATCCCCTGGGTCTTCGGATGGATGCAGTCGCGCCATGTCGTGCCCGCATACTTCGGCGTCGGACACTCGCTGGAACGCTTTGCGAACGAGCACCCCAACGGCCTCGAAACTCTGCGCGAAATGATGCGCAGCTTTCCGCTGTTTCTCGACATGATTCGCAACGTCGAACTCGCGTTGGCCAAGGCCGACTTCGGCATCGCGCGGCTGTACGCTTCGCTGGTCGAAGACGAAGCTCTCCGCGAGCGAGTGTTTACGGTGCTCGAAGCGGAGTTCGAGCGCACCCGCCGCATGGTGCTCGCCGTCACCGAACAAAAGGACCTGCTGGAGCGCAACGCGGTGTTGAGCAATTCGATCCGCCTGCGCAATCCTTACGTCGATCCGATGAGCCTGTTGCAGGTGGAACTGCTGCGCCGCAAGCGCGCGGGCGAACGCGGCCCGGAACTCGACCGCGCGATTACAGCGACTATCAACGGCATCAGCGCGGGCCTGCGCAACACTGGCTGAGACCGGATGCACAATTCGGTCTCAGCCCGCGGACTTCTAGCGCTACCGGTTGAGGTTGTAATTGACGGTGATTGTAGTATCGACCTCGGTGGGTTCTCCATTGAGGAGATACGGCATATATCTCCACTGCCTCACCGCGTCGAGCGCCGACGTCTGGAGTTCCGCCGGTCCAGAGACTACAACCAACGACTCGATTTCCCCGGACTTGCCGATAATTGCGTGCAGAACAACCGTCCCGCTGACGCCCGCCGCTTTCGCATCCGGCGGATAGACCGGATTGACGCGGGTGAGAACATTTCCCGCCATCACGGCGGCGGAGACACGGACACCGCCGGAATGCTGCGCAGGTTGAGCCTCGCTCTGCGCCACCGGCGCCGATATCTTGATTCGCAGCGCCAGCGCGGATGCACAAGTTCCCACGCCGAGCAGCACGCACACCACCGCTGTTGCCATCCTTCGCATACTTCCTACCTCTACATGCAGTTCTGTCAGGCTCATAATTCTCCTCTCGAAAATGTTGGCATCGAAGATCCCGATGGCTTGAAGTGTCCGGGCCGGCATCCGCTCGGAAAGAATGGACGCCAGCCTCAGTAGTGATCGCGCATATTCATCCCGACCCGCGACGGCTTTGGCCGCCATCGCGTCGCAAACCATCTCGCGGCTCTCCGCCAGCTTCGTGCGAGTCATCCAAAGCAGCGGATGGTACCCAACCGGTAGCGACAGCACCTCGTAGACAAGATTCTTCGCGAAGTCTCCGCGTCGCATGTGTGCGAACTCGTGTGCAATCGCGGCGTCGAGGTCTTCCTCTCGCAGGCTCGTCTGCCACTCCGCTGGCAGCAGCAGGACCTTGCGGCGAATGCCGATCGTCATTGGGCCGTCGATAGCGTCGGAGACCGCGGCTACAGCATCAAAGACGCCGAAAAGCCGGCAGCACCTTTGCCACGTTGAGCCGGCAGCGCCCGTCAGAAAAACGCGCTGTGCACGGCGCCGTATCGCCGTTGTCTTCCAAAGTCCCACCGCCAGACGCCCTGCGAAATACACGACAACGCATCCATACGCCACCGCGACAACCGCGAGGATTTCCGCGGTTGGCCTCAGGCTGGGGTGCGCCAGGGCCGCGCCTTGCGTCACCGTTACGCGGACATCGCCGCCGCGCGCGCCTGCACCAAAGATTCGCGCCGCCAGCCCCAGCAATTCGGATGGACGAACAGTACACGCGGGCAGAACGGCTTCGAGCACCAGCGCAATCGTCCACACGCGATGTTCCGCCGCTGCGCCGTTGCGCCGCAGCACGCGGGCCGCGACCCACGCGGCGGCAAATATCAACGGCGCCTGCCACGCCGAATTTAGCAGATACGCCAGCATGGATGACTCAAGGGTCCTCATTTTTCGCCTCTTTCCTTCTCCAGCCGCTTGCTCAGTTTCGCGAGTGTCCGGGCGTCGATCTGTTTGCTCTTGACCAGGCTCATCACCAGGTCTTCGCTCGACCCGCCAAACATGCGGTCGACCAGGTCTCTCACCGCATGGTTCGACGCCTTCGCTTCAGACACCGTCGCGCTGTAGACAAAGGCCCGTCCGCACAACTCGCGCGTCAGCTTTCCCTTGCGCTCCAGAATGTTGAGCATGGTCTGCACGGTGGTATAGGCGAGCCCCTGCTCCAGCCCCTGCTGCACGTCGCTCACGTTGCTCGAACCGCGTTTCCAGATCACCTGCATGATCTGTAGTTCGAGCTTCGTCAGCGCGCTCTTTTCCGATTTCGCCATGCACAGCCTCCTAATGAATTAGGACACTACGCCGAGAAGATGGTGCGTGTCAACGAAAACTTTAGGAGTTGTTCTTTGCTCTAGCCTTTTCCGATCACCAGCAACTGTTCGATCTTGCCGTCGGTCATGCGGTAGGTCGTGATCAGTATGCTTGCGCCGCCCGAGAACGTCACGCGGTACAGGCCGAAGGTCATACCGCCGCGCAATGCGGTGCGTTGTAGCGTTACAGTGGTGATTGTGCTCATCGGAGCAAGCGTCGATTGAAAGTCCGCCAGCGCGTCCTTATCGAAATAGAAATTGCAGTCCGCGGTAAACAGAGTGCGGTCGATCTTGCCCTGTTGCAGCCCGGTAAGGATGGTCTGCAACTCGGCAGCGAATGCGTCAGGTTGGCCTGCCGTGTGCGGCGCAGAAGGCGCAATCAGCAACGGCGTAATGGCCGCTCCGATCTCGCTGGCGGCCTCGCTCGCTGTCTCGTTGGTCAGCACGACGATGGCCACGCCGTCGTCCGGATACACAATGTTCTCGGATACAAAACCGCCGACTTCCCCACCGTGCTCGATCATGTGATGGCCGTGGTTATCGAAGCTGTAGATGCCCAGGCCGTAGCGCGTGTCGGTGCCGTCCTTCAGCTTGAAAGAGGTCTCCTGCTCGGCGTAACTGGCCGGCCTCAGCAGCGATTGATTGATGAACGTAAGGTCCCATTGCAGCAGCGTGAAGGCGGGCATCGCCTGATCGCCGTCGCCGTAGTACCACCCGGTGCCTTCCATCGGCTCGACGCGCGGCGGCGCCAGCGCGTTCGAAACATAGCCCGTCACCTGTAGCTTTTCGCGTTGCGAATAGGTGTTGAACAGGTCCTTCATCCCCGCCGGCCCAAAGACGCGCTCGTGCAGGAACTTGCCCAGCGGCTCACCCGAAACCTTCTCGACGATCAGCGACACCAGCACGTAGTTCGTATTGGAGTATTGCCACTTCGTCCCCGGATCGAAATCCAGCGGCTTGGTCGCCCACTCGTGTACCAGCTTCGACGGGTCGATGGGTTTCAGCCAGTCGGGGATCGTATAGTCCTGCGGAGCGAAGTCCTCATAGCCGGAGGTCATCGTCAGCAGGTTGCGGATTGTCACTTCATTGGAGCGCGTCAGTTCCGGAAAATACTTGCCGACAGGGTCGTCGATGGAAAGCTTGCCATCCTGTTGCAGCAGCAGGACCACGGTCGCCGTGAACTGCTTCGAAATCGAGCCGATGGCATACGCCATGTCCGGCGTCGCGGGCTCCGGCGGAGAGATCCGCGCCAAGCCATAAGCCTGGGTGTAGGCAATCTTGCCGTCCTTCACCACGCCGACCGAGGCCGAAGGCACACCGGTATCGGCGAGGACTTTTTGTGTGGCAGCATCGATTTTGGCCTTGGTGCCGGGGTCGATCTGAGCGGAGGCGAAGGGAGCGAAGGCGATAACTGCAAGGCAGGCAAGCTTCAGCATGATGTGGCGAGAATAGCAGGCAAACCCCACTCATGACGATGGAACCGCCCTGAATGGGGTGCCCGGCCCCGGTGTTTGTTCCTGGCAACTGAAACGGGACCCTTCTTTACGCTACGAGTTGGGCGCGCATCACTTCGCCCAGCCACTTGGTGTGTGCTTCAGAAGGGAGACTGCGTACGGCCTCCTCCGGCATGTCGCTCTGCCGCCAGTTCTGGCGGTCGGCAAACGCCTTGCGGATCCCATCGCGCAGTGCAGGGTTCCCCTGCGTAAACGCATCCGCAAGCTCGAACCAGCGCTTGCCGAGTGCCCGCGCCTCTGGGCCGTCCAGTGGAAGCCCGGTGTCGATCGCCTGTTGTATAGCCGCGAAGAGTTCTTGCCACTTGACGTTAATTTCGGCCTGTAACTCGGGCGTCCACGTCTTGATGCGTTCCTGCAGGGCTTCACGGCCTTCGGGGCTGTAGTACTTGTCCATCCAGTGTTGTGTCTGCTCCATATTGATCTCCTTGAGAATGGTTTGGTAGAGAAACCAATCGGGTTCCGCATTCTTCTGCGACTGCCGCTGCGCCCGCTCGATCGCCTCAAGAACGCGGTCGATCCCGGCGCGCCGCTCGCGCAGCACCGCAGCCTGGCGAGCGAGCGTGGACGGCAGACTGTGTTCGGAATCGGGGCCTCCGGTGGCGAGCAGGTCCGCAATCTCCCGCAGCGGCAGCCCAAGGTAGCGGAGCACGAGGATGCGCTCCAACTGGCCGAGGTCTTCGTTGCGATAGAGCCGGTAGCCGCTCGCGGAGCGGTGGGTGGGTTTCAGCAGGCCGAGGCGGTCGTAATGATGCAGCGTCCGGACCGTAACGTTGGCGAGCGCGGCGAATTGCTGGATGCGGAACATGGTCGATTTCCTTCTCCTGCAAGAAGTGTGCGGTCTGACGCAAGGAGAGGGTCAAGCGAATTCCGGAAATAGAGGACGCTCGTTGGGGACTGCAACCACAGCGTTTCGAAAGCTGCCTTCCGCTGTTATCGCCTGAAAAACGGTCCTGACTTGCGACTTAGCGGCCCGCTTGGTTCTTGAGACGGGTGGACGAGGCTTCGGAGCACCGTCCGCATAGCGCCTTTAGTAACCAAAAATGCAGGTTACCAAAGATGCGTTTTTTTGAACTCAAGTTTTGTTGCACTTCGCGCGTCCGGTGATATTGTCATGTCTATCAAGTGGCAACGCGTAAGTGTGCATTGCTGCTACTTCCTTCGCCCACGTAAGCAGTGCTGCAAAATTGTGCGTGCTGCCTCCATACGACAAATTGAACTCGTCAGTAGCATAGCGAAGTTGTGCGCGCTACCGGCTAGCAGACACGTCAGTAGCAAGCGGAATGTGCATCTTGCTTCATTAAACGTTCAAGGAACGAACGCACCCAGGCCCGACAGCGACGCGTCCCACGACATTCATATCAGTTTCAGGAGCCTCAAAAAATGAAGACGATGCTAAAGGTTCTATCCGTCGCAGCACTTTTTGCTGCATCGACCACCTTCGCCATGGCCGATACCCTTACCCCATATGCAAATACCTCTACCTTTGGCACCCCCAATGGCGTCACTGCCGGCGGATCCCTTACGCCAGTTCCCGACGTCCCCGATCCGCATCCCTTTACCGCGACTTACACTGAGGCGGTTTATGTGAATGGATTGGGTAGTGGATTTTGCGCTACCTGCCTGAATTTCGTTTTTACCATCAAGAATACGACTACGGGACCCGACTTCATCGACGCGCTCAGCATAACCAACTTCGGGCCATACCTTACGACTGAAGGCTATGTCACCGGCTCCGGCAATGATGTTCCCAGCAGTGTTTCCAATATTTTCGGCGTTATCACCTTCAACTACACCACCCCCACCATTGTGAAGGGTAAAAGCAGTGATACGGTGGTCATCTTTACCAACGCCAAACTCACGACGGACGGAGTCATCAACTTCCAGGACGGAGCACAGGTTAATGGTCTGGCTATCGTGCCGGACGTGCTCGCCGTTGCACCGGAGCCGGGCAGTCTCCTGCTGCTGGGTACCGGTCTGCTTTCGGTAGTCGGTGTGGCGCGTCGTAAGTTCAAAGCATAACCGGAACGCTCGGATCTCGCTTGCTGCAAAATCTGCGGACCCCTCCCGAAATGGAGGGGTTCGCGGCTTTACCACCGGTTTTTCTTACCGCCACGAAACAATAGGGCCCGGGGTAACCCAGGCAAAAGAGTTACCAAAGATTTGTTGCATTTTTTGGGTCTCGTGATACTTTTATCTTGCTGAGCGGCAATGCGTAAGCGTGTGTTGCCGCTACTTCCTTCGATCACGTAAGTAGCGCTGCGAAAGTGTGCGCGCTACCCCCAGAAGACATCAGACATTCATCCGTCGCACTGCGGCTCTGTGTACGTTTCCGTTCTTTTTTGGATGCGCCGCCAGGAAGCGGAATGTGCATGCTGCCTCAATTGCAAGAACGATGATCGCAAGCCGGCCCAGCAACGCTGCGTCCCATGACATTCATATCAGTTTTAGGAGCTTCAAAATGAAGACGATGCTAAAGGTTCTATCCGTCGCAGCACTCTTCGCTGCATCGACTACGTTCGCCATGGCCGATACTCTAACCTCTTTCCCCAATAGCTCCACCTTCGGATTTGCCACGGGCGATACCGCAAGCGGAATTCTTACACCGTTAGCGACGATCTCAGATCCACATCCATTTACGGCGCATTTCACTGAAACCGTCTACAGGGGTGGATCGAGTGCATTGTGCCCAGGCTGCCTTAATCTCGTCTTCGACATCTCGGACACGGGCTCGAAATCAGATTTTATCGACGTGGTCAGCATAACCAGCTTTGGAAACGTCGCTACGGCGGAGGGTTATGTTTCGGGTCCGGGTGATGTCCCCAGCTCGGTTTCCAATATTGGAGGCGTTATCACCTTCGGCTACACTGACCCGGTGCTTGCTAAAAATGTACATAGCGTCCAGCTGGTGATCTTTACGGGTGCCACCCTCACCGCGGACGGGAAAATCAACTTCCAGGACGGAGCCCAGGTTAATGGCCCCGCCCTTGTTGTGAGTTCACATGACGCAACAAGGCTCTCATCCGTACCTGAGCCGAGCAGCCTCTTGCTGTTGGGTACCGGTCTGTTGACGGCAGTCGGAGTGGGGCGTCGTAGGTTGAAGGCATAACCAGAACGTTCGCCGGCGCAACGTTCCGAACGTTGGCATCGCGTTCGATGCAAGAGTTACGGCTATGGATGGGCCCCTCCAAAGGAGGGGCCCATCTTTGCTTAGAAGTACCTCGCAAAGCCTTCATATCGAAACTCCTAAACTAGCCCGCATTTCTCACGAGAGGTAAGCATGTGATGTTTTTTGCTGATGAGAGTGGGGTAGCTGTGTGTGCTGAGGTGTGTGGGGGATGTGTGGGCTGGATTTTGGTGAGCGCCGACT
>Ga0075522_10001340_pt1 | contig 18705 bp, 15 predicted proteins | sample NGEPerA_FD_74796 | JGI IMG/M metagenome (GOLD analysis project Ga0075522, IMG submission 74796) | Arctic peat soil microbial communities from the Barrow Environmental Observatory site, Barrow, Alaska, USA - NGEE PermafrostL2-A | ecosystem: Environmental > Terrestrial > Soil > Wetlands > Peat ... | reverse complement strand
TCTGGTTTAAGCCGTTGTTGGTGTAATTGGCCGTTCGCAGATTAGCACCCGTCTGGTCGCCGCCTGCCTGCGTTTGGGTCCGATTGCCGATGGTGTCAAAGGTGTAATCGAATTGCTGGCCGGCCACGGGCGTTCCATCGCTCCAATATTTTTTGCCCCCGGTCACCTGGCCGAGCGAATCGTAGGAATAAACCCAATAACTGCCGTCCACTGGCGTCGCTTTGGTCCGCTGGTTGGCATTGTTATACTGGTAGCTGAAACTCGAGATATTGCTCGCCCCTGCCGACGAGCTAATCGCGGTCAGGCGGTTCAAATAATCGTACGTTTTGGCCGTGGTCATCTTCGTCGCGCCATTTTGACTGAAGGTAATTTGCCCTGCCAACGGCGAATTGCCAGCATAAAGAATGTAGGGTCACGCAGGGCCGATTCATTCTTACCAACAGTTGTCACGGACCGGAACTTAATTCCGACAAGGCAGGGTTCGGCCCACGGCTGGGCCGACCGGACGGCGCAGCGCGCTGCCCACCCCTTTCAAACGGGCTTGCTAATCAAGCCGGTGAAGGGCATTCTCGCGGGATGGAATCCCACGAACTTTTGCGCGATGTTTTCCAGAAGATCAGCCCCAAACAGGCCGCGGCGGAATTGGGCCTTTCTCTCTCCATGGTTTACAAATGGGCCGAACCGCCGGACCAACGCAGTGGCGCGGCTAATCCGCTCGATCGCGTGGCGGTTCTCATGCAATGCAGCGAAGATGCCCAGATCGCGCAGTGGATTTGCCAGAAGGCCGGCGGGTTTTTCATCAAAAATCCACGGCTGGACAGCGCTCATCCGCTCCATCTTGTCCCGGCTATGAATACGGTCGTGCAGGAATTTGCGGACTTGCTTTCGGTCATGGCTGCGGCGGCGCATGACAGTGAGATCACCAAGGCGGAAGCGAAGTCCATTCGCGCGCGCTGGGAGGAACTCAAGTCGGTCACGGAGGAGTTTGTTTGCTGCTGCGAAGAAGGAAATTTTCGCGAGATCAAAAAGGGCGAGATCCCGAGGAAATAGGCCGGCCATGAGATGGATTGCCGAAGGGCTGGTTTGTTTTCTCTTGCTGAGCCGTTCGCTCGAAGCGGAAGTCATCCAAAGCGACTTGTGTGTTTTTGGCGGGACGTCCGCCGGGGTGGTGGCTGCGGTGCAGGCGGGACGGGCGGGACGATCTGTCGTCTTGACAGAATTCGGGAACCATCTCGGGGGCATGACTTCGGGCGGGTTGAGCCAGACGGACATCGGAAACAAGGCCGCCATTGGCGGAATGGCGCGGGAATTTTACCGGCGCATGGGCCGGCATTATGGCACAAACGAAGTTTGGAAGCTGGAACCAAGCGTGGCCGAAGGCGTTTTCGGCGACATGGTTCGCGAGGCCGGCGTTCCCGTCTATTTCAAGGAACGCCTGGCGTCAGTCAAGAAGGCCGGACGCCGGATGGTGGAAATTCGGATGGAGGACGGAAGAATCTTCCGGGCGAAAATGTTTATTGACGCCAGTTATGAGGGGGATTTGATGGCCAAGGCGGGCGTTTCTTGCTTCGTCGGACGCGAGGCCAATGCCCAATACGCCGAAAGTCTCGACGGCATCCGCGATAAGACGCCCAAGCACCAATTTGCCGTGGCGGTGGACCCGTATATTGTGCCCGGCGATCCGAACAGCGGTCTGGTGCCGTTCGTCCAAAATGGGCCGGTGGGAATTCCCGGAGCGGGCGACAAGTCGGTGCAGGCTTACAACTTTCGCCTTTGCCTGACCCGGAATCCAACCAACAAAATTCCGATTGTTGCGCCGCCGGCCTATAATGAGAGTCAATATGAATTGCTGGCGCGCTATCTGGAAGCGCTGGTCTCCGCCGGCCAGTCACCGCGCCTTCGGCAATTGATGGACATTCAGCCCATGCCCAACGGCAAAACGGACATCAATAACAACGGCGGATTCTCGACGGATTTCATTGGCGGGAATTACGGCTACCCCGAGGGCGGCTATGAGGAGCGCGCCCGCATCTGGCAGGCGCACGAAAATTACACGCGGGGCTTTTTGTATTTTCTAGGCAATTCCCCGCGCGTGCCTGCTGCGCTCCGCGCCGAAATGCAATCGTGGGGCTTCTGCAAAGATGAGTTCAAGGACACCGGCGGCTGGCCGCACCAACTTTACATTCGCGAGGCGCGACGCATGGTTTCGGAATACGTCATGACGGAAAGGAATTGCCGCGAATCGCTGGTCATGCCGGACGCCATCGGGCTGGCGGCCTATACGATGGATTCCCACAATTGCCGCCGAATCGTCCGCAACGGCCAGGTGGAAAACGAGGGCGACGTGCAGGTCGGCGGTTTCCCGCCTTACCAAATCAGCTATCGGGCGCTGCGTCCCAAGGCGGAGGAGTGCGAGAACTTGCTCGTACCCGTTTGTCTTTCGGCCAGCCATATCGCCTACGGGTCGATTCGGATGGAGCCGGTTTTTATGGCGCTCGGGCAATCGTGCGCAATGGCCGCCACGCTGGCCTTGGAGGAAAACGCGGCGGTGCAGGATATAAATTACGGGACGTTGCGCCAACGGCTGCTGGCGGCGGGGCAGGTCTTGGAATGGCCCGCGCCGAATGTCAAGAAATAGGCTTCCGTTTCTTCTTTCATTTCGGTTAAATGGCGGTCAAAGCAGTTATGGCATCCGATCCAAACACACCGGACCCCATTGGGGATACGCACTTTGCCAGGCTTAGAGCGAGAGGCAGCGAAGCCAGCCGCTCGCTGGCTCCGGCCATTCCGCCGAGCAAACCTCTCCAGATATTTTTGTTGGTGGCCATGGTTACGACCGGATTGGCCTACGTGGTCGGCGAGTGGACGGATTTAAGCAGCAGTCAAGTCCAGGCCAAACGTCCGTCCAAGTTGAAGCGATTGGTAATCAGCCAAGGCCAGTTTCTCGACGAAACCAAATTGGGCCGCGCGGCGGAGGACAAGAAACAATACAACGAGGCAGTGCTCCATTATCGACGCGCCCTCCAGGCGGAAAATATTGCGGAAGGCCATTATCACTTAGGCGTGGCGCTGCTCAAACAAGGAGGGCCCAGCGCGGCCTTCGCCCAATTCGCTGAAGCTCTTCGCCAAAACCCCGATTTAGCCGGAGTTTACAGCGCGTGGGGGCAAGCGCTCATGGTGCAGGGAAAGCCGGAAGAAGCGGTCGGGATTTACAACCGGGCATTGCAATACAATCCGAACTTTGGCCGGATTCATTACAATCTGGCCGAGGCTCTGGAAGAGCAGGAACGCACCGCCGCTCCCGCTGACGCGCAACGTTTGGAAACGCAGGCGGCGCGCCATTATGCGAGAGCGGCGGCCTTGGGGGTGCAATCGCCTGAATTTTGGACGAGTTACGGCACGTTTCTGAACAAGCAAGGCAAATTCGTTGAAGCCGCGGATTGCCTGAATCGGGCAGCGTCCCAGAAACCGGAGTTGGGTGCGGCGCAGTTTCAATTGGCCCTCGCTGAGGACAAGCTCGGCAACACTGGCGAAGCGATTGCGCATTATGAAGCCACGCTATCCGCGATGCCAAATGATCCAGCCGCGTTGAATAGCCTGGCCCTCCTTTACGCCACGACGACCAATAAAGACGCGCGCAGCCCCAAGATGGCCGTGCTCCTGGCTACGCGCGCTTGCGAGGCCACCACCAGTCAGAACGCCCATTTTGTGGATACGCTGGCTCGCGCCTATGCGGCCGATGGAGATTTTCTCCAGGCCATCGCCTCGGAGGAAAAGGCCATTCGGCGAGCTTCGCAGTTGCAGGAGCAGGATTTATTGAATGAATTCAACGCGCGTTACGCCCGTTTTGTGCAGCACAAGGGGGAATAGCCAGACACCTCGGGATTTCAAAAATGGTTCGGCGCGCGTCGGAGAAATTGGCCGCGAGCCGGGTCGCCCACAAATTTTCCGTCCCGTGCCGCAACCTTCCCGCGCACGGTCACAACCGCCGGGCGGCCGGTGATTTCCATGCCCTCAAAGGCGTTGTAATCGAGGTTCATCTGCTGGGTGCTGGCGGAGATTTTGCCTCGGTAATTTGGATCGTAAATAACCAGGTCGGCATCCGCCCCGAGTTGGATGGCGCCTTTGCGGGGAAACAACCCAAAAATTTTCGCGGCCTGCGTGCTGGCGGTATTGACGAATTGGTGCAGATCGATCCGTCCGGTCTTGACCCCGTATGTAAAGTATAAATTTACGCGGTCTTCAAGGGAAGGAATGCCGTTGGGAATCCGGGTGAAATCGCCCCGGCCCATTTGCTTTTGCGTGTCAAAATCAAAAGGGGCGTGATCGGTCGCCAGGGTGGAAACGAAACCCTTCTTGAGCGCATTCCACAATACGTCCTGGTTATGCTTCTCGCGCAACGGCGGCGACATGACAAATTTGGCTCCTTCAAAATTGGCCTTTTCGGCGTCGGTTTTGTCGCAGAGCAAATATTGAATCAATGTCTCGGCCCACACCTGGACGCCCCGCGCTGAAGCGCGCATGGCTTCCGTCAGGGCTTCTTCACAACTCAAGTGTACTATATAAACATGCGCCGCCAGGATTTCCGCAAAGGTCATCAAGTGATGGACGCCTTCCGCTTCGACGCGGGGCGGGCGGCTCCAATAATGGTATTCCGGCCCGGTCTTGCCTTCGGCCAGGAGCTTCTTCTGCAATTCGAGAATTAAATCCGCATTCTCGCAATGCGCGGTGGTGAGGACGCCCAGTTCCTTGGCCAGCCGCAACGTTTTGAAAAGTTCTTCATCGGTCACGCCCAGCGCGCCTTTATAAGCCAGAAAGATTTTGAAACTGCTCAACCCGCGTTTGACAATTTCTCTTAAATCCCGCTCCGCTTCGTCGTCGTAGCGTGTCACGCCCATGTGAAAACTAAAATCGCAAGCGCTCTGGCCTTGGGCTTTGCCCAGCCACAACTCGAAAGCGTCCAAAGGCTTGTCCGCGCGTCCGGGACAAATCATCTCGATGAAGGTCGTCGTGCCGCCGACGAGCGCCGCCTTGCTGGCCGTTTCGTGCGTGTCCTTGGCGAAGGTCCCCATGAAGGGCAAATAAATATGGACGTGCGGATCGATGAATCCGGGGAAAACATATTTGCCGGACGCATCAATCACCTCTGCGGTATTCGGCGCGGAAATATTCTTGTCAATACGCGAAATGGTGTCGTCTTCGCAAAAAATATCGGCGACGAAACGTTCGCTTGCCGTGACGATTTCCCCGTTTTTGATGAGCAATGCCATAAAATCAACGCTGCCAGATGTCGCCCTCGCCATAGCTGAACCAGCGCGTCATCGTTAATTTTTGCTGGGTATAAAATTGCACGCCTTCCTTGCCTTGCATGTGCAAATCGCCGAAGAACGATTCACCCCAGCCGTTGAACGGAAACCAGGCCATCGAGGCCGGCACGCCAATATTGACACCAATCATCCCGGCCTTGACGCGATGCTTGAATTCCCGCGCCGCCTTGCCCGAGCGGGTGAAGATCGAGGCGCCATTGCCGTAGGGCGAACGGCTGGCCTCTTCGATGGCCGCGTCAAGATCGGCGAAGCGCATGATATTGAGCACTGGCCCAAAAATTTCTTCGCGGGCGACGGTCATGCCGTTTTGCACGCCGTCCAAGACCGTCGCTCCCAAAAAGAAACCGTTGGGCGCATCGGCAATTCGCACGCCCCGGCCATCGACGGCGATTTTCGCGCCTTCCTTCACCCCGGTGGCGATCAGTTTCTCGACGTGTTCGCGGTGCTGCCGGGTGATGACCGGCCCCATGTGGGGCTGGGCTTCGCGATCGGTCGGGCCGACTTTGATGGCGCGCGCCGCTTCCAGGATCGAGGGCAGCACGGTTTTATTCGCGTCGCCGATCAGCACGGCGGTCGAACCAGCCATGCAGCGTTCCCCGGCGCAACCGTACGCCGCTTCGATCAAGCCGCGCGTGGCATTTTCCACGTCCGCATCCGGCATCAAAAAAATAAAATTTTTCGCGCCGCCGTTGGATTGCACGCGCTTGCCGTGCTTCGTGCCTACCTCAAAAATATGCCGCGCCACCGGCGTGGAACCGACGAACGAAATCGCTTTGACTTTTGGATGAGTCAGCAGGGCATCGACGCATTCGCGTCCGCCGTGAACGATATTCAAGACGCCTTTGGGCAGGCCCGCTTTTTCCAAAAGCTCGACGATGCGAATGGCGGTCAGCGGGACTTTTTCGCTCGGCTTCAAGACGAACGTGTTTCCGCAAGCCAAGGCGATGGGATACATCCAGAGAGGAACCATCGAGGGGAAATTAAACGGGGTGATGCCCGCGCAAACGCCGAGCGGCTGGCGCACCGTCTCGCAATCAATGCCGCGCGCCAGATTTTCCATGCTTTCGCCCATCAGCAGCGAAGGAACGCCGCAGGCGAACTCGATCATCTCGATGCCGCGTTTCACGTCACCGCGCGATTCCCCCAAAGTTTTTCCGTGCTCTCGCGTGTTCAGCCGGATGAGTTCCTCAAAATGATCCTCCAGCAGCGCGCGAAATTTAAAAAGCAATCGCGCCCGCTCCACCGCCGGTGTTTCCCACCAATCGGGAAAAGCAGCGGCGGCGGCCTCGACCGCGGCATTGACTTCGGTTGCGTCGCCCGCTGGACATTGGGCGATCACCTCGCCGGTCGATGGATTATGCACCGGAGTGCCCGGCAGGCTGGATTGAATCCATTCGCCATTGATAAAAAAAGGACAGGGGGCGAGTTTGGCCGATTGTTCCGTGGCCAGTGGGACATTCTTCATAAGCGCTCGAAAATTAACCGCGAGAGAGGGCGTCGGATTGTTGCACAAAAGAATCGCCGCTCCATTCCCCGTCGGCCGTGACTACTTTCTTTTGGGCGGCTTTTTGCGCGGCTTTGCGCTGGGCTTGTTTGCTGACGAGATCGGCGTGAGTTGTGAAGTAGGGGAGGCTCTTGCCTTTGAAATCCGCCAGAGTTTCGAATTTATGTTTGTCCATGAAGACCAGCAGTTCCTCGCACATCGGCTTGACGCATTCATAACCAAATTTCATCACACCCGTGCAAACCTGGCAGGTGTCCGCGCCCGCCAAAATGAATTGCGCGGCATCCCCGCCGGTTTCAATGCCGCCGATGCCGGAGAGCGAGCGATCGCCAAATTCCCGGCGAATGAGCAGAGCAATTTCCATGACCATCCGCAGCGCAATGGGCCGCACCGCCTTCGACGAATAACCGCCCGGCGTCGTATAACCTTCCACGGTCGGTTCCGGCCGCAGCGTTTCCAGGTTGATTCCCATGACGCAACGGATTGTATTGATCGCGCTGACCCCCTGGCAACCGGAGCGCAAGGCGGCCCGGCTCGGGTCTTCGATATGAGTGATGTTTGGCGTCATTTTAGCCCAAACCGGTTTTTTGGCTGCTGCCATGACCCAGCCGCAAACTTCTTCGAGAATGGCGCAATCCTGTCCCATTGCCGCGCCCATTTTTCTCTCGGGTAATCCGTGCGGACACGAAAAATTGAGTTCAAAACCGTCCACCCCGGCTTCCTGGCAGCGCTCGACAATTTCAATCCAGGCGTCGCGGCGATACTCCTCCATAATCGAGGCAATCAGGACGCCATCGGGAAATTGGTCTTTGCACTTCTTGAATTCTTCCACCCAGATTTTAAAAGGCCGGTCACTGATCAATTCAATGTTTTCCCAGCCGGAGACTTCGTCGCCGTCCTTGGCCATTAGCTTGGCGTAACGCGGGCTGACATTGATCACTTTGGAGGCGTCGAGGCTGACGGTCTTGGCGATGACCGCGCCCCAGCCTTCCTTGAAGGCTTTGCCGATGACGTTCAGATTCGTTCCAGGCGGGCCCGAACCGATGATGAAGGGATTTTTTAAGGCAAGGCCGTCAACGGTTGTGGCAAGTGTTGGCATAGTTTTGACTTCCATTTTACGGAAGTTCCCGTAGTCTAACCTCCAGCCGTTAGCAAGCCAGTTTAAAAAATACCTATGCCAAGAATAGTTCGCGGTGGATTGATTCAAGCCAGCAGCACCCACGAAGGCACCGCGCCGCTGGACGTTATTAAAAAAGCCATGGTCGAAAAGCACCTCGGCTTTCTGGAACAAGCGGCGCAAAAGGGCTGTCAAGTAGTTTGCTTGCAGGAGATTTTTTACGGACCTTATTTTTGCGCGGAACAAAAAACCCGCTGGTATGCCACGACGGAGCCTATTCCAGACGGCCCCACCACGCAGCTTATGTGCGAAACCGCGCGGCGGCTCGGCATGGTGCTCATTGTCCCGATCTATGAAGTTGACGGCACTGGCATCTATTATAACACCGCGGCGGTGATTGATGCCGACGGCAAGTATCTGGGCAAGTACCGCAAGAACCACATCCCGCATTGCGCGCCGGGTTTTTGGGAAAAGTTTTATTTTCGGCCGGGCAACTTGGGCTACCCTGTTTTCCAAACGGCGGCGGGCAAGATCGGTGTCTATATTTGTTACGACCGGCATTTTCCCGATGGCGCGCGCTGCCTGGGTTTGAACGGCGCGGAAATTGTCTTCAACCCTTCCGCCACCGTGGCGGGGTTGAGCGAGTATTTATGGCGGCTCGAACAACCCGCCCATGCCGTGGCCAATCAATATTTTATCGGAGCAATCAACCGCGTCGGGATTGAAAAGCCATGGGCCATTGGCGAATTTTACGGTCAATCCTATTTCTGCGATCCGCGCGGGCAAATGCTCGCGATCGGCAGCCGCGATCGCGACGAATTGGTCGTCGCCGATTTGGACTTGGACAAAATCCAGGAAGTGCGCGATGTCTGGCAGTTCTATCGAGACCGCCGCCCGGAAACATACGAAGCCATCACCCGGCCCTAAGCAACGTGGATCCTTTCCTCCAAGCGGCCATTGACGAAGCAAAAAAAGGATTGGCCGCCGGCGGCATTCCCATTGGCTCGGTTTTGGTTTGTGACGGGAAGATCATTGGCCGGGGCCATAATCAACGCGTGCAACAAGGAAGCGTCATCCACCACGGCGAAATGAACTGCCTGGAAAACGCCGGCCGACAACGCGCGGCCGTTTACCGGCGTTGCACCATTTACACCACCCTCTCCCCGTGCCCGATGTGCAGCGGCGCCATTTTGCTTTACGCGATTCCGCGCGTGGTCGTCGGCGAAAATGTCACCTTCATGGGTGGGGAGGAGCATTTGCGCGCCAACGGCGTGCAGGTCGAGGTTTTGCAGAACGAAGATTGCATTCGGCTGATGCGCGACTTCATCGCCCAAAATCCGCAGTTGTGGAACGAAGATATCGGCGTTTGAGGCAACTTAGCCTTCTTATTGCAGTCCCAAGCCAAGGGTTTCTTTGCAATAAGCCAGGCTGCGTTCCAATCCGTTTTTTTGATACTCCTGCTCGGCTGTTTCATTGGGCGAATGGTGCGGCGGAATCATTTTTCCCAACCGCGTCAATTGGTCAAACGCGGCAAAATCCTCGGCCCGCGCTTTCGGCCAGACTTTCCAGAAATCCTTTTTGAAGTAAGGCAGGTCTCGCGGGAAGCCCGAGATAATTTCCACATTGACCGGCACGGTGGGACAAAGCTCGATGAATCGCGGCACAAACTTTTTGTAGTCAACAACTCCCTCCCCCATCGTGGTCCACTGCACCGTCGCGCCATTCGGCGAGGCCCAGACCATTGAGTCGCGCAAGGCCGAGGCGGCGACATACGGCGCCAGAATTTCCAAACTTCGATTCGGTTCCTCCATCGTCCAAGTGGCATTGCCCGTGTCGAAAGTCACGCCGACATAATCCTTGCCCGCTTCCTCGCACAGCCCGGCTATTTCCCAAGCTTGCATGTCGCCCGCATGATTTTCGATGGCGATTTTTACGCCGGCATCCAGCGCTTGCGAGCGGGCGGTTTTGCAGACGCGGACCGTGTCGGCCATGCGGGCCTCGATGCCGCCCGGAGTATTGCGGTCATCGCCCATTCCTAAAATGCAGCGGAAAACGGGCGAGCCAAGCGTGTGGGCCACTCGAATGCCGAGCGCGAGGTGCTCCTCCGCCGTGCCCCACTTTTTCTTGAAAAATTTCGAGGTGGGACAAATGCTCCATGACCCGGCGTAAATAACCAGCCCGAGGTCCGCCGCCTTTTTCTTCAAATCGCGCAGGTAATTATCCTCGAAACTCTGGTAAACATCCAAGTCAGTCAAGAATAAGGAATCAAGTTTGAGCGAGGCCGCATAATCGATCAATTGGGAGGCATTCCATTTCAGGGCGCGCACCGAAAAATTGTCAAAGCCCAGACGCGTTTTGCCGCGCGGCTTTTCGTTTGGCTCGGCCAGGGTGGTTTTGGCCAGGGCGAGTCCCGCGCTGGTCGCGGCTACGGTTTTAATAAAGGTCCGGCGACTACTGCCATTTTTGGGTGTATTCATGAGATCAAACTAACCTTCAGGATCGTTCAAGAGACTTTGCAGCCGGTCCGCCAAAGGGGCAGGGAGTTGCTGACACCAGCTCGAATCGATCAATTCCACGTCCAGCAAGTCGCGCAAATGCATCCGATCCTTGTCGCGAAATGAAGTCAGCTTCATCCGCACGAGCGCCTTGAGCGTCAATACTCGAAACAGATCTGCCTCTTCGGCTTCGGAAACGTCTGGGGCTGCTTCTGAATAGTGTGGACGAACTTTTTCTCCTGCCAGAACGATATGCACCGCATCGCGGGCCTTGGCCTGTGGTCCGTCAAGAAACATTTCAATACCCGCCACGCGCCGGTAAATAAACCCGGCCTTGGCCAAAGCTAGAGTGGCAGCGGCCAAATCGGATCGCCGTAATAGAACATCAACATCCTGAGTATTCCGCACCGCCGCTTCATCGACCCGCGAAACCCACGCGGCGACGGCATTTCCGCCCGCCACAGCATAAGGAATTCCGGCCTCAGCGAGGGCGGCGGCGGCTCGTTGCAATCGTTCGCGAACCTTCTCCACGGCGCGAATCATCCTCTCCCACGAAACATTGGCCAGCGATACTTGGGGCATACAATGATGTTCCAAATCACAGCCACAAGGTTGCCTTTAATGCCGGTTCTGCCAAGTAAATTAAGGCGGCGCCTGGCGGGCGGCCTGGTTGTTTGGGTCCAAACGAAGGACCGCCTGAAATTCGCGTTTGGCTTCATCCGCTCGGCCTTCGTGGGATAATTCCTGGGCGAGGGCGAGATGGCCTTCCTTATATTGCGGCTGGATCTTAATCGCACGGCGAAATTGTTCAACCGCGTCGGCGGCTCGATTCATCCTCAAAAATATGCGGCCGCGACAAACGTAAAACACCGCTTGTTGCGGTTCGAGTTGACTCGCGCGCTCGCACTCTTTGAGGGCCACGCCATACTTCCCCGTGCTGGTGTGAATGTTGCTCAATTCAAACCAAGCCACGGTCATGCGGGGATATAATTCGACGGTGCGCTGAAAGGCGGAGGCCGCATCGTCCAATTGTCCTGTGCGCTCAAGCATTCGGCCTTCCTCCAGGTAGCCAAGGTAATACTGCGGCAAAATCTGTTCGACCTGTTTCCATAAGTCGGCGGCGCCTTTCCAATCGCCAATCGCCTCGAGAAAATCGCCGAAATCAAAACGCAACCAGTAATCGTCCGGCTCCCGCTGAATGGCTTCGAGATAAACGGCGCGCGCGCCCGGCACGGCGGCCGCGTCCGTATGGCGATGCAAGGTTTGCAGTTCGCTTTGGAGTTTGTTCAGTTCCTGTGGATTGTCATATTGACTGTTCAGCGGCGGTTGCTGCCGGCGGCGCGCCACTTCGCTCAAAGTCACGATCCGGTTCCAGTCCGTCAATGCCAGGCGCTGTTCGCAAACGCCTTGCGCAAGCCATGGTTTGGCGGCTTTCTTGCCAGCCCCGATTTTTTCCGCCCAAGCCCGGCCTAAACGATAATTGCCGTCGAAATTGAAATGAACGTGCTCGAAAAAAATATCGTTGCCGCCCGTTTCCGAGGCTGCGGTATCAAGCAAAGTCAGGTTTGGAGTGGCCGAGGCTGTGGCTGCTGCGCGAATCAGGCCGTTGATGCGGGAATCCGCGCGAAAGGGCAGGGTGTCATAATCGCACGCCTTCTGAAAATGCTCTGGGGCGCCGTTAGATCCAGGCGCTTTTGACAGGCATTCGGCCCAGTTGTATTGCAGATCGGCGGAGAGCGGTTGGAGTTGTGTGGCTTGGCCGAAATCCTGCGCGGCTTCCGCGAAGCGGCCTTTCTGCCAAGCCTGCTGGCCTTCACCAGCGAGGCGTTCCGCGGCGGGAAGATTGGTCAGAGGGATGGACGCGAAGGGCGAACAGTCTTTAAGATTGACAGCAACCGTATTCAGAATCACTTGCGCGCCGGAATCCAGGCCGGCTTGCAGGATGTCGTGCAGATTGCGTTTAAAATTGGCATAGACCTGTTCCCGGCGCGGATCGTCCGGCGGCAATTGGTGGCCGAGAAACATTTCCATGCCGCCCCACGACGCATTTTTGCCGGATTTGAAATTGAGCCAGCGGACGGCGGCCATCAGGGCCTGTCCGACGCGAGTTTCTTGCAGAGCGAGGCTGAAACGCACTGCCCAGACCGGCGGCGCCTGCGCCCCAAAAACGCTGGCCGCGCCGAAGGGTCCCACCATCTCATTGTTGCCCATGTAAACAATCCAATAATCGCCCTGGTGGCGCGCGCACTCGCGGGCAATGGGCAAAATGGCATGGGAGTTAATGGCCGTAATCGAGACGTTGATCACTTCAAATTTTTCGCCGGGAAATTGATCGGTCAACAAGGCCTGCAAGTAACGACCCGCTCCGTAGGCCGGGCTGGGGTCGCCCAGGGCGGCCGATTCGCCCAGGATAAAAATACGGCAGGTGTGGGGCGGCTTTTGCGCTTCCATCCGCACTACGCCGGGCAGGCGAATCAGTTGCGGCGGAAAAAATTGCAGCGCAAAATTATCATTGTTGACTAAAAACTCCCGGCCATTGATGCGAATGGGTTTGAAGAAAGCTGTGTCGTAGCCGTACCCGGCCAAACGCAGCGACCCCTCCAACAAGGCAAAGGCCAGCAGTGGGGCCAGAAACGATGCAATCACGCCAAACCAGCGGCGACGGCTGGCACTCAACGCCTGTTCTTTGGGACGGACTGCCTTGGAATTGCTGCGCCTTTTTTTCAATCACTGAGTCTAAGAATCGCAGCCCATCCTTGGCAATTAGATATGGACAATCCCCCGGTTGGAACAGCATGATGCCTCACTATGAAATCTCAAAGAATGTTTGACATGACGAATTTCCTTCTTTCGCGCAAAGGTCTTTTGACGGCGGTGTGCCTGGGCGGTCTGCTGGCGGGATGCGCCATGACGGGAGGAAAACATGTTTTTAAAGGCCCGGTCGGATTGCAGCTTTACAGTGTGCGCACGGAAATGGAAAAGGACGTTCCCGGAACCATGGCCGAAGTCCGAAGCTGGGGCATTAAATTTGTGGAGCTGGCCGGCACTTACAAGCTGACGCCCGAGGATTTCAAAGCACAGTTGGATAGCCATGGTCTTGATGCCGTCTCCGGCCATTTTGGTTTTGAGCGCTGGCGCGATGATCCCGAAGCAGTCTTGCGCGAAGCCAGGACCCTCGGCTTGATTTACGTCGGTTGCGCCTGGATTCCGCACCAGGGCGATTTCGACGAGGCCAAATGCCGTGAAGCGATCGAGGTCTTCAACCATGCCGGTGAGTTGGCGGCGAAACACAAAATGCACTTTTTCTACCATACCCACGGTTATGAGTTCCAACCTTCCGGTGACGGCACTCTTTTCGACAAGCTGGTGCGGGAGACCAATCCTGAGAACGTGAAGTTCGAAATGGATATATTCTGGATCGCCCACGCCGGGCAGGACCCGGTGCAGTTGCTCAAGAAATATCCGGGACGCTGGGACTTGATGCATCTCAAGGACATGAAAAAGGGCACGCCCACCGGCCTATTGACCGGCAGTTCTGACGTGCGCAACGACGTGGTTTTCGGCACGGGCCAGCTTGACCTGCCCGCTATTTTGCGCGCGGGCCGCGAAGTGGGCGTCAAGTGGTATTTCATCGAGGACGAATCGCCCGATTCCGAACAGCAGATTCCAGCCAGCCTGCGCTATTTGGATTCCTTGCGCTGAAAAATTATTCGACCGGCTGGCCGTCCGGATTGAGCAGGTGAATTTCCCCCCAGCCCAATTCGCGAATGCCCGCCTCGACTTTTGAGCGGTCGCCAATCACCACCCAGACCAAATGGCCCGGATGGACGGCTTCCTCGGCGGCGTGCTGGACGTCACTTTGAGTCAGTGCGCGCACTTGGGCGGGATAGGTGACGAAATAATCGTCCGGCCAGCCGAAGCGAACCAATCGCGCGATGGAATCGGCCACATGCGCTTCCGTTTCCCATTGGCCGGGCAGTTTGAGCGTTTCATCTTTTTTGGCGCTGTTCAACTCCTCCTCGGTGACGGGTTTTTCGCCAACGATATTGCGCAGTTCCTTGTCGATTTCCACCATCGATTCCTTAGTCTTGTCAGTCTGCACCGGCGCCCAGGCGATAAATGGGCTGGGGCCGCGCGCCGGCGTCAGCACGGACCGCGCGCCGTAGGCCCAATGCTTGTCCTCGCGCAAGTTCATATTGATGCGGGAGGTGAACACGCCGCCGAGAATGGTGTTCATGGTTTCCAACGCGATCTCGTCCGGCGCGCTGGTGGAGGGCGCAATATCCGCCGCCATAATCATGGATTGCAGGGAGCCGGGACGATCGACCAAATAGACTGCGGAAGCAGCGGGTTCACTTACCGGGCCGATATTCTTGACTGGAACCGCCCCGGACGGCCACGCGCCAAAAAGTTTTTCCAAAGTCGGCGTCAACGTGCCTAATTCTGCGTCGCCAACCACGACGAGAGTGGCGTTGCTGGCCTTAAACCATGTCTGGTAGAATTTTTCCATGTCCTGCGCCGACATTTGGGCGACCGATTTTTCGGTGCCCGAACCCGTCAGAGGGTTTCCGTAAGCATGGTCTTGGCCGAAAAGCAGTTCCGGCAGAATGCGCATAGCCATGGCTCGGGGATCGGTTTTCTCCCGCTGAATTCCGGCGAGATGGTCTTGTTGGACGCGCTTGAAATCCGCCTCGGGAAAAGAGGGGTGCAGGACGACGTCGGCAAAAAGGTCCAGCGAGGCGGGCAGATTCGGGGTGATGGCGGAAAAATGCACCGTGGAACTATCGAGATCGCAATGGGTGTTGAGGCTGGCGCCCAGCCGGGCGAGTTGATCGCTAATTTCCAAGGCCGAACGGCTCTTCGTGCCTTCGCCAATCATATCCATCGCCAGGCTGGCCGTGCCGGGCGTGGCAAATTGATCGGCCGCGTAACCGGCATTGACCAGCAGTTCGAAATCCGTCAGGGGCAAACCGTGCCGTTCGGCCAATATAATTTTCAAGCCGTTGCTCAGAGTGACCCGTTGCAAGGCGGGGAATTTGACTTGAGGCAGCGGCTCGGGTTGCGGCAGTTGCGAACGGTCCACATCGGTTTTGGCCGTTTGATAGGATGGGAAAGGCAGGACGTTTAAAATATAGACGCCATCGGAAAGCCATTCGCGGCCCGCCTTGGTCAAATCCGCCGTGCTGGCGTGGCTGACTTGGTCAAGAATAGTTTTGTAAAAGTTCGGGTCGCCGCGATAGGTTTGGTTCATGGCCAGAATATCGGAAACGCCGCCAAATCCGCCGAGACGCTCAATCCCGCGAATGAAGCCGGCAAAATAACGTGTCTTGACTCGCTGCAACTCTTCCTCTGTGGGTCCGTGTTCCAGGAGGCGGGCCATTTCCTCGCGGACGGCTTGCTCGGCTTTGGCCGGGTCCTGTCCCGGCCGCAATGTCACGATGATGCCGAACTGGCTGTTGATTTCACGAGGGTCGAGATAGGCCTCGGCGTCCGTGGCAATTTGGTCGTCGTAAACCAGGCGTTTGTAGAGCCGGGACGTTTTACCTTGCGAGAGGATGTCGCTCAACAGATCGAGGCGGGTCGCGTCCACTTCGCCGTAGCGCGGGGCATTCCAAACCTCATAGAGTCGCGCCTGCGGCACATGGTCGCTCACGGATTGGCGGCGCACCCCACCCATTTTGGCGGTCCAGGAAGTGAAGCGCGCCACCGGCGGCCCGGAGGGAATGCTGCCAAAATACTTTTTCACCTTGGCCAAGGCTTCGCCGGCTTGAATATCGCCCGCGATGACCAGGGTGGCGTTGGCCGCGCCGTAGTAGGTTTTGAACCAATTGCGCACGTCGTCCAGCGAGGCGGCATCGAGGTCGGCCATCGAACCGATCACGGTCCAGGAATAAGGATGGTTGGCTGGCGAAGTGGCCTTGACCATCAACTCCTCGACCACGCCATACGGTTGGTTTTCGCCCTGCCGTTTTTCGTTTTGCACCACGCCGCGCTGCTCGTCGAGCTTGACCTGATCCACGGCGCCCAGGAGCGAACCCATGCGATCGGACTCCATCCAGAGGGCGACATCGAGGGCGTTTTTGGGGACGTTCTCGAAGAAGTCCGTCCGGTCCTCGCTAGTCGTGCCGTTCATGTCGGTCGCCCCGAGTTGTTCCATGGTTTGGAAAAAAGCGCGCTGGTTGTGCCCGGTTTGGAGATGCTGGCTGCCGGTGAACATGAGATGCTCAAAAAGATGGGCGAAACCGGTTTTGCCGGGCTTCTCGTTTTTCGAGCCGACGTGATACCAAAGGTTGACTGCGAGAATCGGCGCTTTGTGGTCTTCGTGGACGATGAGAGTCAGGCCGTTGGAGAGGACAAATTTCTGATTGGCGATGTTGATGTCCTTGCTCAAATCAGGTCCGGCGGCTTGGGCGGCGTAAAGTCCGAGGGAAAAAACGAAGGCAAATAGCAGAATGCGCATGACTATAAATGACCTCAAAAGGCAGCGACGCGCAATATGGATTTAGGGGTTGTCCCACTGGCCGAAACGGTCCTTCGGAATTTTGGCATCCTCAGGATAAACCAAATACACAGTGTTCCGCGATTCCTTCCAGGCGTTGATGACATTTTTACGCGTGTATATATGGCGCACCTTCTGGCCTTTTTGCAGATTCGTGGCCGGATCATTGATCACCACATCGCCCGTCTCGGTAAAGCCAATGCAGACCACCAGGTGTCCGCTGCCCGTATTGTGCCGGCCCGGATTGAGCAAATGCCACGGGGCCGAAATGACTACGGGAATTCCCGCCACAATCCAATCCTCCAATTCGGAGAGGTCGCTGAAGCGCGTTACGTACGCGCGCATCCCAGGGAAACTTCCGGCGAAGGCGGTGTTAAACGGCCAATTGCCGGTCCCATTGAAACCGCTGTCAAACACTCCCGCCGCGACCTCCGGCACGTCAATGTCCAGCTCTGGCCGGTGCAGCACCTCGCCCCAGCGCGCCAACACCATGGACAGAGAAGTGGGGCTGCACCATCCCTTCTCCTGGGGATAGGAATTTTGGGATCGTTCCGGCGTCGTGATAATTTTCCCCCACGCGGCGCGGTTCGGCGGCAAAGGCTCGAGAGTCATTCGATTGTCAAGAAACGAAAGTCCCAGAAATTTCAGTTTCGCTTTGTCCAGTGTCACTCGCAGTTGCACGTCCGCGCCCGGACGGTTCAAGATCAGCGTATCTTGCTTGACGGTTCCATCGGCGTCCTTTTGCCGCCGGACGCTGCTGCGCCCCGCATCTTTGCGCCAGAGTCCCATCGTATAGAATTTTGTTTCGTGATCGGGGAAAATGCCGCGAGCCTCGACTTTTATGCCGCCGTTGGTGGAAGCGTCCACGTTCCAGGAGACGATCAATTCATTCCAGTCGATGGGGGCCTTAATAAGGGGCGAGAGAAGCGCGGCGCCATTGCTTTCCGCGGTAAAGCCAGTGAATTGTTTGATCCCAATGAACCGGCTCTGCTCCGCCGGAGAAGAAGCAAGGGCGCTCATTATCAATAATAGGATTGAAAAGTGTTTAAGGGCCATGGAGATAAGGCTGGAGCCGTTCGATTAATTCCTTGGACATGCGCTGGGGCTTTTCCGTGGCGCTGGCGCAGACATGCCGGGTTTCGCCTTCGGCCAGCAAATCGCCCGAGGCATTGAGGATGCGAAAGCCACAGCTCAAGCGAACGCCGCCCAATTCGCTGATCCAGACTTCAATGGTCAGAAAATCGTCGTAACGCGCCGCTCCCTTGTAGGAAATTTCCAGGCCGATCACAGGAAAGGCCGTGCCGGCGGCTTGCAGTTGGAACAAGGGGCAATCCGCTTGCCGAAAAAATTCGCCGCGCGCCGCTTCCAGCATTTCGAGATAGCGGGAGTAATAAACGTGATTGCCGACGGTGCATTCCGCGTAAATGACGCGATGCCGATGTTTAAAAACCGATCCTGACACAGCCTGATTTTATCGGAAGATTTTTCCCGCGCAACCCGCCATTTTATGATAGACTGGGGCCGCTTTGAGGTTCGACCCGGCAACAAAAACGTTTGAGCTTTCCGTTCGTGAATTGGCGGAGGACGACGGCTATTCGCGCATTGGCTTCGAGCGCGGCGAAGGCTGGCACCGGCTTGGGCTGGGCGCGGAATTGCACGCCCGCGTCCTGCGCGAACGCTGCCTGGCGCAACCCGCCTACCGCAGTGAAGTTCACTTGCAAACGCGCTGTCAAGTCGAGGAGTGGACGGCGGTGATCACCGGG
>Ga0075522_10001338_pt1 | contig 18706 bp, 12 predicted proteins | sample NGEPerA_FD_74796 | JGI IMG/M metagenome (GOLD analysis project Ga0075522, IMG submission 74796) | Arctic peat soil microbial communities from the Barrow Environmental Observatory site, Barrow, Alaska, USA - NGEE PermafrostL2-A | ecosystem: Environmental > Terrestrial > Soil > Wetlands > Peat ... | reverse complement strand
ATTGAGCAGGCTCGAATGCCACGCGGGCAGCATGACACAAACCAACGGCTGGCGCAATGCAGATTATTGCTATTGTCACGCCAAGCAAAATCCCGGACGCCTGTGGCGTCTCGCCCGTGCCGATGGCGTGGCAGTCGAGGAATCGCGGGCTTTCCAGTTCTAACGCAACCCGCACGGGCGGGACGCCCGTGATACGACGACGTCACCGGAACATCAAAGACGTCCCCGTCCGCGTTGACAGTGGGCACTGCGCGCCATTCTATTTCGCAAATCTACAGTGCGCCGTTTATATGAAATTGGATGCCACGCGCAGACTACGCCCTGATTCGACGCAAATCCAGCCGACGGTACCTGCGCTGCAAGCCCATTACCCAACTGATCTTGCGCTCCTCCTAAATTTATTTTATTTTTCTTGCACTCACAGCGGAAATGTGCAATAGTTATCGGACCTTTCTACCAAAAGGCAAGGCAGGGTTAGCAGCCTTCGCAAACAGCCAATCTCCTCCCAAAGTTGTCTCATCGCGCAACCGATACCGTTTGGGTAGGTCGCCGGGAATTGTGTGCGGCGAGCGGTCGCTTTGGCGATGCGCATCGCACCAGGCCGGCGAGGCTGAACGTCTGCGCGGGCGGTCCTTTACCCGTCCCGCGCCAGGTGATTTTTTATGGCCACGGCCGTCCAGTCTGGATTACAACTGTACCTTCGGCAAATCAACGACACCGCGCTTCTCAACGCCGATGAAGAGAAGACGCTGTCCCGGCGAATCCTCCAGCTCAATGACCCCGAGGCCCGCGAACGGATGGTTCGCGCCAATCTCCGGCTGGTCGTCAACATCGCCAAGCACTTCGTGGGGCGCGGGCTCACCCTGCCCGACCTCATCGAGGAAGGGAACATCGGCCTGCTGAAAGCCGTCGAGGGCTTCGACCCCGAGAACGGCTGCCGATTCAGCACCTACGCCTCCTGGTGGATCAAACAATCGATCAAGCGCGCGTTGATCAACAGCGTGCAGCCGATCCATATCCCGGCTTACATGGTCGAGATGATGGGCAAGCTCAAATGCGCCATGCGCGAGCTCGAGGACAAGCTGGGCCGCATCGCGACCATCGAGGAGTTGTCGGCTCACATGAAGCTGTCGCCCAAGAAGCTCAAGATCATCCGCAAGGCCGTCAAAGCCTGGAACTCCCCCACCCAGTCGGGCAGCGAGGATGGCGAAATGACCATCAACGAGCTGGTCGCCGATACACACAATCCCGGCCCGGATACGGCGGTCATGGATTGCGACGAACTCCGCCAACTCGGCACCCTGCTCGACGCCTTCGACGAGCGAGCCGCCAAAATCCTTAAGCTTCGCTATGGCCTTGAAGGCGAAGACCCGATGACCCTCAAGGAAATCGGCATGCGCATCGGCCTCACCCGCGAGCGCGTCCGCCAGATCGAGCACGAGGCCCTGGCCAAACTCAAGGAAGCGATGCTGGCCGAGGTGTGATCCGGCTCATCCGCCATACGCGCTGTTATCCCCCGACAAAAATCCCGTTCCCGGCCCCACCGCCGCCGGGTCGGAGGTGTTGGTAAACCGATCCGCCACACTGGCGGCATGCCCGTCGCAATAGACCACGTTGGTGCGGCGCTGATGGCGGTACGCCTGCGTTCCCGCGGCGCGGTATTTGAACGCCAGATCGCCGGGGCTGGGGAACGGGCTGCGCATGAATTTGTCAGGCCCGCCGTAGTATTGTCCGTCGCCGAAGAGGGCAGTTCGCGCCCCATCCTGAATCTGCCCGGCCCGCATCGGCGCGGGGATCGTCTCCTGGTCGCCGTGGCCGATGTAGCTGGTGTTGTAGTTGTATCCGGTGTACGGATCGTCGCCGGACGGGCGGCCGATGTAACTGGGACATTGCTGCACCTGTAGCCCGCCCTCTCCGGCTCTCCATATCAACCCGGGTCGAATTTGCGCGCCCGAACCGCCGCGCATGGCAGTAAAATCCCAGGCGATGGATCCGCCCGACGCGCCATCGGTGTAATACGCGATCGGGTAGCTGCCATTGTAATTCTCGCAATACACATTGGCCGCCAGCGAAAGCTGCCGGAGATTGCTCAGGCATTTGATGGACTTGCCCTGCTCGCGCGCCCCGGCCAGCGCGGGAATCAGCATCGCCAGCAGGACGGCGACGATTCCAATCGCTACCAGAAGCTCGATCAACGTGAACGCCGCGGCGGAATGACTACGCAAAGACGGTGCAGGGCCGCTCCGCGTGGCACGGCCACGGCACCCGGTGGGGCAGACATTCTTGTCTGCCTCGAATCGGTGAGTGGAGGACATTCCTGTCCTCCCGAACCGATTCGCCACGCTCACGGCAGGCCCATGCGAATCCGCTCGGCGGGGCAGGAATGCCCCGCACTCGCGGATTCGGGCAGACAGGAATGTCTGCCCCACCAAACCCTGTCGATTTCGACGCTGACGCTTCCCGAAAATGCGCACGCCATCCTCTACAAAATACATGACTCGCGCGTTCGCGCCAGCAAAAGCCCCATCGCCGCCAGCGCGACGAAGGCGGCGGACCCCGGCTCGGGCGTGGAAGCGCCGCCGGCGGAGGTGGTGATGGCGTCGATCGGCAGATAACCGGAGGGAACCTGGAATTGCACGTAATCCACGGTCGCCAGATTCGTGCCGGAGAGATTCAGCCAGGTGCCGCCGACCGATCCATCGAGCGTGCCAAGCGCCTGCTGGAAGTCTTCGCCGGCGAAATCGGCGATCGAGCCGGTGAAAGGCTTGCTCAAGTCGGCAGGCACATCGCCAGGGCCGGGCGCGGTTTCGTAGGGGCCGGCGAGCTTCGAGAAATACGTTGCCGGCAGATTGAAATTGACGTTTCCCAGGCTCGCCCAGGTGCTGCCGTCGCTGCTGACGCGCACCAGCGCGCTGCCGCCGCCGAAGGTGTCGGCGGACGAATCGGCAAGGCCATTTGGATAGTCCGCGTCGATCAATCCCACATTCGAGATCACCCCCAGTTGCGGCGCATTGGCCACCGTGATGGGCTTGTCCAGTTGCAGCGTCAACTGTCCGCCGGTTCCGATGGCGACAATCTCCGTGCTTCCAAACGCGGGGCTGAACGGATCGAGTACATTAGGATAACCTGAGCCCGCTCCCACGACCGGCGCCGGCATGCCCAGCGCCGCCGCCGGATCATTAAACCCGCTGGGCGCGCCCGTGCCCGGCGTATAGCTCACCACCGACGAAGCAAACCCGCCCATCGAGTTGCCGGTTGCCCACGCCAGCAACGCCAACGCAGGCACCGCCAGTTTTGGCAAAACGCCGGAAGATTGACCACGAAGACACGAAGACACGAAGGCGGGGAAAATCCGAAATCCGAAGCACGAAATCCGAAACAAATCCAAAAATAAGAAAGGCGAAAAATTCAAAGGGCGCGTTCGGGACGTTCTTGTTTTGAGGTTTTTCCCTTTGAATTTTGAGTTTGTTTCGGATTTCGGATTTCGGATTTCGGATTTTTCCCCGCTTCGTGGCTCCGTGTCTCCGTGGTGAAATTCTTTCCGTGGCGAGATCGAATAGAACATGGGTCAGGGACTCCCGGCGCCAATCTGCGTGGCGCCAAAGACAAGCCTCGACCTCGCGAATATGAAAAGCGGGCGGGAATGAGCCCAACGGGAGAAAACGCGAATCAATGATTTCGCGCAGCGCGATAAACCGTCGCGCCGCCAGCTCGGGCGAGCCGGCTGTTTTTCCCTGCCGCGGGCATGCATTGCCGGCCGTCCCATCTCGCGAGGACGAATCCGAACCGGGCTGGCAACACGCCGGCCCCCGAGCCCGCAGGCAGGTCTTCTGGCTTGGGACGGGGAAGAACGGAACAGTGCTGAGAGTTGAGAGTTGAGTGGGAACGAACATGATGAGTGACGAGTGAACCGTGACGCAGACGGCCTTCGTCACGGTTCACTCATCACTCATCATCCTCTTCCCTCAGCACTCAAATCTCAGCACTTACTCCTGCTCTTCCCGTCGCACGTCGCCTTCCCACCGGTTTTACTTTCCGGCAGTGGCATGTGACGCGCGAACATCATCCGATACAGCGGCGCGACCGCGGCGGATTCTCACCGCCTTCCCATCACCGGAATGTCCTGGCGAAACGCCAGGGACACAACCGGCAGGCTTCGCAGCCGCCCACAGGGCAACCGTAGCTTAGCAGTTGGGCACGAACGGGGGAAGAGCGTTGCGCAAATCAAATTACCCGGGCCCCGGAGCGAACACCTCGAGCAGATTAGCGCAGAGACGCGGAGAGGCGAAGTCGCAGAGAATTGTTTGATGTGTCAGCAAATCTTAGTCTAAATTTAGGAAACGGATCAAGTCTGAATTGTCGCCTCCCGGCAGATCGATTCTGGGCAATTCATCACTCCCCTCCGCGACTCCGCGCCTTTGCAACTCTGCGCAGATATTCCGTCCACCTGGCGCGAATAATTCTGGATCATTTCGCTTCCGACGCTTTGAATGTCGCTATCGACTGCCCGCTGTTGGCGTTCCAAACGCGTAGGATTCCATCCTGCCCGCCGGCGACGATCACCGCGCCGTCGGGGGTGGCGGCGACGGAGTTCACGAAATCCGTCGCGCCGCCGAACGAGCGAACATCTGAACCGTTTTCGCGGATCAGTCGCACCTTCCCCTCCCCGCTGGCGGCGACGGCGGTGTCGCCGTCGCCAACCCAGGCCACGCAGGTCACTTCCTTGTCGAATCCCCGCACCACTTTCCCGCGCCCGCCGGTCTCGGCGTCCCAGAAGCGCAGCGTGTTGTCCGCGCTGGCGCTGGTGATTCCGTGTCCATCATGCTTCCAGGCGACGCCCAGCACCTGCCCGCCGTGACCTTCGAGCGCGCGGATGATCTTGCCGGCTTGCACGTCCAGAATCTTCACGAAGCGGTCGGTGGAGGCGGTGGCAAGCTGTTCGCCATCGGGGCTGAAGCGCACGCATTGCACGGTGTCGCTATGGACGGCATCCAGGGCGGCACGCAGCCGGCACGAGGGCAGATCGAACAGCCGAACTTCGCCGGATCGGCTGGGCACTCCGCCGCCGGTCGCGAGCAGATTCCCCGAGGGGCTGAAATCCAGCGAAGTCACACGGTCGGCGAAGGGCAAATCGCTGTTGCCGCTGGCGATGGTCTGTAGCAGGGTCCATCCCCCAGAAATATCCCAACCCCGCGGCGGGCCGGAGGAAGAACACGCGATCACCTTGTTGTTTCCGGCGAATGTCACAACAGTAAGCGGCTGGGCGTGATCCCCAAACACGTCGCCGGGCGCACCGTTTTTGCCGCCCCAAAGATGGATCGTGCCATCGCCGGCGACGGTGACAATGCGTGTCCCATCCGGCGAAAACGCAATGCCGCGCGCGGGAGCCGCAGGCGCATCGGCGGCCTTCTTCGCGTCGGCGGCCTGGGTTTCGGAAAGTTTCTCATGCCCCAGCGCCTTCGCCGATGCGGCGGTGGCGTCGGCGAGCAACTGGCGGGCCTCATCGTCGGCCTTGGCCGCCAGGCCCTGCTCCTCCTGGGCATCGGCCTTGGCCGACTGGGATTTCTTCAGCGCTTCCCCGGCAGTCGCCAAGTCCTTCTCGCTCGACTTCTTTTTGTTGTCATCCTTCGCGCTGGCAGCGGCATCCTTCGCCGCCTTCGCATCTTCAAGCGCCTTTTGCTTATCGGCCAGCGCTTTGTCGGCGACGGGAATGGCGGCCAGGGATTTGGCAAGACGCTCCGCCGCCGACTTCACCTGCGCCTGCGCCGAATCCACATGCGATTTGCGATACGCGACTTCGTTTTTCGCCCGCTCCAAGGCCCGCCCGGCAACGGCGAATCGATCCGCCAGCGTGCGATCCGTGAGCGCCGCCAATTCCTTAGCGTCTTCGAGGTTCCAGAGTTTGGCATGGCCATCCGCGTCAGTGTCGGCAATCCGCTTGCCGTCCTGGCTGACGGCTAGACTGACCACCGGCGCGCCGATTTTGATCTGCCGATCCGCGCTGCCGGCGTCGATGTTCCATCGGCGGATCGTGCCGTCGTGGCCGCCGGACAGAAGATGGGCGTTGGATGCGATGTATTCCAGCGCGGTCACCGCGCCGTCATGGCATTTCAATTCCTTGCCCGGCGGCATCATGCCGTCCGCCGCCTCGGGCAAACTGAAGAGCCGGATAACGCCATCCGTACCGCCGGCCGCAATTTGCTTTCCCTTGGCCAGCCACGCGATCGCGGGCGCTTGTGCGGAAAGCGGTGCCTGGCAAAAGAGCTTCTTGCCGGCCACGTCCCAAACGCGCACGGCCATGTCGGCCGAGGCCGTGAGAAGCCTTGCCCCATCGGGAGAGAAACCGATGCAAGTCACGGTTGTCGGTGGGCCGGCAAGATCACCGGCCGGCTTGCCTGTGGAGGCATTCCACAAATGCACCGCGCCATCATCGCCGCCGCCGGTCGCGATAAGCGTGCCGGCGGGATTGACGGCAATGCACGTCGCAGCCGAAGCGCCAAGGACAAACTTCTCACCGGGCGCGGGCCGTTTCCACAGTTTCACTTCGCGATAACTTCCGGATGCCAACACTATGGAGTCGGGGCTGAACGCCAGCGATTCGACCATGGAATGATGCGCGATCGCGTGACCGCCCGGCGCGTTGAGGGCGGGATCGCTCAAGGCGCCCATGAAGCGCTGGCCGGGCAGGTCGTACACATCGATCCGGTTTCCGCGCCCGCAAGCCGCCAGCCGGCCATCGGGCGACACCGCGACCGCGAAGATCGGATCGAGCGTGGCGGGCAGCGCATGCCAGACCAGCGGCGCCAGCGAGCCATGCACTTCGCCCGTTGCGCCCTGGTCGATCCAGAGGCGCAGCAGGCCCAGCTGCCCGGGCGTGAGATTGGCGGCGGCGGCCTTGTTATTCGGCGGGGGCATCGGAGATTCCACGTCCGGCGCGTGCGCCGCCGCCTTCAGCAGCAGGCTGCCCGCGCCTTTGCCGGGCAGCACCGCGGCGCCGTCATCGCCTCCCTTGCGGATATCGGCCGGAGTCTCAAGCACCAGGCCCGCCTTGGCCTTGGTCTTGTTATGGCACGCCATGCAACTGGCGTTCAGGAATGGCAGAATCTCCTTCTCGAAATCCACGGGCGCGGCGTGGCTTACCTCCGCGATCGCAATGGGCGGCGCCTTAGGGCCAGCCGGCGCTACGTCCGCCGCGAATGCGGGGAGCGCGACGAAAAACAGGGCGAGAAAGAGTGGGAAAGTTAGTTTGGACATGCGTCGGAGGTTTCTAGAATCAACACATGGATTTTGAATGCCAACGCCGGGAAGACACGCGCCAAGAGCGCCAAGGCCGCCAAGACGCAGAGAATACAAACGTGAGATTTTGAAGATCATTTTCGAGGCTCTTTCTTTCATTTCGTTGCGGACTCGCCCGCGCCGAGCCTCCTTAATGATATCCAGCGAAATGTTGTCGAACCGGCAAGATTATTTGGAAAATCGAGAGAAAGGACTGCCACGAATCGCCACGAATAATTCATCTTCATTCGTGTGCATTCGTGTCCATTCGTGGTTTCCCTCTTTCTTTGCGTTCCGCGCTCTCCCACTCTGAGTTTCTTTGCTTCTTGGCGGCCTTGGCGCACTTGGCGTACTTGGCGCATTTCCGGGGGGCGTGCCAACTCGCTTCACTTGGGCAGGACCGTCACGGAAATCGCCGGCGAATAAAATGTGACCTGCGCATCCTTGCTCGTTTTCTTCTTTTGCTTTTTCTTGTCCCCCTTTGCCGGCTTGGCGTCGCTCGGCTCGGCGCGCTCGTACTTGAACTGCGTTTGTCCCTCCAGATAAAACGTGTAGGGCCCGGGCGCGAGTTGGGCGGGGATGTCGAACTCGGCGACGCCCGTGTCGGCGCCGGGGGCGATGGTCAGTTCGGGAGGATTGTTCAGGCCGGGCAGACCGGCGGCTTTCAGCTTCAGCGGCTGTTTCATTTCGAGCCGGCGAGTCACTTTCACCGGCGCTTTCACTCTGGACCCAGCCTTACCTTGCAATGACGAGACGGTGACGGCGATGGACAACGGCTCCGCTTCATCGCCGCTCACCGCCAGCGGCAATTGGTCCGTGACGCGGGCGGTTGGAGGTTCGGTGTTGTCGGCGTTGCCGGGCCAGACGACCGATTCGATTTTGGCCCGATGTGCGCGTTCCTTGCCGGCGATCATCGCTTTGCCGATCAGTCGCACCGGCCCGGCCCAGGGCCCGGCGCCGTCGTCGGCCGTAAAAAGAAGGGTCGTGGCATTTGCCCCGCGCCCCAGCCGGATGGGGACGCAGTGAACGCCATCGGGAAGTCCGTGTGCCTCGATCGTGATTTCGCCGTCGAAGCCCTCCTCGCGCAACGCCATGATGCGGATTGGCGTAACGCCGGATTTGCGGAGGAACGGAGAGCCGAGAGTTGGCTCGGCTTTGTTGGCGTTAGGTCCGCCGATGGCAGCGGTCGTTGCCAGCAGGGCAAAATCGGGAAGCTGCTTGTGGATCGACAGCCGATAGATGAGCGCGGGATTGTCGCGGGCGGTATTGAACAGATCGCGCAGCGTGAGGCGGTACGTTGCCGTCTCGCCGGCCTCCAGACGATAGACAGGATCGGGGCTGACGATGCGCAAAGCGCCGTCGAATCCCTGGCTTCGCTGGGGGGCATCGGGGCCGCCGAGCATGGCGATGTCGGAAACCTGCCCGTCCCCCTTCGCGTTCTTCGTCACTCTCTGAATTTGCAGAGCGGGACTGGTGGGCAGGCCCATCCGCTGCGAGAAAACCTCGATCCAATAAACCTCGCCCTTGCCGGCGTCGAACGTAAAGCAATCCACATCATCATGCGGATAAAATCGGCCAACAATCTCGCAAGGCGGCGAAACTTTCTGCGCCTTGTCGGGCGTTTCATTGGGCTCACGCTCTACGCTGACCGGAGCGCGAGCCAAGCCAATGAGAATTGGGTTGGAGGGGCCCGCGTCGCTGTTCAGCCGATATGCATACGCCTCGATTCCCGCGCCCGCGGTTCCGAGTAAGCCGGCGGCATCGGGCGCCAGGGCGAATCGATCGGGCTTGGTTGTTGAAGTCCACGCGATGGGCGGCACATCCAGCGGCGCCTCTTGGCCGCCTACTTCATGTTGCAAAAGCGTCTTGCGTACCCGCTGGGCGTGTTGAGCGGATGCGTCGCCCGCGGGAGTGCCAGCCGATGCATTGATATCAGCATCGGCTTTCGGCAATTCAATTTCCACCTCAAGCTGCTGCAGCGCAGCGCCGTCGATCCCGCGCATGCCGGCCTCTTTTCCGCCCGGCAAATTGCGACCATAGAGCATGTACTTGCCCTTGCTGCCCGGCTCGCCCGCCGGTGGAAAAATCGCATCCAGATGCGGTTGGGACCCGGCGGATAATCGGTAGAAATACTCGGGCCCGCCGCGGTAGGTGAGATCGTGAAGTGCCAAAACATACCGTCCATCGCCCGGCGACATGAAGTCGATCAACCCGCCGCGCCGGCTTCTCGCCACTTCGCGGCCATCGGGCGCGGTCAAGGTCATCACCGGGCTTAGGCGAGAGTCAATCTGCCGGGCCATGCAATCGATCAGAACACGTTTGCCTCGGCACAAGTCGATCGCGTAATAATCAATCTGATTTGCGGTACACCACCCATTCACATTCGTCGCCAGCACCATCGGCGCCGCAGACGCCGCCGCGCTGCCCGGCTTGCCAATGGTCTCCGGCCAGCGCCCCACGACAAACGCGCGCGGATTGCTGACGCCGAATTGTCCCACCACGCGCGCCTCATACACCCCCGCCGGCACATCCGCCGCGACGCTCACCTTAAAACGCCGCGTTGTCATCCCCTGCTCATCATCCGCCGCCTTTGCGGTAATGCCCGGATGGGAAAAGTGAATTTCGTCGGCATCGTCCAGGTCCTCCCCCGTCGCGTTCACGTCAATGGTCGCCCCGCTCCTCGCCCCCGGCGGAAAGAGCGTGAACAGCTTCGCCGCCGGCAGTTGCCCCAGCGCCGCCGACGCCCACAGCAACACGCCAAGACAAGCCGCCGCGCAAGGAAATGTCCGTCTGCTGTGCATGAATGAGGTTCCGCCAATGAGTACCCTGCCGCCGCGCAAGCGTTCGCCGGGCGGGATGAAACGATGTGTCGGCATGATTCCAGTACAGTACCAATGAGCGAGGGAGGCACGGATTTTTTTCACATTCGGCGGAGTCTGGCCATGCGTTATTTCTGGGTTGCAGCTTTGATGATCGCCGCTGTCACTTTCGCCGGCGTCGCGGATGACAAGGCAGCGGATCACATCGCCGCCGCGAAAGCAGCCGAGGCGGAGAACGTGGAATCAGGCCTCGCTTACTGCGTATCGGTTGTCAGCACCTGCAAATAGGCGTGATACGCATAAACGCGGTCGCGGCGTTTGCCGGTGGTTTCACGCAAAATGTCGGCCTCCAGGAGCGCGTGGATCGCCTTGCCTGCCGTCGGTTTGCTGACCTTCAAGAGCTTGATCGCACGCGCGAGAGTGATGACCGGGTGCGCGGGCAGTTGGTCGAACAGGCGAATGGCGGGCACGGTGGCAGATGGTTGGCGGGTTAAACGGGCGCGATCCCTGGCGATCAGGGTGAACAATCGCCGGGCGGCGGAAATCCCGTCCTGTGCCGCCTCGTGGACGCAGTCCAGAAAGTATCGCGTCCAGCCTTCCCAATCCCCCTGTGTGCGAATCGCGCTGAGCCTCGCGTAATAGTCGTCGCGATGGCGTTTGAACGCGACGCTGACATAGAGCAGCGGCGATTCGAGCAGGCCCCAATGTTCCACAAGCAGCGCGATGAGCAGCCGGCCGATGCGGCCATTGCCATCGAGAAACGGATGAATGGTCTCGAACTGCGCGTGCGCAAGACCGACGCGCACCAGCGGCGGGAGCGGGTCCGGCGCATGGATCCATTTCTCCAGCGATGACATGGCGCCGGCCACTTCTCCAGGAGGCGGGGGAACGAATCGGGCGTTGCCCGGGCGCGTGCCGCCGATCCAGTTTTGCGAACGGCGAATTTGGCCGGGCTCCTTGTCGCTGCCGCGCACACCCCGCATGAGCCGCTGATGCGCGCCGCACAGCAGGCGGGTACACAACGGCAGGCCTTTGGGCCGGGCGATTTCGCGGCGGGCATAATTGAGGGCGGCGACGTAATTGCAGACCTCCTGAACATCGTCGGGCCTCTGTGCCGGCTGCCCGGCCTCGAACGCCAGAACATCGGCGAGCGTGGCCTGCGTGCCCTCGATCTGCGACGTGATCAGCGCCTCCTTGCGCACGAAGCCATACAGAAACCATTCCGGGCTGGCGACCATTCGAGCCGCGACCGATAGCTTGCCCATCGCGGCGGTGGCCGCTTCCAGCGAATGGAGGAGCGACGGCTCCATCGCCAGCGCCGGATCACGCGGTGGGAGCGGCGCGGGAACAAAGGCGCGAACTTCCTCCCCGCCGAGGCGGGTGATGCGATAGACGCCGGATGTTCTCGACATGGGCGATTCACTCTCGTTGCGCAGCCGGAACCATTAGTAAAGAAATCTTACCTAAGAGGGCGGACTAGTCAAGGTATCTTTACCAGATATGGAGCGTGCGTGACCGTTTCGGCGAACGCTTTCCCTGCCCCCCTTATCCAAGGTCGGAAGCGACGGGGGGCTTGCACCGCGGGTTTCGATGGGAACCGAAAACAGGGGCGCGGCTTGTTTCCGTCTCCCGTCGCGTTCACGTCAACCGTCGCCCCGCTCCTGGCCCCCGGCGGAAAGAGCGTGACGCCCCGTTTAGCCGCCGCGTCCTCGCGGCGCCGGTGCGCCTGTACCACCGGGCGCATCGGGGAAGGTGGGCGCGAAGAAAAGAGGCGCCGCGAGAACGCGGCGGCTAAACCGTGCAACCGTCAGGAGGGTGAACTGCGGGCACGCCGATGGATGTGCCGGTCTACCGCCATGTCCCCGTCTGCCGCGCCTCCCTTGCTTGGCGATGGCGCTTGCGCCCCTCTGCCGGCTACACCCAAAGCGATAAACTCAACTCCCCGACGCCGCGTAGCGTCAGTTTCGATTGTTCCCGCCGAAAGGATAAAGCCGGGGTTGGATGGCTTATAACCGCGGATGAAAACAAGCCGCGCCGCCGTTTTCACCGCCCCCTTTTTCGCCGCCCGTTGATCCGATGCATGAGACGATTGTATGGTCGCGCCGCTTGCGAAAGCAATTCGGCAGTTCACGCGAAATGCGATAGGCGCCGCCGGGCCGCGTAATAAATGTTGAAGGGACGTCCCCGTCGCTTCCGATTTCCCGGCGAATCAGAAAATATTTCAAATCAGGTTGTTGACGACGGCGATGGCCAAACGGAACGCCTTCGGCGGGGAGGTTTAAGTTTATCGCCTGGGTGCCGTCGGCAAGGTATACTTATTGAATGGCCGTGTCTGTCGCCGGCTTGCCTCAGCCGCGCCGATCGGCAGAAGCGACATCCCCCGCTTTTGGTGAGCAGGTGAATGCGAGAAAACAACGCGGCGGGAACGCCGCCCCCACTTTGACGGATCAGATGTCCCTTTCCGTTCTTCACGTACTCTTGCAAGATTTAGGCACGCCGACTCAGATATGGTCTTCTCTGGGTGTGTGGCGCATGGGACTATCTCGGTGCTCAGATCATTCGCGCGGGTTTGATTTTATGGACGACCGCGCAGGTTGGCTGCTCGGTGTTCAGTAATCATGGAGAAAACCAGATGCTTCGAGCAATTGTACTTATGGCGCCCGTGCTTCTCCTCGTCGGGTGCGAAACGACGCGAACTTGCGACGTGAAGGCAATACCGTTCGAATCGCCAGAACTCACACGGTATAGCGGAAAGACCGTGTATTTAAATCTCGTTGATGACCGGACGCCGCCAGATCCTAAGCACAATCCTGCTCAAGCGATTTTCGATACGTTGCGTAATGCAAACTCAAAGGTGAATTGGGTCCGCGCGCCGGCGGCGCCTGGCATGGGCGAGTCGTTCCTCGTGTTGAAGACGCTTAAGTTCAGATCAATCTTTGTCGTCGCCAAGAGCGGCATCTGGAACGGGGAGGTGCAGCTTGCGGGCGAACTGCGACAGAAGGTGGGGGAGCCGAGGCAGTTTACGATTCACAAAGTTGTCTCTTTCCCCAATGAGTTTGGATATACGACCGCTGACGATGCATTGATGACCGCATTTCGGCAGGCCATGATTGATTTAGTCGACGAGATCGATCGGAGGTAGCCACCTTGCTGGTCTGTTCATTGCCGAGTCGTAGGGCTGCTTGTCTCCCAAAAACTCCAAAGTTCTTCCAAGTATTTTTTGCTTGGTTGGCTTCCATCGACCCTCGGCCTAAGGGTGGTGCCACGCAAATGCCAATACTCGGTCTCCCGCAAGGACTCGTGAATAACTACTGAGAATCTATTAGGCGCTATTCGCAAGAGCCCGTCGTCGAACAAATCGTGTAGATCAGACCGCAGTAAAATCCCATTCTCCTTCGCGTTGTTTCCGGATTTTGAATGGCTGCAAATGTGGGCGGCCTGCAAAACCGCGTCCGGCCCCCACCCCGTGACGGCACAACGATGCTCATAAAGGTTAAGCAGCATCAATCGAAACGCTGGTTGCCCAAATCGAATCCGTCGAGCGAATTGCTCGCGTTGCTCAGGATCGTCTTTCGGAGTTGGGCCGATCCAGCCATCATTACCCGAAGGGAAATTTTCAGTGCAGAGAAATACCAACCTTTCGCCCTGAGCTTGGGAGAGCTTGTAATTTGTGTGCTTCGGCATCCGGAGCACTAGAAGATCTTGCAAAATGGGATCCTTCTTTATGCTCTCTGCCGCTATGATGTCAGAGGGATTTTGGAGTCTTCGGGTGACCCGTAGATGCACAAAATCTTCCGTCTCCGTTGGTCCACCGTTCCTGTGGTACATAGGGGACACGAGGTCGTCCTCATCCGCCTGCCCCTTGCTCGTGACCACAGCTGCGGCAACAATTCCGGCCAAATCCCCGCGGCTTCCCGCGGCCTCCAGATGAACACATTGTCACCCGGCACGATCTCTGACACATACTGTTTCTGTCGAATTCCCCAAGTGATCGCGTCCTGATCTGCGAGATATCCGTCGAGATCGAATTTGTCGGGATTTGCTTGGAATAGCCATGCCCTCATTGCATTCTCCGTGGGTCGAGTGCCACGAATTGACGCCCGGGGGACAAATCGATTCTGGTCCACCGGGGATGCACCCGGAGTCGTTGCCATTTCATTCGTCGGCATCTAATGATTAAACGAAAATTCCTTGCTATTGATCAGCGCCCACAGAATATCCTCATACGCCCGCTTGCGGGTGGCGGCTTTGTCCTTGTCCTTTGACTTGCTCAACGCCTGCTCGATGTACCCCTTGGCCGCGGCCAGTTCGCTGATGTCCGGCTCGCGGGTGTACGCCAGATGATAGAGGCCGCGAAGGTGGACATCGTCGGGCTGTTGGGTGTCGGCGGCGAGACGCGCGGCGCGGCCGCCGGGCGAGGCGAGCTTTTGCTGGATGCCCTGGGCGTTGAGCAGATGCAGGCATTGGGCGAGGTTGGGGGCGTCGCTGCGCTCGCACTCGCAGGCGCTGGATGAATCGGGACGGCCAAAGACGGTCAGAAAGTAAACGCTGGAGTTGAAGCTGTTGTCCGGCAATTGCACGGCCCGTGTGCCGGCGGGCATGCCCTCGAAGCGGGTGGGAACGCCGGTGAGGTGGTCCACCGCATCGAGCAACACCTCGGCTTCCAGGCGCTTGGGGTAATAGCGCGAGAAGTTCTGGCGGTCGATGCCGTTGTATTGATTGGGCGTGGCATCGAGTTGGTAGGTGGTGGACTGGCAGATCGTGCGAACCAGCGCCTTCAGGTCGTAACCCGAACCGGCGAAATATCGCGACAAGGCGTCGAGCAATTCGGGATTGGTGGGCGGGTTGGTTTCGCGGAGATCGTCCTCGGGCTCGACGATGCCGCGACCCAGGAAATGCTTCCAGTAGCGGTTGACCAGCGAGCGCGCGAAGAATGGGTTTTCGCGGGCGGTCATCCAGCTCGCCAGCGCTTGCCGCGGATCGACATCGGGCGGCAAATCGAGCGGCGCGCTGCCGGGGCCGGCGGGTTTTACGCTTTGATGATTCTTGGGATTAACCGCCGAGGGTATGCCGCGCTGGTGGTAGACGATTTCCTGGCCGGTCTCGTTGTTGGCTTTTCTGCCTTCGCGGGAGAAGAACGCGGAGAAGCTGTAGTAATCCTGCTGGCTCCATTTCTCGAAGGGATGATGGTGGCACTGGGCGCAGTGGATGCGCATGCCCATGAAAAGCTGAGCCACGTCTTCGAGTTGCTGGTTGGGGTCTTTGACCTCGCGATACCACCCCACCGCCGGGTTGTCGGCGATGTCGCCGCTGGCGCTGATGATCTCGCGCACGAATTGGTCGTAGGGCTTGTTGGTCAAAAGGCTGTCGCGAATCCAATCGTGAAAGGCGTACGTGCCCGCCGCGTAAGTCGGCCGGGCGCGGCGATTGCGCAGGAGAGCGCTCCAGGTGTTGGCGAAGAAATCCGCGTAATCGTTGCTGGCCAACAGCCGGTCGATGCACTTGTCGCGGCGGCCCGAATCCTTATCCGCCAGGAAATCCGCCATCTCTTTTTCGCTGGGCATGCGTCCGGCCACATCCAGCGTCACGCGGCGAAGGAATGTTTGATCCGAGCAGACCCCCGAAGGCGGCATGCCGATCTGCTTGAGCTTCTTGAACACCAGGTCATCGATGAAATTGCGGGCAGGCGGCAGCGTGCCCATCGGCGCGCCCAGTGGCAGCGTGGCGCGGAAGGTGGCGACCATGCCCTGGTAGCGCACCATGACCGCCACGTCGCCGGGCTGTTGGTTGACGCTGACGACGCCGCCCTCGCCAGCGGCGGCCATCTCCTTTTCGTTGGCTTCGTACAGCGCCTGGCGGGTGACATCTTCGGTTGAGCCATCGGTGTAGCGGGCGGTGACGATAAGTTGCTGGCGCCCGCCGCGCTCCATGATTCGGGCGGCGGGGAATACGTCGATGCTCTTGACGGATGGATCAGCGGGGCTGCCGAATGGTATTCCCTGGGAAATCCAGCGGACCAGCAGGCGGTATTCGTCGCTGTCGATGTTCAGCCGCTTGCCCCCGCCATGCGGCAGCGCGGCGGTTGCCTTGAGCAAAAGCAAACTGCGCTCGGGGGCGGCAGGGAAAAGCCGCCGGCCGCGCGCTTCCTTCACCAGATGCTCATAATCCTCGGCCGGCTCGAAGCCCAGGAGCGAAAGCCGAAAGCCATTTTGCCCGCTCAGCTTTCCATGACATCCGCCGGCGTTGCAGCCGAGCTTGGTAAAGATGGGAACCACCTGATTGGGAAAGTTGATGGGGATGGTTTCGCCGACGCGATCGACCGTTACGCTTAGGGATTGGCTGGCGATCGCGCTTGCATCGCCGGCGTCGGAAACGCGGATGCTGATCGTTGCCGACCCGTTTTTCAGAGCGGTAACCAGGCCGTCGCGGTCCACTTTGATGACGGGTGAGTCGCAGTGGTATTTGGCGACGTGTGTCAGATCGCGCTGCGCGCCCGAGTCGTAGATTCCCGTAATGGCCAGTTGCTGGCGCGCGGCTTCGCCGTGCAGGTGGAGGGTTGAAGCGCCGTCGCCGCCGGCGTAAATCACGAGCGATTTGACGGCGGGCGCGGGCGCGGCAGCGATCAGGAGCAAGGCGAGGATGCAGGCGAATGCTTTTGCCATACACGTGTATGTGACACGGGCGTCTCGCCCGTGCTGATGGCGGGGTAGTCGAGGGGCCACGATTCTCAGCGCTCCAAGCCATGCGCACGGGCGGGACGCCCGTGTCACGTTGAGCTCCTCACCGTCATATGTCCGCATGCCGCTCTTCTCCGCTTTCCGATCTCAGCGTCTTTGCGTCTTTGCGCCTCTGCGCGAATCTTCCTCGATTACACCAACTCCCGGATCGGCTGGAATCCATCGACCAAATACTGCGGCCTGCCGCTCAGGTCCGGCAGGGTGGTTTTGGCGATGTCGATGCCGAGGTTGGCGTACAGGGTGGCAAAGACTTCGCCAAATTCGACGGGGCGGTCCGTGGCTTCGCTGGCCAGGCGGTCGGTGCGGCCGATGACCTGGCCGGTCTTCATTCCGCCGCCGGCCATTAACGCACAGGAAACTTTGGGCCAATGATCGCGTCCGCCATCTTTATTGATGGCCGGGGAGCGGCCAAACTCGCCCCATACGATCACCGAGACATCCTTCTCCAGGCCGCGATCGCGCAGATCGTCGAGCAGGGCGCTGAGGCCCTGGTCGAGCAGAGGGATGTCTTCGCGGAGTTGAGGGAAGTTTCTGCCGTGGTGATCCCATCGGCTGAAGGCGAGCGTGACGCAGCGTGAGCCGGCTTCGACGAGCCGGCGGGCGACCAGGAAATTGCTCGTTAAGCGCGGGCCGCCGTCGTCGCGGTTGGCAGGGCTGCCCTTGCCGTAGCGTTCGACGACGCGCGGGTCTTCCTTGCTCAGGTCCAGGGCGTCGGCGAGTTTGCTGGAGGTGAGCATTCCCATCGCCTGCTGATCGAAGGCGTCGAGTCCTTCCATCATGCCGCTGGAATCAACATCGCGGCGGAAGCGGTCGAGGCTTTGCAGAAGGGCGCGACGGTCGGCGAGACGGTCGAGTGTGACATCGTGCAGGACCATGTCGTCCTTGCCTTCGCCGCTGGGCTTGAACGGGGCGTACGGAATGCCCAGGTATCCAGGCTGCCCGGCATCGGCCCATTCCATATGACCCATCTTGGGGGAAAGCCCGACGAACGGCGGAATTGCCTTGTTCAGCGGCCCTTGCACCTTGGCCACGTAAGACCCCAGCGACGGCCAGCCACCCGGCGGCATGTTGCGCTTCAGCCGGCCCGTCAGGCACTGGAACGCATCATGATCGCCGCTGCAATTCACCATCGAGCGGATGAGCGCGTAGCGGTCGGCCCGCTTGGCCAGCATCGGCATCAATTCGCAGATTTCCATTCCAGCGACGTTGGTCTTGATCGGGCGGAATTCTCCGCGCACTTCCGAAGGCGCTTCGGGCTTAAGATCGAACAAATCCATATGCGCCGGGCCGCCGGGCAGGAAGATCATGATGACGGCTTTGTGTGGGTTGCTCACCCCCGCCGCTGCCTCGGCGCGCAGGATCTGCGGCATGGACAAGCCGGCAATTCCCAGCGCGCCGATCTTCAGGAAATTTCGTCGCGAGACTCCATCACAAAAGCGGGCCCGGCTGCCGTCAATCCTTAACATGCGTCCCTTTCCGCCCTTCTTTGCTCAAAGGGCCGTTCAAATCGCTGAAATCGCGGACATGCCTCTATTAGGTTTTACGCATCGGTTGCAAATGTGTTGTCCGCAGCTGGCGGGGCCAACTCAGGGGAAGGGTGAAAATCCGAAATCCGAAACTCGAAATCCGAAACAAGTCCAAAATTCAAACGAAGAAAATTCAAAAAAAATGCCCCCGAAGCGCCCTTTGAGTTTTCTGCTTTCTCCATTTGAAATTGTTTCGGATTTCGTGCTTCGGATTTCGGATTTTCCTCCGCTTCAAGGATATCATGCAGTCTCTGGTTTTTTTGGCAAGATTTCCAGGTGATTTATGCCGCTTGTGATAGTTTTTCGATGTTTGCCTCGCGTGCCGCGTGTAGGGCGGCGGTCACCTGCC
>Ga0075522_10001335_pt1 | contig 18747 bp, 19 predicted proteins | sample NGEPerA_FD_74796 | JGI IMG/M metagenome (GOLD analysis project Ga0075522, IMG submission 74796) | Arctic peat soil microbial communities from the Barrow Environmental Observatory site, Barrow, Alaska, USA - NGEE PermafrostL2-A | ecosystem: Environmental > Terrestrial > Soil > Wetlands > Peat ... | reverse complement strand
CAGGTGTAATGTGCAAATGACCAGCAGAGCATCTGTCACACCCATTTGGTCTGACCCTGATGACTCGTCTGTGTCATTGAGGGTTCTGCAGTCAAGTGTCAGGATTCGCGTATGCGAGTCAATCTCACCGCCCGACTGCCCAACAGCTCCGAATCAGGCTCAGGAACGATTCCAATTTCGCTGACAATTCGCCCAGCATGCGGCTTGCCCGGCGACTACGAATACCCCACCGATAGCGCGGCGCTCCTGAAACTGCTTCGTCAACAGACCGATCTACCGTCTCACATCCTCCAGAGTTTTGAAAGGAACCTGCACACCCCACTCGGTGCGCGTCTGACGGGCGTGGAACTGAGTGAACGCGTCCTCACGGACATTGGCTACTTCATTGACTAGGTGAACCCCCGCTTGTCCCTTGCGGTCGGTCGCGCTCCTGGATTCCGCTGAATCGTCGCTCCTGCGAGAGTTCTGGCCGGTTTGCCGGTCAACCACCAAAAGCTCGATTCTTGACTCGGGTTGTTAGTGCGCATTTGCGGGGCCTCCTGGTGTTGGGGACGGCGCGCTTAGCGATGCTCCATCCCAGTGTTCAACGAGCTTCCCGCCCTTTACCCTGAATGTGTCGAATGTAAACGCTTCATAGAATTTGCTTTCGCCCGTTGGATCGTTCCTGAAACTGCTGTGCACGATGGTCACAATGTCGCATTCCGCAGTCACAATTTCAAACCGATTTCCGGGTGGAGTGGGGCCAAGTCCGAGACCGTGCACCGGGCCGCTGGCCTGCTCAAGGAATGCCTTCTTCGCTTCCTCGTAATCGGAAAGATTCTCTTGCTGCGCATGTCGAACAACTTGAGGATTGTGCTGTTTATAACTGGGGTCGAGGAGCGCGACTCTGCCTTCGCCAGAGGCTCGAAAGAAATCCATCGCCAGCTTCCTGTTTGCCTCTCGCTCAGCCACACTCGTTGAGCATCCGGGGATCGGATTTGCCTGGGCTGGAGGTGTTTTGTCCTGTGCTGTCGTTCTGGCGGAAATTAGGAGCATCACTACGATTGCTGCTATCGACTTTGACGTGATTCCCGGGTTCATATCCAACTCCCCTCACCTATGTAGCATTCTCTATATCAAGGGTCAAGTAGGATTTGGACCGGATTCGCGCCAAGACGGAAGTAACTTTTTCTTCCACATTGCCATGACCAGGGGTTGAGAGGGCTGAGATCAAAATGCGCGGCCATTCTTAGCACTCTGCGGCCCGGTCTCGGTCGTCTGGTGACCGCAGGAATCAGATTTTTGTTTCCCTGTGGTATTCCCACAGAACTTGTGGCATTCTTATGTGGCATCAACACAGGAGAGCTATGCCCGACTCAAAACTTGACCTGCTTCAAGGCACCCTCGACATCATGGTTCTGCAAACTCTGGCCACCATGGGTGCTCTGCACGGCTACGGCATCGCGCGCCGCATCGAGCAGGTCAGCGGCGACGAGATTCTCCTGAACCAGGGCACCATCTATGCCTCGCTCGTGCGCTTGCAGCAGCGCGGATGGATCGCCGCCGAGTGGGGCACATCCGATAACAACCGCAAGGCGAAGTACTACTCCATAACGAAAGGCGGACGCAAAGAGCTGGAGAAGAATGCCGCGCATTGGCGCCGCCTGTCCAGAATTGTGGACCGCGTGTTGACCATGCCGGCGGAGGGAGAACTCTGATGAGTATGCGTGAAGCTGCAAATCGCGTGCGTTCTTTCTTTCACAAGCAGCAGCGGGATGCCGAGTTGGAGGCCGAACTTGCCGTACATCTTGAGCTGGCAGTTGAAGAAAACATGCGGCGCGGGCTGACTCCGGAAGAGGCGCGGCGCCAGGCACTGATCTGCTTCGGCGGCGTGGAGCAGGCAAAGGAGCAACAGCGCGAAGCACGCGGACTCATCAAGCTCGACATTCTTTTGCAGGATCTGAAGTACACCTTCCGCACACTGAGCCGCGACCGCGGATTCACCATGGTCGCCATCCTCATCCTAGGCCTCGGCATCGGCGCCAACATTGCGGTCTTCAGCGTCGTGAACACGCTGCTGCTGCGGCCACTGCCTTTCCCCAACGCGCAGCAACTGGTTTGGATCGCCCCACCGCCCACCAAATGCGGCTTGTCGTGTGCCACTTATTCCACTGACGCCTACGATGAATTTCGCGCCTACACCCGTTCCTATCAGGATGTGACCGGCTACTTTGCCTTCTCCGGCCCCGGCAATCTCAGCCTCAATCTCGGAGGTGCACCGATCCCGGCAACGAGCATCGATGTCATTGCGAATTTCTTCAATGTACTCGGCGTTCAGCCGGCCATGGGACGCTTGTTTACCGCGGACGATGCACGCAACGGAGCCGCGCCCGTGGTGCTGCTGACCAACGCATGGTGGAGGCGGCAGTTCTCCGCTGACCCGGCGATCATCGGCAAGGCATTCGACATGAACGGCCAGCAGACGACTATTATCGGTGTCCTGCCGAGCAGTTTCGATTTTGGTGCGGTGTTTTCGCCGGGCGCCAAAGTTGACGCCATTACGCCGCTGAATCTTTACGGCCCTCCTCGCGATTGGGGAAATATCATCACGTTTATCGGAAGGCTCAAGCCCGGCGTGACACTCGCGCAGGCTCGTGACGATGCGGCACAGGCGGCGCCACACATGTGCTGGAACAACAAAATGCCGCAAACTTGCGGCAGTTACAAGAAGGGCGCAATCCCGGTCGCGTTGAAGGACTACGTGAGCGGGCGGCTGCGCAGTTCGCTGATTGTGCTGTGGTGTGCCGTCGGCGTGATTCTGCTTATCGCGTGCGTGAATCTCTCCAATCTGCGGCTGGCCCGAGCTGCCGTGCGCTCCAAGGAGTTCGCGATGCGCAGCGCGCTCGGCGCGAGTCGCGGCCGCATCATTCGCCAGTTGCTTACTGAAAGTCTGGTCCTCTCGACGGGTGGTGCGGTCTTTGGACTTTGCCTCGCCCTCATCCTTGTTCGCTGGCTCGCGCATCAGGGCTCTGTTGCTCTGCCCCTGCTTAGCACATTGCAAATCGACGGCGCCGCACTTGCGTGGACGATTCTCATCGCTTTAGTTTCCGCAATGCTGTTCGGGCTTCTGCCGGGCTTGCGCATGTCTTCGGGCAATCTGCAGGAGGCGCTCAAGGACTCGGGTGCGGGCTCGGGCCAGAGCCGCAAGCACGAGCGCATCCGGTCTGTTCTGGTGGCGTCTGAAGTGGCGCTCGCCTGCATGTTGCTCGTTGGCGCGGGCTTGTTGCTACGCAGTTTTCTGCATGTCCTCGATGTCGATTTGGGCTTTCAGCCGGAGCGAGCTGCCGCGGTGAAGGTGGAATACGACGACAGCGCTCCCACCCAAGCAGCCCGCACGCAGAAGCGCACCGCGATCTTTCAGCAGACGCTGGCCCGCGTGAGCGCCATTCCCGGCGTTGAGGCAGCGGGGATATCGGACTACCTTCCGCTCGGTCAAAATCGCGCCTGGGGAACTCCCTGGCCGAAGGGTGTGAAGCGCCCTGACAAACCGCCTTCAGGGCCGTTGGTCTACGTGGTCACTCCGGGATACCTTCGCGCCATGGGCACTCGGCTGCGCGGACGTGACTTTACCTGGGACGATGGGCCCACAGGCCAAAGAGTCGTCGCGATCAATCAGTCATTCGCTCGTTTCCTGGCCACATATGCACATTGGCCAAACGGGGATGCCCTTGGCCAGGTAATCACTGCCAACGGCCCGGATGCGATCATCGTGGCCGTTACTGACGACGTTCGCGCGGAGAGCGTGGAGGGAGAAAACGGCTGGCAGATCTACTACCCTGCGACGCAGCAGAGCCCCAACACCGCACAATTGGTGATACGAACGACGATGCCTCCCGCTGCACTGGCCAACTCGGTGCTTCTGACTTTGCGCGAGCTCAATCCGAAGCAACCGGCTGCGGAGTTCCGGCCCATTCAAACGCTGGTGGACCATGCGAACTCGCCCCGCCGCTTCTTCATGATGCTGGTAGCATCGTTTGCCGGGCTCGGGCTGTTTCTCGCTTCGCTCGGCATTTACGGCGTCATCTCCTACTCAGTCACACAGCGCACTCAGGAAATCGGAGTGCGCATGGCCCTCGGCGCCACGCAATCCAGCGTGCAGCTCAGTGTGATTGCGAGAACTTTCCGTCTTGTGCTGGTCGGCATTGCCGCGGGAACCATCGGCTCACTTGCGGTTGCCAGGGGGATCGCCACGCTGCTCTTTGGGACTGCGCCGTCTGACCCGGTTACGTTCGCGGGCATGGTCCTCACGCTGGGGACGGTGGCTCTCCTGGCCGGCTATTTTCCAGCGCGAAGAGCCTCGCGCATCAATCCCATGGTCGCCCTTCGCAACGACTAGAAGGCTTTCGGTTACTGTCACTCAACCGGGTTGGCACACGAGAACGCCACTTGCAGGGATTCGTCGGTTGCGACTCGCAAGAAATCCACCAATTTTGTCTTGCCACAGGCAACAATCTCCTCCTCAATGCGCTCGAAGAATGTATAAACTGGCGATATCCCGTCTGGAGGGGGTCGATCCATGCCGAAGTTCGTAATTGAACGTGAGATTCCCGGAGCCGGTTCCATGTCTGTTCAGCAGGTCCAGGCCGTAGCGGAAAAGTCATGCAGTGTATTGCGGAATCTTGGTCCTCAGATCCAGTGGCTGCACAGCTATGTGACCGAAAACAAAATCTATTGCGTATACATAGCGCCCAACGAGGAGATGGTGCGCGAACATGCGCGCCAAGGCGGCTTCCCCGCCAACAGCGTGTCGCAGGTGAAGAGGATCATTGATCCAACCACGGCGGAGAGCGCGGCTGGCTAATTCTCGAGGGACTCATCGGAGTTGACTCACTCCGATCAGCCGGGCTCACTATGATGGAGTGAGCACCCGGTCCCGATGGCCTCCTCCAGCACCTCAACCCGCGCCCTGCCCTCCCTCCACGAGTTTTTCTCCCCGGGCGGCATCCTTGCGCACTCGCCACTGCCCTACGAGTACCGGCCAGGGCAGCTCGAAATGGCCAAGGCAGTGGAGCGTGCGCTCACCGAGCACAGGCATCTGATCGTCGAGGCGGGAACCGGCACCGGTAAGACTTTGGCCTACCTGCTGCCAGCCCTGCGCACCGGCCAGCGCGTCATCATCTCCACCGGCACCAAGGCCCTGCAAGACCAGCTTTACTTTCGCGATGTTCCTTTCCTCGAAACGCTGATTGGCAATTTGCGCGTTTGCTACATGAAGGGACGCGCCAACTACTTGTGCCGCCACAAACTCGTCGCGCTGCAAAACCAGCCCATTCTTTCGGGCCTTGAAGAGATCGATCAGTATCGGCAGATCGCGGAGTGGGAACGGACAACTGAAACCGGAGACCGCGCTGAATTGTCGGGAATGCCGGAGTCCAGCGCGCTGTGGCAAAAGCTCGATGCGCGATCCGAGGCCTGCCTGGGCACAACCTGTCCCGATTACAACCGCTGCTTCATTACCGAGATGCGGCGCAAGGCGCTCGAGTCGGACATCATCATCGTCAATCACCACCTGTTCTTTGCCGACCTCTCCGTCAAGCAGCAGGCCACGGGCGCACCCGATGCCGGCATTCTGCCTGAAGCCGCCGCCGTAATTTTCGACGAGGCGCACGAGCTTGAAGAAGTCGCCTCCAGCTACTTCGGACTCTCGGTCAGCAACATTCGCTTTGAAGAGCTGGCGCGCGACACCGACACTCTGCTGCGCGGCAAGGAAGGCGCGGAAAATCTGCCCGCCGCAACAAATCAGCTTCGCGAGCGGGCGCGCATGTTCTTTGCCGGGTTGCCCATGTCCGGCGACGGCCGCCAGCCGTTTACCGCACGCGAGGAGTTTCTCGAATCCTCCGGCGACCTGTACACAGCCGTGCGCACCACGCTCAAGCTGATGGAAGCGGAGATGGAGCGACTCACCGGTATCGACGAAGCGCCAGGGCTGAAGAAGCGCGTCGCGCGGCTGCGCAGCGAACTCGAGTTTCTGCTCGAATCGAATTCGAGCAACATGGTTTATTGGATGGAGCGGCGCATCATGGGCGGGGGCAACACGGACAAGTCCGCGCCCTCGGCGAGGCACGCGAGTTTTCGGTCGCAGGCTCGGACCACATTTCTACAGGCCACGCCCATCGATGTCTCCGAGCTGCTGCACGAGCTGGTCTTCGAGCAGATTCCCACGGTGGTGCTCACCTCGGCCACGCTCACCGTGCAGGGCGGCTTCGAACACATGCGCCGCCGGCTAGGGCTCACCGAAGCGCGCGAGCTTGTGGTGCCTTCGCACTTTCAGTACGGAAAGCAGGCTTTGCTCTACCTGCCGCCAGAGATGCCCGACCCACGCGACCCGGAGTTTCCCGAGGCGGCGGCGCGATGCATTCAGCGGGTGCTCGAGCTCTCGCGCGGCCGCGCTTTCTGCCTTTTCACCAGCTACAGCCAGATGCGCGCCCTCTACGAGCGCCTGCTGCCGGTGCTCGACTTTCCCATCCTGCTGCACGGCACGGCTCCGCGCAAAGCACTGCTGGATGAATTTCGTGCCACGCCTAACGCCGTGCTCTTTGGCACTGCCAGCTTTTGGCAAGGCGTCGACGTGCAAGGCGAAGCGCTCAGTTGCGTCATTATCGACCGGCTGCCCTTCGCCGTGCCCAGCGACCCGGTGGTTCAGGCCCGCATGAAAGCCATTGAAGAAGCCGGCGGAAAACCTTTCTTCGACTACCAGGTCCCGGCTGCCGTCCTCACGCTAAAGCAGGGCTTCGGCCGCCTCATCCGCTCGCTTGAAGACCGCGGCGTGCTGGTGCTGCTCGACCCGCGCATTACAAGACAGCGCTACGGCCAGACCTTCCTCGCCAGCTTGCCGCCCTACCGGATGACGGCCACCATTACCGACGTCGAAGAGTTCTTCAGCAAGTAACGACCGCACACTTCCCACATGCCGATCTATTGGGGCTTACAGGGTCCTCGAGGAGCGACTTGGCGATTTGGTGTAAATCCAGAAATACTCCAGTCGACATCGGCGTTTTTCAGGACCGATCGTTGCGATAGCCACTGAGACGCATTGGATCAGCGCCACGGTCCGTTAGCGTCAACTTACAAGGTGGAGGTGGGCATCCAGGTTAGATGTCGGTGCCCAAGAATTCGGGCCTTCCCATCCGTGCTTTGTGATCGGAAGTTAGCCCTTCAGGAATTGTTGGGATTCTTCCTCTAACGCTGACAACTCAGTCTTGGTCTGCACAATGATCTCCGCCGTGCAAATGCTGCAGAAAATCGGTCCGCTCGTGAATCCACTTTTCATCTTCGGTATCTGAAAACAGCTCTGCCCCTTCAGGACAGTTTCCCCGCAACGATCACACGGCGTTGCTTTTCCGCAGGTGTGGACAGTGGGCGTGCCAGTCGACATGGACAAAAGAGACGGGGTCTTACCCTTTGGCTTTGTCATTTAGTATCCCCTTGTACCTGCGCGTCAGTGTGTTAAGAAACTCTTCCAACTCGACCGTTACCAGCCCAAACTGCTCCGCACTCCACTCAGTGCGGGGCTTCGGATACTTCCTCTTGATCTCCTTGTTGATCAGCGTGACGCAAGCCACGAAGTTGTTTGTCGCCGGGACGCCAGTGTTAATCAGTTCTCGGCCAGCCCTGTTTATTTCCAGCCTGTTGATTAGCAAATTGGCTGCCCGGTTGACCTGGTCGTTCAGCCCTTTTTTCCTTGCCTCCCATTCTCGCTGGGGGAGCACCTGAAAGGGCTGGGCTGCCCTTGACATTGTTCTGGCGCCAGATCTTGCGAGGACGATCTCCTCTGCTTGCTCAGGGTCCAAGCCGAGAAGCTCAAACTTCTCCCGTAGCTCCTTGATAATGTCTTTTTGGTCTGCGGACGTGAATTGTTCCTCGATCATCGAGTCAACGATCTCGTAGTTCACAACCGCCGACTCAGAAAGCTTCATCCTTGCTTCGCCACTCAATACCCGGGCTGGCGGCTCAGGCTCTTTTCCGCCTATAACATCCTCCCAGAATTTCTGATCGTCGCTTTCGAACAGCTTGAATTCTCGCAGTCTCTCGTCAAGGTTCATCCCGGCGTGGGTGACGATATGGCCGTAGTTGTCCGGGTGACCCGGGCTATCTTGAACGATGACCCGCAGAATGCGGCCGACGAATTGGATGTAGGGAGCAAGCGTGCGAAACGGCCGGAAGATGGCAGCGACGCTCAGTTTAGGGTGGTCGAATCCCTCGCCGAGCATCTGGACCTGCACGATGCAGTCGAGTTCGCCGCTCCTGAGGCGACGCTTCACGTCGACCTTTTTGTCCTCATCCATCTCGCTGAAAATGAGATCGGCCTTGAAGCCGCGCGCCTCGTACATTTGCACGATCTTGCGGGCATGGTTGACACTGCAGGCGACAGCGATCAGCTGATGAGCCGTTCCGGTTTCCCGGAGCTGTTCGAGCTTCTCCAGGCTGTTATTAACGATAGTCAGATTGCACGGCTCGGAGAGCGCAATGCCGCGGCTGAACCAGTCTTTTTCCTTCATGGCCAGGACCTCGTCGAGGGTGAAGGTCTTCGTCTCGCCATGCGCCGTGAATTCAAGTTCGCTTGGTGCCGCATATGAGGCGGTCACCCGCTTGATGTAGCCTTTGAATGTCGCCTTCTTGAACGGATAACGGTAGACCAACTCGCCCTCAATCTCCTGGGCGTCGGCTCGGAACGGCGTTGCCGTCATATTAATGACCCGAGCGGCAGCAAAGTACTCCACCACTTTCCGCCAGCTGTCTGCGGGGGAATGGTGTGCTTCGTCGACGATAAGCATGTCGAAAAAATCACGCGGGAATAGATGCAGCCACTTCTCTGGATTCGTGGAAAGCTGCTGCACGTTTGAAACGACGAAGTGCGACTTCTCGCAAACTGACAGGTTTCCAGTGTCGAGCGTTGTTACGAAAGGTCCGCCGATCATGGCTTCTTCCGTGAGAATGCCGCGCTTTCGCCAAAAGCATTTCTGACGATTGGTTACGTCCATGGACTCGAATAGTCCTTCCTTGATCGTGAGGTTGGGCGCGATGACCAACACCCGACCCTTCGCGATGCCGAAAGGCGCGATTGCTGCGATGCCAGATTTCCCGCAACCCACCGGGATCTGGATGATCGCCGTTTTCTTTCCGGATTTGAAAAACTCATATAGTTCTCGATAGGCCTCAACTTGCGGCTCCCGGAGCTGCAGGTTCTCTTCAATATTGGCGGGTGTCTTCATGAAAAACTGTTCGAGCGGGATATTCGAACGGACCCACGCGTCCAAATTTTGCTTGCTAAAAAGCCACTTGCTGCCTACTTTGTTTGATGGAAGGCTCCCCTCCCTTGCAAGGTCGTAGAGCGCTGTCTTTCCAAGCTGCAGGTAACGTGCTGTCTCCTCAAGCGTCATCCATTTATCATCCATTTAGCACCATCCGATATCAAACGATATCATACGACACTTAACAATGCAAACAGATGCCCTGCTGGAGAGTTTCTTGAGCCTAGAGTCTTCAATCGATGCCAACCCGGCGGGTGCTCTCCCAACCCAAATTCGTAACGCAAAGTCGGCAACGGTTTACCGATCTCCTTGGGCAACAACGCCAATCTGCGATAACAGCCCAATGCGCTCATCCAGCTTCAGTCTCGGGCTTCCGAGGGGATTAGTGCCGGCAAACGCATCTGGGAACTTTGCAGAATATTACCCTTCCGCAGCGCACAATGGCAGCATGGTGTGTTGCTCAATCCATGCAGGCCGAAGCGGACGCGTGAATGGGCCGAACTGGGTATCTGCTTGACTCAAACGACCCCAAGATGTAGTGGTATTCTTTAACTCGCAGAATCAGAAGCAGATACCTGTTTCCTGTTGGTTTAGCCGGTCATAGAAAACAGTCTGCGGGATAGTCCGCTGTTACCTACCGCGCAGTGCAAACAACTTTCTCGATCGTTTTCATTGGCATAATCAGACGAACGCCTTCCAGCCTGCGAAAGCCGTATCTCTCATAGAAGGGAACGACATTCTCGGACTTCGCATCCACAACAACGGCAAAGGACATTACATGCCGCGTGGCTTTCCATGCCTCGTACAGAGCGGCAAAGAGCAAGCGCCGCCCATGCTTCTGCCCCTGAAACTCTTTGGCTACACCTATTCTTCCCAACAACGTCACGCCTACAACCTTGTAGCGGCCGGTCCTCTTCTGGATATCCTCCGGGGGGTCGGCACAGGTTACTTGCTGACCAGACAGCGTGAAAAAACCGACGATGGTCTCTGGATTCGTCCTTGAGACAAGTATGAAGACCGCAGCCAGTTTCTCTCGCATATCGCGTGACGCTCGTTCATGGAAATACTGGTCGATCGCCTCGTCGCCGCACTGAAAAGCCGCTCGATCCTCGCCTTCGAGCGGCTTGACTAGGTATTCCGAATTCTCTTTCACTTTAGTTGCCGACAGTCCTGAAGTAGTCTTCCGCAGCCGCCCTGAGAGCCGCATTCGGCTCTGGCGGATTTGTGAGCACATCCACGAGGATTTGCTGGTCTCTCGTGGAGAGAATCCATTCGTGTTCCTGGATTGTCTTCACGGCCGCCTCTCGCATTGAGACAACCATAAACTCCTTCAGGCTTACTCCGCGGAGTGCGGCAGCTCGCTGAAAGAAGCTCTTCTGTTCAGAATCGACGCGAGCCTCCAACCGTTCCGTCAGGGGCCGGCTTGGGCGAATATTGCGTGCAGGTGATGCCATAGAAACTCCATGACGGGGGATCCCCGCCGTCTAATACAACTGTACGGCATCATGCCGTACAGGTCAAGAGGGCTTGATGCAATAACAGCGGCTTCTCCAGGTTTCATTCTAGAATAAGCGCTTTAGCCGCCCGCGTGACCCCGTCTTGTAGGCGGCAGATTGAACCGCCGCCTGCAAGTCATCCGCTCTTCAGGCGGAAATCGTTTCGAAATAGGAATGAAAGGATCGGCTGGCAGCCATCGAAGGATCATTTTCGATCCCAATCATGCCCAGCATCCATGAGATCTGAAACACCTTGCCGATCGAAGAGGTTGCATTTTTGACTGAAGTGAGCCACTTTTTGTAATCCGTCCGAACTTTGCGGCGAAAGTCGTAAATGTTCGGCGCGAAGGCTTCATCGACCGTGATTATGGTTGCAGCGAGATCGAACATATTTACCTCAATGCACATTTGCGTATCGAATGCAGAACCGGCCGAGTCCTCGACCGCATCGCGAACATGCGTAGCATAGAAGGCCCACAATGTGTTAAGCGCGAAGAGGATATTCCCAATCGTCCTTGTACACGGATTTGCAAAAATCGCCAGGGTAAATTCATTAAGGAATTCCTGATTTTCTTCGCCATGAGGCGTTTGATCCAACCTCTCAAAGTAGCAGCGCAATTCAACGGGAAACACTTTTGGCGGAACCGCGCCCATCTTTGTCAGAGTTTCAGTAATGAAAGTCTCCAATAAATGCATATCGCTGTATGCAGGATGAAGTGGTGTGGCAAAGTTGTCGTCCACAGCGGCCCGAGCTAGGGATTTGATCAAGCGATCCCAACAGCGGGCAGCCCGGTGCGATCCAGCCCACTGAAGAAACTTAGGCTGTTCGCGCAGCATACGCGCTTCTTCGATGAGATCACTAATCTTTCTTAACGCATCTTCTGGCACGACATCGTTATTCTGCCAGTTTGCCCAGTTCGCAAGCTGCACATACGGTACATCTAAGCGAAGGGCAATATCCTCAAGATTGCACCCCAAGTTTATCTTCGCCATTTTAATAAGCTGACTCGCAGCGAAACACATCTTTGCTACCTCCTTGAATTGTGCAACCTATTCCCGTGCTGCGTACTTTAGGTCCCACGCCACTTTGGTCAAACTCCACTGACCCTGTTTCCAATCTGTATTCGTAGGTGTATCAACTTTCCCGTTTCGCCACCCCTTCGCCAATATCTAGGATTCTGGAGCATATCTTTCGCGAACAGTCTCATGTATATAAACGACGCGACGATAAAACTGCCAGCACACTGCCAATCGCTACAGCAAGCAGATTCTTCCGTTCGCTTCACAAAGCAATTACGTGTTTGTTCATGAAGGAGAAAATCAATGCTGCATATCCAGCGCACCTTGTATTGTGACTTGCCGTCCTTAATTGAGGATCTGGCACATCAGCGATTGAAAATGTATCCGCAAATTGCCGGCGTTTGCAGGGAGGATGCAACGGACGACATCCCAACGCTCAAGTCCTGGTTCAAGAATAATGAAAATTGTGACTGGGCTGTGGCAACCGGAGATGAATCCAATGTCGTTGTGCTAGAAGCTATAGATTCATCCGGGATGGCTACAATTAACGGGTTGGTTAAGAATCACAATCTACCTGACCCTGATGGTGATATCGAAATTCTATGGATGATAACGCAAGACGAGCGCCCACTCATCTTCTTGCGGTATCCACAAGGCAAGCAATCCGTGAAAGCAAACGTGGTCCATTTTTCCGAAGATGGATTGATCTTGCACGTCGAGGAGGGGAGCGTTACGTTTCCGAAGCAGTATTTGTATAAACCCATCGGGCAGGCCCATATACCGAAATGCCCTGACTGGTTAAGTGATTCCGATGCCTTTATTGACATCGAAGAACGTTCCTCGGGCAACGATTCAGGACCGGAAAAGCCGACGGCGATAGGTGTTCCCAAAGAAAGGGACTTAGAAAACAAGATGCTTGCGTAAACGAACCAGGCGCAGGCCGCCCATGAGGGGCGGCCTTTCTGCGCGCTGTTAGCTCAGGCAGCGGCTGGCGGATTTGAATGAAGTGCTATTCCACCTCCCATTGCCGGTGACTTCCGAGGCGGCAACTTCTGGACTGATTTCTTTCCAGGGTGCAGAATCTGATCCAAGGGAATAGGCTCGACAGCTACAGCCTGCTGGATCAGTCGGTAAAACAGCTTGCCGCGGCTTATCGATTTGCGGCGATTGAACCGAAAGGTAAACTCGTCCAGATAGTAGTCCAGATGCTTGTGGCTGACCGCCCCTTGGTGTGTCCCCATCAGCCAGCGTTTCAGCAGTGAAATCACAAGATGGACCCGCGGTAACAGTTCTGAGGCTTGCTCTTTTCGTCCCTTCAGAACGGTCACCTCGTGCTCGTAACCCAGGGAGCTAACCTTCCGATAACCCTTCCATCCATCCGTGTGGACCACGGAGCCGGGCGCCACTGATTCTTGGAGAAAACGGTTAAGCGTTGGCGCGGAGGCGTTAGGAACCCGACGAAACCGAATTCGCCCGATACGGGAACCGTTTTCTTCGACCGCAACAACCACGAGCGCCTTGTCGGCAGTTCCGCGGCCGTGCATCTCCTCTTCCGGAGCCCCGATGTAGCACTCATCAACCTCGATCCTTCCGCTCAGCAACTCCCGGCCTGGGCGGACCATTGCCCGGCGGAACTTGTGAAGCCAGGCCCATGCTGTTTCATAGCTCTTCAAGCCAAGGATCCTCTGTAAGCCCAGAGCACTGGCACCATTCTTCTGAGTGGTAACCCACCAAATTGCGCGAAACCAGACCCTCAGCGGCGTATGGGTATCCTGGAAGATCGTGCCAGCCGTTACGGAGGTCTGATGGTAACAAGCCGCGCATCTGAGTAGTGTCCCTCGGTCTATTCTTGGTTCGCCTGCTTCCCCGCAGTGCGGACAACAAAACCCGTCCGGCCAACGTAAACGAAAGAGATATTCACGGCAGGCAACTTCCGTTGAAAACTTATCCTCAAGTTCAAATATAGTGCATGGATACTCCTCTACCATAAAGAGATACTCCCTCTTGTGGTCGTTTGAGTCAAGCAGATACCCATCTGGGCCGATTCACGGTCGCAAGGCTCAAAAACATCCACAAAGAGCACGTAACCCCTTTGCCCACAGGAATCTGCAAATAACTTCAATGTTATGAGGATTTTAGGGGGAGAGACATGCTGTAACAAGCTGAAAACAAGGAACTTATTTTCAGGATACCGGTGGGGGTACTCCCTGCGGAGTATGCCACGAGCGCTGCCCCGGCGCTGACCTCCCACAACTCTTCTCACTCCTGTGGGACAGCACCCCAGGCTAGATATAGTCCCGGAACAGTTCCGGCGACGGCGCGGGAATTACAGCCCGGCCCACCAGCATTCCATCGTCACCGGCAATCTTCGAACCCGCCGCAACAGCTGCCTGCACGCTCGCTACATCGCCGGCCATCAGCACGAATCCTTTGCCGCCCAGCGCCATGGCAAGGTGAATGCGCAGCAGCGTCACGTTGGCGGATTTAACGGCCGCATCGGCCACCTCGATGATGCTGGCCGCGGAGAATGTTTCAATGACGCCGATGGACCGCAACTCTTTCGGGTCGACATCGACGGCGTTGGAGATGGCAGCGAGGACCGAGGGATGGATACGTGAAATCTGGCGCCGCTCGATGAGGGAGGCTCCGCACGCCGCCGCGCCAGCCAGCAACGACGCCTGCACGCTGGTCACATCGCCTGCAACCACGATCAAAAACTTTCCGGAGCAGATGCTGCGGGCCATGAGCAACTGAATATTGCCGGCCTTCAGCATCGTATCTTCGACCCCGTATCCGGTGGCCACGCTTGAAAGCTCGATCAATCCGATTGAGTTGATTTCTGACACTTATCTGGCTCCTTCTGCTTCAATTGCCGGCCCAGTTTCTATGCTTCGATCCACACCGCATCGCTCTCAACCTTCACCACGCCGTCGATGCTGGCGTGGATCCGGGCGCCGAGTTTGCCCTGATCGGGCACCGCCAGCAGATCGCCCACGCGAACACGGTCGCCGCTCCTGACCACCGGAACTGCAGGTGCGCCGGCATGCTGCTTCAGCAACACATTCACCTTGCGCGGCGCGAACACGTGGTCGGAAAGCGGCCCGGTGTTGTTGAACTCGCCCAGCCCCAGTCGCGCGATAAGCCGCCGCATTGGCACGCGGCGAAACTCCGCCATGGGATGCGGCGTTATTGATTCGGGCGAGCCTTTGAAGGTGAGGTCGCGCTCGCGTGCAAGCGGCTTATTCTGCACGCACACGGTCTTCGGGTCCAGGTCCTCAGGGCACGCAAACATGGTGCACAGATTGCATTCGCAACAGTAGAGTGTGGCCACCATTGCGTCGGCTCCAGTGGCAAAGCCCAGCGACCGCATCGCCGCATGTGGCTCGATGGGATGCCCAAGCAAATAGCGCGGACAGAACTCAGTGCAGAACCGGCACTGGTCGCAGGCCGAACGCCCGATCCTGGCCACATGGAGCCACGGAGCATTGTGCCGGCGGATCAAGCTATGTTCACTGGGCAGCACGACGATGCCGCCCGTGGTCTTGGTAACCGGAACATCGAGGCTCGCGGCTGGCTTGGCCATCATCACGCCGCCCAGCAACACACCGAAATCGGCGACTGTTGTCCCGCCCGCCGCCGCGATTACTTCACCGATGGTGATGCCGACTGGAACCCGCAGCGTAACCGGCGTCTCCACCGCCCCGGCCACGGTGAGGTATTTGTGCGTGACCGGACGGTCGAGGCCGATGTTCATCAGCGTTTCCACATTGGCAACAGCCGTGTCTACATCTTTTGGCAGCCCACCCGGAGGAATCACGCGCCCCGTAATCATGTGCACAAGGATGAATTCGTCGCCGGCCGGGTAACAGTCCGGCAACGGCACCACCTTGATTCGAGGGGCCGCCTGGCTTTCAAGCGCGGCAATAATGTCGTGGTACTTCTCCTTGATGCCGACCACGCCTTCGCGCGCGCCAACCATCTCCATGGCCATGCGCATGCCGTGCAGGAACGGCTCCGCGTGGTGGTGCAGCAGTTCCTTGTCTTTGTGCAGCAGCGGCTCGCACTCGGCCGCGTTGGCAATCAGCAGGGAAGCCTTGGTTCTAAGCTTTACGGCCGTGGGAAAGCCGCCGCCGCCCGCGCCTACGATCCCGAGTTCTTCCACACGATCGAGCCTTGAGACCGATGTTGCACCGCCTGCCGGCTCAAATCGCTCGTTGCTCGCTTTTGCCGTCATTTTCTGGTTCTACCTCAGAATCTGTCAAAATTGCGATTGACTCTGGAATTTACTGTATAGTATCATTCATTTTCAATCAACATCAGTCAAAAATGAAATGTTTAATTCCAAATATCGGTAGCACCTCGTTCAAGTTCCGGGTCCTGGACATGCCGGGAGAGACCGTTCTGGCCCAGGGCAGAGTCGAGCGAATCGGTCAGCCGGGAGGCGAGTGCGCCGACTATCCAGCCGCCATCCGCAAGTGCATTGCCGAGATTGCCGGCCCCGGCAAGCCGCTCAAGAGCTTGGCCGAGATCGGCGCGGTTGGCTTCAAGGCTGTTCACGCCGGCCCGCTGAACGAGCCGCAACTCATCGGCGACGATTTTCTGGCAGCACTGGAGGAGTTTTCGTTCCTCGCCCCGGCTCACAATCCTCCCTACCTCACTGCCATCAAAGCCTTTCGCCAGGAACTGCCCGGCGTTCCGCTGGTCGCGGTAATGGAGCCGTTCCCGTATCGCTTCATGAACGAGGCGTCGACCACCTATGCGGTCCCCTATGAATGGCGCAGCGAGTACGGCATCCGCCGTTACGGATTCCACGGCGCCACTCATCGCTCTGCCAGCCAGTACGCCCAGGCCTCGCTTGGCCGCAACAATATCCGCCACATCTCCTGCCATCTGGGTGGCAGCTCGAGCATGGCTGCATTTCGCGATGGCGTAGCTGTAGACGTGAGCATGGGCGCCTCGCCACAGTCAGGCCTGCCGCAAAACAACCGCGTCGGCGACATCGACGTTTTCGCCGTTCTGCACATGATGAAGAAGCTCAAGCTCGACCCGGACCAGATGGCCGTCCTGCTCGGGCGCCGCTCCGGCCTCGCGGGCATCAGCGGGGGCAGCGGCGACATCCGCGACCTGAGCGAAGCCGCAGCCAAAGGCGACAGCCGTTCGCAGCTTGCGCTCGACGTATTTGTCTACGCGATTCGTCACTATCTCGGCGCGTTCCTGCTTGAGCTCGGCGGCCTCGATGCAATCACCTTCTCCGGCGGCATCGGCGAAAACAGCGCCGATATTCGCGGCGCAGTATTGAAAGATCTTTCCGGATTCGGAATCGAAGTCGACGAAAACAAAAACAATTTCATCAAGGGCGAAGGCGAAATTTCGGCCGATAGCTCTGCGGTGAAAGTTCTGGTAGTTCCCGCCAATGAAGAGATTGTTGTTGCGCGGGAAACAGTGGCTGTAGTCAACCGCGCCAACGCTGCTGCACACGCAATGGCAGGGCAGGCAAAGTAACGCAGTACAGGAAGTTTTATGGCAAGCACAACACTCGGGAACTCGGCTGGCTCCATCTCACGATCCACGGTCGAGCAGATCGTACGCCAGGTCGCACTTGAATACCTGGGAAAGCAGAAGGACGGAACGGCGCCGCTACTCACCGTGCAAACCTCTTCGCGCCACATGCACGTGTGCCGCGAAGACATGGACATTCTCTTCGGGCCGGGCACTGAACTGACGTTCGATCGTCCGCTGTTTCAGGAAGGCAACTTCGCGGCCAAGGAAACGGTGACCATCGTCGGGCCGCGCAGCCGCCTCATCTCCAATCTCCGCATCCTTGGCCCCATGCGCAAGCAATCGCAGGTCGAACTCGCATTCACTGATGCCATCATGCTCGGCTTCAACGATATTCCCGTTCGTCTTTCCGGCGACATCGCGGGCACGCCCGGCGCCATCATCATCGGACCCAAGGGCGTGGTGGAGTTGAAGGAAGGCGTGATCCGCGCCGCGATTCATGTGCACATGAACCCAACTGAAGCAGCCTATTTTGGCGTTGCCAAGGGCGACCGCATGAAGCTCCGCATCGGCGGCCAGGCGGGCGTCACCTTTAATAATGTCCACGTCCGAATCGATCCCACATCCAAACTCAACGTCCACATGGACACTGACGAGGCCAACGCCTGCGGTCTGCACCTGACCAAAGACATTGAACTATTCAAGTAACGAAATGTTCATGGAATGCACGGTTCAAAATAACGCGACACAAGAATTGAAGTAACGCTAAGGAAAAGAGAGGAAGCGATGAAACAAGCGCTTGGAATGATTGAGACAAAGGGCCTGGTTGCACTGTTCGAGGCAACGGACGCCATGCTCAAGTCCGCAAACGTAACCTTCGCCGGCTGGCAGACTGTTGGTTCCGGCCTGGTGACCGCATTTGTGGAAGGGGACGTGGCCGCTGTGAAGGCAGCCACCGACGCAGGCGCGGAAGCAGCAGGCCGTATCGGCGAGGTGGTCAGCGTTCAGGTGATCAGCCGCCCCCACGATGAACTGCCGTCTTTCGTGCAACAGAACAACAAGACGGCCCCTCGCAAGGCTGCGCAGTAGGCAGAGGAGAACAGATGAGTGAAGCAATTGGATTGATCGAAACCCGTGGTCTCGTCGGACTCGTCGAGGCATGTGACGCGATGGTGAAAGCCGCCAGCGTAGAGCTTGTGAAGACTGTGCAGATTGGCGGCGGCTATGTTACCGCCATCGTGCGCGGCGATGTGGGCAGCGTGCGCGCTGCTGTTGATGCGGGCTCAGCGGCCGCCAAGGTAATCGGCGAGCTGGTGTCGTCGCACGTCATCGCGCGTCCGCATGATGCGCTTGTCGAAAGCATGTTGAAGTAACAGGGAATCTGGAGAACGCAAATGGCGAATGAAGCGATTGGAATGATCGAGACCAAGGGCCTGGTGGCA
>Ga0075522_10001333_pt1 | contig 18763 bp, 22 predicted proteins | sample NGEPerA_FD_74796 | JGI IMG/M metagenome (GOLD analysis project Ga0075522, IMG submission 74796) | Arctic peat soil microbial communities from the Barrow Environmental Observatory site, Barrow, Alaska, USA - NGEE PermafrostL2-A | ecosystem: Environmental > Terrestrial > Soil > Wetlands > Peat ... | reverse complement strand
CGATGCCAGCGGCGGCGGCGGCGGTTTGAATTTTGCGCAGGGTGCGGTTGGTTGCGGTTTGTTCAATTTGATATTTTTCAGTTTCGGCGTTGTGGAAGCGGCCCAGTTCCTTGGTCTCTTCGGTGGCGGATGTATCGCGGACAATTGTGGCGCGGGTGTTGTGCCGGATGTTGCCGTAAATGGTTTTGGCCGCTTGGCGATGGCCGGAAATTTGGGCGTGGACTTGCGCGAATTGTTCTTTCGTGGCGGCCAAGGCGGGAAGGGCAACGGCTTTCATGGTGAAATAGTTATGGCGGTTGAGATCGGAGACGGTGAGCAGGTCGGGGCAATCGAGATTGTAATAGGTCAAGACCTTTTGGCCGATGAGCGGGCCGGTCTGAGGACCGCAGAAAAGTTTTTTGTCCCCGCCGATGCTCAAGATAATGCCTTGCTGATGGACGGTGGCGGGCCGGCAATGAGTGGCCAAAATATAGCGGGCTTCCTCGGGCAATTGGCGAAGCGGCCGGGTCTGCAAACCAGCTTGCCACATTTCCTCGGGAGTCTGGCCTTGGAGCATTTTTCCATTCTGGGGATCGCGGTTGTAGGCGGAGAAAATTTCGTCAAGGCGCTTGGACCATTGTTCCATGGAAAGCAATTGCTCGGACGGGTCCGCTCGGCCGCGCCGGGCGCGGGCGAGGAAATCCTGCATTCGCTCCATTTCATGGGTTCTCTCATTGAAGCCAACAAAACCGGGTTCGTTGCGCTGGCGCTCTTGCAGGATGCGAATCAATCCTTCAATGGTCTTGGCGCGCGGCGTGGTCGCGTGGCGGACTTTGAGATTGAACTTGTCCAGGCCGTTAGCCGTCTCGCGCCAGTGAAAATTTTCGCGCGCGTCCAGGTCGCGAATAATTCGGGCCTTCCAGACCCCGCGCTCGAAATAGAAGCCATCATGGGGCAAGCCGTGGGTGTCGTGGGCTTGCAGAATCAAGCGGCGGATATGGCGGGAATTATATTTGCCGGCGATCAGGACATAGCCAAGAATGTAGCCGGTGCGCAGATCGTGGAGGACCAGGCATTCGCCGCGCTCAATGTGAAGCAGTCCCGCCTCATCGTGGAAATAAAAATAATTGTTCCAGGTGACGTCATCGCCGCTATACCAGTCTCCGGGATGAACGGCGGACCAATCGCGGGGAATGTAAGGGCCGGCCATTTTGGCTTTCCATGGCCCTTGGTGGATGGGGCCGCACATGGCTACGTCCGGCGCGATGGCGTTGCGGACGTTGGCGGGCAAATAGCTTTTGTTTTTCCGGGCGTCGAAATGGTAATAGTTGACAAAACCTTCCGAGAGGTCGCCCGCTTGGCGGAGTTTGCGGTAAGCCAGGGCGGTGTTGCCGTTGTGCAGGATGGCCAGATCGCGGATTTTGTTTTGGTCGGCGGAAAAGTCTGGTTTGCGGAAATTGCCAGAAGCCAGGCGGCGGCGGTCTTCCAGGGCGTCGGCGTCCGCGCCCGCTTGCTGCCAGGCGGCGTATTTGCGGTTGAATGAGCGTTTCAAGGCCGCTTCAGTCTTGGCCAGGCCGGGGACGGCGCGAAAGAGGTTGCGGACGATGGAGGATTTGTGTTCCGGGCGTTGCCCAAGCTGGCGAAATGCGGCGTCAAACAGAAATTTACGGTCATCGCCAGTCGGCGCGGCGGCATTCTCCAAGGTCTTGATTGTGTCGGCCAGTTCCTCGGGCAAAGAGTTGACCGCGCGAACGGTTTGTTTGGGCCGTGGCCGGGCGCTGATGTTATCGGGCAGGTAGAGGGCGAGGTTTAGCCAGTCGTGGCGATTGTTATCCCGTTGCACGGTCCGGTTGTAAAGTTCGCGGAACCAGCGCCCGGAAACGGGATGGCGGAAAACTCTTTGGTAGGCGGCAATGCCATCGGCCTCGAAGTCCGCCTGGGTGCGTGGATCGGTGTCTTTGACGCGCAAGAAAGGCTCCAAGACTGCGCGGAGTTTTGCGGCGGCGGCAAGCGTGTCCCGGCTTACGTCTGAAATATCCAAGGTGTCCGGCGCGTCCGGCTCTGAACCTGAAAGGAGGGAAATAACGTCGCGATGGCCTTGATTGCGGGCGATGGCCAGCAGATCAGCGCGGAGCGGGGCGGGCATGGCCTCGAATGACCAGGCGCGGGCCTCGTTGCCGCCGGCCGTAGTGGCCACTGACTCGACGTGAAATAAGGAGCGGCGAACAGATTGACGGGAGCGGCCCAAAGCGGCGGCGATTTGGGCGGCGGCGAACGTTTTTCCCGTGGAAGGATTGTTGTTCATGGGGAGTAAATCCGTCACGATGACGGGCTGCCTTTCAAAGTTATTCTCTCCCCGCTGGCTATATCCCCCGTAAAGCCGCCGCGCCCTTCCACAGACACGCCGACACGTTTATTCAGCCCAACGGGGAGAGAAATTAAAAAATGAAGCGAAACCGCCAAAGGGCGGTTGCATGGCGAATTAAACCGTGTTGCATTCGAGCGGAATGCTGTTGCATTTTCATTTTCCGCGTTTTTCCTCACTATGGTGCCAACCCGCCCCTGAAAATCGATTGTGAGGCATTTGGGCGCGTTTTGCTGTTCTGCGGGGGCGCTCATCTTTTTTTGCCTCCATCGCGAAGGGTCACGGTGCCGTTAGCGCGAACCTGCAAGGTGACTTCCAGAACGACCGCGTTGCTGTTGGTAAGCGAGGTGGGCCATTGCAGGAGGCGCGGGGCGCAGTGGCAACGCCAAAAATCGGAGAGGGCATTCCCGTTGGTCTTGATGCCATACTCGGATTGAATACGGGCGACGGCCTGGGCGTAGGAAAGGTTATCCTGGGTGAGCCATTGGAAAATCTGCTCGTGCTGCTCCGGGGTAAGGAAGCGGACGAAGGTGCCCTGGGGCGGGCGCGGCTTGCGCCCATTGGCCCGAATTTTGGATTGAGCGGCTAGGATCATGGGTCGATTCAACATTTGTTCCTGGCCTCGAATTCCCTGACGGCTTGGCGGGTGACCATGTAGTGAACATGGGTCGAGTCGGCGGCGGAAATATTGACGGCGCTAAGAGCGCCTTTGCGGATGAGCATTTGAACGTGGACGGCAGTGCAGCTCAAGTAGGCGGCGACTTGATCGGGACGCAGTCGCGACGGATAGTTTTCGAGGGGAACGCGATTTTTGGGCTGGATGGCGGCGCTCATAGTTTGGTGGTGCGGCGGCGCTCGAAGGCGGCCAGGTCGGCGCGGGCGATGCGGTAGGCGGGGCGTTTCGCGCCGGGGCTGCCGATATTGACCGCCGCCAATTCCCCGCTATCGAAAAAGTTGGCGATTTGGCTGGTGGAAATGCCGAGATACTCGGCGGCCTGCCCCACGGTGACGTAAACGGGCAACCGGTCCAAGGCGGCGACTGCCGATTGGCTCACAGGGTTTGACTGGACGGTTTTTGACATTAGTTTGACAAGGCTAGTTTGGCCAGGCCGGAGGAGGCGCGAGTCAAACACATGGCGCGGCCTATGGCTCGAAATGACTGGTCATTGGACGCGAAACCGGTGCCGTCGCGGAGCATGACTTCCAACTCCTCGCGGATCGCGACAAGGTAGGATGGAAGATGCCCGAACACTGCGATAACCGAGCCGGGTGGAGTGAGGGCGGGGGCCTGGGCGGCCCAGACGACTTCAAAGCCAACCAAGCGCCAGGAGCCGTCGCCGGTTTCGGCGGGAGTCTTCAGTAAGTAAGAGTGGCCTTGAGTGTCCGCCAGGCCCATGAGAGGGGCGATGAAGGACGGCGAGATGAGCCATTTGCATTCGCGTTGGAGCGCGGCGGGCGAGACGGCGGCGACGGCGGAGAGGAAATCGGCGCGGGCCAATTGGGCGATGGCGTTGTTCCCCTGGGCGGCGTTGACGGTGGTGATCGTTTGGTCCGTGAACATGCCGGTTTGCCCGCCCGAGGTCATGTCCACACTGCCCGTTCCCTGGCAGGCGGCGAAGTCGATTGCGCCCGCGATGGCCTGAGAAAACCTTGTCAAGAGATAGAAGGCGAGGTTGACTTTTTGGTCAGCCAGCAACTCGCGGGAAACGGGGACGTTGACCGCGATCGTATTCGCCTCTGGCGTCGTATTCGAGCCGTTCAGAGCGGCATCGGCGGGGATGGCGCTGCCGATGAGAGAATTGGGCAGCCAATAAGCGGTGGGGTTGGCGGTCGCCTGGGCAACTTTTGTTTCCATGGCTGACATGGAGACAACGCCCATTTCGCGGAATGCGCCATTGAGCAAGATCAAATCCCAAACTGAAGCGGCCACGTCGATCGGAAGCAATGTCCCGCCGAAAGTGCCGGAGCCGGGCGTCAACGATTTTGCAACGAGGTCATTGCCCTTGAAGGATATGCCCCCGATGTAACGAGGCAGAATATTGAGGTAGTCGCGGACAACGCTATCGGACAGAATTTCGTCGGCCATGGCGTGGACGCTGAGGCGGCGCTGGCGGGCAATGGCCGTGCGCGTCATGGCGCTGGCGCGGTAGAGTTGCGTCTCAGATTGGCCGCGCCGGGCGGATTCGAGTTTGTCGGCGGCTTGCTTGACGGAAAGGCCGCCGGTGAGTTGGTCGATTCTATCCAGGAAGGATTTTTTTGACATAGGGATGAAAGGTTGGGGGTTGGGACTGGACGGGGCAAAACTGTAGGAGCGTCGCGGTTCAGGTTGGGCGGATTGCATGGCGCGGCGCATCGAGGGCCAGCGGAGCAAATCTGCGTTGTCAAGAATTCCATCGCGATAGGCTTTGGCGACGGCGTTGCCGTTTGCGCCGATTATGCAACAGGAAAGTTCAAGCTGTTCCTGCTTCAGATAGATGCAGGAAACGGAGTCCTCTTCGTCGCCCAAACCGAGGTCTTTGCAGGCGGCGTCCCAATCGGCCTTGGCATCCGAGCGTCGGACGATTTCCACAGGGAGAAAACCGACGCTGACAGCTTTGAGATACCCGGCCTGGGTCATGGCAAATCCTTTTTGAGCGAGGGTATTTTGTGGGACGTCTATGGCCCATTGGACGGTCTGGACAAGCTGGCGGTTGACGATTTTGGAATCAATGACTTTGCCAAGCAAAGTGTCAATACTATCGTACGAATGAGAATCCACGAAAGGAGCGTTCTTCTGGAAGCGGTTGAACTGCCAGCCAGCGGCCTTGATGGCTTCACCGTGGCCATCAATAGTTTCGTCGCTTGAAATGTATTCGACGGTGCCACGCGCGCCGTCTATGACGCGGATTGTGGTCGGGTGGAGATCGCGGCGGATGAGGTTTTGCATGGGGATTTTTTTGGGTTAGGAAATATCCAAGTCGCCCATGTGCGCTTCGACCTTGGCGATGAAAGAGCCAATGAGTTGAACCGCGTTTTCAGCGTCCAATCTGCGCGTGTCCAGAAAAAGCCGCCGATTATTCTCATGCCAGAGAGGAAGGTGTTCGCAACTCAAGGCGTGGCGGGCCTCTTTTTCGTCCCCGCTCCAAAACGGGAGAATGGCCTTGTAAAACCGCGCTTCGATGGCGTCTCCCTGGCGGCGGACGTAGAAAGTCCATTGGTGCTCGGCTTCCTCGAATGCCTGGCGCATTTCGTCAATGATGGGCTTTAGCTGGTTTTCGACATGGGCAAGGCGGCCGGCGATTATATCCAGCATACCGCGAGCGGCATGGACGCGGCGGGCGACTTTTGGATCGTCCAAGGGGGCGTCGGCGGTGGCGCGGGCGATTTCCTCCTTTTGTTCGGCCTCCTTGCGGCCGAGGGAGATTTGTTCGGCGCGAAGATCGTTGAAACGGAAACCGATGGCGGCAATTTTATCGAGGATTTTATTCATGGATTCGAGGGGGTTGGGGGCGCGGTCTTTAAAAATTTTTGGACGCGGGAAACCGCGCCCGGGGATGCGGCGTGCCGGGCCTGCAGCGTTTGGTAACGCAAGAGCAGAGTCGGACTGATGCGAAGCCCGTGAATGACTTGCGAGAGATGGCACCTGCCCACCCCGAGAGCGCGGGCCGCCGCTGTAACGGTCAAAGTTTTTACCCGCTTTTTTGTGTTTCTAGCAACACTCATTTCACGCATTGTGCATTATAGCACAGCATTTGCAATGAAAATCTTTTGACTTTTTTGCCGCGCCTTGTCACTGTTCCCCGGAATGGATAATGCCGACTTTATTTGGCACAGCGAGAAGCTGGGTGGCTGGATTCGCTTTCTGCGGATGGACCGGGGCTATTCGCAATTGAAGCTGGGCGAATTAACGGGCGTGACGACTTCGGAAATTCATCGCATCGAGGCGGGGCAGCAAGAGTGCCGCATCGAGACGCTGTTAAAACTCTGCGGGCCTTTGGGAACAACGCCCGGCTGGATTCTTGACATGGCGTTGCTGTCAAATATTTCATGGTTTTACCACCGGATCGTTGCCGATGAGGACTTCAAGAGGCTGGCAATAAAGCTTCATGTTGGCGACGGCTCCGCGAGGGTGTTGGCTTGCGCGGGCACGCTTGCGGCGATTTTGGTAAGGGCTTCGATGCCAGAAAAGCGCGTGGCGTTAGAATCGTTTCCCCAAGACGAATGGAAGCGGGTTTTTTTTGCATTCGCCGCCCGACTGGCAGAGATGAACGGCGACAGCACAGAGCGAGCGACGATATTGCATAATTTGCTTGCCTGCCCCGTCGCGGAGCTTGGACGCCAGGGCTTGATTGTCGAAGAGGTGTTGAAGAGGCAAGCCAAGGGTAAAAAAGGCGAGGGTTTTATGTGGTTTCCCTCCGACGTTCGCTTTCCGAGGGAAATTAAATGGGAATAGCCTATTGACATTGTATATTCAATAATATACAAGTCTTGCGTGACTATCAGGGCGGGCGAAAACTTAAGGGCACTTCTTGACCGTGTGAATCGGGCAGCGGCGGCGCGAGGAAAAAAGGCGCAACTGGCTGACTTCATCGGGGTATCCCGTCAACAAGTAAATACCTGGCTTTCGTTTATCTCTGCGCCCAATGGCGAGGTCACGCTTCTAATGCTGGAATGGGTCAAGGCAGAGGAAGCAAAACAAACAAGCGCCCCTGGCAGTGCTAAGAACACCACCAGGAGCAAGACCCGTCCGACTAAATCCAGTTATGAAAAAAGAAAAACGAATCCACGGGGACGGTAGCGAGGCAACCGTCAAGAATCAAACCGAAAGTTTGGCGGGGCAACCCGCCCGCAGAGCGGCCGGGGCCGGGAAATGGGAGTTCAACCCGCAGGAATATAAAATCGTCTCGCTGCGAGAGTGTGTTCCGCTGAAGGAAAAGTGCCTGTGCGATAGCCCGGAGAGTGCCTGGGCCTATTGGCAATTGAACATCGCCACGATGCCCATTTACAACCCCGAGGTAGAATGTCTGGTGGTCATTCTGCTTGATACAAGACGCAGGGCCAAAGGGCACGCGCTTATTGGCATCGGGACGATTAATGCGGTGCTGTTTCAGCCGCGCGAGGTGTTTCGGGCGGCGGTGATCGGGGCGGCCAGCGAAATTGTATTGATGCACAACCATCCGAGCGGCGATACCTCGCCGTCTCAGGGTGATTTGGACGGGACGGCCACGGCGGAAAAGGCGGCCAAGATCATGGGGATTGGATTGCTGGACCATATCATTGTGGGAGCGCAAGGCTACACGTCGTTGTGGAAAGATGGATTTATCCGTTATGAGAACAAGGGCGGCGGGGGCAGGGTCGTAAAATCGCCGGTCAAGCTGCCCCGCGCCGAGAGGGACCTGGCTCAGGCGGAGAAAGGCGGCGGGCGATGAACGCGGGGCGATTTTCTTGGGTTGACAGGCCGGCCTTGAAGAGGAAACGCCGGGGCTTTATTTATGTGAACATCTCTGAGTGGGAAGAGAAGCGAATGAGGGCGCTGGCGGAGTGCGCGGGCGTGGAGTTCAGGACATTGGTCAAACACGCCATCTTTTCCCGTTGGCGCGAGATGGAAAAGAATATGGGCCTGAAGGCGTCGGCGGCGCTGAAGATGAGCCGGGCGCAGCGCCGGGCCGTGGGACGGGAGCGCCGGGTCTTCCAGACCGCGATGGGCCATTACATGGCTTGGAAGCTGGAAGGCAATTGAGCCGACTGCACCGGACTTGAATTGATTCCGGGATAGCTGCACAAAAGCCCGTGGTTCAACGCCACGGGCTTTTTGTTTGACTGAATGGATTGCGGTGGGTGTCGGATCGACGCGATTTGGCAAGCGGCAAGCAGGCGGCTTTCTTGGCGATTGCACGGCCATTGCAACGCCGGTTTCCGCCAAGCGAATTGACGCCAAAAACGAGGCAGGCAACTGCTGCCTAGTAAAATATGCTACGGGGAAGAGGGTGTTCCACGTTCCACCCCCCGTCTTCACCCATAATTTGTCCCACTTGGCGACTTCCTAGAGGGAAAACCGATTTCAAGAGTCGAGACAATTGATACTTTGTCCCGCTTTTTGGAAAACATGAATTAAGGGGGTCATTCCTTGCGTAAGTGCTTGCCCGGAGGATTCTTCCCGTTTGTTTACCCCTTTCCAGGGACTGAGACAACTTATGCGTTAAGGTGTATCCCAAGCAGGTTGACAACTCCCCTTTTTTACAGCCTTACTTAGAGCGTTAACGCTTATGCTCCGTAAAGTGCAACAAAGGACCTCAATCCTCAAACGGCTGGCCAATATTCGACATTTGGCCTTGGATATGGACGGCACCGTTTATCGGGGCGGAACTTTGTTCCCCACCACGATCCCTTTCCTGAGAGTGCTGGAAAATCTCGGGATTGGCTATACTTTCCTGACCAATAACCCTTCCAAAAGTCCAGACGATTACCGAGCGAGCCTGCGCCGAATGGGCATCCCGATTAAAGCGGAACAACTTTATACTTCCACCCAGGCAACCGTCGAATTCCTGCAAAAGCAATGGCCCCAGGCTCGAACCTTGTTTGTTTTGGGCACGCCCAGCATGGCCCAAGCCTTCGCAGGCGCTGGTTATGTTCTCATGCCCGATCATCCGCGCAAACAGCCGGACGCGGTAGTTGTGGGTTTTGACACCACGTTGACCTATCTGCGACTCTGCCGGGCGGCGTGGTGGATCTCCAAGGGCGTGCCGTATGTGGCGACAAATCCCGATTGCGTTTGCCCGACCGATGAACCGACGGTGCTGGTCGATTGCGGTTCGATCACTGCGGCGCTGGAAAAAGCGACCGGGCGCCCACCTGCGGCCGTCATGGGCAAACCCGATGTGGCCATGCTGCGCGGGATATTGCGCCGCCACTCGTTGCCACCCCGGCAATTGGGCATGGTGGGAGATCGTCTTTACACGGACATTGCGATGGCGCAGCGAGCCGGCGCGCTGGGAGTTCTGGTATTGACAGGTGAAGCCACAGCGCGTGATGCGGCCAGGCATCGGCCGCGGCCGGATTTGGTTGTTCCTTCACTGGCGGAGTTGGGTGGGAAACTGATGAAGGCGCAGAAATCGAAAGGGTCTCGATGAGCCTATCCGCTATCGAAAAGCGCCGCGCCACTCTCGACGCGCTGACTCGGGAGCCTTTGGACATTCTAGTCATCGGCGGCGGCATTGTCGGTGCGGGCATTGCGCGCGACGCGGCCATGCGCGGTCTGAAAACGGGGTTGATCGAGCGGCGTGATTTCGCTTCAGGCACGAGCAGCCGTTCCAGCCGCCTCTTGCACGGCGGGATGCGTTACCTGGCCCAGGGGCGGCTGGGTTTGGTGCGCGAAGCCAGTTTGGAAAAACGGATCTTACACGGCATTGCGCCCCATTTGGCCGGGCCGCTGCCCTTCATTTTTCCGACTTATTCCGGCAGTGGCTGGCCGTTGTGGAAGTTGCGCATCGGCGTAAAAATTTATGATTTACTCTGCGGGAAGAACCTGGGCAAATCCTGCGGCCTTTCGAAGGCAAAAACTCTCGATGCCGCTCCTCAACTTAATCCCGATGGCCTGACGGGCGCCGTCCGTTACTTCGATGGATTTACCAATGATGCCCGGCTGGTGCTCGATACGTTGCGTTCCGCCGCCGCCCATGGCGCCACGTTGCTGAACTATTGCCAGTTTGAAAACGCTGCGCGCACTCAAGCGGGATGGCGTTGCGAAGCCGCCGACCAAACCAATGGTCAAACCTATTCTCTGCCGGCGCAGGCCGTCGTCAATGCCACGGGGCCGTGGGCGGACGGATTGCCGCACAGCGGCGTCCATCTGCGTTTGACCAAAGGAATCCACCTGGTGATGGAGCGAAGCCGCTTGCCTGTGGCGGAAGCCATTGTGCTGACGGAAGGCAAACGAATTCTCTTCGTCATTCCCTGGGGCCGGCGGATCATTCTGGGCACGACGGATACGGATTATTCCGGCTCGCTGGACGACATCCAAGCTTGTCCCGAGGACATCGCTTATTTGTTGGGGGTGGTCAATCATTTTTTCCCGCGCGCAAAACTTTTTGCGGCGGACATTATCAGTTCCTGGGCTGGCGTGCGCCCGTTGCTTGCGGACCCGAATGGCAGCGCCTCCGACATTTCGCGGGCGCATGAAATCAAAAACCCCGAACTAAACTGGTGGGATGTCGCCGGCGGCAAATTAACGACCTACCGTCTGATGGCCGAACAAACGGTCGATCGGATTACCAAAGCCACCGGCCTGGCGGCGCAACACTGCCGCACCGCCTCCGAGCCGCTTCTGAAAGCGGCGGACGAATTCAGCGGCCTTCTTCCGCCGGAATTCGGGCGGGAGGCAGTCGCGCACTATTGCGCCCAGGAATGGGCGTTGCACCTGGACGACGTGATGATTCGCCGCACAAGCTGGCATTATTATTTTCCCGACGCGCCGCGCAAAGCAGAGATCGCGGCCGGTTGGATGGCGGAGTTTTTGGGATGGTCCCCTGCGGAACGCGAGAGTGAGCTTGTTCGGTATCGGGCGGTGGTGTCAAAATCCCGTGACGAAGAAATTCTGAGTCAAACTAATTAGGCTGGCGCGCTGGCAGAAGCCCGCGTCATCGCCGACTTGGAACGCTTGCGGCATTCGCGCCGCCGCAAAGGGCGCCATGTCGCTGCTCTTCGGACTAAAGCCGCCCGCCCTGTCAAATCCACGGCTGCCCGCTGACCTGCTTCATTTCCCATCGACGACGCAGCGGAAGCCCAGCGTCGCCGCGCGGTCTTTTCCGGGAGACATTAGTAATAGCTTTCCGTGTTCGGTCAGTTTGGCGGAGTTGGGGAAGTACCATTTGGAACCCTGCGGATGGTAATGACTGCCGCCGCGTACGATGGCGGCGCGGGTGTGGTCATCCAAATATTCGTCGGTCCACTGCCAGACGTTGCCGGCCAGGTCCATCACGCCAAAAGGACTTGCGCCCGAGGGAAAAGCATCGACGCTGGCCGGAGGTTGTATGGCCCGGCCATTGTCGGGTGGCGGAATGCAATTGGTGTTCCATTCGGTACCCCAGGGAAAAAGACGGCCGTCCGTGCCTTGCGCGGCGTATTGCCATTCCCATTCGTGCGGCAGACGTTTCCCCGCCCACTGAGCGTAGGCGCGGGCGTCGTCCAAGGAAACCCAGGTGACGGGCTTGTTGCCCCAGCCTTCCCGGTAGGTTCCGTTCGTCCAATCTCGTAGAAAATTGAAATCATCGCGCGGGTGATAACCGGTCGCGTCGACAAAGTCTTTGAACCGCGCGTTTGTCACCGGATAACGATCCATGTAGAACGGGGCGATGCTCAGATGGTGGACGTGATGGCGGCGCGGCGAATCTTCCCATGGATATTGCACATCCACCCCAATGCTGTCGCCCCCTTCAATCTCGATCCCGGAAACGATGAACTCATACGGGCCGCCAGGGATTCTGACCATTCCTGTCGGCGCGGTTTCAACCGCTTTGGTAACTTGAATCGGCTCCTGCCACTGGGGCAGGACTTTTCGTTCCGTCGAAAAATCGGCCAGGCGCTTTTCCGCGAGTTTTCGCATAGCGCCCGCCAATGAGTCAATCGCATGGCTATCGTCCGCCTTCAACTCGAATATTGCTCCATAACCATTGGCTTCCATCTCGAACTCCAGATCGGCATAAGAACCGCCGCTATACGGGGTGAGGGTTGGATTTAATTCTTTACCCTTCCAGAGATCGAAGTAACGCGTTCCCATTTTGTCCGAAACGCGAAGCTGAGGACCTGAAATATCAACCTCCGTTCGGTTTACCAACGTCCACAAGGTTTGCTTTTGACCGGGAAATTCGCTGGCAAAAATACCCTTCTGTAAAGTGGGAAAATGGGGTTCCCAACCGGGACTGACCAGCAGACCAACCAAGGCGCGCTCAATGGTGGCGATGCGGCGCAGCGCCTCGGCGTCCCGAGGAGTAAGTCCGTTCCATATCCCCCAGATATTTTCCCAACTCTCGAAGCCGACACCGTTGAAAAAGGCATGCTGAAGATCATCGGTATGATTGCGCGCCCAGCGATTACAGAGGTTCACCATGTGCCGCGGCTCGAGCCATTTGTACTTACTGACGGCGGGAATGAAGGAATAGCCCCAATAGCCCCAAGTCATGTTGTCCCACTGCAATTCAGCGTCATCCTTCAAACCCACTTCGGGTTCAAACGCCAAAATATGACCCGTCTGATCGGAGGCTTCTCGAAATTCTTTGGGTATGCCGGTCATGGTGTCGCCATTCACCCCATCCGCCCCAATTTCCCCAAGCATTTGCGCGATGGTGATGGCGAGCGAAGTTCCTTCGTCACGAGTGCCCACGTCCCAAGGCATCATGGGAAAAAGCACTTTGACGCCACGGCGATGAAAGTCCGCCACCATTTGGCGCACCCCCGTCAGACCGCCCGGCAGCGAGCGGACCATGTCGAACTGATTGCGATTATCAATGCCGATGTTGCAATAAACGGCCCAAATAAGAACGCTATCAATGCCGCCATAACGCTTCTCCAAATCGTCCAGATACCGGTCCACCGTATATTTGCCAGCGGCCGGATCATAAAAATACCGGTCCTCGACCATCATCTGCGGCTGGACAAAATTGCGCTGGGTCCATTTTAATTCGGGTCGATCATATTCATTCCCGTTATAATTCATCTTCTCCAGCTTCCCTCCGCGCCAGCGGCGCATCTCAGCCAGCCAGCGGGGAAAATCATCCGGCGCGGCGGGCCCGGCAATGATCTGTTGTTGGATGCGCAACGAAGCGGTTTGCCCATCCAGGCCGAGAGCAACCAGCAAGAACGCGCCCACGACAAGAAACATTCTCCGCCATCGAAATGGTGTCATATATATTTATGAACTTTGCGCTGCATGTGCTTCTGTCGCCTACGTTTGCGAATGCGATAGGAGAACTCCAGCGATATAATATTACAATACCATTAACCCGTTCGGGAACTTTGGCTGGGCTGAATCCGCTTTAGGATGCCAAAGGCCATTTATTTGGCCCTACCAGAAACGGGCTGCGAAAATCGTGGGTTTCATAATTTCAATGCCGAACGGTTTTTCCAAATCAAGCAAATCATTGTCCTTGGAAACGATGATTCTGGCGCCACCAGCCAGCGCGCAAGCTAGAAAAATGTCATCGTCGGCATCCCTGCTGCGCTGCTTGCCGAGAGCCAATGGCTCAAAAAATTCCGCCCGGTTATGCATCCATTGAAAAAGCGGACGCCATTTGACGCCTTGATATTTTCTCTCTTGACGGAAAAAGCGGTCGGCGGTGGTTTCGTACTCGCTGAGAATTTCTTTCGTCACTGCCAATTGGAATCGCCGTCGTGCCATCAGCACAAAGCATTGCCACGAAGGTCCTGTGCGGGAGACGGCGGCGGAAATGAAAACATTTGTATCAAAAACGACGGTCATTTCCGTCGGCGCTTTTCAGCACGGTATTGGCGAATCTCCTGTTGTATTGCATCGGTCAATTCCACATCTTCTTCCATGGACGGTTTCGTCTTATCCAACTCCCGGCCGAGCCGCGTCAATTCCATCTCGTCCGGAGTGGGCAAATAATATGGCGCAATCATGACATGATGAGCGCCACGCGGAATAACAATAGGCTCGCGCGACTTGATGACCTGATCAATGACGCGCCCAAGTTTCGATTTGGCCGCGCTGACGCTAATAACTTTCATGGTCTAACAATGGACTTTTTTTAGCCCATTGTCAACGAAGGACAACCGGTTTTCATAAAATGAGGAGCCCACAGACTGTTGCGAGCTTGTGGGCAACGTTTTTTGCCAGCCTACTGGCGTAGCGGATTAAAATCTTCTGCATAAAATTTACCGCAATCCGGACGCAATGACAACTATTTGAATCGAGAGCGGCGATTCCAAATTCCGAGTATGAGACCAAATTCTGCATGCATCGGCAATCGCCGGAAAAAGGGAGGGATCGGAGGGTCGATGGGTAATGCCAGAGGGAAAAAGCGGCGCTGTCGCGCTCGCGCTCCAAAACCTGACGGGCTTCGGGGCGGCGTTTTACGCGCGAAGCGCCATGGATTGCGCAATGCAGTTCCGCTTTGGCTCGGAAACAAACGTCGAATTAATTGAAAAGTTCCGTCTCACCCTCGCGTTCTTTTGCGCCGGTTTGAAAACTTCAATGCCGCACGGTATTTGCGTATCTCCTGCTGGATTGCACCGGTCAATTCCGCAACTTCTTCGATGGACGGCTTCGACTTATCCAGCTCTCGGCCGAGTCGAGTCAATTCCATCTCGTTCACGCCATCAATGACGAATCATCAATCCACGTACCCGAAAGCCTTGCTCTCAAAATCATAAGTCTTTCTGCCAAACGGCGGAATAACCGTCCAGAACATAAAGTGAGAATCGCGCCCGCCTGAGGTGTGGTCCCTGGACAATGCGCGCGGGTAAACGTCTTCCAGAAATAAACGCTGGAGCATCCGGCCCTCCGCTGTATTGGGAGCGGGATGTTTGCGCCGCAGTTCAACGGTTTCCGGCCGCAACGTCACGTTTGCAATGTTGGTTTTCCGGTACACGAATCGGCTTAGATCAACATTGTTCAATTCTTGAACGAGGGCCGTTTTAAGTTGCCGGCCATTTGTATTCGAAGGGTTGTAAGAGTCCAGGCACTCTTTCGCAGCGAGAATCATTTGATCTGCCAGGCAGGCCGAGACTTCATCCGATCTATCGGACAGCCTCCTGGCTAGGGCTGGCAGATTAGTAAAGTCCTCCTCCATAAACAGGCCGGCGGAGTTGTGGTGGCTATAACGGAATCCATCACTGTGCATCAAACAATATTTTGCCGGGGGCACCAAGGAGAGATACTTTGGAACCAGATCATTCAGTGTGTCCGGATAATTTCCCGTCGCGGAGCGATATTGCTCTGCCGCCTTGATGATGCGTCCGGCGTTTCCATCCTCAATCCGCGCCTGAAAGCTGGCGTTCGCAAACACAACCCCCAACGTCACCACCGGAATGGCTGCTTTAATTCCGGCTAGTTTCCAACCAGGCCGGCTCCAAAGACTTCGGATCAGACTGATCAACAACCACACCGGACAAACCATAAGCGACATGAGAAAGCTTCCGGTCAATACGACATCCCATAACAACAGCACAATCGCGCCCGTCAAACTCCGCCGGACCTGCCGCCAACGGAAACCTCCGCCATCCAAGAGCGTTTGATTGACTGCTTTCATAAGCTTGATGCAACAAGAATTCCAACGACTTAATCAACTCGCTTTCATTGGGTTTGTTACTTTGCGATTACGGCTCTTACTTTGAGCGCAAAGCGAACCCGGTCAAACTTTTTTTTGTTTCCTTGATGCTTTTTGTGATTTCCCATGCGGAACCTGGAGGGGAGCGGGCCCATGCCGGGCGGATTTGCGTGCCTCAACAAGGCCTATGCATCTCAAACCACCAAGGAAGACGTGGAGCAATCTCTAAAGTTCCAGCGCCCAGCGAATGGATTGGCGAATTTGTTCCAGGACGGCGGCCTCAAATTTCCCTCTTCGATTCGTTAGTTCGTGATGTTCGATCGAACCCATGGCTTGCACGTTGGCAAATGATTGGAGATTCAGCCACGGAACACGCGGCATTTTGACTTCGTAACGGCTTCCCCTATTCTGCGAGGTCAGCGGTACCACCACGGACAGAGCGCGGGGCGCATTGGCGTCTTCGCGCGAAACCACCACGACCGGCCGCACTTTGCCCTTCACTCCCAAATCCACAATATAAACCTCACCAACTTTGGGCGTCATCGAGCTGGCTCCAGATTTTGTTTCGGTGAGGGACGTCCATAAGAGCATCGCCATCCGAGATTTTCAATCCGACAGGAACTTTGCCCGTGCGGGCGATTTCGGCAACGAACACACGAAACATCTCCGCAGTGGAAGTGCCAAGGGATTTGGTCACGGAGTCAGCCTTTGCCAGCAGAGGTTTCTCCACACGGCAACGAAAAAGCACAGTCATGTTCCAATGGTGCCCTAGGGCGGAGTTTCGTCAAGCCACGGACGACCCCCCCAAAACCATGTTCGCGCCGTTCGTCCGCTGAAGGAATTGGGCCAGGACTTTGGGAGACAATGCCGAGATTCATCCGGTTTGACGGCTTACTGAGGAACCTCAGAACCCGCCCCCTGCTCCAACGCTCCGTCGTCTTTGGCATGGACGCCGTATTCGCTCAGTTTGTTGCGGAGGGTGCGGATGCTGATGCCGAGAAGCTTGGCGGCGTGGGTGCGGTTTTGGTTGGTCTTTTCGAGGGCCGCGAAGATGTGGCGCTTTTCCAGTTCGGCCAGAGAGACCAAGTCGCCATTAGGCGGCGGCGCGGCGGTGGCGGCGGTTGCCGCAGAACCGGGCGCGAGAAGCGAAGGTCTAACGGCGACGGGATTGGATAGGGTAGAAAAGCCAAGGTGTTCCACTTCGAGGGTGCCGCAGTCGCCGCAGAGGATGACGGCGCGTTCGATGACGTTTTGCAGCTCGCGCACGTTGCCGGGCCAGCGATGGCCGACCAGCGCCTGCAGACAGGAGTCCGAAATGCCGCGCGCGGAAACGCCGTGTTTGCGTCCGAAGCGTTGCATGAAAAGTTGGGCCAGCATGGGAACGTCCTCTTTGCGTTCGCGCAAGGGCGGCACATGGATGGGCACGACGTTAAGCCGGAAGTAAAGGTCCTGGCGGAATTCCTTGCGCTCGACGTATTCCTCGAGATGGCGATTGGTCGTGGCAATGACGCGAACATCCACCTTGATGGTGCGGTTGCCACCGACGCGTTCGAGTTCGCGTTCTTGCAGGACGCGCAGCAGCTTGGCTTGGACGTTGAGGGAGATTTCGCTGATTTCGTCGAGAAGGAGGGTGCCGTTGTGCGCCAATTCAAAGCGGCCCTCGCGCTTGGCGACTGCGCCGGTGAAGGCGCCCTTCTCGTGGCCGAAAAACTCGCTCTCAATCAAGGTCTCGGAAATCGCGGCGCAGTTCAACTTGATGAACGGCGCGGCGGCGCGCGAGCTTTGCCGGTAGAGCGCCCGCGCCACCAATTCCTTGCCCGTCCCGCTTTCGCCCGCGATGAGCACCGTGGCCTGGGTGCGGGCAATTTTGCGGATCAATTGCCGCAGCGTTTCCATCTGGACGCTTTGGCCGGCCAGGTCGTAGCCGCTTTCATCCTCTTCCGCGCGGTTGAAGTATTCGTTGACCTTGACCAACTGGCTGAAATTCTCGGCCTTCTTGAGGGTGACTTCCAATTGATCGTTGGAATACGGCTTGAGCATGTAATCGAAGGCCCCGTTGCGCATGCACTCGACGGCCGATTCGACGGAACCAAATCCGGTCACCATCACCACCATGGGCTTTTGCGGGCGGGATTGCAGCTTGCGCAGCAAATCTGTCCCTTCGCCATCGGGGAGACGGACATCCACGAAGATGAGATCGAAGGTGTCCTTGGCCATCAGTTCCTCGGCGCCGGCGATCGTGCCGGTGGAAGCGACGTCATAGCGGCGGTTGCGCAGGGATTGCTCCAGATTCTTGCGCAGAATCAGGTCGTCTTCCAGAACGATAATTTTTTCGATGGGCATGGCTTCGCCTGCTCAGGCGACGCTCTGCCGACGATACAGTTCAGCCACAAAATGAGGACGCTGGCGATTCACCGATGGCAACTCGCGCGCGGGAACCAGTCCCCGACGCAGGAGGCTCTGTTCGTTCTCCCGGTCCAGGAGAATGAGCTTCATCGTCAAGTCCTGGTTTTGCCGCAACAACGTGCCGATTTCAGGATGCCGCGCGCGTTCCTCATGGCTCAACTTCTGCCAGTGAACACGATGCCTTCGCAGGGTATCTAATGACCGATTGAGGGACGGAAGCAAGTTTTTTCGGAGCTGATGAGATTCAAAAAGGGAAGGATTGTCCGGCCGCCGCAAGGTTTGGGCCTCCTGTTCCAAGCCAGCCAGAAGCTGCTGGCAAAGGATCAGGCGCGCCTTCAAGTCGTCGATAATTTCCTCGGGCGAGCTCATGGGGTGAGAGGCGTGGGCGAATTGGTCGGAGGGGGATTGAGGACAAAGTCCTGGTTGGCCAGCTTGGCCTTTTGCATCCAGCTAATATAGTCCTTGCGCCATTTGGCCATCTCGAAGAGGGAAAGAATGCTGGGAGTGGAATTGGTGTCCGTCATTTCCTTTTGGCGATCAAGAATGCGAGTGTAAGTCTCGGTCGCTTTTTCCCATTGTTGAAGTTGCTCGTAAATCAACGCGGTCTGGTACCAGACGGGCAACTGCCAGGTGGGAGATTTATCCAGGTCGGCCAAGTTGAGGTATATCTGGAGAGAATTGAAGTAATCGCCTTCCTTGTACATTTGATTGGCGATTTCATTGCCGGCCCGCCGCTGCCAGTAGGCCCACG
>Ga0075522_10001332_pt1 | contig 18763 bp, 15 predicted proteins | sample NGEPerA_FD_74796 | JGI IMG/M metagenome (GOLD analysis project Ga0075522, IMG submission 74796) | Arctic peat soil microbial communities from the Barrow Environmental Observatory site, Barrow, Alaska, USA - NGEE PermafrostL2-A | ecosystem: Environmental > Terrestrial > Soil > Wetlands > Peat ... | reverse complement strand
GAGATCGGTGGCCGCGCGCTGCTTGTCCGGCGTATCGGCGTGCAGGTCCGGATGATACTTGCGCAGCAGGCGCAGGTACGAGTGCCGGACGGCCTCGAAGTCGGAGCCGGGTTGAATCTCCAGCGCGGCGTAGGCCCTCCGAATGGCGTCGTCGCCGGCCGCGGTTCGGCGGGGCGGCGGCGGACGGCGCGGCGGGCGGGTGCCGTGGGTGGCCCGCTCCACCTCTTCGCGCGCCTGGCGCCGGCGCTCGATCTCGGCCGACAGCTCGGCGTCCGACATCGACGACACGTCGCCGCCGGTGTCGCGCAGATCGCGGTCGTCGTCCGCGTGGGCGGCCTTGTCGAGCAGCGAGTTCAGCTCGGACCGCGCCAGATCGATGAGCCGCTTGCCGAGGCTCATTTCCCGCCGGACCCGGCCTCCGCGAAGAGGCTCACGCCGTCCATCTCGGGCGGCGCCGCGATCCCCATCTCGGCCAGGATGGTCGGCGCCACGTCGGCCAGCCGCCCGCCGCTGCGGAGCTTGTGCACCGGCTGGCCGCCCACCACGATGAAGGGCACCGGGTTCATGGTGTGCGCGGTCTGGGGCTGACCGGTCACCGGATCGATCATCACCTCGCAGTTGCCGTGGTCGGCGGTGATGAACAGCGTCGCGTCGACTGCCGCGGCGGCCGTCGCGATGCGGCCGATGCAGGTGTCGACGGTCTCCATCGCGCTCACCGCGGGTTTGAGCTTACCGGTGTGGCCGACCATGTCGGGATTGGCGTAGTTCACCAGGATGAAGGTCGGTCCGCCCGGCTCGAGCGCCTCGACCACCCCGTCGGTGACCGGCACCGCCGACATCTCGGGCGCCAGGTCGTAGGTCGCCACCTCGCGGTTGGACGGCACCAGCTTGCGCTCTTCGCCCGGGAAGGCCTGTTCGTTGCCGCCATTGAAGAAGTAGGTCACGTGCGCGTACTTTTCGGTCTCGGCGGTGCGGAGCTGCGAGACGCCGTGCCGCGAGAGCACCTCACCCAGGATCATGTGCAGACTCTGGGGCGGGAAGGCCGCCGGCACGTCGACCTTGGCGTCATACTTGGTCATGGTCGCAAAGGCCGCCAGCTTGGGCCGGCGCCCGCGATCGAAGTAGGGAAACGCATCGTCGCCGGCGCTGAGGGCCAGGGTGAGCTGGCGGGCGCGATCGGCCCGAAAGTTGAAGAAGAAGCAGGCGTCGCCATCTTTGATGACTGCGCGCGCCTGGCCGTCGGCGCCCTTGCGCAGCAGGGGCATCACGAACTCGTCGGTGAGCTCTTTTTTGCCGGCTCCGCCTGCCGTGTAGTCGCTCTCGACCGCGGCGGCCAGATCGTCGACCAGCTGCCCCTCGCCTCGGGTGAGCATCTTCCAGGCCACCTCCAAGCGGTCCCAGCGCTTGTCGCGATCCATCGCGTAGTAACGCCCAACCGCCGAGACCAATTCTCCCACCCCGATCTGGACCAGCTTCTGGCCGACCTGGCGCAGATAGCCGGCAGCCGACTTGGGCGGCGTGTCGCGCCCGTCCAGAAACGCGTGCCAGGCCACCTTGGTGAATCCGCGGCGCTTGGCCAGCTCGCAGATCGCGTAGGCATGATCGAGCGAGGCGTGCACGTTGCCCGGGCTGGTGAGACCGAACAGGTGCAGCGTCCCACCGCTGGCTTTCACGGCCTCGACCACCGCGGTCAGCGTGGGGTTCGAATAGAAGTCCCCGTCCTTGATCGACTTATCGATGCGCACGATGTCCTGATAGACGATGCGCCCGGCCCCCATGTTGAGGTGGCCGACCTCGCTGTTCCCCATCTGTCCGTCAGGCAACCCGACGTCCCCGGCCGAGGCGCCGATCAGCGTCCAGGGCGACGTCTCATAGAGGCGCGCGAAGCTCGGCATGCGCGCCAGCCGGACGGCGTTCCCATTCTGATCCGGGCTCTCCCCGAATCCGTCGAGAATGGCCAGCACCACACGTCGCGTCTTGCTCATGCGCGACAATTTAGCATCAGTGCACGGCCAGACCGAAAACTCGCCGTCCGAGCTTGCCGCGGGCGGAGCGGTCCTGGCGGGAATGACCTGCCCGACGACAGCGCTTCCGCTCCCGTCAGTGGTGGTATGGCTCGTGGCGGATGATCGTCAGCGCTCGGTAGATCTGCTCGCTGAGGATCAAGCGCGCCAGCCGGTGCGGCAGCGTCAACGACGACAGCGACAGGCGCAGACTGGCGCGCGCCACCAGCGCGGCTGGCAGGCCGTCGGCGCCGCCGATCGCGAAGGTCAGGCTGCGCGTGCCGCGGGTCATCCGATCTTCGAGCTGCTGCGCGAACCGCGCCGTGCTCCAGCTCTCCCCCCCCGGCTCGAGCGCGATGGTCTCCCCCTCCGCCGGCCAGCGCCGCGCCAGCGCCCGATCATCTTCGACCTCCACCACCTCCACCGGCAGATGCCGCCGGGCGCGCAGCACATACCCGTCGCACAGCGCCGCCACGTTCCGGTCCCGCAGCTTGCCAACGACCAGCAGGACGATCTTCACGACGGCGGCCGCAACCCGCCGCCAGCCCTACAGCGCGCCGTAGAGGGCGTCGGGTTGGGCCAGCGTCGCCTCTGGCGGCACGACCAGCTTCACACGCGGCGCCTCGATCCACAGGCTCTCGAGGTCATAGAACTCGCGCACCGGGTGGTAGAAGACGTGGACCACGAAGGCGCCGAAATCGAGCAGCGTCCAGCGACCGGTGCCCGTCCCCTCGCGACCGAGAGGCGGACGCCCGCTGGCCTTCATGACCGCGCAGACGTTCTCGGCGATGGCATCGACTTGGCGATCGCTGCGACCGCTCACGACGCCGATGAAGTCGGTATAGCTGCCCATGGCCGAGACGTCGATCAGCACCGGCTCGAGGCCCCGCTTGTCGAGCGCCGCCTCCATGGCCGCCACCGCCAGCGCGCGCGTCTCGGCCAGGTCGGACTTGTTGCGGGTCTGCGTCGGGGCTTCTTGGGGCGCCCGCGTCTTGACCTTCGACTTACCACCGCGCACCGGAATTCGCACCGGCGCCTTGCGCGCAGCCGCCTGTCCGCGCCCGGCTCGATCCGTTCCGTCCGTCCGCCGGGCCGCTTTTTCCGCTAGTTTTTTAGCTGATTTGCCGGGCATCTCGGCTCTGCCGGCCGTTCTGCCAATCTTGCCGGCCTGGTTAACCTTTTTTCCTGCGCCCCCACCGGACGACGAACGTTGCGTTTTCTTCACCTGCCTTTGAATTTAGCAAAGCGGCCGCGCCCGAGCCAGCCCCGCGTTCAGACGGCCGCGGGCGGCGTCGGCTGGGTCTCGGCCACCTTCAACCGCCGCTCGAACGAGGTCACCAGGCCCAGCAGGTAGCCGTGCCCTGCGCGCGCCAGCCGATCCTCGACCGCCGACGTGGCGCGATCCACCCAGCGGGCTTGGGCTTCGGTCTCCTCGGGCTCGCCGAGATCGCCGGCATCGGCGCTGCGGCCGCCGCTCTCGGCCCAGCGGTGCGCGGCGCGCTCGACCTTCTCGCCCATCCAGGCCGGCGCCTCGAGGGCCGACTGACCCAGCACCCGGCTGCCTTCGCGGAAGGCCGTCACCAGCGCCGCCCGCTCCGACTCGGCCAGCGCGCTGTGGATGGTGACCCGCAGCAGCGAGGCCCGCGTGCGGTCGACTTCGCCGCCGACGTGCAGCTTGGCGCAGTAGTGATCGAAGAGGGTGCCGAGCTGGAAGGTGGTCGCCATCTCTTCGGCGCGGCGACCGAGCGCGAGCAACGCGAAGAACTTGCGCCAGGCCAGCTTGAGGGCCAGCAGGGTCGCCGCGGTCATGGTCGCGTTGCGGACGGCGTTCCCGTCGCGCGGATCGCCGAGCAGCTCCGCCGAAGACTGCGCGATGTCGACCTGCCGACGCTCGCCGATCTTCATCAACATGCCCGCGCGCACCCGTCCCGCAAAGTAGTCGTCCAGGACCGGCAGCGGGATGATGCCACCCACCGCCGTCGCGATGAGGGCCCGACGGACCACCAGCCGGCGGTTCTGGGCCAGATGATCGAGGCCGGGGCTGCGCGACGTTGGCGAGGCGGAGAGCAGCTCGACCGCGCCGATGTCGGGCGGCGTCTGGTCGGAGGTCACCGGCGCGCCTCCCGGGATGGGGCCGCCGCGCGCCGTTGCGGCTCGGCGGCCGCGCGGGGCTCTGCGATCCCGTGCAGCAGCTCGTGCATCTCGGGGACGATGCGCTGGCGAAGGACCAGCTCCTCCGCGGGAGGCGCTTGAATCGATGGCGTGTTGGCGACGTCGCTCAACACCGTGTGGATCTCCACCGCGCCCTGTTCGGGACCGTCTGGCCCGGTCGCCTTGAAGGTGGCGCTCAGGTCGGCTTTGAGCAACGCGCCGCTGGCGTCGTCGACCAGCATCCTGCCGCTCAAGCTCTGGATCGAGACCGTGCCGCGCCAGGCACGCAAACCTGCAATCGTTTGGCCCGGGGCAGCCGCCGCGCCGTCGCCCAGCGAGAAGATCGAGGCGCTGGCCCGCGCGCCCCCCACCGTTTCGGCGCCATCCGGCGCGACGCGCGCTTGGGCCGCCACCAGCTCGACCACCGCCGCTGGACCACCCAGGGCTTCGCCGAGCAGGCGGCTCGGCTCGGGCTCTTCGGCAACGCGGCGGATCATCTTCCCATAGCGTAGCGCAACCGACAGCTCGCGCCCGTAAAGGACCACCTCGCGCCCGCCGTCGCGGTCGTTCTCTTCGTGAAAGCGGTAGTTGCCGGCGCGATCCACCCAGACGTCGGTGGTGGTGGTGACGGCCTCCGGCGGCGCGCCAGCCCGACCGACCGACAGCCGCGTCAGGCCGTGAAAATGCGCTCCGCCGATTTGCCGAAGGGCCCGCTCGAAGAACGCCGGCTGCACCGCCTGCTCGGCCGACGCGACCGGATGGGCCGCGCGCGAATCCACGCGGCGTGCGTGGCAAGCGCCGACCAGGCTCGCCAAAAGGATCCCCGCGACAACTTTATTTCCCTTCAAGGCGCCGGCAACCTTAGCATCGACGGGATGGGTGACAGCGCGGCGTTGTTGTCCTCGCCTCTGGCGACCGCCGCCGCCGGGCTGTTCGGCGCCCTGTGGGGAAGCTTCTTCAACGTGTGCATCGACCGCATTCCCCGCGGCGAATCGATCGTCCGCCCGGGCTCGCGCTGTGACGGCTGTGGAACACCGATCCGCGCGGGCGACAACTTGCCCGTCATCTCATACCTGTTGCTGCGCGGGCGGTGCCGCACCTGCCGGGCGCCGTTTTCGGCCCGGCACCCGCTGGTCGAGCTGCTGGCGGCGCTGCTGGCCGCGGCGATCTGGTGGCGCTTCGTGGCCGCCGATCCAGGGGAAGCGACCGCGATCCGGCTGGCACGCTTCGCGGTTTATTTCACCTTTGCGGGCACGCTGACGGTGCTGTCGTTCATCGATCTCGCGACCCAGCTGCTACCGGACGTCATCACACTGCCGGCTATTCCGATCCTGTTTTTCGCCGGGTTCGGCGCCCACGGCGCCGGCTGGCTGGAGCGGCTGATCGGCGCTGCGGCCGGCTATCTGTGCTTCTTGATCATCAGCGAATTCTATTACCGCGTGCTGAGGCGCGAGGGGCTGGGCCTGGGCGATGGCAAGCTGCTGGCGGTGATCGGCGCGGTGCTGGGATGGCCAGCGCTGCCGTTCGTGGTATTCGTCGGGTCATTCACGGGCGCGTTCGTCAGCCTCCCGATCGCGATCTGGCAGCGGCGCGGCGCCGACACCACGAAGACGCGCGAGCCGCTGCGCCGGCTGCAGATCCCCTTCGGCCCGTTCCTGGCGTTGGCCGCGCTCAGCTATCTATTCATCGGGCCGGCACTGTTGTTGCGCTGGCTCGGTATAGATAGCTAGTGCGTACCGCCATCGGCCGGTGCGTGGGCCGGCGCGGCGCCGTCCGCCGGCGCGGCGCCGTCCGCTGAAGCGCTGGGGGCGCCGGCATCGGAGGTCGGGGGGGTGGGCGTGGGCAGCGGTAGTCCCCAGATCGCCCGCCGCTGGCGATAGAGCGGCTCCCCGTAGATCAGCTCCGAAAGACAAGGGTGGTACGGCAAGTCCCAGCTGGTGTTGCCCACGGCAATCTCCGAGTCTCCGTCGGTGATCACACGCTTGGTGCCGGCCTTCTCGGCCCACTTCACCTCGATCTCGATCTCATTGGCGTTCAAGAGCTGATCGGGCACCCTCCGCCAATTCTCGGTCAGCACCCTTTTGAGCTGTCGCAGCTGAAAGTCATTCTCGAACGCGAACCGCTCGCGCCCGCCGCGCACCGGCTTGCCGGCGGAGGTGGCCCCCTCGAGATCGAGCGCGCTCACGACGCGGGGCGCCGGGGAGGTCTTGATCTCGAGGGCGTCGAAATAAGCCTGCAGTCCGCACATATCGTCGAATCCGACCTGCCCGGGCGGCACCGCGGAGAGGTCCCGGCTGACCACGATGCCGCAGCCGACCCCGACGAGAGACAGACCACACCCCAACACCAGCAATCGTTTGGACGCCATGGATCGTCCGAGAGTTTAGGGGGTTACCGTGTCGACAGCAAAAAGCTGCGCGAAAAAGGTGGCGGCGACCGGTGGGCGAGCCCACCTTTTTGCCTGCGAGGATACAGACCAAAATGCATGATACAGCCAATAGGACCGGCAGAAATTTGCCGACCCTCGATGTTCGATTTTTCTAGAGTTTCAGTTCTATCACTACAAATGGCTACTGAAGTTTCGCTCACTTATACGATTTATCCGGGAGAAACACGTGCATTTCCAGGGAGTTTGCATTCGTTGCGTACTTGCCTAGAGTTGTCCGGCCGCAGCGGGCAAACGCCATGAAAATGCTCCGACATCCCCCCTCGAAAGAACTTTGGAAATTCTGCATGGAGCGCCTGCGGGAGCTTCGCGGCCCCGACACGCGCGAGCGCGATCTGGCGAACATCCTGGGCTTCGAGCACTCGCGCGCCGTTCGCTGGAAAGAAGGGCAAATGTACGTCGATCGCGCCGAATATCTGGTGCGATTGGCCGACGCCCTCGATGTCGAAACCATGCTGCTGGTGGCTATGGCGTCCGGGACCCTGACGGTCGAGCAAGCCCATCGGCAGATCGCCGGCGTGGCCCGCAGCGAGGACGGGAAGAAGAAGCGCAGTGCCGCGCGGTCCGAACCCCTCGAGGTGGCGACCGATGCTTCGCTCTTCGCGCTCGATGGCGCGAGATTCGAAACTCCTGGACGGGGCGTTGTGCTCCTGGTGGCGACCAACGGCGAAGGGCGGCTGGAGTTCGGCGAGGCGCTGGGGCGCCATGCGGACGTCAGCGGCATGGTGGCGACCGGCCTATCGATCGGCATCTGTCTGGCGGAGCGCTATCGACCGGAGCTGGTGTTCCTGGATCTGGGAGCCGCCAACGTGCACGCCTTCGAGGCCTGCCGGGTACTTTCGAGCCTCACCAGCCGTGCCCAGCGGCGCTGCCGGGTGGTGGCCGGCACCGCGACGGTCACCGACGCGGTCGAAAAGCCGGCGCTCATGTCGGGTGCGGCGAACGTGACCCTGTTCCCGTTTGCGCCCTCCCTCTTCGAGTCGGAGCTCGACCGCCTCGAAGAACGCCTCGGTCCGCGCAAAGTCGCCCGCAAGTAGTCTGTCTTACGGGGCGTGGCTGGCTGCCGCTCGGACGCCCCGGGGCCCCTCGCTACGCCCGACAAACCCGGGCTATGCTCGCATCCAGAGGTTCTTCCCGACCCGTCGCTCGAGCAACGACGGGCTTGGCCCGGCGGGCGCTCTTCGCAGGGTCTTAACGGGCCCTCTCGGGGTCTTTTTCTTGATACTCGGCCAGCCGCGCCAGAATCAGGATCGACGTCCCGAGCGGCAGGTCTCGGGTACGCAGCCAGCGCCGCTCCAGGCCCAGCAAGCGGAGCATCGCTGCGTTCAACGCCACGTGATTCTTGGACTCCGCCATGGACTCGAAGCGCGCCGGGGGCGCCGTGCCCAGCAGAGACGCGCGCGCCCAGCGCAGGGCCTTCACGCCGCCCGCCGCGAAGAACAAGGGAAAGAAGAAATACGTCGCCCTCTCGATTTCGAAACCGAAACCCTGGGCCAAATCGCGGGCGCCGGAGAGGGTAAACCGGCGTTTATGCTTCTCCAAATCATCCCAGGGCGACCAGAGAAACTGGAACGCCGGGACCGTGAACAGGACGAAGGGCCGAAAGGCGCCACCGCCCTTGGCCCGTTGGCGCTCCCGCAAGCGGTCCCGGACCGCGCCCAGCACCGCGCGATCATCGGGCAGGTGCTCGAGCACGTCGAGCAGCAGGACGCCGTCGTACTCGCCGGGCGGCAGGGCTTGGGTGATGTCGGCGCGTAGAAAGCGCGGCGGCGGCGTACCGGGATCGCGATCGGCGAGGCGGGTTTGCGCCCGCGCGACGGCGAAACGCAGTCCTTCGCCGTGGACATCGCTGTAGTCGACGCGCAGGCCGTTCTGATTCAGGAAGGTGGCGACCGTTCCGGAGCCGCAGCCAAGCTCGATCAGCGACTGCCCAGGCCCCACGCCCGCCGCGCGGAGCACGTCCAGCACCACGGTGCGCCGGTAGACGTGCCAGTAGTGCTGGTCCTCCAGCCAGGCGCGGGTCTGGAACTCGGCCGGATCGAAGAAATCCTCGAAGTCCCGATCTGGGCGCTCAATCAGGTCGACGATCTCGAAAGGGCGGGGCGTGGGCACGGGCGCGATTGTCGCCGCTTTGCGCGTCGAGACAAACCTCGGTTCGACTGGTAGGTTCCCACCGGGAATGGAGCTCCTTCGGTCGGCTGCGGCGGGCTCGTTCCGGCGTCACGCCGCCTGGTTCTTGGTCGTGCTGGCGACGCTGATGGTCTCGCCGTACTACGAACGCCTCAACAACCCCAACGAGAACGTACGCGTCTGGGCCACGCGCGCCATCGTCGAGCACAAGGTCCTCAACATCGACGCCGTCTCGCGCGAGTGGGGGTGGGTCAACGACAAGGCCAAAACCGGACAGCACCTCTACTCCAGCAAGGCGCCGGGGGTGAGCTTCCTGGGGGTCCCGGTCCTGTTCGTCCAGACCAAGCTGCGCGCCCTGGTCGGCTGGCCGGCGCCCGACAAACACCAGACCACCTTCTGGCTGAGGGTCTTCGCGGTGAAGCTGCCAATGGCCGTCTTCCTGTGGGCCTTCGCCCGCTACGTCGAGCGCAAGACCCGCTCGGCGCTCGCGCGCGATCTGCTGGTGATTGCGCTGGGGCTGGGTACGCTGCTCTATCCCTACGGCGGGATGTTCGTGGGTCACGCGCTGGCCGCCGCGGCCGTTTTCAGCGCGTTCATGTGCCTGGATCGCGACGACCGTCGACCCGCGGCCGGCTGGGCACTGGCCGGGGCTGGGCTGCTGGCGGGGCTGGCGGTGATCCTCGAATACCAGGCGATCTTGGTATCGGCCGCACTGGCGATCTACGCACTGACCCGATACCGCGGCCGCGTTTGGGCGTTCGGGGCCGGCACCTTGCCGCCGGCCATCGCGCTCGGCGCTTATCATCAGGCGCTGTTCGGGCGGCCGTGGGCCTTTCCCTACGGCTACATCGAGCACCCGGCCTTCGTGGCCGCCCATCGGGCGGGATTTCACGGCCTGTCGTTGCCGGACCTGTCGGTGGTTCCGACTTTTCTGTTCTCGCCCGCCTACGGCCTCTTCGCGTTCTCGCCCGTGTTGTTGGTCGGGCTGGGGGGAATGATCTATCTGCTGCTGCGCGGACCGCGGCGCGAGGCGGCCCTCGTGGCGGCCGTCTGTCTGTGCATGTTCGTGTTCCTGGCCGGCATGAGCAACTGGCGCGCCGGCTGGTGCGTGGGGCCGCGCTATATCGCCACCGTGGCGCCGTTTTTGCTCCTGCCGCTCATCGAGCTGTGGCCGCGCTTGCGGGCCGAGCGATGGGTCGTGCCGGCGATCGTGGGACTGACCATCCCGTCCGTGCTCTTGAACGTGGTATCGGGCGCGGTCTACCCGCACTACCCCGAACAGTTCGATAGTCCGGTCTTCGATCTGGCGTTCCCGTTGCTGGGCGCCGGATACGTCCCCTATGGTCTCGGCTGGCTCCTCGGCCTACCCGGGCCTTGGGCGATGGCGCCGCTCGCGCTGGTGGTGCTCGCCGCGCTGGCGCTGGTGTCGAGCGGCGACGATCCGCGGCCGGCCCGCGCCGGCGCGCACCTGGCGATCGCGCTCGGAATCGCGGCCGCTTTTCTGGTGCCGTTCAGCGCGTACGGCCGGGCGCCGCGCGCCGACGAGAACCGCGCGACCGCCAACGTCCGGGCTCTTTGGGATCCCCCCCGACCGTCGACGGCCCCTGAAAGCCGGCGTTAGGCATGATAGACGGGAACGCAGCCCCGGGCCTTGGCGCCCCGCACGAACTCCCCATGGACCTCAGCGTCGTCCTTCCCGTCTACAACGAGCGCGACAACCTGGTGCCGTTGCTCGACGAGATCGCGGCGGCGATCGGGCGCATGCACAAGCGGTTCGAGATCATCGCGGTCGACGACGGCAGCCGAGACGGCAGCGACGCCGTGCTCCGCCAGGCGGCGGCCGAGCGCCCCTATCTGAAGGTCATCTTCTTCCGCCGCAACGCCGGACAATCGGCGGCCTTCGACGCCGGGTTCCAGGCCGCCACCGGCGCTCTGGTCGTCACCATGGACGCCGACCGACAGAACGATCCGGCCGACATTCCGCTCCTGGTGGGCAAGCTGAATGAGGGGTTCGATCTGGTCACCGGCTGGCGCAAGAACCGCCAGGACGGCCTTCTCTTGCGGAAGATCCCGTCGCGCATCGCCAACTTCTTCATCCGGAAGCTGACCGGTGCGGAGGTGCACGATCTGGGCTGCTCGCTGAAGATCTACCGCAAGGAACTGACCGACGAGCTGCGCCTCTACGGCGAGATGCACCGGTTCATCTCGGTGCTGGCCGACGGGATGGGCGCGCGGGTGGGCGAGGTGGTGGTCAACCACCGGCCGAGGGTGACCGGCCGCTCGAAATACGGAATCTTCCGCACCTTCAAGGTCATGCTCGACATGACCACCATCTGGTTCATGCGGCGCTACCAGACCAAGCCGATCTACGTCTTCGGCGGCCTCGGCGCCCTCATGGTGCTGGCCGGCTTCGTCCTGTCGGCCTTCGTGCTGTACGAGAAGCTGGTCGACGGCGCCTGGGTCCACCGCAACCCGCTCTTCCTGATCGCCGTGACCTGTTCTCTGATGGGCGTGCAGTCGATCGGGACCGGCATCTTGGCCGAGCTGATCGTGCGGGCGCACTTCGAATCTCAAAAGAAGACCGCCTACGCGATCGCTTCCCGCGCCGGCTTCCCGCCCGAGGGCTGAAGATGTGTGGGATCGCGGGTTTCGTCGCGCGGCAAGCCGATCCCGCGGCGCTGCCCGGCATGCTACGCCAGATCGCCCACCGCGGTCCCGACGGCGAAGGCGCTTGGCACGGCGCCGCGGGCGGCTGGCAGGTGGCGCTCGGTCATCGGCGGCTGGCGATCATCGACCTTCTGACCGGCGCCCAACCGATGACGAACGAGGATGGCGGGGTGGTCATCACCTTCAACGGCGAGATCTACAACTACCGCGCGCTGCGGCCGGCGCTGGAGCAGCGGGGACACGTCTTTCGCACCCGCAGCGACACCGAGACCATCGTCCACCACTTCGAAGAGCACGGGCCAGCTGGTATTCCGGCGCTCGACGGGATGTTCGCCTTCGCGATCTGGGACGCCGCCGGCGAACGACTGGTGCTGGCGCGCGATCGCAGCGGCATCAAGCCGCTCTACTATGCGGAGCTCCCGGACGGCGGCCTGGTCTTCGCGTCCGAGTTGTCGGCGGTGTTGGCCCACGGCGGCGTCGACGGCGCGATCGCCGCCGAAGGCCTGGTGTCGTATTTTTTTTCGGACTACGTCCACCCGCCGCACACCATCGTGCGCGGGGTGCGCAAGCTGCCGCCCGGCTACACGCTGGTCTGGCGGCGCGGCCGCCTCGAGGCGCCGCGCCCATTTTGGACCGTGCCGCCGCCCCAGGCGGCGCCTGCCGAGAGCGACGGCGCGCTGGCCGAGCGGCTGTGGAGCGGCATCGAGCGGGCGGTCGAGTCGCAGCTGGTCGCCGACGTGCCGGTCGGCATCTTCCTGAGCGGCGGTGTCGATTCGTCGACGGTGGCCGCCGCGGCGGTCCGGCGCGCCGGACGGCGGATGACCGCCTTTTCCATCGGTTTCGAGGACGCCTCCTTCGACGAAAGCCGCCAAGCCCGTCAGGTGGCGGACGCGCTCGGCATCGAGCACGTGACCGAAACGCTGGGCGAGAACAACCTGCTCGAGGTGGTCGACCAGGCGCTCGATCGCCTCGACGAGCCGCTGGCCGATCCGTCGTTCCTACCGACCTACCTGCTGTCGCGGCTGGCCGCGCGGCACGTCAAGGTCGTGATCGGCGGCGACGGCGGCGACGAGCTGTGGGGCGGCTACCCGACCTACTTCGCCCACCGCGCCGCGCGGCTCTACGGCGCGCTGCCGGCTTGGATTCGAACGCACGCCGTCGAGCCCGCGATCGGACGACTTCCGATCGACGACCGCTACCAGAGCCTGGAGTGGAAGCTGCGCCGTTTCACCGAACGCTGGGAGGACGATCCGATCCGGCGGCACCTGCGCTGGATGTCGAGCGCCGATCTTCCCGAGCTGGCGGCGGCGATCCCGGTGGCGCGCACTGTGGCGCCGTCCACGTTCGCCGCGCCGCTGCCCGAGACCAGCGATGGGCTGCAGCGCCTCCTGGCCCTCGACTTCACGACCTATCTCCCCGGATCGGTCCTGACCAAGGTCGACCGCGCCTCCATGGCACACGGCCTCGAGGTCCGCCCGCCGCTGCTCGACGATGCGCTGATCGACTTCGCCTTTTCGCTTCCCGGCCGCTACAAGCTGCGCGGCCGGCGCGGCAAGTACCTACTCCGGCGGGCCGCGCGCGGGAAGATCCCGGACGCCATCGTCGATCGGCCCAAGAAGGGCTTCGGCATCCCGCTCGCGGCCTGGCTGCGGGGACCGCTGCACGATCGGCTGACCGCGGCGGTGAGTGGCTCGCCGCTGTGGGATACCGGCCTCGCCGATCGGCGGGTATTCCGGACTTGGCACCAGGAACATCGGGAGCGGCGGCGCGATCGCAGCAAGCCATTGTGGGCGCTCTACGTGCTCGATCGCTGGCTGCGGCACGCGCCGTTCAGATCGGCTTGAGTAAGGACCCGCTCGGGGTCCTTGGTCTCAGAAGCTCGGGACGAAGCTGACCAGCACGACGAAGGGCGGCCTCGAGACGGTCTCTTGCGCGCGTCCGAGGCAAGTCCCGACCGAGGTGGAGCGGTTGAGCGGCACGGCGAAATCGATCGACAAGAGTTGCTGGTAGACCCCGAACGCATCGTGCAAGACGCGGAAGCTATAGCCGACGTCGTAGTAAATCTTGCTGCCGGACAAGGCGTACGCGTCGCAGGTGGTGATGGCGGCGGCATCCGCGAAGAGCGTCCCCGCGAACCCGCGTACGGTCGTGAAGTGCAGCAGATTCCAGTCGAGCCCCGACACGTAGTCGTCGCGCAATTGGATGCTCCCGAGGAGGTGGGCGCGGGAGAGCAGCTCATCCGCGAAGAACCCCCGCAGGCCGTCGGGGCCGCCCGCGCCGGTGAGCTGGCTCGGCAGACGGATGTCGCCGAAGGTGGCCGCCGCCGAGCCATCCAGCGCCAGCACGTGGCCGGGCGCGAACTCGAAGAGGCGGAGCGCCTCCGCGCCCAGGCCGACCTGCGACAGCCGCTCGCCGTCGTCGAGCGCCGTCAGCGCGTAACCGACGCCGACGTTTGCGCCGATGGCCCGCCAGGGGTCGTAGAGAAAATCGCGTGTGTCGTGGAGCAGCGAGATCCGCCCGGAGATTTGAAAACCGGGCGCGTCGCGATCGCCGGGCCCGAGCCCGAAGGACGGGTTGATGCGCGAGAGCTGAAACCCGGTCAGCAGCGAGCTCGAGAGCGTGTTCTTGTCGGACTGGGCACCGAAGTTCCAGAAGTAGGCGCCGCCCACGCCGATGTCGATGGTCTCGGAGTGAAACGCGGTCAGCAGGAAGGCATGCCGCAGATCGTGCTGTGGCTTGAGCAGGAACGCCGCCTCGAAGTTGGCGGTCAGCGCCGACACGTCGAGGAGCGCGCCGAACCCCTCGTAGAGCAGCCGCCAGCGGCGCGGCTGCCGGTTGTCGTAGAGGGGATCGTCCGAGGGCCGCAGCGAGCCGAGCGCCGTCTCGACCAGCCGGCCGCGCGGATCGACCTCCACGGACTTGAGCCCGGCTGGCAGGTCGACTTCGAAGCGGTGCGAGGGGCTGACGTCGTCCCAGATCAGGATCTGCTTGGCGCCGGCCCGATCCTCGATCGCCACCTCGACCGGTTCGCGGATGGCGTCGCCCTCGCGGCGAACGTCGATCTCGACGTGGCTACCGACTGGGCCGGGCGTGACCCGCACGGCTTGGAGGCGGTAGTTGACGCGGGGGCGTGGGCCCAACCACTGGCGCCAGAACCAAGCCAGATCGGCGCCGAAGGTCTGTTCCGCCGCGGCGCGGAGCGGAACGTCTTCATTCAGCATCTTGCGGGCCAGCGTCGCGAAACGGCCGGTGCCGATCAGATCGAGCAGCTTGTTGTAGATGAGGCGCGGGCTGGGCGCCGTGTCGTCGGCGAAGCGCCGTACGTCGTCGCGCACGCGGTCGACGTCCTCGACGTCGCCGAAGTAGCTGGACGACGAAGCCAGCAGCGGCGCGTAGAGGAGCTGGTCGACGGCCGGCACGAAGTCGAACGGGCGGAGCAGATCGGGCGCGTACTCGATCCGGTGGTAAGCGCGCTGGGCGTACAGATCGGTCAGGTACGCCGCCAGCACGCCGGTGGCGAGATCGCGATCGGCCGGCGACTCGAACGCGGCCAGCTTGGCGTCCACGATGGCGGTGAAGACCGCGCGCGCCAGCTCGAGCTGGTGGTACTTGCGGAGCCGGCCGGCCGGAAAAATCCCGAAGATCTGATCGGAGACCAGGATCAGATTGCCGTGCACCTGCACCAACTGGTGGCGCAGCGGCGCCTCCACCAAGGTCAGCGCCAACCGCCGCGCGGGATCGTCGGGGAACCAACTGCCCCCGCCGGCTGGCGACACCTTGGTCGGCAGGCAGCGAATTCCCCAGAGTATGGCGTCGGCGAAGCCGGCCGCCCGACCGGCCGTCGCCAGCACCAGGCCCGCGATGTCCTCGCGCACGTAAGGCAGCGGTCGATCCTGGCTGCCGGGCGGACGCGCCTTGCGGTGCAGGTAGACGATCTGGTGCTGGCCGACGGTGAGGGTGTCGGGCCGCAGCACGCGATCGGTGACGATGGTGGCGTATGGAACATCCGGGCTCTCGACGGTGACGGCGCCCGCGGCGCCCGGCCAGATCACCGGCTGCCCGTCGACCACCAACCCCAGCGCGCGCGGCGTCCGCAGGGTCACGCGGGTCCTCCCAGCGCGGGCCGGCGGCGCCTCGAGATCGAACCCCGCCGGGCCGAGCGCCACCGGCATCGGATAGAACCCGCCCATTAGACGGCAGCGCAACCCGTCGCACCCGAAGCTGCCGTAGCGCCGCGGCAGATGGGTGTCGAAGTCGACGTCGACGATGACCGCTTGCCCGGGCGGCAACGGCACCGGCAGCGCGACGCGGGCGATCGTTCGCGCGCCCGCCGGCGTGTCCTCGAGCGTGAACGCGGTGGGCACACCCGCGACGCGGACATTCTGGATCTGCATCGCCCCGGGCGAAAACCGACCCGGGTAGAGCCAATGGTAGTTGACGTCCCCCAGCGCGGCGGAGCGGGTGGCCAGATGATTCGGGTATAGCCAGAGCGCCAGCTCGGACCGGGGCGCGTGGCCGTCGTTGACGACCCGCAACCGCGCATGGCCGGTGGCGCGCGAGGCGCCGGGATCGAGCGTCAAATCGAGATCGACCGCCCATGGCGCCGGCCCGGGCCCGAGCGATGGCGGTGCGGCGCCGACCGCAGGCGGATCGGCCCAAGCCTCGACGCCGGTGCACAGGCACACCGCCGTCGCCGCCGCGACGGCGACGCGACCGACACGCCCACCGGTCGCCGGGCGCGGGCGTGCTCCCGGCGCCCTCACCGTGGCGCCGGGCTCAAGGCCCGAGCTCCGGCGTGGTCTCGGGTCCCGGCGGCGCGGCGCCCGTCGAGGCCGCGTCGCCCACCGCCGGCGCCTCGCCGTAGTCGATCCCCGGCTTGCGGACGAAGGCGGTGATCGGCTTCTTCACCTCGCCCATGATGCGCCCGTCGAGGACGTCCACGGGGACCGGGTTCACCAGCTCGTAATAGTAGCCGCGCGTCTTGATGGCGTAGCGGTAGGTTTGGCCGTCGACCTCGAAGTGCTTCTTCAAATTCATCGGCACGTTCCCGACCCGCCGGAACGTCCGGTGGCGCAGCACGAAGTCGAAGAGCCGAACCGCGCGGTTGTTCACCAGCCGGTGGCAGCCGTGGGAGAACCGCCGCGCGATCGAGGTGTAGTCGACCGATCCGTGGGTCCGGATCTGGTTGTCGAAGTCGCCCCGTTTGGGATCGACGTGGATCCCCATCACCAGACCGTAGGCCGACTGGTAGCCAGGGCCCATCACGTCGGTCTTGACCACGGTGACCGGCCCGACGTTGCGGTCGAGCACCTTGTGGGTCAGCAGATCCTCGACCGGCGTGCCGTCGGGCGGGATCCAGACCGGCGCCGCGACGATCTGCTTCCAGACCCGCGGCCCGACGTCGGAATTCTTGTACTTGAAGTAGACGTGCCCGTCGGCGTGCAGCTCGCTGCGCCAGGAGCCGATGGTGGTGCGCCACCAGCAGAGCGGGATCTTCTGCCCGTGCCATTTCACGAACAGCGTTAGATGCGGATAGTGGTCGCGGCGCTGCACGCTCGGCTTACCGCGCGCGTCGAACGGAAAGTCGTACCAGACGTCGCCGCGATCGATCTCGGCGACTAGATTCATCTCCGTCGCGCCGGGCTCCGGCTGGTAGTACGCCGGCAGCGCGGGCGCCTTGAACGCGACGTGCAGGTTGTCGAAGCCGGCGCGGTGCGCCCGCAGAAAGGCGATGGCGTCCTCGGCGGTGTTGACGCCCACCGCGGCCAGCAGCGCATTCACGTGGTCGTCGATCAGATCCGGCACGGGGTGGGCGGCGCCCGCTTCGTCGCGCCAGGTGGGGGGATTGCGGCGGCGGGCCAGGTTGATCGAGCCGTCCTCGACGATGTTGGCCGCGTCGGCGAGCCGTTCCGAAAAGATGCGGCGCAGGTCGTCCAACAGGAGCTCACGCGTCGGCCGCAGCAGCGACCCGAGCGTCTCGCCCCCCAGGAACCCCCAGCCGAAGATGTCGTTCTTGCGCTCCCAGGCCGCCAGCGCCTCATGGGTGGGGAGATCGTACATCCCCGACACGAACCGGCTGCGCGGCGAGAGCAGCCCTTCGCACAGCAGTCGCGCCTGCGCCGCCCGCACCGCCCGCACCCGCGCCTGCCCCCGCGCTTCCCGATCGACCCGCCCGCGCGCCTTGGGATCCGCGCGCAGTCCCTCGATGGCCGCCTCGCGCGTCAGCGAGGCGTCGGCTTGCCGGGCGGCTATCTCCTTGGCCAGCCAATCCCCGTCGCGCACGGCCTCGGCGTAATCGCGCTTGGAACGATCGCGATCGAGGAACCCCACCTCGCCCGTGAAGCGCTCCAGCCCCTCGCGGTCGACGGCGTCGTAGCAAGCCTCGCGCGGGGCCGAGGCGTCCTCATCGGCGCGCGCGGCCAGCACCGACAGCGTGGGTGGGATGCCGAACGCCTCCAGGTAGTTGTGGTTCCCAGCCCGCGCCGGATCGCCGTCGGCGTCCAGGCGGTCGTTGGCCAGCCCGACGAAGGTCTGGCGGTAGTCGTTCGGTTGCGGGGGATCGCCGTCCTGCAAGATATACGGCGCCCATCCGTTGCTCAGATCGACGTCCAGCAGGCCGGCCCCGCGCGCCGCCGGGATGGTCATCTTCTTGGCCACGCCGCGGTCGTAGGCCAACGTCTCGCCGCTCGACAGCGCGGGCGCCGCCGCGCGGTGGGGGATGGGGGGACGGCTCGGCTCGACCGCGGTCGGCCCGACCGCCGCGGAAGGTGGGGCCGGCTTGCGGGGATGGCACGCGAAGCCGCCCAACGCGACGGCCGCCAGCGGCAGCCAGCGGGGCGAATGTCGACGCCCGATCACGCGCCGATTTTAGCCCCCGGCGCCGACGGACGCTCGATTTCGCACCGTTCCTCGGGAAGGCGACGCCCCGGCGCCGGCCAGGGCGGCCCTCAGTCCCGGAAGTTCACGAACTGTACATCGACGTTGAAGTCGCCTTTGCGGATGAAGGCGATGGCCGCCTGCAGCTCGTCGCGGGTCTTGCCCGAGACGCGCAGCTCGTCCCCCTGGATCTGTGCCTGCACCTTGAGCTTGGCGTCCTTGATCGCCTTGACGATCTTTTTGGCGATCTCCGTCTCGATCCCCTGCTTGATGAGGATCAGCTGGCGCACCGTCTGGTTGCCCGCCGGTTCGATCGGTTTGGGGTCGAGCGCTTTCTGCGAAACGTTGCGCTTGGCCATCCGCTCGCGCAGAACGGTCAGTGCCGCCACCGCGTGCGGCTCATCGGAGGAGCGAATCACGATCCCCTCCGCCCCCCGCTCGAGATCGGTGTTGGTCCCGCGAAAGTCGTAACGCTGCCCCAGCTCCTTAC
>Ga0075522_10001331_pt1 | contig 18778 bp, 24 predicted proteins | sample NGEPerA_FD_74796 | JGI IMG/M metagenome (GOLD analysis project Ga0075522, IMG submission 74796) | Arctic peat soil microbial communities from the Barrow Environmental Observatory site, Barrow, Alaska, USA - NGEE PermafrostL2-A | ecosystem: Environmental > Terrestrial > Soil > Wetlands > Peat ... | reverse complement strand
GTTTGGTAGCGGGCAGCGACGCCCATCGCTGCGCCGACGTCGGTCGGTACGACCAAGTCCGCAAATTACTCAACGCCTCACTCACTGTCGGCGATGGGGCCGATGGAGCATGACTGTCCGCCCAGAGCGCGGCAGACGATTCGAAGTGAGGACAAGATTCAATCACACTGATCGGGCCGCCAGAATAAACGAAGGGGGTACACTGATCGAGGCTGAGCATGGGCTCGCCCGTATCGTCATCGCAAAAAATGACCCCGAACCGCCGATGCAAGGGCCCCGTTTCCCAAGCCACTTGGCGTTAACCCAAAAACTGAATCAGGTTTGCTCGAGGCGTGACATCGGGACATGAAGTTGGCATAGGCATTGCCACTCGAGTATTTACTCCCTTCGACGAAGCGATCGACTGGGCTCGCAATCAGGGGTTCGTGCTCATACGCCTAATACCGGGCTTCACCGACGGACGGACAGGCCAAATGTTGCAAGCCGACGGAGTATTCTTTCATGATTAAAGCACATGACACTTTGAGCCGGTTCTCACTTGGCTCACTAAGCACTGCGCTGACCCCCTGAACGTGCCCAACCCTAAAAGAATGGAGTTCGTCAGGCGAGTATTTCACCTGGGCTCCGAGGGATCACACCTCTAGCAGACGAGTACCACTTCACTAGTTGAAAAGCCTCGCCATATTCGCTTCCGGTACGAGACATGGCAGCCCAATATTTAGCTATCGATTCCACGTAAGGTGTTTGCATATACTGACGGGTTGCCTGAGATTGATGAATACGAATCGCCTCAAGTTTAGTATTCATTTCTGATGTGGATAATCCCAGAATCGTATTTGGACTAAACTTCTCGAGGCTGCTTGGCGTTCCGTACGCGAAGATTGGTCCAGCGAAACTCCGTAGCGCAATTTGGGTTGCGAGCGCTACCGCTCGGTGGTCCTGGTGGAGATCGTCTTCTGACATGGTTAACACCACAGACGGCTTGGTGCTAGCAATGATACCTTCCAGACTGGAAACAAGATCGGGTACTAGAAGCCGAGTGTCTGGATAGTCGAGAGTTATTAAATTGGCCCCTATAAGCTTCGCGCTTGCCTGCGCCTCACCCATGCGTACAACTGGGTCTCCCCCTCTTTCCCCTCGTGAAAGAATCGCAATACTGGTTTCAGCGGAAACCGCGAGCGCTCCAAAACACCCGAATTCCACGTCGTCTGGATGTGCACCTATTGCTAAGACGCTGAATTCGCGCAGGATCAGATCCATGACTGGTACTCCCCTCCCGAAGGCTCAAACCGAAATCTGATTCCATGTCTACGAAGTTGAATGCGAACCAATTCTATAGAACCATCTGCGCGGCCCATGATCACTCGATCATTTCAAGAGAAGACCGTACTTCGAAATTCTAGGCATGAGCCGTCGGGTCTGCTGGCGGTTCGGGGGAACCGAATGCGGTCTGAAGCCGACACGTGCCGTCGACTCGTTGTTCCGAAGTTGCAAGCGAGTGGCTGGGAGGACGAGACACACTCAATCGCTGAACAGCGATCGATCACGGATGGACGCATTGTCCCCGCTGGAAACGGTTTCAGACGCAAGGCGCCCAAGCGCGTGGATTGCCTCTTGAGACTGACAAGAGACATTCCTATTGCCGTTGTTGAAGCCAAAGCCTCGAACAAATCGGCCGCTGACGGACTTCAGCAGGCAAAGCAATACGCGGAAATGTTGGGCATACCGTTTGCCTACGCAACGAACGGTCACGCCAAAACTAGAAGTTCGGCGGACGCTGTGGGAGATTGAGTCGTTGCGTCCTATCGAGATCTTTGATTTCGCCACTGTGGCTCCCGGTTCTATTGAGTCTGGTGATCTGCGTCGATAAGTGCTGTCAATTCTCCATCTTCTGCAGTCACATCCGATCAATGTGCCCACGTACGCGACAATTTTCGATCGCCAATTGACAGCGACTCGCATTCCGATCATGACTTGGCCGTCGGCGACGGGATCAATCTCAACGAGCCCCTGAGCTCCCCGCATGTCGAGGCGATCACCAATCGCATCGTTTCCGGTCGTCACAATTAGTGAACGCCTCCTCGGACGGCGCAACGCAATTTGACCAATGAAGTGGTAAAGGATGCTTAGTTAGGTGAAATGACATTAGATCACTTAACCGGATCTCTTTTCAAATTTAGGTCGTATCACTTCAATACTAAGGTTGATTGGCCTTTCCCCAAATTCCGGACACATTTCTATGCCGCCTGATTTTGGGGGAAGGCCAGACTTTCCATGGACCTGGACGCCACGAATATCCATAGTGCCAGATGAGGACTCTGATGAGTTGACTATCACGAACTGTGTCGCGGGCTCGGTACTTCGAGAGGTTTAACCAAACCACTTTCGAAAAGCCACCAAGGACAACGGAGTCGCGGGTCCCACTTTAAGAGTGTTCACACCACCAGTGTCGTAATACGTTTCGAAGGCGAAGTTTCCCGTGGCGAAGGTCTGTCCCATGCCGTTTATATACGCGGCGTCGTCACCATTGGGGTCATGGAGTAGTCCCCACTCAGGAAAACTCATTGGCTTTCTTTGCGCGGCAGCAAAGGCCTCAAAACTTATAAGCCCACCAGGCTCGTCGGCAAGTTGATTCCACGTAATCGGCGTGGTGCTTGTACTTGGTGCCGTACACGTTCCGTCATAGAGGTCAAGTCCAACAATATTGACGTAAGCATTTCCTGGGTAGTAGTTCATGTACGGCACATTTTCGACACACGCGTTGGGGTTCCACACGATGAGAAAGTGCTCTCCGGCGGCTTGGCGCAGGCCGGTAACTTCGTTAGCGAAACAAGATGCCCACATATTTTGTTCAACGGTTGTCGTTCCGATGAAGTCGGCTTCCCACGGACCGTTCATTTCCGCGCCGAGTCGAATGACCGTATTTTGTAAGCCAGCGGCGACGAGGTTCGTTCCGAGTTGTTGCGCGTAGGTATTAAACTGTCCAGCTGCGCACGACTTCTCCCATCCAGTGGGGTCGCTCTGATTTTCGAGGCTGTTAGGAATCAAATTCACGTCCACTATGAGCTGACGGCTTTGAGGCTCCGCAGCTACCCACGTCGTGTACCCGTACTGGGCCGCTGTCACCCACGGATCTTCCCACTGAGCCCACGTTTGTGCACCATTCAAAAATGCCATAACGCATGATGGAGTCGTTCTGGTTTGGGCTTCAGCATTAGCGAGCCTAGGAAGGAAATCACCTCCAGTGTAGATGCACGTCTTGCGCGATGGACCACCACTGATAAGAGTTCCCGAAGAAGTTGGAATTCGATGCACCGGCAGCGCCCGTGGCTTGGTCGCTCGCGAAACTGAGGCGCCCGCGACAACGTGGTCTTGGAGAAGTACTGAAGGTACAGCCAACATTGTGGAGACCATCGCAGCCGTCGCGGCGTACTTCATCGAATTAGATAGCCTCTTGGATAGCCCCTGCGTGCCCTTTTTCATGTTTTCAATGCTGAATGGCGAGAATCAACGTGCCCGCAAGGCCATCCCAACATCAAATCAATTTATGATAATTACCCCCTCAAATCGAGCCAAAGTGCCGCGAGAACACGTAGAGCGAGATAACCAGACGCGAGGCGGACTTGGCAAAGTCGAATAACTAACTCACGTCGATTCAAGAGGAGGGGTGACCTTCCCCCACGAGATTTTGGTAAAAGCCGCAGTATGGCTGTTTTCTCCATTGGCAAGAAGCTTCGTAGCAGTTGCAATCCACGCCTCGCCTATGGTGCGAGTCGCAATCAGTCGAGTCGAAACATCTTGAGTACTTCGTTGGGGTGCGAGCGTTTCTTTCACGCGCCAAGTTTAAATCCTAAGTAGTAGATGACAAGAAAAGTTCTTTTTGCAGGTCCGGGTACTAACGCCAGAGAACTGCCAAGATCCCAAGCACTTCACCTCAGGTGTCGGGGAACAATCTTCGGATCGACGCGGGAGCGCGTAGAAGATAACTTTCGAGAAGAAGCGCTTCGAGTAGCCCCTCATCAACGCCGTCGAGGAGTACGAGCACGGCGCCATGACCGTCGTAGTGTGGTGCCGTAAAGGCCGAGCCATCGCTCTCCGCGAGCAAGAACTCTTTCTCGTCGAGTTCACAAAAGACCACCAACACCTCGACGTCGCCAATGTTGGCCTTTGAATTGTCGCGGGCGCCCTACAGCCGGCAGAAACCATTGCCGCACAACTTTAGAGCGGGAGTTCCGTACGAAGTCGACACCGTGACCCCTGGCAGGTCCGCGCACAGACGGACGACATCGTCAAACGTGGCCATTAGACCCCACTTTGTGGTGAATGATGCGCCGATCGTAGCGCAGGGCTCGAAGCCGACACGAGGAAGCCTCGTCGAGGTGTCAGCGGGTTCAATCAGGGTTTCTACGGTGCGTCGGTAATCAGCGAGAACTCGTGGCGCAACATCAGTTCGCAACCCCGCCGACATACGCTCACCTTGATTCCATGGGGCTTCCCTTAGAAATGGCGAGCCCGACGGGCGGTGTGCGGCAAAACCCGACAAGATATTCGTGCGCAACGTGAGCGAATCTACCTAGACCATTGGGAGCCGCATAATGACGAATCGGCAAGAAACACAAATACAACGGCGCTCGTCTTCAAGAGCCCTCCGAGTAACCGTCGTGGTCCTAAGCTTCGTGCTCCTCGACGGCCTTACGAGCAGCATCGCGAACGCGCAAGGTTCCGGACCAAGGGTGCCATTCGCGAGCGCGCCCCCGTCGTCGTGCAGACCGTCTGCCATCAGAGAAACCGCTTCAACGAACCAGCCGAGCTACCGGCCGGGGACCATCGTGAAGATGACGGCGTCGATCCGAAACACTTCTCATCGCGCGTGCCGCGTGATAGTTGGTGGGACATCCCCGTCGTTCTCCGTCACGAACTCGAGTGGCGCCAAAGTGTGGGGCACGTGCAACGCCGACGTCCCACCCGAAGCGTGCCCGCTGTATCTCATCGATCTAAACCTAAAACCGGGTCATACGTACTCGAAAACGGAGTCGTGGGACCAACTCTCGGGCACGCCGTCGACACCTGCCTCCGCAGGCGTCTACAAACTCACGACGCACTTCAACGGTGTCGTCGGGCACGCCTCAACCAGTTTCAAGTTAACGTCGGCCCCGTCGGCGACAACAGTCACCGTCACGCAGGTCGACAGCGGTCGCCAGTACACCTTGCACCTAGGTGATCACCTGGTTGTCCGTCTCACAGGTCCATCGATCTATACCTGGACCGCGTCGCAATCATCGAACCAGGCGATACTTCAACGCACAACAAGTTCATCCGGCAGCACCTCAATCACCACTTTCGTTGCTGAAACGATAGGGGACGTGAAAGTAACCGCGACGGATAACCCTAACTGCTATCCCCAGTGTCTTCCGCCAAGTCGCCTGTTCGAGTTGACCGTGTCGGTGGTCGGATAGTTCTGGTCATCGAGTGACGACAAACTAAAGCCCGGACCCCACGTAGGAGTAGTGACCCGTCCAAGAGATTCGAGTCGGGGTCGCTACAACTCGAGTAGTGGCGAAGGTTGTCGGTATCGGTGGAGTGTTCCTACTTGCACGCGACGCGGACGCGCTGCGAGCCTGGTACGAGGAAGCCCTTGGCATCGAATTTGATGGCGACAGCGGCGTCCGGTTCAATCAAGTCGTGGACAACGCTGGTCTCGTGTTCAACCTCGTTCCTCACTCCAGTACGTACATTGGTGAACCCGAACGACAGTCGGCAATGATCAATTTCCTCGTTCGTGACCTGGACGGCATGGTCGAGCGATTGGCCGAACTCGATGTGCTGACTGAGCCCATCGACGACGAACCCTCTGGCAGATTCTCGTGGGCCATCGATCCCGAAGGCAATCGCTTTAAACTATGGGGGCCACCGTCGAACTGACGTTTCGATGCCCTGTCGGCGTTCGACGGCGTAAATCCTGACCGGAGATACGCTTGAATACCTTGACGCAACCCCATGACTTCGATCGCTGACGTCCTCGGAGACCGGTACCACCTCGTCCGATTGCTCGGTCGAGGTGGCATGTCCGACGTATACGAGGCGATAGATGACCGCACCGGCAACACCGTCGCGTTAAAGATCGTGCGCTCGGGCGATCCCGAGTTCGTTCGACGTCTAACCCAAGAAGCCCGTGCTCTCGAGAGTTTTGAACACCCGGGACTCATTCAACTGCTCGACACCGGGCTCGCCGGTGACGACGCCTACCTCGTCATGGAGTTCATCGACGGTCCCACGCTCGCCGAAACGCTGAAAAGTGGACCACTCGGCGCCCCAGCGACGGCGCAGCTCGGCGCGAGATTGGCCGAGGCGCTCGCGTACGTGCACGATCGGGGCATCGTGCACCGTGACGTGAAGCCCTCCAACATCCTGCGGTCGGCCAAGGGTGAGGCGTGGCTCGGGGACTTTGGCATCGCGCAACTCCATGACGCGACGACGCTCACGGCGGCGGGGAGCACGTTGGGGACCGTTCGCTATATGGCGCCAGAACAACTCGAAGGTCACCACGTCGGACCCGGCGCCGATATCTGGTCGCTGGGCATTGTCTTGCTCGAGTGCCTGACGGGTCGTCGCGCCTACGAGGGCTCGCCGAGTGAGGTCGTCGCGCGCCGATTGGCCGGTCCCGTGCCGCTGCCGGTCGATCTACCCGTACCGTGGAAGCTGCTCTTCAACGGGATGCTCGACCATCGAGCCGACCAACGCCTCGACGGCGCCCAAGTCGCTGCCCTTCTCGCGACGTCGCCGTACTCGGCGCTCTGGCAACCATCGGACACCGACGTCACCCAACGACTCTCGCCCGTGACGCCCCACGACCTCACGGCCGTCATGCCCGGGATGATCGCCCCCGTCGTGGTCGATGGCGACCACACTCTGATTGCGACGCCTCCGCGTCACGCCGCCACAAGGCGCCGAGCCCGGCCGCGGTGGCTCGTGCCCTACGGGGTCGTCGCCGTCGCCGCGCTGTGTCTCGGCCTCATCTTCTGGTTCGTATCGAACCTCACGAACAACGCCCCGCCACCGACCACCCATCCCACGACAACCCATCCGCCGACCACGACTACATCGACGACGACTTTGCCTTCAACCTCAAGTGCGTTGACGGGCCTGGTGAGTGACGTGGCGACCGGTCAGTCAGCCGGGAGCGTCGACCCGGCCTCTGGACAAAGTGTCTCCCAACAGGCCGAGCAGGCACTCATTGACGCCGCGTCGGGCAATCTAAGTAAGGCCGCGAACGATCTTCAACAAGCGGCAACGACGATTGTCAACGGTACTCAGAGTGGCGTGATCACCGCGAGTGAAGGCGTTACCCTTCAGCGCGATCTCTCAGTCCTCGCCGCCGCACTGGGCGTGAGCGCACCGAGCACCACCACCACGACGACGACTTCACCGGGTCCTCCCAACGGGAACGGCCACGGTCACGGTCACGGTCACGATAAGGGACCGGGCCACTGAATGGCGCTCGACACAAGGACTTCGTGACGCCGAGCCGTTACATTTCCCCACTCGCGTCCTAGGGCTCAGAGGTTGAGGGAACGGCGAAGCCCGAACTCAAGACACTACGCAACGTCGGATTAAATAATCTGAAATATCGACTCGGTGTGCTTAGCGATGCTGGGAGAGATCGAGCGCGTTGGTACCGTCATTGACAAAAAGTAAACCGTGTCCGCCAGAAGCGATGGCAACGCCGAAGAGGTCACCCGATCCGTTTGGCACCAGCGCTACCTTCGCTAGCTGATGTCCGGACGGACTGATCTCTACGGCGTTGCCATCGCTGCCGTTCATGGCGATCACGTCGCCATTGGGAGCGAGCGTTAGTCCGAGGGGACCGTTAAGCCAGCCGCCCGAGGTTAGCGTTTTGCTTCCGTCCGGCTCGGCCGTCGTTCGTGTCAGCGCGTTTGGGATCTCGGCAATTCGATTTTGGACGGTCTCGGCCACGTAGAGCGTGCCGTTCTTGCCGAGCGCCACGCCCGTCGCGCCCTGCACGAGAGCGGCCTTGTTGGGCTTCGAAAGAAATCCGGTTCCAATGACCGTCGAGCTGATCATCCGTGGCGCGGCACCCGCGCTGAGCGAAATCTTCATTCGAACGATGGTGGACGCGTCACCACTCGCTGGTGTGGCGCTCGTACCCTTCGGCCGAGTCAGGACGTTGGCGACGAAGAGGTCGACTCCCGACTTCGTAGTCACTTCCGCCATGTCCCAGGGCCCGTTGATGTTCGCGTTAGTCCACGTTTCGACGACTGCGCCCTGGGGACTGAGCACAATGAGACAACCCGCGGGATTGACCATCGGCAGTGCGCCGCCGGCGCCCGAGGGCAGACTCCCCACGACCACCCAGTCGCCCGGAAGAATCGACAGTGCGGTGGTGAGACCGACTCCACCCGGACACGGACGCGTTGTCGGCAGTGACTTGATGGTGGCGAACGTGGTCAATTTACCGCTCGGCGACACTTCCACGATCGTCGTGCCGGTCCCCTGCACGTTGGCCTTGTCGTTGAAGTTGCTGATGAGGGTGTCGCCTTGCTTCAACAGGCCCACCGTGCTCGGTACCACCGCAATCCCGTACGGATTGACGTCGCCGTTGGCCGGGACGGTCGATCCCACGATTCTGGGTGCGCCCAGGGAAGTGAGAAACGCATTTTTCGCGTTACCTTGCGTGCCAGCGATCGCGAGGCCGCTCCACGCCAGTACCGTCACTCCCACCACGATCGCCGCGATGGCGATCCGGTCGCCCCTGGAGCGGCGCGTTGCGCCTTGAGACATCACTATCTGGACCTTGGACATTCGAAGCCTCCTCTGGCACCCGGAAGTGCGGCGCGTCGTGCGGCGATACCAATGAATACCGAGGGCTCGACCAATTTGTTCAACGAACTTTGGATTTGTGAGCGACGAACGAGAGAAGGAGAGAAAAACTCCTGATTGAACGGTTCCTAGTGGCGCGTTAGGGCTTGCTAGAGGAGGCCAACCCGCCTGGAAGCGGCGAACTCTTACAAGTCGGGCAGGCCGAAATCGAGGCTCGGGATGTCGGTGCCGCCGTCGATCTCGAGCACTTTGCCGGTCAGGAAGGCACCAGCCGGCGACGCCAGGTAGATAACGCCTGCGGCGATCTCCTCGGGGTCGGCAATTCGGTGCAGAGGGGTGAGTTCTTCCATCATCGACTTGAGCTCGGGCGTCGTGGTCACGATCTCGAGCGCCGAGGTCGCGGTCGAGCCCGCGGCGATGGCGTTGACCCGAATTCGTGGCGCGAGGTCCTTGGCGATCAGTTCCGTGTAGTGCGTGAGGGCGGCCTTCACCGCACCGTAGGCGGCGTAGCCGCGACCGGCGACGCGCCCCATCACCGAGGAGATGTTGATGATGGCTCCCCCGCCGTGTTCCAACATCAACGGCACGGCCACGAGATTAAGGGCGTGGGCCGTCGTGACGTTGAAGTGGAAGGCCTCTTCGAGGTACTCCGGCGTGGTGTCGAAGAAGGGAAGAGGAATGGCGCCTCCGACGTTGTTGACGACGACGTCGAGTCGCCCGAACTCGCGTTGAGCCGCTACTGCGAGCGAGCGAACCACGTCGAGGTCGGCGAGGTCGCCGGCCACGCTGATCGCGCGTCGACCCGTAGCCGCGACGAGGTTCGCCACCGTGTCGAGGTCGCTCTGGGTCCTGGAAGAGATGACGACGTCAGCGCCACACTCGGCGAGCGCCACCGCACACGCGGCACCGATGCCTCGACCGGCGCCGGTAATGATGGCCACCTTGCCGTCGAGGCGAAAGAGATCGAGAATCATACGTTGCTCCCAGAGGTCGTCGTTAGCGCCAGGTTATTCTTCGTCTCGTGGGCTCGGCGACTCGAGACAGTGAAATGAAACGCCGATCTGCCGAGTGCGCAGACTTTTTCAAAGACCGTGGACAACCACCGTACGAAGTCACTATTTCTTGGCGGCGCCCCAGTAATCCGGATTCTTTTTTGACGCGTTGAGCGCGTCCTTGCTTTCGAATCCCGGCGCCATCGACGCGGCGCTTCCCGCCAACACCTCATGATGATCAATGTTGAGTAGTCGTATCCAACTCTGCTGACCCATGGTCAGCGCAATGAAGCACGCGAGCTCGACCAGCTCGTCCTCGGAGAAGTGCGCACGCAGTCGTTCCCAGAAACTGTCGTCGGGGTCCAGTCGCCACGTGATCGCCTCGGCGTACGCGAGCGCAGCGCGCTCCCGTTCTGAGTAAGCACCCGACGTCTCAAAGTTAAGGAGCTCGTCAAGTTTTCCTTCGGAGATGCCCGCCAGCTGCGCGGCTTCGCTGCGCTGATTGCCGCAATACTCGCACTTCACCGATCGAGAGACGTAGACGCGGCAAAGTTCCTTGATCGAATGATCCACGACGCCGTTTCGAAAGAGTTGGTCCCACGACTGGTCAAAAGCCCAGAACGCCGCCTGGGAGTGAGCTCGAATGGCGGAACTCTCTGGCCGGGGGGTTCCCTCGGCGGCGCACCGATTCATGACCGCCATCATCTGACTGTCCATCTCCGCGAGTGGAAAGTAGGAGATTCTCTGAGTTCTTTCGGCCATATCTTCTCTCTCCTTCGCGCGATCGTCACGATGATACGGAGGTTACCTGGCTCGTTCGCGCCTAAGTCGCGTCATCGCTCGACTCATCGTGACGCTGACCAAGGTGCTGACCTACTGCGATTCGATACTTACGGACTGTGCAGGACTATTCGACAACGCCGCTGTCCATCAAACTCGGAATTAAAGAAGATTCGACACTGGCGCTCCTCTACGCTCCAAAGTCCTTCTCCATAGAGATCCCTTCCCGCGTCGACGTCAAACTAATAGTGCAGGGCCACGTTGACGTCGTCGTCGCGTTCTTTTCACTAACTTCAATGATCGAGGTTCAGATCGAGACGCTGGGTCAGATGATCTCTCCAGATGGTTCTCTATGGATTACGTGGCCGAAACGGTCGTCGAACGATAAACGACCAAAGTTAAGGACGGATTTTTAGAATCGGAAGACCATCGACTCGGAACTTTTTTGTCTTCTCAAGACATCACGCCCTCTTCAAGACGGATGATTCAACGTGGGAAACTGTCGGCTTCGTTCAGGGCCGCTGGGCCAGCAGTGCGACACCGTCGCCCGTGAGGTCGGAGTACGCGCCCTTGCGTCCCGACATCCCAAGAACTATCGAATACATCGGACCGGAGACTTCAGGTCCTTCACCATGACTCCAATCCGTATCCGTAGCCTGGAGTCGTAGTCCCGCCACGCGTCGTTTGGCGCCGATTAGAAGATTGGAGTTCTTCCAGCTGTCGGCGACCGCTACTAACGCCGCGGTCGGCGGCGAATGGGTCAGACCTAGGGGTCGGCGGATATCCGCGCCGTGCACGACGATCTCGCCGAGCATGGCCACTACCGGAGCGGGTGGGTGGTTCGTGGTTGTCGTTCGAGCTCCGAGGCGACGAATCAGCTCATTGGGACCGGCGGCCGCGTTCTTCTTGGCGTCGCGGTCCGCAAAGACGTTGAACTTAAAACCCGCCATCGCCAGATCTTTGAAAAAGTTGGCCGGTGTCTGTTCCGCGGCGGCGACGATGTGTCCAGCGAGCTCTTGAACTGACCAGCCACCACACCAAGATTCAGTAGCCCACTGTTCGGGCAGAAGACCAGTCCAGGTGTCGACCATTTGAACACGCTCGGCGTGGATATAGTTCCAGACTTCATTGGATTTCATGTTCGACCCCGTGCCTACTCAATCCGAGTAACTATAACGACGGCACCAGCGACTCGCCTTTGAGGCAGTGGACCCGCCTTCGAAAGTGTTGAGGCTGAGGGTTTTTCAATCACCAGACTTCAGATACCGAGATCTGACTCCTCTGTAGTAGTGGACCACCAGACACCTTTCTCTCTGTTTACACTGAGGGTTGGTGGACGGCGAATCGGGTGATAGCGATGAATCCAAAGGTTCTTAGTGTTCTCGCGCTGTTAGGTGGATCCCTGTTGCTCTCGGCGTGCGGGTCGGGCCCAAAATCAGCGTCAACCTCGACCACCACCACTGGCGTCACGCAAAATCTTGCCCTCACGCCCGCCGTGCGGAAGGGCCTCCTCGACGCCGCGGCGGCGTATCACCAGCTCCCCGCGTCGAACTACGTGGGTCTCAGAGCCGGCGCGATCTACTACGCCTTCGATCCAGTGACGAACTCCTACTACGCCGCGGCCGGACTTAACGCCAGTCCCCACTCGCTGCCGGCCCAAGTCGGTACGCAAGACGACGGCGCGTACAACTTGTTCTTGAGAGCCGCGAGTACCAAAACGTGGACGGTGTACGACGACGGGCTGGGCGGAGTTCAAGGCACGAAGTGTCCTCTGACGATCCCTCCGGCCGTTCTCAAGGTCTGGAACTGGAAAGCGGAGAGCTGTTTTCCACCCTCTTGAGGGCCGCCCCAGATCACCACACGCACCGTGCGGATGTTGCCTCGTACTTGGTATCCCTAACGCGGAGGCAACCAGTTAGAAATAGTGTCTCCGGCCGCCGACCGCGTGACCCAGTGCTCCGAGAATCCAGAGGACCAGACCGATGATGAGGAGCAAGAGCCCCAGCGTCCAGAGAATGGCGATGCCCGTGATAAATCCAATGATGAGTAGCACGATGCCCAACATGATCATGAGGCCTCCAATGGCGCCCGCTCCCTTGCTACATTTCTAAACCATTCAAACCGAGTCGTCAAGGACCATATTGAACAGCAGTTCTCGGGCAGAGGGTTGGGTTGATAGGCCAGACAATCTTTCGTGAGATCGCCACGGAAAATCTTGCTTTCACGGGCCAAGGGGCATCTACCCCCTCCCGGGTGCCTTCCAAAGGGGTGACGGCCAAGGGCTTTCGTCGAGAACAGATCTCTCTATCTGACGAGCGGCTTCGATCATCGTCCACTCACTGTGGGGACGGCCAACGATGGCCAAGCCCACCGGGAGTCCGTGGATGAGTCCGATGGGTAGGCACATGATCGGCCAACCGGCAATCGCCGGCGCCATCGTGGCGGGACTCGCGGGTCCCGGATGGCCACCCACGGTGAGGTCGCTCTTCCAACTCGGTCCGTACGCCGGCGCGATGACGAGGTCGACACCCTCGAGACCCGGCGTCAGGCACGTATCCACGGCCCAGGCGAGATTCCTCCTTCGCGCTTCGGCGTAGTCCGGACCGCTGCGGCCCCCGCTCTTGACGGCGGCGAGGAAGTTCTCGTGCCCGAAGTAGAACTGTTCTCGGTCACGGTTCTCGTCCTCGTACGCAATGACGTCTTCGAGCGACTTGACGCCACGGCCCGGTCTCTCCAGTAGGTACGCGTTCAAGTCGTCGTACAACTCACCAAAGAGAACGGCCTCTTCGTCACTTCCTTCTTGTTCACCCGGCAGCGCCAGTTCGCGCTCGGTGATGGCCAGACCACCGGCTCGAAGAGCCCGCACGACGTGGTCAAAGAGTTCATCGGTTTGGGGGTGTCCCGTCCGCCAGTTCGACGCGACGACGAACGTCGGCGACGCTTTCTCCTGGGGCGGAGCGCTCTGGGCGAGGACGCCGTAGAGCAGCGCGACGTCACGAACGCTTCGTCCCATGGGACCGGGACTGTCTTGGCTCGAACTGATCGGCACCACGTACTTCGTGGGCACGGTGCCCACGGTGGGCTTAAGACCAACGACGCCATTCACCGACGCGGGGCAAACGATCGAACCGTCGGTCTCGGTGCCCACCGCGAATGGTGCGAGTCCGGCGGCGAGTGCGGCGCCGGAACCAGATGACGATCCGCCCGCGGAACGATCGAGCGCCCACGGGTTGGCGACGAGACCTCCGCTCGCGGAGTAGCCACTCGTCGAACGAGGAGAGCGAATGTTCGCCCACTCGCTGAGATTCGTACTGGCGAGAATGACCGCTCCGGCGCCGCGCAGTCGCGTCACCAACGTGGCGTCACGACTTGGTCGACCGAGCAGTGACGTTGATCCCGCAACTCCCGGAAGTCCCAGTGCTTCGATGTTGTCCTTTATCAGCACCGGCACCCCGTGAAGGACGCCGCGCGTCATTCCTTTCGAGCGTTCGTCGTCGCGTTCGATGGCTACCTCGCGCGCGTCGGGACTGATCGCGGCGATCGAGTTCAGGGCAATAGTGGTGTTCGGCGCGTCGATCGACGCGACGCGCTGAAGAAAGTTGTCGACGAGTTCTATGGACGAAAGTTCGCCATTGGCCAAACGTCGCACAATCTCTTCAGCCGAAAGCATGGCAAGTTGGGCGCTCGATTCGTTCGGGTCAGTCATGGTGAAACTCTAGAAGGACGCATGGCTGTTCCCCAACCTCTCGACCATCTACTGGTCACGCTCGAGGGACGAGCGCCCCTTTTCATGGCGTGGCTGCTCGTGGGGTGGCGCCACTGTGGCGACTTTGGCAACAGCACCCGCCAAGATCGCCCTGACGTGTACGGAACCGTTGGCTGGCTTTTCTTACTCGTTGTCGGCGTCCTCGTTGAGGTCCTCGCCCGACGCGAGCCATCGAGAATCTCGACGTCGTCTCAATTTGGCGCGTTGCTGACCTCGCGAGCGGCTGGTCGCGTGCTCTTAACGCTGCTCTGGCTCTTTATCGGGCTGCATCTCTTCGCGCGCTACACGATTCCGGGCCACTAGCTTGAGAGTCTCGGCGCTCAGTTCACTTTCGACGGTGTCAATCATCCTCGTCGAACGTACGAAAGGGCTCGATGAGCGTATCGAGTGCCGGTCGTTGTTACGTGGTCTCGCGATTCGCCGCCGTGTCGCCCGGACGTTAGATTCGATCTATGCCCATTACGCCCGATACCAAGGACTGGACCTGGGTCCTCGAACGGCCCTGTGAAGCGTGCGGCTTCAACGCCCAGGAGTACCCACCGGAGACCTTTAGTCGAACCATTCGCGATCACGCGGCGAAGTGGATTCCCGTCCTGGAACGTGACGGTGCCGCAGCTCGACCGAGTGACGACCGATGGTCGGCCCTCGAGTACGCCTGTCACGTGCGTGACGTCTATCGGATCTTCGACGAACGTCTTCGCCTGATGCTCGAAGAAGACGGGCCCGTCTTTCAAAACTGGGATCAGGACGAAACCGCCATCGAGGAACGCTACGAACTTCAAATGCCAGCCATCGTGAGCGGGGAACTCCTCGACGCCGCCGGTGCGTACGCCGATCGATTCGACTCCGTCGAGTCCTCGCAGTGGAATCGGCCCGGAACTCGCTCCAACGGCGGCCACTTCACGGTGCAGTCCCTTGGCACCTACAGCTTGCACGACCCGATGCATCACCTGTGGGACGTTGGAACATTTTGAAGAAGCGCAGTGGCCGGTTCGAGCGAGCGAGCGAGCGAGCGAATCGCTGCTGCAATGGTTATGTGCGAGGATACTTCCATGGGTTCTTCCGGAGATAGACCAAGAAAAACGAGGCGCCGCCTGGCCAAGGTGCCCCGGGGAGCGGAAGCCAACAACATTCAACTCGCCGGGCTGACGAGCAGCACTGACAGTGTCCACGGTTCACGCTTGGATCACGACGTGGCTCACGGACGAAGCGAAAACGTCGGCAGGTTTGGCCGATTCTTCTTGTGGCTCTTAGGCCGACGACGCAAGGATCCGGAGTCCGACTGATTCGCGTATGACGCCGCTTCTTGTCGTCGTTCTCATCTCCGCGGTGGCCTGCACCTTCGCGTGGATCGCGTCACTCGTTTCCGGTGACACTTCCTGGGTCGATCGAAGTTGGTCGATCGTGCCCGTGATCTACCTCTGGGTGTTCGCGGCGTACGCGGGACTTTCTAACGCGCGCCTCGACGTTATGGCGATCGTCGTCACCCTGTGGGGCGCGCGCCTCACCTACAACTTCGCTCGCAAGGGCGGCTACTCGGGTGTCGAAGACTACCGGTGGCCCGTGCTTCGAGCCAGCATGCGTCCCTGGCAGTTCCAGCTCTTCAACTTCTTCTTCATCGTCATCTACCAAAACGTGATTCTCGTGCTCATCACCTTGCCCGCGTACACCGCGTACGAGGACCGCGCCCGGACGCCCTACGGTGCACTTGACGTACTTCTGGGTATCGTCTTTATCGCGTGCACGATTGGCGAGACGATCGCGGACCAGCAGCAGTGGGACTTCCAGAGTCGTAAACGCCTCGAGATCGACAGTGGCCATACTCCTCGCCGGCAGTTCCGGGAGACCGGCCTCTTTCGCTACTCGCGCCACCCCAACTACTTCTTTGAGCTGGCGCAGTGGTGGACTCTGTTCCTGATGGGCAGCGTCGCCGCGGGATCGGTCGTGCAATGGACGATCGTCGGAGCCGTTCTGTTGACCTTGCTCTTCGTCGGCTCGACGAAATTCACCGAGAAGATCACCCTCTCGCGTTACCCCGAGTACGCCGACTTCCAGCGTCGAACGTCGCCGGTCGTGCCGTGGATCCCTCGCGGAGGCGACGTTGACGTAGCAGTGCCCTAGGCCGACTTCACGATCCTGTCCACTTGCGAAGTTCGTCTTCGAAGGGGTCAAGACCCATGGGCCCCAGCGCGAGGGCGTAGGCGTGGAACTTCTTCAGTGAAAAGTCGGCGCCGAGGCGCGTCTTGGCCTCTTCGCGCGACCTCATCCAGGTCCGTTCGCCCACCTTGTAGGAGATCGCCTGGGCCGGCAGTCCGAGGTAGCGCTCGACTTCCGAGACCGACATCTCGTGGTTTTGAATCGCCATCTCATCTAAGACCGCGACCGCCATCTCCGCGGTCCAGGCCTTGCCCGAGCAGTCGCCGAGATCGCCGAGCACGCCCAGATCATCGGGGGCACGAAGTTGAAGGTGCAAACCAATGTCGACCATCACGCGCGCCGCGCGCAGCGCCTGGCACGCGAGGAAACCCAATTCGTCGCCGAGGTCGTCGAAGAACCCCAACTCGTCCATCAGTCGCTCGGCGTAGAGGGCCCACCCTTCTCCGTAGCCGCTCGTCCACGCTTCGAGGCGATGAAAACGACTCTGTCGGTCTGCCTCGATGATGGACGTCGCGCACTGGAGATGGTGGCCCGGTACCCCCTCGTGATACCAGGTGGTCGCGTGGCTCCACCACGAAAACGTCGTTGCACCAAGGGTTGGAAACCACGTGGTGCCCGGTCGAGAGAGATCTTCGCTGGGCGGGATGTAGTACGGCGCGGCCGCGGAACCTTCGGGCGCGAGGCGAGCGTCGCAGAAACGAATTCGTGGGTCGATGTCGAAGTGAACACCGTCGAGCTTTTCGACGGCCTGCTCGGTGAAGAAGATGAGACGCCTCAGCAGTTCGTCGGTGCCCTCGATCGCGCGCGCCGGGTCGCGGTCGAGCTGCTCGGCCACTTCGGCGAGGCTCTTCGCCTCGGGGGCGAGTTCCGCCGCGATCTCCCACATTCGCGCGTTGATGCGGCGAAGATCGGCGTAACCCCAGGCGTAGAGTTCGTCGAAGTCGAGCACCGCGCCATTCCAGTACTGGCTCCACGCCCGGTAGCGCTCGAGGCCACTGGCGTCGTGTTCGCTCGCGCTTGGCGCCAGGACATCAATCATCCACGTCGAGAGCTCCGCGCACGCGGCGTCGGCGTCGCGCGCCCAGGTGATGAGGTCGCTGCCGTCGGCGGCGTCGGGGGCCACACGCACCACGAAGTTGAGGTACGCACCGGACGCGTACGTCGCGGCTTGCTCACCAATGCCCCGGATGTGACGACGCGACGGAAGCTGACCACTCGTGGCCAGCTCCTCCAGGGTGCGTCGCCAACTCTCCAAGGCGGGTCGAACGTGGCGTAGTCGTTGGGCGATGACGTTGAGGTCGTCCGCCGAGTCTGTTTTCATCAACTCAAAGACTTGACGGATCTCGGAAAGTGGAGAGGAGAGGACCGAAAAGACGCGAACCGACTCTCCCGATTCGAGCAGACCCAAGCGCGCGTTCAAGCGCTCTTGCAGTACGGCGAAGGCGACGCGATCAATCTCGTCGACGGGCGCGAGCGTCGCCAACGTGTCGAGGAACTCCTTTACCGTTGCAATGTCGCTACGGGCGCGCTCGGGCGAGAAGTCCGGCAAGAGGTGGTCGTACTCCCAGATTCCAGAGTTCGTGGCGAAGATCGGATCGGCGGCGGCGTCGCGCTCGACGACGTCATTGGCGAAGGAAAAGATGTCCGAGCGATGTAGGGCGGTAGTCACGTCAGTCTCCGTCGGTTGCAGTGTCTGGGATTGTCAACCCACACGGTACCAATGTCCTCGTCGCGTTAGCGAGGAGGCGCCTCACTGGCCGTTCAGCCAGTCGCGACCCATGAAGCGATCACTCTCGCCGCCCAGAACGCGCAGCGCCTGGAGCAGATTCCGCTTTTTGGCTTGGTCGGACTTGAGCCCGGCGAAGTGGCGCAGAACTTCCTTTTGCCGCCTCGCCGTGAGGTCGTTCCAGTTGGTCAGAGCTAGCGGACTACGTTCGAGGGCCTCTTGGAACCATTCGGGAGAGTCGTGCAGAGGACCGTTGCGGTACGTGGCGTCGAAACTCAACGTCACCGTCACCACGTCGTTGACCTTGACGCGAGCCGCCTTGCGCATCCCACCGTGGAGATAGAGGTAGAACTCGCCACTGCCCGTGGGCATCATGTTCGTTCGCCACGGCGTGTCCGGCGTGGCGTTCAACTTGACCAGTACGGGCATCGGCCGTCGCCAGCCGGGTCTTAACGTGTGCGCCTGCTGGGCGTTCACCAGCACGTAGGGATTGGCCCCAACTATTTGAACTTCAGCGGT